>Ga0066388_100001215_pt1 | contig 14149 bp, 10 predicted proteins | sample PanSoiMetaGPlot6_FD_64539 | JGI IMG/M metagenome (GOLD analysis project Ga0066388, IMG submission 64539) | Tropical forest soil microbial communities from Panama analyzed to predict greenhouse gas emissions - Panama Soil - Plot 6 (Hybrid Assembly) | ecosystem: Environmental > Terrestrial >... | reverse complement strand
GTGCAGCTGCTTGTTCTGCGGCGCCGCGAAACCTTCACGCGTGTTCGATGTCCTGCCCGAACACGATTTCCACGCCGTTGATGTCGCGCACGACGAACTCACGAATTCCATACGGCTGGTCCGCTGGCTCCGCTGCGACCTTCGCACCTCGATCGACGACTTCTCGGTAGTACGCGTCAACATCCTTGACCCATTGGAACAGGTGGACGCCGCGTGGCTCGCCTTCGTCTCTGACGAAATGAATCGCGGAGTTATCGCGCCACACTACTGCGTAGGTTTCGACGCCAAAATCCCATGTAAATCCCAGCACATCTCGATAGAACACTGCCGTCGCCGAGATATCCGGAACGTGGAGTACCGGTGCACCTTGAACGAATTGTTCTGGGTTAGACGACGGCAGTGCAGGCATCGGCCCCTCCTTGCGCGATGATTACGTAGCTCTCAGGAGATCTGAGCTTCGACACAATCGTGGTTTGATGTGCCGCATGACAATATCTTATGCCCCGAGGTGGACAACGCCGCGAGCTGACGCGCTACCGTCTCGGATCTTAGGCGGCGTTGCGCGTGTCGCCGACCAGCGGCAACTCGCAGTACGTTTGTCCGTCCCCCGTTGGGGACGTACCCCTGTTACGGAACACCGTTCGAGCAATCTGCCGTAGTCCTCGTCGAAGGTATCGCGGGCAGTGATGTGCTCGGTGCCGCGCCGGTCCCCAACTCGGACGAAGTCGGCTCGTGGTGCGACGACACCGTAGAACAGTTTGTCGAGCCGGGTGTGTCTCGAACTCGTAGCCATCGTCGACTGGCGTAAACGTGTCAGGCGCGCTGGAAGCGGTTCGCCGCGACACGAAAGCGCGACTACCACGCCAAGCATGCCAGCGCGTCAAACGACACTTGACGGCAACGTGACGCCGCGACGCCGTGGCTCGACGGATTCTAAAATAATGGGGTGTGCTCGAAACAGTTGCCCGCAAGACTTTCGCCTCAAAGCCCTAACGGCACGAACAGCTGCAGTCCGTCGTCCCCTCGAAGGGCTCGCCTGATGCACCTCTGACATGTGGCCGTCGCTTGCGCCGTTCAGTGAATACGCAGGCTTACCGGCGGATCGTGAATCAGACGCGCGAGGTCGTCGGAATATCGTCGACCATCCGGGGCGTGACGTACGTCAGTCCGCGGGAGACGTGCCGGATCGCGGCCACGAGTTCCTGCCCGGCGACGTGTTTCGGCACGTAGCCGGCTGCTCCGGCGGCAAGACCGGCCCTCACGATTTCGTCGTCCATGTGCATTGTGAGCATGATCACCTTCGATGCGACGCCACGTGCCCGCAGAAGTCTGAGCGCTTCGATCGCTCCGAACCCCGGCATCGAGATGTCCGCGATCACGATGTCCGGGTTGAGCTCGGCAGCGGCGGCGACGAGGCTCGGGCCGTCGCCGACCGAACCCACGATCTGGCAGCAGTCGCGGAGCAGGTGGCGCAGGCCGTCGAGCACGATCTGGTGATCGTCCGCCAACAGTACGCGCGGCGGACGCGGCGGCCGTACGCTGATGTCCGAGCCCACTGGCTGCGGCGCCGGCGAATCAGCGCTCGCCCCTGCTTCGCCGCGGTGAACCAGCGGCAGCTCGATTCGCACCGTCGTGCCGCCAGACCCCGAGTCAATCTCCAGCGCGCCGCCAATCAACCTGGCGCGCTCCTCCATGCTCAACAGTCCCAATCCTCCCGCCCGGCGACCGGCGATGACATCGAACCCGCGACCCCTGTCGCGAATCGTCAGCTGCAGGCTCGCGGCCGAGCGCGTCATCGTGACGCTGGCGTGCGAGGCGGCCGCATGTCGTGACACGTTGCGCAGCGCTTCCTGGACGATGCGATACAAGCCGATGGCGACATCGGGCGGGACCGCGTCAAAATCGCCGTCGGCCTGGAAGCTCACTGACATGTGTTGCTGTAGGCCGAATCGGGAGCAGTGCGTCCGCAACGTCGGCACGAGGCCGGTGTTGTCGAGCACTCCCACGTGCAGATCGTGGGAGAGTTGCCGGACGCCGTCGACGAGCGCCGTTGCCTGACGCTGCAGCGACGCGATGGCGCGTACCTCTGCTTCGTCGCGCGCGCCGGGGTGGTTGCGCAGATTACTCAGGCCAATCGACAGCGCCGCGAGGCGCTGGCTCACATCGTCGTGGAGCTCGCGCCCAATCCGCGTGCGCTCGAGCTCCTGCGCGGCCATTAGCTTGCCGGTCAGATCCTGCACGTGCGCGAGGCTCTGTCGCACGGTCGCCTCGTTGTCCTGCAGCGCGGTCACCGTGAGATTCCGCTCCTTGATGGTCGCCGAGAGCAGCAGCAGCGGGGCCGAGATCGACAGCAGGAAGAGCTGCAGCGCCTGGACATCGGCCTCAGGGGCTTGTGTCGTGAACGGACCGCGGCCGTGGAGGGCATTCCAGCTCGCCACAAAGGCGACGAGCAGCACGCTCCAGCCGGCGCCGCCCGGACCGAAGCGCACCGCGGCCCAGACGAGCAGCGGCAGCGGCGTGTACAGCAGCGGCGTGGACGCGCCCGAACCCGAGGGCTGTCCAAAAGCGACAACCGAGGTCGCGAGGAGCGCCGCGAAAAGGATCGTTGCTTCGATAACTTGTCGCGCCTGCACTCTGCGGGCATCAACCATCAGCGCCGTCACGATCGCTGGGACGACGATCAGGTGCGTGAGGACGTTCGAGTGTACGCGAGTCGAAAACGCCGCCCAGTACGAGGTCGCCCAGCCAGTCGCGACCGAAATCGCCGCATCGGCGAATGACACGAGGACGGGCGACAGCGCAGCGCCGACCACCGCGAAGATCGCCGTCGTGCGCAGGTTGTCGAAGCGAAACGGCCGCGAAACGAGCCGGCGCACCAGGAAGGCGCCCACAGCCGCGTCAATGCAGTTCGTGACGAAGAGCAGACCCATCGGAAGCATCGGCGCGCTGGTCTGCCATCCCACCAGGATCTGCGCGGGAAAGGCGGCGGCCAGATACGGCATCCACTGCGACATCGGGACTAGCAGCAGCGTCGCCAGCAGAATCGAGTTGGGAATCCAGAGGACCGACTGCGGCGAGCTCGGCGATTGAAACGCGAAGCCGATCTCTGCGCCGAGATAGTACGTCAGCGAAACCGCCAGGTATGTCCCGATTTGGCGGAAGCTGAGTCGGCTCAGCGCTCCCTCGCGCCGCATATCCGGGTAACTCTATCACCGGCCCTGGCTGAGCTGCGTAACATGCACTCCACACATCGAGCTTTGGTATTCAACACTGTTGAGACCCAACGGCTGGTTTACGGCGACGCTGAACGTCAAACTCTCTCTCTAGCTTTGGACTCGCCCGGGATCACGGCATCGGATTCAAAGCGTCGCCAACCAACTCGTCGCGTCGTACACGGCATGGAGAAAGCCCAACAAAGCCGCCGAGTGGCGCGCGAAGCTGCCCAAGGACAGTTCATAAAAGCCCTAGCGATCCGTCAGTGGGTCCTTGCAGCACTGCCCGATACTCGTTGCCGATCGCAAACGACAACCGACAACGATCCGTCACACGCGCGCCTGCACTCCGACTGGACGGCATTTGCAAACAAATTTTCGGAAGGCGTGACCAGGTCTGTCCCGCCGTCGCGTAGGATGCTGGGCATGCTCGACGATCCGTTCTGTGCGAACTGCGTTTAACGGCGAGAGCTACGGCTGGGAGGCGCAGTTCTTCTAACGCGGAGAGCCATTCGTCAGTCACGGTGGGTTTGTCACACGGGCGCTGGCTGTGCGGTGGGCAGGAGGAACGAAAAGAAGTCACGAAGGACCGCGCCTAAGGCGCAGGACGGAGTTGCGAGGCTTATGGAGCCCAGAAATCAGTGCGTTCGCCTCAAGCAGCTCCACCAACGACTACGCCACGAATTGCGATGACGCCGATCCGCGCCCCTAGGAAGGAGCAGTGATGGAGAAAAAAGACGAGACCAAATTTCCGCGAGACGCGGCGTTCGCCGCACCGACCGAAAGGCCAGAGCGATACCTCCCCGAGCCAGAACCGGGTCATCGACGAGTCCCCCCGTCGCCGCAGATCCCACCCCAGTTGAACTGGCCGCCTTGGTTCCCCCACATCGGTAAAGCGCAATGTGCATGCGAGGCCAATGCTGTCTATCGAGAAGGTCAAGCTGAGAACCCGAACTGGCCAACGATGTACCGGGTCCCCCCGGGTGGCTACCCCGCGGCTGCGACGCTGCCGCTCACCGAGGGGAGTTACGTGATCTTCGCATCTGCGAACGTGATGAACGTCGGCGGGAACGCCAACGTCGGGCTTTCGGCCACGCTGAGACGGATCGGATCTCCCTTCGGCCCGTGGTTCGACATTTGGTGGATGAGACTAGGAGCTCGGTGGAGCGTAAACGAGTCCACTCGTTTGGTCATGCATGGTGTTGTCACGCTCGTACCGCAGGATCAGGGAATCCTGCTCTACATCGGCCACACGGCTGCCCTCGGGGAAATCATTGCGACGGACATCTGGCTTTCAGCGGTCGAAGTCGGAACCGCCCACATACAGAACGTCTGAGGAGGCCCTGTTCTTCGAGCGCGCGGCGTTGTTACAGTGGTGAGGGTTGTGACACGCGCGCTCGCGCCTTGGTGGGCTGAGGACGAGCGGAAAGCGACGGAAATTGGCGTGTAGTTTACGGGCTCGAACCAGCAACCTTCTGGTTAACAGGGCTATTCAGCCGGGAGGGCAACCAGCCCTCCCAATTCACGCCAATCATCATGGGCTGATTCCGCAGTCTGATTCCTCGGTCGTGCGGTCAGTCGGCGATGTTTCGCGGACAAACACGGCGCACGACACTCTGAATACCTAAACCGTCGACTCAACTGTTCGCGTGGAAGGGCTTACTTGAAGCTGGCGACGAGCGTGGTGAACGCCTCTGCCCGCGTTCGCTTGCCATCGAGGTACGGCCCCCAGTGCGCAGCGAGCTTGTCGCCGCAGCCGGTTCCGCAGAGACGGTCGTACAAGCCGCCTTCCGCGTAGTGCTTGTACGGAATGCCATGTTGCTTCAGCTCCCTTGCAGTAAGGTCGCCGGCCATGAAGAAGAGGATGGCATGCGGGAGCTGCGGCGGCGTCTTGATGCCTTGCGCAGTGGCAGCCGCCGTGACGCCATCGAACAGCATCCGGCCCCACGCGTGCGAGCGCTCGTGAAAGAGCATCTCGAGCGCGGCATAGCCGCCGTAGCCCAGATCGGTCGACGAAATCACGACGTGCGTTGGCGAGGTGGTAGTGTAGGCACCGACGGGATGCGCGTACACTGCGACGTCGACCCAGACCGGATTCTCGGGGGTTACGCCGTAGGCGTGCGCGATCGCAGCGTTGAGCGCCGCCCCATGCTGATCGACGAGCGTGCGGGCGGCCACGATCCACTCGCGGTTTATCCGGTCGTGTGCCGTCCACCAATACTTCCGATAGATCGGCATCAGCCGTTCGAGGGTCGCCTTCACGCCCGGGTCAGTGACCACGCCGTCCAGGGTGGCGTTCGTCCCGACGGTGCGCAGCGCAACCTTGATCTTTACAAGCTCCTCGTCGAACAAAAGGTCACGCTTCGCGTACGGCGCATAGAACGCGATGCCCTCGTACCATGCGGAGCGATCCGCATTGGTCATATCGGCCGGCGGCGCCGCGCGCTCGCCGCGCGCCCAGAGGATGTGATGCAGGTTCAGCCACGGGTTGCTGTGGAACTCAAAGAGCGCTTCCGGCTGCGCCGCCGGACGCACCGCCGCTGCGACGATGGCCGCGCACGCGAGCAGAAGACCAGGACGAGCGAGCAAGCTGCGACAAAGTATACGTCTCGCTGCCGATGAGTAGTGTGAACCCCGACCGAGATAGGGTGGCGGCTCGCTCTGCGCCTGGGTGGTGGCGCTGACAGCCTGAGATGAATTGCCGGCTGAGGCAGCGTGCGTTTCACTACAGGTTGTTAGACTTTGCAAAGTTAGCTTCGGTAACGGTGTGGGGACTCCTGAAATTCAGGGTTCAGAATCAACAACTGGGAGTTGCGAATCCCATTGGGGTATGTCGGCGTTTCGCGCACAAAGAACAAACGCGCTGCGCCCTTCTCCTTTAGTGGTCGGGTCCGTCCGCAAGAGCGAGATTCGTGTGGCGCTCGCGAGTATAATCGCCAGCGCTCCCTTTCGTTTCAGCAACCTTCAAGAATGCCGCTGGAGGCAGGCACGCGCCTCGGACCGTACGAAATCCTCAACGCCATCGGCGCTGGCGGAATGGGCGAGGTGTATCGCGCGACCGATTCACGCCTCAAGCGCGATGTTGCGATCAAGGTTCTGCCGGAACCATTCGAGCACGATCCCGATCGGCTCGCGCGTTTCCAGCGCGAGGCAGAGCTGCTCGCGTCGCTGAATCATCCGAACATCGCAGCGATCTACGGCCTCGAATCCGCCGAGGGCGCAGTCGCGATCGTGCTCGAGCTCGTCGAAGGCGAGACGCTCGAGGGTCTCGTTCGCCGCGGGCCGCTTGCGATCCATGAGGCGCTCCCTATCGCGCGCCAGATCGTCGAGGCGCTGGAAGCCGCGCACGACAAGGGCGTCGTCCACCGCGATCTGAAGCCGGCCAACATCAAAATGACCGCCGACGGGCGCGTGAAAGTGCTCGACTTCGGCCTCGCGAAGATGCTCGAGGCCGACCCGAAATCGTCCGCGATGTCGATGTCGCCGACGTTGAGCGTGCACGCCACCTACTCCGGGGTCATCCTCGGCACCGCCGCCTACATGAGCCCGGAGCAGGCGCGCGGCAAGCCGGTCGATCGCCGCGCTGACGTCTGGGCGTTCGGCTGCGTGCTCTACGAGATGCTGACGGGGACGCACGCGTTCGATCCCGGCGAAACTGTTTCGGACGCGATCGCGTCGGTGCTGACACGCGAGCCGGATCTCAACGCGCTGCCCGCCGATACGCCGCGGCCGATTCGACGGTTGCTGCGGCGCTGCCTGCAAAAAGATCCGCAGCAGCGGCTGCCGCACATCGGCGCGGCGCGGCTCGAAATCGATGAGGCGCGCACCGGAAGTCACGACGAGCAGCCGGCCGCGGTTGTCACCGAGCCCATGACGGTAATCACCCGGACTTCGCGTTGGCGGCGCGCAGTCCCGGTCGCTTCGGCGTTGATCGTCGGCGGCGCACTTGCCGGGTACGGTGGGTGGCGGCTGAGGCCCGATCCGCCGCGAAGCGTCACTCGATTCAGCGTCATGCTGCCGGAAGGCCAGACCTTCACGAACCCCGGCCGGCAATTGGTGGCGTTGTCGCCGGACGGCTCGAATCTGGTGTACGTGGCGAACAATCGGCTGTACATCCGCTCGATGGCGACGCTCGAGGTTCACGCGATCGCTGGCAGCGAGGCGGGCGGCCAAGGCATCACCGGTCCGGCTTTCTCGCCCGACGGCCAGTCGCTGGCCTTTTGGTCCGCGGCCGAACGCGCCGTGAAGCGCCTTGCCCTCAGCGGGGGCGCGCCCGTCACAGTTTGCCCGTCGGACAATCCGTTGGGGTTGAGTTGGGGCGAGGGCGGAATCGTGTTCGGGCAGGTAGGCAAGGGCATCCTGCGCGTTTCACCGAACGGCGGCACGCCGGACGTGATCGTGCCAGTTCAAGCTGAGGAAGAGGCGTGCTGTCCGCAGCTACTTCCCGGCGGGTCGGCGGTGTTGTACACAGTCAGGAAAAACGAGGTGGCCAATGAAAAGGCCCGCATCCTGGCGCAGCGTTTCGGCACTGGAGCGCGCACTACGGTGATTGATGGCGGCACGGACGGTCGGTACATGTCCACAGGGCACCTTGTCTACGCCCTGGCTGGTGGGCTCCTCGCCGTGCCGTTCGATGTGACGCGGCTCGAAACCACGGGGGGACCGGTGCCTGTCCTCGAAGGCGTTCGCCGAAGCGCAACCGGCGCCGCAGTGGGCGGCGTTGGCATCGCACAATTCAGCGTGGCCGACAACGGCACGATCGCGTACCTTCCGGGGCCTGCAGCCGGTCCGGCCGACGGCAACTACGATTTTGGCCTGTTCGATCGGAGCGGAAGAATGCAGGCGCTGAAGCTTCCGCCAGGCAGTTACCGTGCTCCACGTATATCGCCGGATGGAAAGACTGTAGCGTTCGACAACGAGGACTCGAGGGACGCCAACGTCTGGATGTACGACCTCGCCGGCGGAGGCGCACCCCGGCGTCTGACCAACGGCGGAAAGAACAGATCGCCGGTCTGGTCGCCCGACGGTCAATGGATCGCGTTCCAATCCGAGCGCGAAGGGGACGCCGCCATTTTCCGTGAGCGCGCCGACGGCACGGGACTGGCGGAACGGTTGACGAAGCCGGATGCTGGCGCCCGCCATTCGCCGCAATCCTGGTCGCGCGACGGTACGTCGCTCCTGATGACGGTCGAAAAAGACAGTCAGTTCGCGCTCTGGACGCTCTCGATCAAGGACAAGCAGACGACGCCATTCGACGACGTGAAGTCTGTGACCCAGATCGAGGCATCATTCTCGCCGGACGGACGGTGGGTGGCGTACACCGCGCGGGAGTCCATGAATCGTCAGAACCCGAACGAGGTCTTCCTCCAACCGTTTCCAAGCACGGGGATCAAGCACCTGGTTCCGCAAGCGGGCGGGGCGCCGTACTGGCTGCCGAAAACGAACGAGCTCGTGCTCAACGCCGGACCGTCCCGGAACGTGGCCGTTGCCGTGACGACGACGCCGCGCGTTGCTTTCGGGCGGCCGACCGACTTCTCGCGCGCGGGCAGGTTCGAGGGGTCGCCCCGCACGTCGCGGCGCAACGTCGACGCGATGCCTGACGGCGAACACGTCATTGGCGTCGTGCCCGCCTCGGGCATCGAGAGCAGCGTCGCAGCGCAAATTACCGTGGTGTTGAACTGGTTCAACGAAGTACGCCAGCGAGTCCCTGTCAAGTAGTCCGACCCTCTCTAGGAGCCGGTCTTCGTCCTGTCGAGCTATTTCCGCACGAGCACAACCTTTTTATCCCACGCTGGGCTTCTGTGACACCGGTCTACCGCCGACGGTTCAGGATCGGGTTCTTCGACGGACGCTGACGATGCTTTGTCGCTTGGTCTCCGGCTACGTGGCTGTCGGGTCCCGGCCAATGGCTCACCCGAGGAAAAGTCCGGGCCGATCTGCAGTTCACGCGATGCCGCGATCGTCCATGCTCACCGCGCACCGCCCGCCAGTTTGCCCACGACTGCGCGCGCGTCGACGCACAGGTCGCCGAGCTGACGGCCGATCACCGCCAACGCGAGTTAGGACCGGCGTCTTGCTTTACGACGGCTTGTGTCAATTCCACGGCCCTCACCTGTCGCCGGTCCACTCCCTGACGTGTCGGCGTCCGTCGAATGAACGACGTTTCTTCGGAAAATCTCCAGACCGAGCGATCTCATTCCCGGCGTTTGTCGGACGGCACGATCCCTGCGAAGGTCATCAGCAGTGCGAGTCTGTGATGTTTGGATCCGTTCTCCTGACGGTTAACCTGTGCCTTCTAGGCCTCGCAGGCCTTTTCCTGGGAGGCCAACGTCCAGGCGGAAGTGAGGGCCAGGTTTTGGCGTTCGCATGCGTCCTCGCGCAGGTATTGACCATCAAGACGCTTGTTCGCAGTAAACGAGAACGACGGCAACGCGCCAGATCGGGCCGGCATTTTCGAGAATCGCTGTATCGCCACAGCTAACGGTTCAGCCCGCGCAGCGCGCGAGCAAGATTCTTGATATACGGCCCCGCCGAGACCGCGCCCATCATCGCCGACAGCTCGGTTTCGATCTTCGCGATGTCGGCCGCGCCGCGCGGATTCCAGATCTCTTTTCAGGACGGTGTAGGGTTCGCGACCGTCCAGAACCCGATCGGCCTGAAAGTACAGCGCGATCTTCTCGGCACACGCGTCGAAGTCTGGTGTGTCAGGCATGATGTGATTCCGAGGATGAGGCTAGCAGCTCGTGGTGACACTCTCCTGAGGCTGATACTTAGACAGAGTCAATTGAATCTTCTGGGGATTCGCCTGATCGCAACAGCGACGATAATCAGGCCGCTGACCGCGAGACCGATCGGAAGCTTCAAGTCATAGTCGATGTAGCTCGCGCGGATCAAGGCGCCGGGCTGAGAGACTACGTACGACCGTGATGATGAGACGAAGTAGGCGACCGTTGGTGCCGCAATGATCAGCACGAGTCCAATATCGAAGAGCCACGATCTGAGATAGCGCATAGAGCCTCAGGCGAGCAGTCGGAGTTTCAAGGATGGTGGTGCCACCCTCTTGAGCCATCAGCAGCTGAACTTCGCGATCGACATCATCGGTCCCGAGTACTAGACTGTCGCCGATGGCGATGGGCACACGCACACGCGATCGACAACCGAGCATGTGGGTCACGGCGATGGACTTCCCGACCGCCGCAAGTCACCCGTTCTACACGCGACTGAATCAGTTGCTGCGCGAGCACTGGTTCAACGATTTCGCCGAAGCGCAATGTGCGATGTTCTATGCCAAGACGATGGGCCGGCCGGGCCTGCCGCCGGGGATTTATTTCCGGCTGTTGTTGATTGGCTACTGTGAAGGCATCGATTCGGAGCGTGGCATCGCCTGGCGCGCCGCGGACTCGTTCGCGTTGCGCGACTTCCTGGGCGTGAGTCTGGAGGACGCCCCGCCGGACCATTCGACGATTTCGCGCACGCGCCGGTTGATCGATCTCGAAACGCACCGCGCCGACGTCACCTGGGTGCTGCAGTGCCTGAGCACGGCCGGTTTCTTGAAGGGCAAGACGATCGGCATCGACGCCACCACGCTCGAAGCCAACGCGGCGCTGCGCAGCATCGTGCGGTGAGACAGCGGCGAGAGCTACGAGGCGTTTCTGACCACGCTCGCGAAGGCCTCTGGGATCGGGACGCCCACGCGCGCCGACTTGGCGCGGATTGACCGGAAGCGGAAGAAGAAGGGGTCGAACGACGACTGGACCCATCCGCATGATCCCGACGCCAAGATCACCAGGATGAAGGATGGCCGGACGCATTTGGCCCACAAGGCCGAGCATGCCATTGACCTGGAGACCGGCGCGATCGTCGGCATCACGGTGCAAGGTGCTGACGAGGGCGACACGACGACGATCCACGAAACGCTGCCTGAAGCCGTCGACCAACTTGAGGCCGTCGCCACGGTGACAGACGACGCGGTGGCCGTGATCGAGGAGCTTGTCGCCGACAAGAGCTACCACAGTCGAACGACGGTGCACGATCTGGAGACGCTGGACATTCGCACTTACATCATCGAACCCGATCGCGGGCCCCAGTCCTGGATCGATCAAAAAGCGGAACGCAACGCGTCTACGCGGTTCGTCGGGTAACCTCGAACCACCCGGAAACCGCTGTGAACTGCTCGGAGTCGCTGCCCACACGGGAACCTGATAGTTCCTGTTGGGGACGCCAATTACGTACATGCCAGCGAGCCGCCGCTCTACTTTCCTTACCTCGTCGAATTTGTAGCACTCCTCGTTCGTCGGCGTGAACGTCAGTCGCCCCTTCACGAGTCGCCGGAGCACCTGCTGCGCTTGGCGCACGTGTCCACGCAAGACGCCCTGTCAGTCGCGCACGTAACTGCGCAGCGACGTTGTCAAACGAGGGACCACCGACCCTAGCTCCTCGGCGGGCCGCCCAACGCAAAGACCACCACGGTCGGCGCGCCAGGATTACGATCGACCCAGAAGTTCGAGGGGCTGCCTGATGACACGGCAACGTACTGTTTGCCGCCGACGGCATAGGTCACAACCCCGCCGCCGATCGGGCCGCCGGTGTTGAAGCGGTACAACACCGTGCCGTCCGTCGCGTCGAAGACTGTGAAGTCGCCGGTCAACTCGCCCGTCATCACGACGTTACCGGCAGTGGTCGTCACCGCCGCGACCATGGGGCGCGGCGACCGGTACTTCCACTTCACGGCACCACTGCTCGCGTCGAGCGCGGTCAGCCACCCTTGCGCCTTGTCCGGCGGATCATTCTCGATGCGGCCGCCCATGTAGCCCTTGCCGGGAATGAAGCGCACCTGCTCGTACGCCGTGAACGTGGTGCACCAGTCCACCGCAGGCACGTAGAGCATGTTCGTGCCGGGGTTGTGTGCCGGGCCGTTCCACTCGACGCCGCCGAGCACGCCCGGGCACGCGCGCGTCGGTGTCGTGATGACAGGCGATTCGGCGTTTTCGCGCGTCGTCACTGCCGTCGCGTACAGGATGTCGTGAGTATCACGATCGAGCGCGCGCACGACTCCGTCCTTCCCGGCCGTGACAACGATGCGGCGTGTTGCGCCGTTGACCACGGTGTCGAACATCGGCGTGGCATGCGTGAGATCCCAGTCGTGGGAGTCGTTCGGCACGACCTGCCGGTACCATCGCAGGCGTCCGGTCCGCGCATCGAGCACGATCATCGAATTGGTGTAAAGGTTCGTACCCTGGCGCAGGTGCACCGGCAGATCGGGTGCGGGGTTGGTCACCGCAACGTGGAGATCGCCGGTCTCGGTGTCCAGGGCGAACGACGTCCACACCGCGCCGCCCCCCATCGGGATCCCTTTCGGATTCGTCCAGGTCTCGAACCCGGGCTCGCCCGGTTTCGGTACGGTGTTGAAGCGCCAGACCGGCGTACCGTCGGCGGCGCGAAAAGCGCCCACCCATCCCTGGAGGTTAAGCTCGCTCAGTCCCGGCCCGATCAGCACGAGGTCTTCGAACAGGACCGGCGCCATCACGAAGATCTCTCCTTCGGCCGGCTGCCCGATCCGCCGCGCCCACAGCTGCGCTCCGGTCTCGGCATTGAGCGCCACCAGATAGCCGTCCGGCGTGCCGCGAATGACGCGGCCGTCTTTGATCGCGACGCCGCGATTGCGCTGGAATCCGACGGTTTCGCGCGACTGCCAAGTGTGCCGCCACTTGACCCGGCACGTCGCCGCATCGAGTGCGATCGTGCTGCCGGCTGTCGTGATGTACATCGTGCCGTTGTAGACGATCGGGCCGCTCTGAAAACTATCGCGTTCACCTACCTGAAAGAGGCAGGCCGGCGCGAGCTGCGCCGCCGTCGTCGCGTTAATCTGTTGGAGCGGCGAGAACCGCGTGCCACCGTAATCGTGCGTGTGCAGGAGCCAGTCGGGTGACTGTGCCGCGCGATTGAGCGTCGCCTGATCGGGCCCGCTCGTCGCCGGCGCGGTGCCGGCCGCACCCGGAATGAATTCCGGCGGCGACGGGCGCGCGTCGCGAGTAGCGATCGCGACGTGCGCGGATTCCAGTTCCGCAGTCGTTGCGCTCAGCGGCAGCGCGCCGGCTGGGAAGCCGTTCATCTTGAGGATATAGGCGAACACTGCCGCGTGCTCCTGCGCGGTCAGCGTATTGGATGCGCGCGGCGGCATCGTCGTCCGCGCAATGAAAAAGACGTCGGCGACCGTCACGCGCGGGTCGCTCCAGCTCGTGGCGAACGCGGTGCCGGCAAGCGCCGGCGCCGTGCCGCCGGTGAGCGCCGCGCCGTGGCAGGCGGCGCACGATTGCCGGTACAGCCGCTCGCCTGCTGCGGCTTGTGTGTCGGTGTACAGGGCCGGGCGTGGAGCGGCGGCCGGCCCCTGATATGCGGCGGCCGCTAGGGCAGCGCCGATAATGACCGCGTTCGAGAGCGTGAGCGTGAGACGGGTGGCCGACGACGATCTGATCCTGCTCATGGCGCGCAGCATACTCCCGATCACTCGGGTTCGGCGACAGCTTGCGCCGGCAGGCCAATGCCCCGGTCTCGACCACCGTCACGGAGATGCATCCGCGGCCCGGATGCTGGAACGGGTCGGCGACGTCGAAGCCAATCCGACGCCGCTCGCCTTCACGCTGGCGGCCGCCACTCGTGCGTCGCCTACGATCGGTAATTCGCGGTACGTTTCTACGCTACCGGTTGGGGACGTGCCACCCACCGCATTCGCAGTGAACACTCGATTGAACAATCCTGCGATCGTGCCCTCGCTTTCGGCGCGTCACGGGTGGCGTTCGTCGAGCGCCCGTGAACGTCACACGCCCGATAAGCAGCGACGAGATAGTCGACCGCGCGTGGATCGGATCATCAGCCAGGATGTGCCGTTAGTCGACCGCCAGCACGGATCAGTTCCTCGCGTAGATGTACCGCCTCGC
>Ga0066388_100001214_pt1 | contig 14149 bp, 13 predicted proteins | sample PanSoiMetaGPlot6_FD_64539 | JGI IMG/M metagenome (GOLD analysis project Ga0066388, IMG submission 64539) | Tropical forest soil microbial communities from Panama analyzed to predict greenhouse gas emissions - Panama Soil - Plot 6 (Hybrid Assembly) | ecosystem: Environmental > Terrestrial >... | reverse complement strand
ATGAATGTCTATGACCCATATCTCAACGGAGATTGAAGTCGGTCCACCGTCGGTGTTCGGCCGTTCAATAAGGGCCGGCGTTTCCGAGCTGTGCGCGACTTGGCTTGAGATCGCAAACAAGACGAAAAATCGGAAAAGAATTCGCTTCATGCGTTGCTACTGGGAGGCGGTGAGATTCTTTTTGAGAATTCGTTTAACTTCTAGAATTGCTTGCGGATTATATTGCGCGCCGTGATCGGAATTTACAATTAACTCCGACCGCGCACCCGGGAGATGAGAGCTCCAGTATGGAACTACACCGTCGGAACTGTTAGGCGTGTCCCCCCGCCCGCGATCACCAATGATCGAATGATAAGGAATATCGCTCGTGATGGGCAGCTTGTTCACCGCTTCCACGAAACGGTCGTTAGGCTCAAGCGTATCGACACTATTCGGCAGGCGGTTTAGCGGCCGGGCGGCTGGATCGACGATGAGAAGCGGTTTGACTGAAGCGTAGACCGATTCGAAAGGTCGCGGAGTTCGGACGAGACCAGCTCCGATCCGACCGATCCAGTTCGACGCGAGGTCGCTCCCTCGATGCGGCGTCGAAATAAATATCACGCGTTGAACGTCCAGCCGATGATTAAAAATAAACGCTTCCTCCAACAGTTTCCGCGTGTCATTCGGCAGTGGAGTTTTGGCCGGAGGCGTGGCAAAAAAGGTCCGCCAAATTTTGTCGCCCGAATCCGTGATCATTAATCGGCTGATCAATCCACCCATGCTGTGACCGATCAAGACGATGCGCTTATGATTTGGGAACGCGCGCTCGATCCCATCCAGATCCTGGCGGAAGAGCGCGGCGGCGTACGGATAGGGATAACCACTCGGATAACTGAAGTACCAGAATTGATAATGCTTCCTTATCGCTGCGTCATCTCGGAGGGAGTCAATCATTGGCGCCCAGCTTGCCCCAGTTTCTTGCAACCCGTGAACGAAAATCACAGGCGTCCGCGCTGGGTCGAATTGCTGTAACCGGGTAAGCAATGTGGTATCTGCATAGGCTCCCGGGTTCATGACCCGCGAGAGCCCAAGCCGTTCCGGGCGTTCACGAGCTATCAGGAGTGCCGTAGGCGCATCGAAATCAGCAGCAAGAGGAAAGGTTCGCTTATTCAGTGTGATCCTCTCGGCGTTTAGCGGATCCACGAACTCAAGACTCGCTTGCCGGCCGGAGAAGCGAACAATCGCGGTAATTGGCGCATAGACGCGGCGAAGCTTGTATCGCTGCCGAAACTGTGGATTTTCCGTGCGCTCAACCACCGCAATAGGTGCGCCGATGCCGCTCATAGTTCTGTAGGTCTTGAAAAATTTTCCGCCTATCTTCAGCGTGTCGGTCGGAAATAAATCGTATCGACTCGGATCATGATCCGCATCAGCGGGCTTCGGAGAGACGAGAGTATAGGCACCTTGCTCCGTTGAGACAGTGACCGGATGCCGCCACGGCTCAAGATCCGTTCGATCGACATCTTGGACGACGCGCGCTACGGCGAAGTTGTAGATAGTGCGGGCTGACTCGTTCTTGGGTTGTCGTTCCAACACTCCATACGAAATTTTCGCGGCGAGCAGGTCATGGCCTAGTGCTGGCAAGGGCTGTTCGTGTTCTGCTGCGAGCAGGTATTTTGTGGCGGAGTCAAGTGGTTCTTCCACATGTAATCCTGTCGTTAGCCGTGCCGGTATTGTTTTTACCGTCGCCAAATGAGCGGCGCATCCGCACCATTGGAACAGCAGAAGGGCCAAACTACATCTTGCAAAAACCTGCCACCTGTTTTGAAAAAGTGATGGCATGAGTTACCTGCCTCCGGACGGCAAATCATCGCCAGTGTCTGCGCGATGCTGGCCTAACGAGTGCTTACTCACGTTATCGTTTTGTTCGAGATGGACAATCCGCTGGGGAACGGGAATTTCGATTCCGGCCTCCCGCAGCGCTGCATTCACCGCGACGGCCACATCGCTTTGCACAAACGCAAATCGCGCCACGTCTTCAGTGGTAAAGCCGAGCACGAAGACAAACGCATCTTCGCCAAATTGCTTTAGCACGGCATCGGGCGGCGGATTTTTGGTGACGCTTGGATGGGCCGCGGCAGTCTTGACCAGTAACGCGATTACCCGCTCCGGGTCCTCTCCGTAAGCAGTGCGGATGGTGAACTCCATCCGTTTTTGCAAGCTGGAGAAGGTCCGGTTTGTTACTTTTTCCGAAATGAGCTTTCCGTTCGGAATGATGAGCTGAGACTTGTCATCAAGAGCGATGATGCTGGCGCGAATGCCGATACGCCTAACGACCCCGGTCTGATCACCCACCTGGATGACGTCGCCGACCTGCACGGGCCGCTCGAAAAGAAGAATCAGGCCGGAAAAGAAATTGTTGAAGATATTTTGCAGACCAAAGCCGGCGCCGACACCGAATGCACCGGCGAGGATGGCGAACTTCGTCATGTCGGCACCGAGTGCGGCAATTGCGATATAGAATCCCACCAGCAGCACGACGTAGTGCACGAGGGTCGAGACCGCGTAGGCGGGGCCACGCGCGAGATGAAAGCGATCGTAAACTTCTTCTTTGAGGATAAAACGCAGAAAACGCGACAGGAACAGCGTGATCCAGATGCTGACAACGAACGCCAACACCGCGCCTAACGAAATATGGATCCACGGCGCACCGATGTCCGCATTGAGCAAAGCCATTGTCCGGCTGATGACCGCTTCACGTAAGGAGAACGCAGTCAGCGATAGCAGAACCCAGGTGACAATCGCGGCCACCCTGATGAGTTGCGTGATGCGCCTGTGCAGCAATGTCTGGTGCCGTTGGACCATGCTGAGCGAGGCGAGCGGCCGAGTTCGCAGGGCGAACAAAACGAGCCCTTCGAGAATGCGGGCCGCCGCGTAAAACGCGACGGCGAAGTAAGCGGCACTCAGGATCCCAAAACTAAGGTAATTTGCCAGCGCCACGTAGCCTAACGAATTGGTGACGATGATCGCCCCGAATCCGGCCACTGCGATGGAGGACGCAATCCGAGCTGTTTTGTTCGAAGTCGTTCGTGGTCCGGAACGGTGTCGTGCCCGGACAAACCAGATGAGAAAAATTAAACCGCCCACCATTTCCAGCAGAAGGATGATGCGCGGGAGCGCGGGAATGGAGGCCGTCAGCACGCGCAGTTGCGCGACGAAATAGAAAACGACCAACGCATTGACGAGCGGGAAAAGATGCCGATCAATCAGGCTCCGCAGCACCACCACGATGGGAATCAAGGCAAGCGTGCCGAGGATGACCCAGACGCCGCGGGGTGCATCGTAGAGGATCAAACGCGCAGCAACTATCGTGAGCAGCGATGCAGTGGAGAACGGCAATTGCAGGACGCGGTTCGTGCGGTCGAGTGCCCGATCTTTATCGGTCCAGCGTGCGACCTGTCTCTTGACTCGCAGCATGACGACCGCAAACGCGATAAAGAGCAGCGCAACGTAGATAAGCTTTGTCCACTCGCGTTCCAGATAGTTGCGTACTTGCGTGGCCTGCGCGCCTAACGAGACCTGGCTGTCATGTCCGAGCGATTGCGCCGCGGCCGTGCGCACCTCGGGACTCCAGATCGGCGGGCTATCCTGCGACCAGAGGCGGTTAACTGCTGCGCTTTGCGCTGATCTGATCGAACGCAACACAGCATTAGCGCGTTGCGTTTGCTCGGCTACGCGCGTCTGCAAACTGAGCACCGCGGCGCGCCCCTTCTGTAGCATTGCTTCGGTCGCGTCGATCCCCTGCAAGACCTGAGTGATGCGCTGCGTCACCTCGGGAGGCGCGTTGGATTGGCCCGCAAATTCGAGCGTCGCCTTCCAGGTCGTGCGCATCGCGGACATTTGGGTCACCTCGCGATCGAGCGTGGTCGCGCGATCGGTTAGCTGCCGACTAGACGCGGTGAGTTGATCGGCTAGCTTTTGCCAGCGCGTCTCGAATTCACCCAATGTTTCCAGGGGGACGCCCGGCCGGAGAATGCGGCGCGTTTCAAGCTCCTGCGCGTCGATTTCCTTTGTCGTGGCTGTAAGTTCGCGCGTGACGTTGTCGACTGTCTTGTTCGAAGAAAGCTCCAATTGAATTTCATGGAGTCCCTCCGATGCAGAATCGGAAGTCACGACGATGTCCGGCAAGGGTACAGCTGTAGGTGTCGCCGTCGGCGTGACAGAAGGTGATGGCGTCGGCGAAGGCGATGCGTTCTGCGCTTGTGCGACAGATGCAAAGCACACTGACAGCAGACTAACGACTGCTAATGCAGTGCGGAGGGAGAGTATTGTCATCTTATCTACTAAAAACCTCGCGAATAGCTTGTGTATTTGGATCATTGGAAACAATCCAATATGTCGTCGCGTCCTGCGTCAGCAATGGAATGCTCAAACGCAGCTCAGGAAATCATCGCCTCGCAAGAACCTCTTGGACTTGGCGGAGCGATGTGAGCGTTGAGTGCAGTGATTTCATGGAAATCCAAAGGGCGGTCGATCGACGTGACTACGAGCACAAAGACGACGAATGCGGAATTTGGTTTCATCTGAATTTTGAGTTGTGCGAACGAACCCAACGCTCGCGGTTTCCCGGCGGAAAGTGGTTGAGGTGCATCAAAATGTTGCAATCCGCGTGAAGAGTTCGTCGAGGTGCGATTCAGCGTAACAAGACTCTCATTCTGATGTTGTCGGTGTGATTTGAGCTCGCTCCGGCCAGACGTAGTAAAAGATCACCGTGGTAACGGCGATGCCGATCAAGATGCCCACGGTGCGATCACGGATTTTGTCAAGATCAGTATCGGGTGCAAAGCCTTGGAACATGCTGAGGTAAAAAGCGAACGCCATTTGGAATCCAACGTAGCTGATGCGTTCACTCCCGGTTGCGATCCATCCGGCGATCGCTGTGACAGCCGCAACGAGGATGATCAGCGACGCGATCGTTTCCATGTGCGGGATCAGAAAGACGATGGAACCGATAGCGAAGACGCCGCCGAGGACGCAGCCTACGAATCGCAGCATTCCCTTGTAGAGCGTCGCTTCCACGCTCTCGAGCGCGATAAAGATAACGGTGATGAACGAGGTGTGGATCCCCGACCAGTCAATCCCACTATAAAAAATGTAACAAAACATCGCGGCGAACGTGACTTTAAGAGCGAACTGGACATGTGTGGGATTCGTAAACGCATCCGGCTTGAAGAGACCCTTCGGTTTTGGGCGTGCCTCCGCCGGAGCTGCCTCATCCGGCAGAAACAGGCGATTGAGGACGACAGTCAAGACAACGCTGTAGACGAAAGCTACCCAGAGCCAAAGAGCTGCTCGAACAAGGAGTTCAGGTGAGGGAATGCTGTCAGCGAGTGTCTGCGAGTAAGACAGAAGAAAGCCAATAACGAATCCGATCACGCCGAGCACAAAAACGCGGGACAGCCACATTCCAGCAAACACCGCGATTGCGATTACCGGAATCCGTAGTTCGGGGTGACCAAAAGTGAATTTGTAAAGCCACAGGGTTAGGCCAATGGAGATCGTGATGCCGATTAACCCAAGTATTCCGACGAACGTCGTGATAGTTTTGGTTTTCTGCGAGAAGAAGAAAACCATGTAAGCGCTTATCGCCAGCTCCGGCACCTGGAGCGACATCGAGATGATGACGCACAGCACGGCGCCGGCGACCAGAATAGCGGTCCTGATTTCGCGTACACGCGTTGGCGCCAGCTCGCGTTTGAGCCAGCCAATCCAATCCGAATCGGTTGGTCGAGCTTCGACAAATGTCGTGCTCATGGAATTATTTTGGCGGCGGACCCTTGATGATCGCGACCGCTGAGGCGCCCATGCGGAAAAGATCCGGGTCCGGATTTTCGACTTCGATCCGCACCGGAAATCGTTGCGCGACTCGCACCCAATTCAGTTCGCGCTTCACGTAAGGCACGCCAGAAGGCGGAAGATCGACTTCGCCTTCGGGCTTCACGGCCCATCCGATTCCCTGCACTTTTCCACGGAAGCGTTGGTTAGGCGCAGACGAGAGGTAAACAATCGCTTCGCTGCCGGGAGCCATATGTCGAATTTCCGCTTCGCGAAAATTTGCGATGACGTACCATTTGGTTGTGTCCAGCAACGAGAAAACGGGAACCCCGGTGTCAACATGGGCACCAGCCGAAATGTTGAGATTGATGACACGTCCGTTGAAGGGTGCAATGACCTTGCAGTAGGAGAGATGGAGTTCGTCGAGATTCACGGCCGCGATCGCACCTTCGCGCTGAGCTTGTAACGTGGTCACTGCGGTTCGGGCTTTATCTATGTTCTCGGCGGTCTCAAAGCCATGGGGCAGCAGTGGTTCCAAACGATGCAAGGTGTCCTGGGCTTGTGTGAGCTGTCGATCCACAGTGGCCAACTCAGCTTTGGCTTTTTCCAGTACCAGTCGGTAATCCTCCGGGTCGATTTCGAAAAGCACGTCGCCTTTCTTTACCGCCTGATTGTCCTGCACATTCAGCTTGATGGTTTGACCACTCACACGCGGCGCAATGCCCACCACATTGGCGCGCGCAGCAGCATCATCCGTGCGCGGATGTCGCTCGGTGATTCCCCAAACGTAGAGCGTGATCAGCACCGCACCGGCGACAATCATTACGGCGACAATCTTGCGAATGAACTTGCGCGCGGCGGTGTCGTTAGCCGCTGAAGCCGTTACGCTTCTCTTGTCATCTGAAGGTTTCGCGGCTTGGTGCATGTCAGTTTCGGTAGAACAGAATCCATGTGGCGAACGTGAAGATGATCATAAGAGACGAATAGATAAGCGGTGCCGGACCGACATATGATTTCAGATTCCCAACCTGAATAATCCAATGCGTGACGAGTGTCAGCGTCAGTCCGGTGACAATGCAGACCATCCAGGCCGGAAAATACGAACCGAGAATATCAATGGTAAGTGAGTGGTGGTGGCTAAAGAGCGCTGCCGCGATGACGAAAAGAAGGACCAGCACCAGGGCAGCGACTACGAGCATCAACAGCGCGCGAGTGGCTTTCATCTTCGTGGTTGCCTAACGAGTGGCGGTGCCGGGCGGGCGAGATTACCAACGCTCAGCGCCAGCGCCGCCTGACTCGTGTAAATTGCTGACTGGGTGTCGTGACTGGTCGCAAGCGCGGTGGTGAGGTTGCGTTCCGCGCTGACGACCTCAGGATACGTGCTCAGTCCCTGCTTGTAGGATTCGAGCACCGCGTCAAATGCACTCTTGGAGGCCGTCAGCAACTTTTCGGCTGCGTCCTGTTTCTTGAGCGCGGTCCGGTAGTCAGTGTACGCCTTCCACACTTCTCGGGCAGCCGAGTCCCGTGCTCCGGCAAGTTCATTCTCTGCTTGATGCAGGTCGGCCTCGGCCATGTCGAGTTTGTGTCGGCGCGCGAACCCGTCGAAAATCGGCACTTCCATGGTGAGAAATGCGCCCAAAGTATAATCGCCGCCGCCGAAGTAGTCCGAATTTTTGATGCTGACTTGCAGCTCGGTTTCGGAAACATGCGCGTCCAGGGTGACCTTTGGATAATACTCGGAGCGGATCTCACGGATCTCCTGCTCTTTGGAACGAACGTTGGCAAGCTTCGCGACCAGATCCGGCCGTTGGGACAGGGCTTTTGTGATCAGTTCACCAACGGAATCTTCTTTTCCAGCATCCACATCACTCTTCGCCGGCAGGTCCGCCACCTTGAGCGTCACCGTAGGCAGAAGGCCGATGCTTTCTATTAGAGCGACGCGCGCATCACTCTCCGCACCGAGGCTTGCTTGAAGGTCAAAATTAGATTGTGCGCTCTGCTGCTGCGCCTGGAGCAGTTCAGGTTTGGTGGCGAGTCCGTTATCGAACCGGGCCCGCGCCGCCTGCTCCACGGTCTTCGCTGCGTCCAGAGCACTTTGGGTTACCATCACCTTTTGTCGCGCGGTGCCGAGCTGGTAAAATCGGTCGGTCACATCAAAGACGATTTTTTGGTGCGTTCCGTTGAAACCGACATTTGCCATCATCAATTTTTCTCGGGCTGCTGCTCTGGTTGCACTGCGTCCACCGAAGTCGAGCAGCAACCATTTCGCGGTTAACTCGCCGCGGGCCAGCAGCGATTCGGTGGCCAAAGTACTGCCGCCGACAATCTCGACGTTTGGCAGGTTGCCATTTGTTGGCGGCGGTTGTGGCAGTGTGCGCAACGTTGGGAACGGAATGAAGGCCCGGTCGTATCCGCCGGCTGCAGCCGCCACAACGTACGGATAATAGGCACTCGCGGTCAGACCGACGGCAGCCGCTGCCATCCGAGCGCGCTCCCAGGCAACACGTGTTTCCGGATTACTGCGCTGCGCGATGTCAATCAGTTCGGCGAGATTGTAGGTCTTGCGCGGATCGATGGCCGGCAAATAGCGCCGCTCAGCTTCAGTCGGTTGGTATTGGCGAAGCTCTCCTTCATATCTTGGAAGCGATGGCGGCGCCCAGGGCCTCACCGGCGACGGAGGGGCATTATCGCGGGCAAGTGCGATCCCGATCGTCGCGAACAATTGTGTCGCTCCGATGAAAGAAATCTTCACGAGAACCTCTCGAACCTCGCCGCCCCGTTTCATGAAGACTCTTTATCGCTTATCGTGACCTGAATTGGCGAGCACAGAAGCCCCGCTCGCCGACATTGCTTGCTTTGCTCGCGCGCGAATTCGAGCCCATCGACTGCTTGTCTCTTCGGCATCGCGTAGCGTGATCAACTGCTCGATTTCTCTGCCGAAAAAAAGGTCCAACGTCCAACTCACCGCGACTCGCACCTTCTTAGCGAAGCCTGGATGCTTCATTAGATACACTGATCGCCAGAAACACCAGGCGATAAAACCGGAAAACTTGATCCCAAACACCATCGCCACGCCGGTATGATGACCAATGGCCGCCAACTGTCCCAACATTTTAAAACGGAACGGCTTCGGCGCCCGGCCGAGGACTGCAGCTTCGATGTTCTTCGCAACCACCACTCCTTCCCGTAACGCGTGCTGCGCAGTTGGTGGATAAAATTTGGCCGTGCCACTTTTCACGTCGGGAACTGCTGCGCAATCACCAACCGCCCACAATCCAGACACTCCGGGAACGCTCATGTCTTCGTTGACAAGGAGACGCCCTCGTTCTTTCTGGCAAGGCAAGAACGAAATGACCGGGCTGGGTTTTACACCTGCCGTCCAGATCAGAGTTGCGGCAGGTATCGACGTGCCATCGCTTAACGTGACTACCGCTCCATCGTAGTTCGCCACTCGCGGGCCTTTTATCACTTCCACTTTGCGCTCGCGCAATTTCCGTTCGGCATAGCGCCCCAGTTCTTCACCTAATTCGGGGAGAATGAAATTCCCCGGATGAACCACCACAACTCGAATTAATTCTTCGCGCAACTGCGGATAATAGCGGACGGTCTCCCGCACGAAGTCGTTAACGGCGCCCGTTGTTTCGGTGCCCGAGAAACCACCGCCAGCAGTGACGAACGTGAGTAACTGCCGGCGCGCCGCCTCATCGCTCCTCAGAGAGGCTTCTTCCAAAAGCACCACCATGCGATTGCGCAATAGGGCCGCATCACCCAAGCTTTTCATGGTTACCGACCAGTCGCCGACGCCGTCCATATTGAAGAAGTTTGTTTCCGAGCCAAGCGCCAGAAGCAGATGATCAAACTCGAAATTCAGCTCGCGCTCTGCTATGCCAGCTCTGCATCCGACTATTCGGCCGGGCAGATCAATTGTGCATACATCGGCTTCAACAACCTTTACATGACGAAGAATGCGGCGGAGCGGATTCACGATGTCGGCCGGATAAAGATCTCCGGCTGCGACTTCGTGCAGCATCGGCGTGAACAAAATGAAGTTCTCTCGACTGATCAGCGTTACCTCTACGTCCGCTCGACGAGCGAGTCGTTTGTCTAACTGTATCGCCGCGTAAAGCCCGGCGAACCCACCACCGGCAATGAGTATTCTAGTCGTTTTCATGTAATTACCGCGAATCGTAACGCGACCCGCGCAATCAAGATACTAATTGATGGCCACCATGCTTTAGTTCTTTTTCCCATTTTTTCTCAAGCTCTTTCAGCGCGTAAATTTCGGAGAATCTTCGCTTTTCTGGCGGTTTCTTCATGCGAAGAATGATCGAGCAGTCGACTGGAACCCCCGACCAATAGCTGGAAAACTGCCCTGATAGTTTTGCTATGCCGGATCATCCCAGCGAATTGGGCGGCGGCGTATTACGCGAGTCAGAGATAGATCAGAAGAATCCCCAGAAGCGTGGTCAACACAAGCCACGGAACCATGACCACCTCAACTCTCAATTTGCGCATGGCCGGAATGTCTTCGTCGACGCTCGGATCACGATCGAAGAAGCGGTGGCGATTCCGAAAGATATAGGGGCCTCCAACTATATTGACGATCAGGAAGAAGGTAGCCGCTATTCGCAAAGCAGGAAGAGCCACTGGGTTAATTTCTGCCAGCATAATCTCGGTGTTTGTTTCTTATTCTATCTGTTCTCAAGCTTCTGGAGCCAGATATTTCAGAAAAATTTCGATTTAGACAAGCGTGTTAAAAATACTCGAAGCGAAGGCGTTGGCTGCTCTCGCCGTTTCTGCTTGTCCGACCGCGTCGCCAGCTAGTCGCAAAGAATTATCTGAACAAAATAGTTGACTGGTCAGTCTAGTTAAGCTAAAACAGCCGCATGCCAAGAGTGAGTGATATGAAAGAGCGATTGATGGACGCGGCTATGGGCCTCATGTGGCAGAATGGTTATGGTGCGGCGTCTGTCGATGCGATCTGTGAGCGGGCGGGTGCCAAAAAGGGCAGCTTTTATTACTTCTTCAAGTCTAAGTCCGAGCTCGCCGCCGCCGCTCTGGAGTCGGATTGGAGGAAAAAGAGAGCCGAAATGGATTCCATTTTTTCACCAACAGTTCCCCCACTCGAGCGCTTCGACCGTTATTTCGATTTTGTCTACGAGCGCCTGGCAGAAGTTCAAAAAAAATGCGGTTCTATCCTGGGATGTCCCTTCGTGAGTGTTGGCAGCGAAGTAAGCACGCAAGACCAGATCGTTCGCGAAGCGATCGATCGAATCATGGATCGCAAGCTACAATTCTTCGTATCGGCAGTACGCGACGCCGCGGCTCAGGGATTGATTGTAGCTCGAGACCCAGAGGCGAAAGCCAGAGCGCTGTTTGCTTGTTATCAAGGAACTGTGGCTCAGGCGCGAATCCAAAACGATGTCGAGTTGCTTAGACAATTCAAACAAACGGCAGGCGATCTTTTAGGCGTGAAGCGTACCGAAACTGTCAGTACGTAACTTTCCTCCTTTTTTCTGCCAATTTTATAGACGACCAGTCAAATAGAACGACACAAATACAAGAACAATGAATCAAATCACAAACCAATCAGCAGGTTTTCCCCAGATGATCACAGCGGCGCTCACCCGACTGAAACAACAACTGCGGCGCGATTACGAAAAAGCGCATCCACAATCGTCTGAAATCATTCAGCTGGTCCTAGACGAGGAAGAGTCGCGCGCATGGGAACTAACGGCGTTCCCGCATCTGCTTTTGCCTGACCTTGTGGAAGCGCGCGTCGGTCAACTCAATTTGCGTACTGTTAAAGCGAAACATCCCAGTGTGTTTGCAACGCCGGAGCGGACCCGACCGGTTTTCGCCTTTTGTACCTAGCCATGTCCTTGCGCACTGGCGCGAGGGTTGTACAACAAGTCAAATCGAAGGAGGAAAATAAGATGCGTGTTTTTGTTACGGGAGCGACTGGATTCGTCGGCTCAGCCGTTGTTAAAGAATTGATCGAGGCGGGACACAAAGTTCTCGGTCTCGCTCGTTCGGATGCAAGTGCCAAGTCGCTCGCAGGAGTGGGCGCTGATGTGCATCGCGGCTCCGTCGAAGATATCCAGAGTTTGCGTAGAGGAGCTGCTGCTGCGGACGGTGTGATTCATACGGCATTTATCCACGACTTCTCGAAATATAAAGAGAGCTGCGAGATAGATCGCCGTGCAATCGAGGCCCTTGCCTCGGCGCTAGTCGGCTCTGATCGTCCGTTGATTGTCACATCCGTCACGGCCCTCGTGGGGCAAGATAAAGTGGCTACCGAAGATATGCGTGTTTCCGATGCTTCGTTACTTCCGCGCGCATCTTCCGAAGACGCCGCAGATTCGGCGGCAATGCGGGGGGTGCACGTGTCGGTGGTTCGTCTTCCTCCTTCCGTGCATGGCGAGGGCGATCACGCCTTCGTGCCGACTCTTATCAATATGGCGCGTGACAAAGGCGTTTCGGCGTATATCGGCGACGGACTCAATCGCTGGCCGGCAGTCCATAAGCTCGACGCCGCACAACTGTTCAGACTCGCGTTGGAAAAGGGCGCCGCCAAAGCCACCTATCATGGCGTCGCCGACGAAGGGGTGCCACTTCGAGAAATCGCAAAAGTCATTGGTCGTCGCCTGAACGTACCGATCGTGAGCAAGTCGCCGGAGGAGGCAGCCAACCATTTTGCCTGGTTTGCACATTTCGCGGCCCTGGACAATCCGTCCTCGAGTCAGCGAACTCGCGAACTACTCGGGTGGGAGCCCACGCAGCCCGGCTTACTTTCCGATATCGACCAGCCGGGCTATTTCAAAATTTGAGCACAAATCAACAAAGGAAAGGAAGAAACAAGTGAATAACAACAACACATTCACAGGTAAAGTTGCACTGGTGACCGGAGGAACGTCCGGTATTGGTAAGGCGACGGCAATCGAGTTCGCTCGCGCCGGCGCAAAGGTCGTCGTCTCAGGCCGGCGCGAGAAAGAAGGCGCAGAAGTCGTTAGGCATATTGAAAAGCTTGGCGGTGAAGCGGCGTTCGTTCGCGCCGATGTAGCGAAGGACGCGGACGTCAAAGCGATGGTCAAGTTCGCAGTCGACACATTCGCCAAGATCGACATTGCATTTAACAACGCCGGTGTTGAGTGGATCGGTCCGCTCGATCAGGCGACTGAAGCCGAATATCGCCGCATTTTTGATACTAACGTCTGGGGCGTTCTCAATTCAATGCGGCATGAAATTCCCGCGATGTTAAGGAATGGTGGCGGCGTTATCGTGAACACTTCGAGCGTCGTTGGACATGTTGGTTTCCCGCAGGTGAGTATTTACAACGGCTCCAAGCACGCGGTCGAAGGCCTGACCAAATCAGTCGCGCTCGAGTTCGCCAAACAAAACATTCGCATCAACGCCGTTGCTCCGGGTCCAATTGCAACCGAAATGTGGGATCGCGTCTCCGGAGGCGGTGTCAGGGATGAGATCACCGCGATCGTTCCGGCTGGGAGGACTGGTTCCAGCGAAGAGGTTGCCGCTGCAGTACTCTATCTCGCTTCCGATGCCGCGAAATTTACCACCGGTACGTCACTAGTCGTCGATGGAGGTGTCGTAGCAAAATAGGCGAATACTAGTGGAAAACGGAACGGAGTTAAGTGTCGTGATCACAATCGTACCTTTATGTGACTGATCATCTCGCTTTTCGGCGGCAATCTCGATCAACCGAACAAACAGCGTCTTGCTTCGATAACCAAAGCTATCTTTCAGTATTTAAAGGAAAATTCGCGATGAGAATGAAAACAGCGCAAAGACACCAAAAAAAACTTATCCGTGCGGTCTACCCCAACGGTGGCGAAAAACGCGGCTATCACATCATTTTGACCATGCAGGATGCGAAGCCGCTGTCAGTTCCGCGTTGGCTAACAAAGTTGGCCGGTAATGTTACGCCTGAGACACTCGGCTCTTACTAGAAGGATGAAACCAATGACCCTAACAAGTAACAACAAGCTTGGCGGCAGCTTCACGCTTCCTGGTGATTCGATGACCGTGCACCGCATGGGCTATGGCGCGATGCAGCTTGCCGGTCCTGGCGTATGGGGACCACCTCGGGATCCTGACGAGGCAGTCGCAGTGCTCCGCGAAGCTGTAGCGGCTGGTGTGAACCATATCGATACCAGCGATTTCTATGGCCCGCACTTTACGAATCAGATCATCCGCAGGGCGTTGCACCCTTACCCGAAGGAATTAGTAATCGTCACTAAGCTTGGTGCTCGTCGGGGCCCGGATAAATCATGGATTCCAGCGCTTACCCGTCAGGAGCTGATCGATGGCGCTCATG
>Ga0066388_100001213_pt1 | contig 14151 bp, 13 predicted proteins | sample PanSoiMetaGPlot6_FD_64539 | JGI IMG/M metagenome (GOLD analysis project Ga0066388, IMG submission 64539) | Tropical forest soil microbial communities from Panama analyzed to predict greenhouse gas emissions - Panama Soil - Plot 6 (Hybrid Assembly) | ecosystem: Environmental > Terrestrial >... | reverse complement strand
AATGATCGGCCACCACGCGCAAGCGCTGGAAATGGTCGCGCTGATTCCAAGGAATACGACGCGCGAGGCGCTGCAGCTGCTGGGGCAACGGATCGACATCTCGCAGGTCGACGAAATCAAGATGATGCAGGACTGGCTTCGCGCGCGCGGCCAGCAGGTGCCCGCGACGAACGCGATGCACATGCACGGCGCGACGCTCATGCCGGGGATGCTCACCGCGGAGGAGATGGCGCGGCTGTCGCAAGCGAAGGGCGACGAATTCGATCGGCTCTTTCTCGAAGGGATGATCAAACATCACGAGGGCGCGATCACGATGGTGAAGGATCTCTTCGCCACGCCGGGCGCGGGTCAGGACGTCACGGTGTTCTCGTTCGCGTCGGACGTGGACGCGGACCAGCGCATGGAAATTCAGCGCATGGGCACGTTGCTCGAGGCGCTCGTGAAGGAGATGAAGCGATGAGATTCGTAGTCGCCGGCGGTTTGTCGCTCGCCATCGCGGTCGGAGTTGGCGCTCAGCAGCCCCAGCAGCCGCCGGCGCGCCAGCCGGATCCCGTTCCCCCGGCCAACCTCGAGCGTCCGAGCACGACGTCGGGCGATCCCCGGATCGGGCTCAAAGCGGGTTTTCACGACGCCGGTGAAGCCGCAAAGAACCTCGAGCGCCTCGCCAGCATGGGCAAGCCCGAGGGCTTCTACGATCCCAAAACGCCCGCCGGCCGCGTGACGCCGCCGGAACGCCCGCGCACCGGCCCAGGGTCGGAGGCCCCGGACCCGCCGCCCGGCGAGCCGACAAACGATAATCCCACGGCGCGTTTCGATCCGGCTATTGCCAATCGGCCCGACTTCACGAACTCCGATCTGGCCTTCAGCGGCCATCACGTGATCATGGGCAATTACCACGGCTTCAATACGTATGACGTGGAACGCCCGAACAGGCCGAAGCTGTTGTCGTCGGTCGTGTGCCCCGGCGGCCAGGGCGACGTGTCGGTTCGCGGCAACCTGCTGATCATGTCGGTGGAGCAGACGCGCGGCCGCATCGACTGCGGCACGCAGGGCGTTCAGACGCCAGTCAGCAACGAGCGGTTCAGGGGTGTTCGCATTTTCGACATCAGCGATGTCGCCAAGCCGAAGCAGGTTGCCGCGGTTCAGACGTGCCGCGGATCGCATACGCACACGATTCTCTCGGATCCGAAGGACCCGGCGAACCTGTACATCTACGGATCGGGCACCGGCGCCGTGCGATCGGGCGACGAACTGGCCGGCTGCGTGGAGCCGAAGGACGATCCCAACACATCGCGCTACAGCATCGACGTGATCCAGGTGCCGCTCGCGGCGCCGCAGAACGCGAAGATCATCGGCCGGCCGCGTATCTTCTCGGATGCGAACACCGTCGCCGCGCTGTGGCGCGGAGGCGACCATGGCGACGGCACGCAACGCACCTCGGAAACGGATCGCTGTCACGACATCACGGTCTACCCGGAGATCGGGCTGGCGGCGGGCGCATGCTCCGGCAACGGCATCCTGCTCGACATCAAGGATCCGAAAAACCCCAAGCGGCTCGATTACGTCGCCGACAAGAACTTCGCGTTCTGGCATTCGGCGACGTTCAACAACGACGGCACGAAGGTGATCTTCACCGACGAGTGGGGCGGCGGCAGCCGCCCGCGGTGCCGCGCGACCGACCCGCTCACCTGGGGCGCCGACGCCGTCTTCGACGTCGTCGACGGCAAGCTGAAGTTCGGCGGCTACTACAAGATCCCGGTTCCGCAGACCGATCAGGAGAACTGCGTCGCGCACAACGGGTCGCTCATCCCCGTGCCAGGGCGCGACATCATGGTGCAGGCGTGGTATCAGGGCGGCCTCTCGGTGTTCGACTTCACCGACGCGACGAAGCCGTTCGAGATCGCGTTTTTCGACCGCGGTCCCTTGGACGCAACGAACCTGATCCTGGGCGGCTACTGGTCGACGTATTGGTACAACGGCAACATCTACGGATCGGAAATCGCGCGCGGCATCGACGTGTTCAGGCTCAAGCCCAGCGAGTTTCTGACGCAGAACGAGATCGACGCGGCCGTCCTCGTGCGGAATGAGGAGCTGAACACGCAGCAGCAGATGCGCATCACCTGGCCGGCGGCGTCGCCGGTGGCGCTCGCGTATGTCGATCAGCTGACGCGCAGTAAGAGCATCGACGCGGAGCGCGCGCGATCCGTGAAGACGGCGCTCGATCGTGTTGACGGCCTCCGCACTGGCAAGGAACGCGGCGCCGCCGCCGCGCTGGATCAGCTCGACGCGCTCGCCGGGCAGTTCGACCGCGACGCCGCAAATGCGAGCGGACGCGACGCGATGCGCATGCGCGCGCTCGCCGCGACGCTCAAGGGGAGAGCCGCCAAACTCCGCTGATCTCCAGGCGGGTGGGGCTGGTAGGGCGGGTGAGGCTGGTAGGGAAGTCGCCCGTCCGACCCACCTGCCTTACCAGCCCTACCTGCCGTACCGGCCCTACCGGCCCTACTGGATCGTAATCGACCCCTTCAGCGCGTTGTTGTTCTCGTTGATGTGATCGTGGAAGCCGCAGCGGCGCGCGACGTTCAGGTTGCCGCTCTCGCGCTGCTGGCCGGGCTCGAGGTGGCCCACCAGATTCAGCTCAGGACAGTCGGTGTGCTCCGGGTGCGGATCCGAGTTCATCTCGTGCGCCCGCGTGTCGTTGTTGATGAACGTGACGCGCGAGCCGCGCGGCACGGTGAGGCTCGTCGGGCACACGGCGTTGTTCAGGATCAGAAACGTCGTCGCCGGGTTCGGGATGGTCGAGCAGGTGATGTTCGGCGACGGCGCGGTATCAGAGCTCTTGCCGCACGAGACGCCGAACATGACAGGAGCCGCGAGAACGGCACCGAGCATCAGCATCTTCAGTGCCTTCAGGCAGCTTTTTTTTCGATGTCGCACGCATCATTGTAGCGTCGTTCCGCGCGAGCTCCTCAAGTGGTCGGCTCCCTCGACCGTGCTGAGATGCGGTCACCGAATGCCGTGAGGCTGACGGCACACAGTTCCAGCAGCGCTCGGCGCTGCCCGGACGTGACCGGATGTGGCCGGATGTGGCCCGGATGTGATCGTCTGGTACGAGCCTGGAATCAGATCCTAGCCATGGGCGCTACCGACGCGCTCGCCACGCATCCGACGAAGGCTTCTGCGCCTGCGGTTCAATCCGACGCGACCGCTGACTCATGCCCATCAGCTTCAGCATCGATCTGCGGGCTTCCCTGATACGAACCATCGGATCCGGCTACGTGACACCGGCCGAAGTCAACGCTCATTTCGACCAGCTGTCCCAGGTCTGGCCGCGCGGCAGGAGGCTCGATGTCCTGCTCGACTTCAGCGGCTGCACGTCGCTTCCAGAGATTCAAAACCTGAGGGATGCCGTGTCACGAATCCAGATGCTGGGTGGACGCAAGCGCTTCGGTCACTGTGCCATCGTCGCGACCCGCGGGCCGTTGTACGGACTTCTACGCGTGTTCGAGTTGCTCGCGGATCGGCGATTCGCGGCGGTCCGCGTCTTCCGGAACGAGCGGGCGGCGATGGCCTGGCTGCGTGAACGCTCGCCGGCGCTGAGGCCGAGCACGTAGCGGATGGGCCGAATCGGTCTCAATCGAGGCGGTACTTCGCCAGGTAGTACGACAACGCCCGCTGGCTGATCCCCATCAGCTCCGCGGCGTCCTTCTTCACGCCCCCTGAACTTTCGAGCGCCCGGCGGATCGTCTCCCGCTCGACCCACTCGATATTCTGGCGCAGCTTGAGCGAGGGGAGTCCCGTCGCCTGCGGCGTCACGGCGCTCAGCACCGACACGGCGCGCGCCGTCACGACCGGCCCCGGCGACAGGACGACGGCGCGTTCGATGGTGTTTTCGAGCTCGCGCACGTTGCCCGGCCAGTCGTATTGCTGCAGGGCCGCGAGCACACCGTCGTCGATCCGCTCCACGCGCCGACCCGTGCGCTGCGCGTGTTTGTGAACGAAATGTTCGACGAGCGCCGGGATGTCGTCGCGGCGCTCGCGCAGCGGCGGGATCTCGATCGGGATGACGTTCAGCCGATAGAACAGGTCTTCCTGGAACTTGCCGTCCGAGACCATCTGACGCAGGTCGCGGTTGGTCGCGGCGATGACGCGTACGTCGATCTTCTCGGTCCGCTCCGAGCCGAGCGGCTCGATCTCGCGCTCCTGCAGCACGCGGAGCAGCTTCGACTGCAGCGTCGGCGTCATCGTCCCGATTTCGTCGAGGAAGATCGTCCCGCCATCGGCCAGCGCGAACTTGCCTTTCTTGGTCGCCGTCGCGCCGGTAAACGCCCCCCGGACGTGTCCGAACAGCTCCGACTCGAGCAGCGTCTCGGGAATGGCCGCGCAGTTGACCTTGATGAGCGGCATGTCGCGCTGCGCGCTGCGGTCGTGAATCGCCCGCGCCACGAGCTCCTTCCCCGTGCCCGTCTCGCCGCTGATGAGGACAGTGCTCTTGGTTTCGGCGACCAGCTCCGCGCGCCGGATGACCTCCTGCATGGCGCGGCTGCCCGCGATGATGCCGTAGTGATCGAACCGCTCGTCGCGCTCGTCCACGAGGTAGCGGTACTCGCGGCGCAAGCGCTGGTGGTCGAGGGCGCGCCGGACCACCACGAGCAGCTCGTCGATCTCGAACGGCTTCTGCAGGTAATCGAGCGCGCCGAGCTTCATCGCCTCGATCGCGCTTTCCACCGTGGCGTGCGCCGTCATCATCAGGATCTGCGGCCGCTCGCCCTCCTTGGTCGCCGCGAGCAGCTCGCGGATCAGATCGAGGCCACCGAGCTCCGGCATCATGTTGTCCACGAGCAGGACGTCGAAGGCCTGCTCGGCGAGCAGGCGCTGGGCCTGACGCGGGCTCGTCGTCTCGATGACGGCGTGGCCGGCGTCGCGCAGCGCGCGCCCGAGCGCCTTGAGGATCTTTTCCTCGTCGTCGACCAGCAGCAGCGATCCGCGGTGGTTCATGCGTGGGGGTTGCCTGAAGCGAGCCGCTCGCTGGCCGCCATCCCGCGGCCCTGCGGCGAGTCGAAGGGCAGGGCGATGCGGATTTCGGTGCCGCGTCCGGCGTCGCTCGAGACCACGATGGTCCCGCTCAGGCCCTCGACGATGTTCTTGGCGATGGGGAGGCCGAGCCCCGTGCCGCCGCGCTTCGTCGTGAAGTACGGATCGAAGACATGCGGCAGATCGGCCGCGGCAATCCCGGCACCCTTGTCGGCGATGACGATGCGCACGCGGTCGCCGTCGACCGACGTGGTCAGCGACACGGCGCTGGCTGCGGCGACCGGCATCGGCTGCACGCCGCCCGACCCGTTCACGGCGTGGCGCGCGTTGACGAGCATGTTCACGAGCGCGATGCGCAGCCGCTCGGGGTCGGTCGTGATTTCGGGCACGGCCTGATCCAAGTGGAGCGCGATGCCGCCGCCGTCGCCAGATGCCATGGCGGCCGCGGCCGATTCGCGGCACAGCGTGTTGAGATCCACGGTGGCGAGCTCGAACCGGATCGGCCGCGCGAAGTCGAGCACCTCGTTGACGAGCCGGTTCAGCCGCACGACTTCTTCGTCGATGTCCGCGATCGCTTCCCGCGTCGCCGCCGCATCGGCGTCCGGCCGGCGCAGCACGTGGAGGGCCGATTTGATGATCATCAGCGGGTTGCGAATTTCGTGCGCGATGACGGTGGACAGCCGGCCGAGCGACGTCAGCCGCTCTTTCTGCGTGATCTGCTGCTGGAAGCGCGCGATGGAGTCGGTGAGCGTGTTGAACGTCGTCGCCAGCAGGCGCGCGTCCTCGTCGTCCCACCGATTGCGTTGAGCAAGCGTGATCTTGCGCGTCAGGTCGCCCGTCGCCGCTACCTCGCGCATGACGTCGGTGATGGCGGCCAACGGCTGCGCAATCGTCCGAGCCACCGTGAAGCTCAGCACCGTCGCGAGGAGGATCGCGACGATCGCGGTGGCGAACAGCCCCGTGTGAATGGCGCCGAGCGACTTCAGCTGTTCGGTGCGCGACCGCAGGATCAGCGCAACCGGCCCCGACATCGTGGGGGCGCCATCCGCGTCCGGGGAGAGTGGCCGCGGCAGCGCCGCGTACTCTTCACGATCGATTTGCAGCCGCGACATGCCGGTCGACCGCAGGCGCTCGGAGAGCTTGGGGTAGTGCTCGCGCGACAGCGTGGCGGCCAGCACCTGGCCGTCCATTCCGAACGCGATGTCGCTCAGCGTGATCTGCTTCAGCTGGTTCGCGAGCGCGCTGTCGAGCATGAATCCTACGCTGAGCGTGCCGAGGATGTCGGGATGTATGAGGCCGATATACACCGGCACGGTCACGAGCTGCAGGACGCCGTCCGGTTGGGGGAGCAGACTGTGGCCTTCGCGGCCGGCCATCGCGTTGCGCACGGCGGGCTGGGTCGAGATGATCGTCGCCGTTCGCTCGGATGCGCCGACGGTCGCGAGAACGCGGCCGCTCTTGCCGGTCACGATCAGGAGGTTCGACTTCACCTGGTTCTGGTAGCCGTTGGCCACGTCCTGCACGGTCGGGGCGTCGTCGGTGTCGACCGCCGCCTTCAGCTGCGGCGCGTCGGCGATGAACCGCGCCATCTGCGTGAAGGTCTCCGTCCGCGTCGTCCGGAGGTTGTCCACGAGCGCGGCGGTGGTCAACATCTCGCGTTCGAGCGTCCGCTCCGCCTCAGCGGTCACGCGACCGTTCACGAGGTAGATGGCCACGGCGATGCAGAGGACCGCGAGCAGAGCGCTGGCCAGGAAGATCCGGCTGCGCAGCGACGAGAGCAGGTTCATCGCAGGGTAAAGTCGAGCTCGGCGATGCCACCGTCGGGCACCATGACCGGCTTGGGTTCCGACGAAGTGCCCTCGTTCCAGGCGATGACGTTGTAGGCGCCCGGCGGGACGTTCTCGATGCGATAGCGGCCGTCGCTGTCGGTCATCGCGAAGAACGGGTGACTGAAGACGAGAATGAAGGCGTTCATGTGCGAATGGATTTCGCAGAACACGCGCACGATGCCGGGCCGATCGAACTTGACGGGCCGCGAGTGGCCCGCCGCGTAGCGTCCGAGGTCGAACCTCGCCGACTTCGAGAGCGAAAACACGTTGTGGTAGAACTTGTCCGAGTTCGGGAAGTCGACGGTCGTCCCCGTCGTGATGGCGAGCACGTGCGGCGCGAACGTCTCGTTGTGCTGATCCATGACCGCGCGGCCGCCCTCCGTGGTTTCGAACGCTCCGCGCGGCGCCGTCTCGAGGTAGACAACCGATCGGAGTCGATCGGTCACGTCGCGTGCGGCGGCGGCGCCCAGCTCCGACACCCCCGGACGCCGCTCGACCGGCGGCGCGGCGCGGCGCAGTTCGACGCGGCCGCGGATGCTCCCGTTGCGCGCAGCAGTCAGAACGCCGCGATGGCTCACCACAAAGGACACTGAGGACACAAAGAAACACACCAGCAAAACCAGGACTCTTACGGGACTGTCCCTTGGTGTCCTTCGTGTCCTTCGTGGTGAAAAGTCTTGCTTCACATTTAGAACCAGTACACCAACTGCGCCGCACCGAGCGTCGCGCGGCGCCTCAGCCGTCCACCGTCGCGTGCATTGTGCTGCACCGACGCCTTCATCAGCAGATTGCGCTGAATCGAGTAGCCGCCGCCGATCTCCAGCCGTGTGACCGGCGCGTCCCACGGCGCCGTCGCCTGCGTGCCCACGAGATCGCTGAAGCCCAGATGGTCCAGCCGCGCCGCCGCGTACAGCGCGGGCGTGAGTTTGTAGCGTCCTTCGACCGATGTCGAGACGGCGCGCAGCGGCAGATCCATGAACGGCGCGCTCACGGTCGGCAGCCGCCATGCGCTGACGATCGATTCGAACCTGAGGAGATAGTACCCCTGCGAGTATTCGACATCGGCGCCCCACGCGGTTTGCGTGAAGTCCTCGGCGCGCCCTTCCCCACCCGTCGCCACGCGCGCCAGCGCGTCACTGACGAACGGTCCGCGCGCGGCCGACGTTCCGACAACCAGGCCGGCCAGCGGGCGCACCTCGACGCGTCCGGCCAGTTGCTGGCCGCTGTTGTCGTCGTGAAACAGCGGGTTCGAGAGCGTGCCCGTGGTGATCGAGGCGGTCGCATTCACGAGCCGGTTTCGCGAGCCCGCGTGCGCCTGGACTCCGGTGTCCCACCGGAAAGCGCTCACGAGCGGGACACCGTGATCGACCGAAGTGCTGCCCGTGGTGTAGCGCAGCAGCCAGCCGAGGCTCTGCTTGCTCAGCTGCTCATCGGCCGTCGCCGCCATCGCGTCGGGTCGCAGCGCAGTCAGGTACTGGTACGCAAGCGGGTACCCGATGAGGGGGTTATCGCTCGCGTACGTCCGGCGCGCGAACGCCCCAAACGTCGGCGGCACCCGCCCGGCCTGGATATCGAAATTGCGATCCGCCCAGGGACGGAACCGGACGAACAGCGCATAGGGGACGACCCCGCCGACGTTTTCCGTGCGCACCTCGGCAAGCAGCGCGAGGTGAGTGCCCGCGTTCACGGCGCCGGTGACGTCGATCCGGAACGTGCGGAGCGCCGAGTGATCGTAGTCGGTGTAGTTGAAAAAGCCGGAGTCGCTGCCGCCAAACGACGCCGAAACGTCGGCGCCGATCGTGACGTGACCTCCGGCGAACGACAACGGCTCGGACGGCAGCCTCGCGCCTTCGCTCGCCTCGCGATCGGCGCCAAGGCTCGCCGAAGCCGAGGGCAACGGCGGCTGCGCGTCCGCGGACGGGGCGCCCGCCAGGGCCACCACCAGTAGAGCCGCGCCTGCCCTGACCATTCTTATCCGGTCCCTAGATCCTAGTATGATCACTAGAGATGGCGTATATCATCTGCGAGCCATGCATCGGGACGAAGGATACCGCATGCGTGGACGTCTGCCCGGTGGATTGCATCCACCCGCGCAAGGACGAAGCAGCGTTCGCTACGGCTGAGATGCTGTACATTCATCCTGACGAGTGCATCGACTGCGGGGCGTGCGTCCCGGCGTGTCCGGTTGAGGCCATTTTCGCGCTGGACGAAACGCCCAGGCAGTGGGAAGCCTTCATCGCACGAAACGCTGAGTACTACGTGAAGATGGCTCATGACTAAAGGGTTAACGCCAATGTTCAGCCATCAGCCATAAGCCATCAGCCATGACGGAGTTCGGAACTCTATGGGTCTGATAGATCATCGGTTCGAAGACAACTTCATCACGACGAACATCGATCGCATCCTGAACTGGGCGCGCGAGTCATCGATCTGGCCGATGGGCTTCGGTCTCGCCTGCTGCGCCATCGAGATGATGGCGGCATCGGCCTCACGCTTCGACATCGCCCGCTTTGGCGCTGAGGTGTTTCGCGCGTCACCGCGTCAATCCGACCTGATGATCGTCGCCGGCACCGTCACCAAGAAAATGGCGCCGGTGCTCCGGCGCCTGTACGACCAGATGCCCGAGCCGAAATGGGTGATTTCGATGGGCAGCTGCTCGAACGCCGGCGGTCCGTTTCCGACCTACAGCGTGCTCCAAGGCGTGGACAAGGTCGTGCCAGTGGACGTGTACGTGTCCGGGTGCCCGCCGCGACCCGAGGCGCTGCTCTATGGGCTGATGCGCCTGCAGGACAAGATTCGGAAGGAAGGCACGGTGCTCCGTAAGGAGCGCATCATCATGTCCGGGGCGACCGAGCCGGTCCTCATCGGTGAGTCGTCGCGTCAATCATCGTCGATAGGTGAGCGGTCATGAGCACCGTCGTCCGTTTCTTCAAGACGATCTTTCTCGTCGACCTGCTGAAGGGGTTGTGGGTCACGCTCAAATACACGCCCCAGCCGGCGTTCACGTTTCAGTACCCGGCCGAGCGGCGGCCCACCGCGCCGCGATTTCGCGGCGTGCTCCGGCTGCAGACCGAGCCCGGCACCGGTGCGCAAACCTGCATCGTCTGCGATCAGTGCGCCAAGGCGTGTCCCGACGATCTGATCGCGCTCGGCGGGCATCGGGAAGCGGGAACGAAGATCAAGGTGCTGGACTACTTCGACTTCAATCTCTCGCGGTGCAGCTTCTGCGGGCTGTGTTCCGAGGTGTGCCCGACCAAGCCGATCAAGGCACTCATCATGAGCGAGGATTACGAGCTCGGCAGCTACAGCCGGGACACCCAAATCCTGCGGGTTGACGAGATGTACGACGGCGTTTCCATCGAGCAATATACCCACTGAACGCCAGCCGAGGCACTCGGGACCCGGGAGTCGGGACTCGCGGGTCCGGAATTTCTCCGTTCGTAAGCCCTTTCTGAATCCAGTCCCGAATCCGTATCCCCGATTTCACGTTTTCGGCGTAGACTGTGGCCGCCGGGGGGGCCCGCCGCCCGGCGTGATTCTTGTAAGCCGTCCGGGACGCTGTTCGGGAAGGGTGTGGTCTGCGTTAAGTCCCTGTAGTCCTCGGAGGATTCATGCAGCGTGGGTTCAGGGTAGTAGTCGCGGTGGCCCTTGTCGCGGCGGCCGCCTCGCTTGTCATTCGCGCCGACGCCACGCCGTCCTCGCAGGCGTCCGAAATCCAGCTCCAGCTCGGCGATCTGCTCTCGGGAGAAGGCCGCTTTCTCGAGGCGCTCGACGCCTATCGCAACGCGCTCAAGAGCGCGCCGCCTGACGAAGTCCGGCGCCCGCGGGTCGGCGTCATCATGGCCGCGCTGCGGGTTGCGGAGTTCGACATCGCCCGCCAGGAAGCCGAAACGTTGAACCGGGCGGACCCGACCAACCCGCAGTCGATGGCGCTGTACGCCGACGCGCTCTGGTCGTCGGGCCTCTTCCAGGAAGCCGAGGTCCTGTACGAACGGGCGCTGGCTGCATCGCCCAACCTCGCGCGCGGCCACCACGGGAAGGCCAAGGCGCTGGCGGCGCGCAGCCTCCTCGACGAGGCGATGAGCGAAGCGCAGGTGGCGCTGCGGCTGTCGCCGCGCGACATGGAAATCCACCACACCGTCGGCACGATTTTCGAGCGGATGCACAAATACGAGGAAGCGGCCGCGGCGTACGCGAACTACGTGAACCTCCTGCCGAACAAGGATCACAGCGAAAAGGCCGATTGGTCGCGCGCCGAAATCCGCTTTCTGCGATCGTTCGGGCAGAGAATCCCCTTCGAAACCGACGCGGAGTCCGACACGCGCCTCTACACGGTGGATTTCCGCCTGGTCAATGACAAGGTCGTCGTGCGCGCGAAAATCAACGACGCCTCGCCGCAGGACTTCGTGATCGACACGGGATCGGAGAACACGGTCATCACCCGGGGAACAGCGCAGCGCCTGGGCATCACGCCGGTGACCTACACGCTCAGCGCCGGCGTCGGACGGATCGGTCTCCGGGGCCTCCAGCTCGCGCGGATCGATTCACTCGAGCTCGGCTCGCTGAAGATGCGCAACGTGCCGTGCCTGATCAAGAATCCGCCGCTGCGCGACATTCCCGTCAAGGAAACCGAGGGGCTGTCTCCGCTGGCGCTCGGGTATTCGATGGTCATCGACTATCGGACGCACAAGCTCACCTTCGGCAAACACATCCCCGACGAGCCGAAAGACTTCGAGCTGCCGCTGCGCCTGCACCGCCTGGCCACGGTTCGCGGCACCGTGGACGCGACCCATCAGGCGAATTTCGTCGTGGACACCGGCGGGGAAGTGATTTCGATCAGCCAGGCAACAGCCACGGCGCTGCACAAGCCGCAGACCGGCCGCCGCATCGCGCTGAAGGTCTACGGGACGTCCGGTTGGGATCCGGACGCCTTCCTGATGCCGGGCGTCGATTTGCTGTTCGATCAGATCCAGTACAAGAACTTCCCGGTCGTCGTTCTCAATCTCGACGCGCCCAGCGCCCTCCTGGGATTCCAGCTGGGCGGCATCGTGGGGCACAAGTTCCTGAGCAAATACCGCGTCGGGATCGACTTAGAACGGTCAGTGCTGCGGTTGAAGAACGTTTCCTAGAACAGACCAAAGGCAACCGCAGAGGACGCTGAGGACGCAGAGAAAACCAAGCTCTGCGCGCTCAGCGTGCTCCGCGGTTGCTTTCTTTCTTCCTCAAGCGTTCTTCGCGCCTTTCTTTGGCCTCTTCGCACACCTTTCGTTCCTCGTCAGTTTCAACGAGCAGCGGCGGCACCGGGACGCGCCCACCGTCGCGATCGACGGCGACAAAAGTCAGGAACGCGCGGCTGGTGAGCTTGCGCACGCCTGTGAGCGTTTCCTCCGAGAACACTTCGACCTGCACTTCGAGCGACGTGGTGAAGACGCACGTCACCCGCGCCTTGAGGATGATCAGGTCCCCGACCTTGATGGGGGACAGAAACTGCAGGTCGTCGACCGCCGCGGTGACGAGCAGGGTCCGCGTGTGGCGGTGGCACGCGATGGCGCCGGCGATGTCGATCAGGTGCATCACCGTGCCGCCGAGAATGTAGCCGAGCGGGTTGGCGTCGTTCGGCAGCACGACCTGCACCATCTCGGTTTCGGATTCCGATGCGCGCTTCGGAGCTAAATCCGCCATTCTGAAATAAATCTGAACTCTGAACTCTGAAATCTGAAATGTGTTATTCCCCCGACAGCTGCGGTTCCTCGCCAAAGTTCTTCGCAACCGCCCTCAACATGGCATCCATGGTCGCATGGTGGCCCATGACATAGCGAGAGACGAACCGGAAGACGGGATTTGCGACCCAGCCCTCCTCCGTGATCGTGATCGTGCACCCCGCCTGCCCTGAGCCTGTCGAAAGGGCCTGCCCTGAGCTTGTCGAAGCGTCGACAGGGGCGATCGCGACCGTCCACGTCCCGCCGAACATCTTCTCGGCGTCCTTGACGCGCGATACCAGCCGCCGTGGCGGGTCGCTCTCGACGATGTCGGTCGGCACGTCGGAGGCGCTCATCGCCTGGGTGATGGCGGCCCACACGTCGACGGGTGCGCGCTTCACGCGCAGCGTGCGGCTGGCCGTATGGGTGCGCGGCAGCATCGAACCAATGATCGCGATGACGGCGGCCAGGACGACGAGAGCCCCGACGGCAAAGACGATCCATTTCATTGTTTCCTCCGCGGCGTTCGGCGTTCGGCGTTCGGCGTTCGCCGTTCTTTGGACAGCCCCCGCATGTGCGCGGCCGACGCGCGCGCCAGCAGGTCGAGCCCGTCGAGGGCCGCCGCGCGGTCGGCGTCCGACAGCCGGCTCAGCACCTGTTCGATCCGCACCGGGTCGAGCACAGATTTCGCCTCGCGCACGCGGACGCCGGCCTCCGTGATGCGCAGGAGCACGCGCCGGCGATCGCCCGGGTCGCGGTCGCGGCGGGCGTAGCCCTTGCGCTCCAACCGGTCGATAGCCAGCGACATCGTTGCCACGGTGACGCCCATGTGCCCGGCGAGGTCGGTCATCGACACGCCGTCGACCTCGTCGAGGTGGTCGAGGATGCTGGCCTGGTGCGCGCTGAGCGCGTCGCCCGACTGCGGGTCGCGCACGTGGCGCGTGTGGCACGCGAAGTAGACCCGCGGGTACGCTTCGAGCACCCGGCGGACGTCACGATCGCGTACTTTGATTTGCTTTGTCAAATCAAAGTAATTGTACTAAAGAACCGAGGTTCGTCGTTCGCGGTTCTTGGTTCTCGGTTCTCTTCGTTCGAGGTTCGCGGGTTCGCAGGTGGCCCCGTTCGTGGACGTTCGGCTCGTTGTTGTTGTTTGGGGTTCTCGGTCACTGGAACGCAGAACCGAGAACCCCGAACGTCGCGGTTCGCTAGAAATCGTAGCCGATCCAGATCGCGAACCGCGGCTTGCGCCAATCCGCCGCGCCGCTCACGCACTGGCCCGTCGCAGTGTTCACCGACGTGCACGCGAACACGACGTCCTCCCAGCCCCGGTTGAACAGCGTGCGCCACGACCAGTCGAGGTGAATCGGGAAGCCGAGCGCGAAGGTCTCGAGGCCGAGGCCGTACGACGCGCGGCCGTCCTGCAGGCGGAAACCGGAGACGTTTTGCGTCGTGAAGTTGAGGATGGGCGATTGCAGTCCGGTGATCGGATCGGCCGGAGTGAACATCGCCGAGCCGTCAGGGTTCAGCTTCACGCCGGTGGGCACCTGGCACGCGAGCGACTGGCTGTTGGCGAACCGGAATTTCGCCGA
>Ga0066388_100001212_pt1 | contig 14152 bp, 20 predicted proteins | sample PanSoiMetaGPlot6_FD_64539 | JGI IMG/M metagenome (GOLD analysis project Ga0066388, IMG submission 64539) | Tropical forest soil microbial communities from Panama analyzed to predict greenhouse gas emissions - Panama Soil - Plot 6 (Hybrid Assembly) | ecosystem: Environmental > Terrestrial >... | reverse complement strand
TGCAGGGCCTGGCGGTACACGATCTGCCACTCCTCGTAGCTCACGGGCAGCTTGCGGATATCCGGGTGATCTCGCTCACCCTGGATTCGAGCGCGCGGGAGTCCGTGTGAGCCGGTGGATTCTCGCGGACCACCGCCCATACGCTCCGGATCTGGCGCTCGATGTCCTGGGACTTGGGGTCGAAGGTCTGGTAGGCCGGAGCGGCGATCAGAGCCTCGACCAGGAGGCCGTGCGCCCAGGCGGTCTCCCACGCGAAGCCCCGCAGCAGGAGGCCATTGGGATACAGGAGCACGTGAAGGCGCGGGCCCTCGAAGCACGCAAACCGTTCCGGGACGTACGCGCGAAAGGACTCGCCACCGAGACGCGCCAGGGTCCGGGAAGGGGCCGTGACCGTCCAGGCCGGCTTCGCCGCCCGGACATCGACACCGTGCCGGACCAGGGTGTCCGCCACTTCTCGGGCGACCGATTCGTAGCCGCGGGCATCGGTGACGAGAGGCACGTCGAGGTCAATCAGCCCGCGAACTATCGAAGCGAGCCGGCGCAAGGGCACGCTGAACATCACGACGAGGAACGATGCCGCCACGGCGAGCGTCATGGGCACGCCCCAGGCGTGCGAACCACGATCGACGGAGCGGGGAACGGACCCGTTCGTCGAGCTGCGCCGGGTCAAGCGCTGTGTGGGTCGCCCCGGGGATGGGCGCAGCCGAACCGCGCGACCGCGCCGCCATGGCCAACCCAAGGGCAAACGGCACGACAACTGCCAGGGCGACCCACACAACGCGAATCCCCCAGGTTGGCACCCATTGAGGTATTGGAAGGAAAACGAGAGCGAAGGCGGCGACCCGCGGCCATATGACCCCCAGCATGAGGAGCGGCCAGGCCGCGGCAGCGCCCACCAGTCCTGAAAGCCAGATCTTCTCGCGCCGCTCCGTGGGCCCGAACAAGGCTCCGACCGCCCTCCCGAAGAGGGCGGACAGGATGCTACCCAGCGAGCGGCTGAGCAGCGCCAGGAGACCCTGAATGATCGCCATGCCCGACTACGCGGCCCGCCGCCGGCCCCACGTTTTTTCCGACCCGGAACGATCGTGCATTCGTTTTTTCAGCGCCTGGTGCCCGGATTCTTCCTCTTGGGATTTGCCTGCATCTCCTCGAGCATGGCGCCGGCCTTTTCGAGCCGGGCCTTGTCCCACGCGTGACTGATCCTCGGGAAGATCGTGCCTTCTTCCTCGGCGATGTGCGCCTTGAGGCGCGCATGCACTTCCTTCACCTTGGCGAGCCAGGCCTCTTCCTTGGCATCCAGCTCTTCGATTTCTTCCATCAATCCCTTGACGTCCTCGACTTCCCCCTGGTGCTTTTCGCGCCACGCCGCGAGCACGGAATCCCTGCTCCGGGCCTCCTGGGCTATGGGCTCGTACACGCAGGCGTCCTCGATCTGCTCGTGGATCCCGAGCTCCGGGGCCAGCTTCTTCCAGAGTCCCCCGCGCTCGTCGGGTGAGGCGTGCACGACCTTCTCCATCTCTCTCCCGGCCGTCTGGTGCTCCCTCTTGAGGAACTGAATGGCGTCCATGCTATGTCCTCCTCTCTTTCGGGGTGTTACGGTCTTTCGGGGAGCCGAGTGTCGCGGCTCGGTTATTTTTGACTGAATCGGGAAACTGGCTTGCGGAACACAACGGGCTCCGGCGATACGGCCCGCTTGCGAAATCGGCTCACCTGAGCCGAGAGGCTCGAGAGCCGGGACGCCACACCGGCGGCCGTGGAAAGCCCGGCCAGGATCGCCGTGGGCCCCGACGGCCCCGCCGAGCGGCCCGATCGCAACATGCCCAGCAGGAGAGGCAGACCCACCAGCCGCATTGCCGGCACCAGGATCCGGGCTAGCACCATGCCAGAGGCCGTCGCGAGAAGAAGAGCCACCACCGGGTGCGCGCCGGCCTGATGGCGCCAGTCTGCGCTTTCATGCACACGATCGCGAAGCTCATCAATGGTCTCGGCGATGGATTGGCGCGTGTCATCCATTGCGCGGGTGACGTGGTCGATGCTCAGGGACCGTTCCGGATCCATCGGGTATCCTTCCCCAGCTCCTTCATGGTGCGCTCCGGAACGATGCGCTTGGGTCCTACTCCCAGGCGCAGGCGAACGGCGATCACGACAATCCCGACAAGAAGGAAGGCGAGCCCCGTGAGAGCGAAGCCGGCTATGACGGATCCGACCAGTGCGCCGATCCAAAGGCCGCACGCAATGCTGACCAGGACGAGGCCGATACCTGCCACGACACCACCGCCCACGAGGATGGCCATGTGCCGAAGCAGCGTGGCCACGCCCTCCTCGACCTCGAGCCGGAGCAGCATCAGCTTCTGATCAAACAGCCGGGCCGTCTTGGCGATCAGGTCCTCGACAAGGCCGAAGAGGCTCCGGCCGCTGTCGGGTGGTCCCGCGCCCCGGGATTCGCGAAGGAGCATAGGCTACTCGGTCCGGCCCCAGAGAGACAGGCCAACGAGCAACCCGATTCCCATCGCCACGCCGAGCGCGGCCAAGGGCGAGCGCTTCACGATGAGGGCAGCCTCCTCAACGCGCATCCGCCTCACAGACTCGCCGGCCCAGCTCGCCACCCGGCCCAGGTTGCGGGCCGTGTCCTCCAATCGTCCGGCGAGCGATGTCGTGAAACCGCCGCCGTTCGCAGAAGCCCCTGCCACGATAGCCATCTAGTGCCCGACACCCAGGAGGAACAGGATGAGAATGAGACCGAGTGGCACACCGAGGAGCCATAGCAGGATGAGAAGCATGATCGGATCTCCTTTACTTTCAGCCGCCCGCGAGCGCGGTGCGGGTGCGGTAGTAACTGAACGCCATCGGCTCGCCGGAGGCGAGCCAGCCCCCGATGACGCTGCCCACGAGCCCGAGCAGCAGCGCCGCCACGGCCCCCAGTGCACCATTTCTGGCCAGCGCGAGGGCGATCTGCGGATCGACGGCAACAGGAGTGACCCACACCGGAGTGCCGGCCAGGCCGCCGTACCAGACGCCGAAATAGCCGGCGGACCCGAAGGCCGCCAGCACCAGGAACATTGGCACGGTCACCAGCCACGCCACGACGGCATGCAGGATGGACGTCTCCGCGTGTCGCGCGCCGAGGACCTTCCCCGCCACCCAGCCGCCGACGACGAACGCGAAGAACGATCCGCACACGCTCCAGACGAGCGCCAGCATGTGAAACTTCCGCCAGCTCGCGATGTGCATCTGCTCATACGCGCCCACGGCGGTCCCGATGAGTCCGAAGGTCAGGCCGAGCGCCAGCGCCGCGAGCGCGCCGATCCAGATCGCCGACCAGCTCACCGGCCAGTTCACCACCTCCCACGTCTCTCGTACCCTTAGCTCCGGCATATCCAGATCCTCCTCATATCGGTCGACGCATGTTCCATGCCACTCACGCTGCCTTCCTGCGATGGCTCCGGAGCCTCGGGAAGATCTCGGCCGCGTAGAACTCCATGAAGCCCGCCTGATCGGGCCCTACCTGGTGAACACAGACGTGGTCGTATCCGGCATCGGCATACTTCTGGATGGCTTCGAGGTGCCGCTTGGGGTCCGGCCCGCACACCACGTACTTGCCGACTTCGTCTTCGGTCACGAGCTCGGCCACCGCTTCAAAGTGGGCGGGCAGCGGCAGCTCCCACGAAAGCGAGGATTCCATGGCCGCGATGGGCCAGCGCTCCCGCGCGGTCTGCCGGGCCTTGGCTTCGTCCTTTCCCCAGCAAACCGTGAGCTCGCCATAGCGCGGCTTCCTTCCGCCGCCGGCCTTCCTGGCCGCCGTGGCCGCGGCCTGCGCGACGATGGCTGGATGTACGCGCATCGTCGGGCAGGTCGCGGCTGTCCCGAGCTCGAGCCGCCTCGTCGAGTGCGCGATCGCCCCGATCACGCTCCAGACGAAGGGGCTCTGGCCCTGTCGGTCGGTCCAGGGGTGAAAGTGGTCAGAGATGAGCGCGAACGCAAAGCCGTGCTCCTCGGCGAGTCCGGCGAACCGGACCAGCTCGTTCGGCCCGTGCTCCTCGCTCGCGAGCCTGTAGCCGAGCTCCAGCATCAAGGCACCGGCGTTCCGCGCCCGCGGCCCATCACGAGGTGGATGATCAGCATGACGATGCCGACCAGGAACAGGATCCAGGAGATCTGCGACGCCACCGCAGCGACGCCGAACAGGCCGAGCAGTCCTGCGACGAGTCCAACCACGAGAAAGATGAGCGCGTAGTAGAACATGTGTGTTGCCTCCTTGACTTGCAGACAACCGCAACTGTCATGCCATCTCGCAAGTAGTTGAACCTTGTTGAGATCTCGCGAGATGCCATGAGCGGCACGCGCCGTCGCTCTTACCCTTTGACCCGGTAAATCGATCCAAGCCGCGAGCGGGCGCGCAGTCGTGGCATACGCGTTGCTTCGCTCGAGAGGACGACACCACTGCCACCGCGGGCACTCGGATCGGGCAGCATCTCGTTCGGCCTCCTTTCCATTCCCGTCAAGCTGTTTCCGGCCGCCGTCTCCCAGCAGGTCACGTTTCATCTTCTGCATGCCACCTGCGGCAGCCGATCGACGACGAAGTCCGGAACGTCGGCGAGATCGACAAGAGCGGGCTGGCAACGTTGGTCCTCCGGAGAGGGGGCTCGGCCAGGCGGCCACTTCCTCGGAAAGGCTTGACCAAGGTGCCCAGACGGATCGGCGGTGCTTTCAAGCGCGACAGGGCCCCTCGCGCTGCGGCACGCCGCTGAGGCAAGACGCGCAGACTACCGGCAGGGACTGCGCGGCGCGGTCCTCACATTTGACCGCGCAGGGGAACGGAGAGTATCTCGAGGAACCGGCTACCGATCCCGCGATCCTGCCAGCTCTCATATGTCATGCGGCGCGAGCGGCTGAGATCGTCCTGGAAAATCTCCTCCAGCCGCTGCGCGACGGCCCGGTCGTAGGCCACGAGGTTGATTTCGTCGTTGAGGCCGAAGGAGCGCTCGTCGAGATTCGTGCTGCCCACCGTCGCCCACCTCCCGTCCACGACCATGGTCTTGGCGTGCAGCATGGCCGGCTCGTACTCGTAGATATCGATACCTGCCTGGAGCAGCCTGCCCAGCTCCGAGCGGCTCGCCTGGCGGACCAGGTTGTGATCGATGGCTCCGGGGAGCAGGAGCTTCACTTGCACACCCCGGCGAGCTGTCTGGATCAGCGTCTTGATCATCTTCTCGTCGGGCACGAAGTACGGGTTTGTGATGTAGATGGATTTTTTTGCCGAGTTCATGGCGAGGAGATACATGGTGTACATGGCGTTGCTGCCGCCCTGCGATGAGCTTCGCACGGCCTGCGCGGCGACGGTCCCCTGGGGCTCGAGGGCGGGGAAGTAATCGCGGCCGCCAATCGCGATGCCCGTGGCCTCCAGCCAGTTCTCCGCGAAGGCGCCCTGGAGCTGCTCCACGACGGGGCCTTGTACCCACACGTCGGTGTCGCGCCAGTGGTCGGCCTCCCGCCCGTTCCCGCCCCATTTCCCGCTGGTGCCCGAGCCACCTGTTATCCCGACGCGCCCGTCGGCGATGAGCAGGCGCCGATGGTTTCGAAAATTGACCTTGTCGACCGCGAACGAGCCGAGCGGCCGGAAGTTCTCGACCTTGCAGCCGGCGTCGACCATGCGCTGCCGGTAGCTGCCGGGTATGGACAGGGAACCCACGCCATCCAGGAGCACGTTCACGGCCAGACCCTCCCGGCAGCGCTCCGCGAGCGCCGTGGCAATTTCTTCCGCGGCCTTGCCTTCCTCCCACACGTATTGCGCGTAGTTGATAGTCTTCCGCGCGCCACGGATTGCCTTCAGCTTGGCCGGGAAGATCTCGTCGCCGTTCAGGAGGAGCTCGACGCGATTGCCTGACACGACCGACGTGCCTGCGTAGGCAGCCAGTGTGGAGGCGAATCCCGGCTCCCCCACTTGTAGGGCTGGGAGGTGCAACACCGGCTCCCGGCGGGCACAGCCCATGCCCGACGCGAGACAGACGGCCGTGGCAACTGCGATGAGCTGGAGAGACTGACGACGCATGACCGCTGGCCGGGACCGCGTGCCGGCGACCCGGCTCACATTTTCCGGAGCGCTTCGATACGGTCGCCCGTGGCCGGATGGGTGGCGAAGAAGCCGCCGCCGCCGCTCGCCCCTTCGCTCTGCATGAGCCAGGTCAGTGTGTCGATCATGACTTCCTTGGGCTGGCCGATCCGGTTCAGCAGGTCCACGCCGTGCTTGTCGGCCGCGTACTCTTCCTTGCGGCTGTAGCTCCGGGTGATGAGCGTGCCCGCCACAGGAGCGAGCTGCCCGGTGCCGGGGAAGATCTGGTCCAGGATGATGGCGCCAATGCTCACTCCCGCTCCGAGGGCCTGCGCTTTGGCCACGTGACCGAGATCGTCATGGGCCACCTCGTGGGCAAGCACGGCCAGCAGCTGCTGGTCATTGGCCTTCTGCAGGAGGCCGACGGTGACGTAGAACTGTCCACCACCGGCGCTGGCCGCATTGATCTGCGGATCGTCGAGCACGGCGACCTTGACCTGGCTGGGCGAGCGCGGGTGATTCATGACGCCGAGGAGGGGAATCATGGCGCGCTTGATGCGCTCGACCTGTGTGGCGTCGATCGTGGTCGTTCCGGCCGTCCTCCCGGAGGCTGGGGGCCCGGATGTCGGCGTCCGGGGCGACGGAGTCGAACTGGTCTCGATCGCGCACCCGGAAACGAGAAGCGCGCTTCCAAGCCCCCACAAGACCGACATCAGAAGTCGTGGCATTCGGCGCGGCATGGCGGTCCTCCCGTCAGCTCGGGCGGATGGCAGCCTGGCCGGCCTGGAGCGTCGTGCTGACCTGTTCCTTGGCACGGTCCAGCACGCCCTCCGCCGTCTCTTCCACGGACTGCAGGGTGTCGGCGGCCCGGCCACGCACGTCGCGGCTCTTGCTGTCGAGGTATTCACGAACGCCATCGCCCCAATACCACATGACGAAGGCACCAGCCAGCGCACCCAGCACGAATCTCGCCATTGCCTGACCCTCCCTTGGGTTGACGACGCTCGACTCTGTAGAAAAGCAAGAGGGGTGCCACGGGTCTTTCGCGGTCGTGCACAGCGCTCAATGCCTTCTGACTACTGCCCTCTGGTCGAGCCGGGAGCGCAGATCAACACGATTTTTCCGGGTCAGGCCGACCGAGAGACCGGGAGACGAACGCATTCGCACTATCGGCACTCGCATTGCAGATGCTTCCGGCGGGAGGCGATGCGATCGTGCAAGTCAAGGAGCTTCGCGACTACGACGGTCAGAAGCGATGGGCCGTTGTCTTCGGCACCGGAGAAGAGGTGACCAGTGGTCTGAGCGGCCTGGCGCGAGTACACAAGCTGTCGGGCGCGCACTTCACGGGGATTGGCGCTCTTCAGACGGCCGTCCTTGGCTTCTTCGATATCGCCCACCGCGAGTACCGGAGGTTCGGCGTCGACGAGCAGGTCGAGGTCCTGTCGCTCGTGGGCAACATCGCCCTCGAGGATGACCAACCACGGGTGCACGCGCACATCGTGCTCGGCCGGTTCAACGGCGCGACCCTCGGCGGCCATCTCCTGGTAGCGCACGTTCGCCCCACGCTCGAGCTGGTGGTCGTGGAAACTCCGGGGCACCTCCGGCGGAGGTTCGACCCGTCAAGCGGGCTTGCCCTCCTGGATCTATCGCCGGAGGACTAGGGGCTGGCGCCCCGACGGCCTCAGCTTCCCTCGGAAGACGCACGACCCGTCAGGCGTCCGCTCTCGCGGTCGAAGCCCGGCAGGATCGCCTTGAAGAACGCATTCTGGATAAGCTTCACGGCAACCTCGAGCGGGCTCACGTTGGGGTTGTCCAGCCGGCCTGACACCTCGGCTTTGGTGGCAACCTCCTCCCGGGTCCTGTTCCGGAGGATCTTGCCCACCGCGCCCACCATGCGCTCGTACACCTTGTGCAAGGCACTCTTGTCCTTGTCCTGCGCGGGGTCGTAGACGACCATGTCCTTGAACAGGGGCTTCACGTAGCCGGCGATGGCCCCGTCGTGGACCTTCAACTCCGAGAAGAAGTCGAAGCGCCCCGCCACCACATCGAACTTGCCGTAGGCGCGGAGCAGGTCGTTCATGCTCGGCAGCTCAACTCCCTCGATGCGGACGGATACATCGAAGCCCGGGCCGGCGCGCTCGGCTCGGTACGTCGCGCGGACCGTGGCTTCTCCGGTGCCCATGAACTTGCCCTGGAGGCGGGCCTTGGCGGGGCCGTCGGACTTCTGGTTCGTGACGTTCTCGAAGACGGCGTTGACGTCACTCAGGAAAACACGATAGGCGGGCTTGGCCTCCTTGTTCACGAAGCCGAAGTTACCCTGGCGGATCTCCAGGGCCTCGACATGGTAGCGGAGGTCCGGGGCGTTGTTGGCCTGGGCGACGGCTTTCGTTGCGTCGCTCCGCTGCTGGCGCTCCGTCCCCGCCGTCTGCGTGGTGTGGAGATAGTCCACGTGAATGCCGGAGACAGTTGCCTTCGAGATCTCCACGTTCCGGCCGGCTGCGGCTGACTCCACGCGTCCCTCGGCCGAGAGAACGCCCTTTTCCACCATCAGGTTGTACCGGTTCGTGATCGGCTTGAAGTAGTCGAGCTCCACCTGCTGGAGTGCGATATCGCTCAGGAAGGTCGGGTTCGGCTCCGCGAGGAAGTCCGCGCGCCCGTGCGCCCGAAGCCGGCCCGTCTCGAAAACAACGGCTTTGACCTCGAACTCCGATGGATAGACGCGCTCCTTTGATCGAACATTGCGGATATTGGTCGCGTCGATCATGAGGTCCCGGATCCGCAGCGGCTTGAATGGGCCACGGTCCACGTACGTGATGTCGGCGCTCCGGACGCGGAAGTGGTTGACCTTCAGAGGATAGATGGCTTCCAGGGCCTCCTGCCAGCCTCGCTCCTTGACCGGCGTGGGATCAGCGATCTCCTTCCTCGCCTGAGTCAGATCTATATGAAGAGTCGGCCGGTCGATGAGCATGTCTCCCACCACCCGACCGGAAAGGAGAGCCCGCCAGTGGACGCTGGCGCTCAGGAGGGGAATCCGGGCCACGGCCGGCTCTGGATGCGCGTCCTGAACGACCACGACATCGAAGAGGTCCAGGGAGAATCCGAGCGGATGGAAATCCGCCTTGCCGATGCGGGCCGAATATCCCTTGAGAGCGTGATTGATCTTTGCCTCGGTGTAGCGGCGGATCGGCTCGTCGACGAAGAATGCCGCGCCGAATGCGACGAGGAGGACCAGACCGATCGCGACGCACGCTATGAGCCAGCGGCGAGGCAGCATCCGGATCCTCTCGAGCGGGTGAAGGTCCGTGCGATGCGTCGTCATGCCAGGTCGATCGAGCAAGAGCCATGCCCGCACCCAAGACGGCCTTCACATCCGTGCTCTTTTTCTCGGTCAAAGTTTCCGGCACGTCTCTGCAGACGCGCCCGGCACGGGCCTTGCTCCCAGCAAGACTTCGGGGTCGAGGCTTTATCGCCAGAGAGAAAGGAGGCTTCGCATGAGCCGGAGCAAGAAGCAGGAGCCGCGCGGGTCGCGGCGGGCCAGGAACGGGAAGGATCGGGATCTACGGGAGCCGACTCGCGACCAGCTCGACGACCAGGGCAGGCAACGTCATATCGGCCATGGAGACCCGGAATCGGGGGAGAAGAGGCGGCCTCTCGAGGAGGGCGATCCGAACGAGGAGCTCGGGCGGCCTGTGCGGCTGGGCTCGGATCCACTTCAGCACTAGGCAGGGATCCAGCCCATGAAGGGACTCATCGCAGTGGTCGGGATCGCTCTGTTAATCCTGGGCGTGGTCTCGTTCGTTTACCAGGGCATCACGTATACGAAGAGAGAGAAAGTGCTCGAGGTGGGCCCGCTCACGGCGACGAAGGAGACGCGGAAGACGGTTCCGCTGTCGCCAGTGCTGGGCGGCGCGGCCCTCGTGGGCGGCGTCATCCTGCTGGCTGCCGCCGCGATGCGGAACCGCGGCGGGTCCTAGCGGTCGGAGAGCGCCCGGGGCAAACCCAGTCCCGGACGCTCTCTCGACCTACGCGCCGAGATACCTTCCGTGCCCGTTTCCTGCCATCGTCCCGAAGACCAGCCGGCGCAAAAAGAAGAGCTGCGCCCGGCGTGTGGCTTCTTCGCGGGCCCGTACTCCCTTGCCCAATCGGGCCAGTGCCATGGCGAGATCGATCTTCCGCGAGGAGGTCGGTCGAAAAGGTAGAACGTTACCAATCGACTTGGACATATTCGCCTCCATTTCCACGTCATGTGGTTGTGTCCAGCGCATCGGCTCAGGGAGGAGAGCAAGTTGTATGCCGACGATCGTCGCCGCCATTTCAGCGTCTGAGACCTTCTTCTATCTCCTTCCAGCCGGTTGAACTTACCGAGCGGGAAACATTTTCGGGGACCTCTCGAAACAGTTTCGCCGGCTCTGCGAAGCGCAGGCAAGGCAAGTCCGCGTGCAGCCCCTCCAAATCAGACGTGGCACGCTCGTTGCCTCTCTCATGTTCCAGGGTCGAGGCGCGAACATGGGCGCCATGTACTAGAAAACGAGACGACACCAACATTCACCGGGAGGGAGAGAAGTCATGGGACACACGACCAACGTAGTGACGGGCCTCGCGATGGCCGCTGCCCTGATCGCGGGCGGGACGCCGGCGTACGCGCAGGGCACGCCGGAGAAACCCAGCACCACCACGCAGCAGGTCAAGACGGGGATGAGCGACTCCTGGATCACGTCGAAGACCAAGATCGCCCTCTTTGCTGACGACCGGGTGAAGGGGACCCAGGTCCACGTCGAGACGCAGAGCGGTACGGTCATGCTGCGTGGCAAGGTCGATTCCGCCGAAGCCAAGACAGCAGCGGCCGAGATCACACAGGGTATCGAAGGCGTCAAGAGCGTGAAGAACGAGCTGCAGGTCGTGGCTCCGAGCGATCGCAAGGCGGTCACCGCCGATGACAAGCAGATCGCAAAGCATGTCGAGAGCCGCCTGAAGCAGGACGCGAACCTGAAGGGGGTCGACGCCAAGGTGAACGCCGGTGTCGTGACTCTGACCGGCGAGGTCAAGACTATCGACGCGAGCGCGCGAGCGTCCGAGCTCGCGCGTGAAGTGCCGGGCGTGCGGTCCGTCAAGAACGATCTGACCTACCCCGCCCGCAGCTAGCCTGAGTCCGCCCGGTCGCCCAGGCCGAGATGCCCAGGGATCGCCTGGGCGGATCCAGGGCCGGGTGCGCCGGGGGAGGAGGGCCTCCCCTGGCGTGCCCGGCATCTCTCTACTCCTCCCGCTCCACCTCCCCGGTCAGGATGTGCGAGGCGTGGTGAAGCACCATCCGCCATCGGGTACCGGCCCGCTCGAAGATGTTGGTCACGAGCACGGCGGTGACGGCAATGTTGCCCTGAAGCTGGGAGAGGATGTTCTCGGTGCCCGTCACCCAGGCGAGGCTGCCGTCAACACGGATCCGGATGTCCGACAGCGTGAAGCGAAGCTCCCGGCTGTCCTTGAAGATGGCCTCCCAGGACTGACGCACGGTTTCCCAGCCCGTCAGAAGTCCCCAGCCAGGATGCACGCACCTCACGTAGTCGGCATGGCGCCATACGGCGTCCATGGCCTCGATGTCCCGGCTCTCGATCGCGCGATAGAAGCGCGCGTTCGTCTCCGCGATCTCGGCGTGCTCTTCGTCGGATTCGGAGGGCGGCGTCAGCTCGGCCATCGCACTACCACGGATCCGCCGTGTACCTCCACCGAGAGAAGGTCGAGCCGGGCGCCGGGGCAGGGCCCTTCCACGCAGACCCCCGTGTCCTTCTCGAAGAGAGCCCCGTGGGTCGAGCACAGAAGATAGCGGCCGTCCTCGCTGAAGAACTCGTTGGGTGAGAGATCGAGCATCGTGCCCGCGTGAGGGCATCGATTGACGTAGGCATGGTAGGCGCCGTCGACGTTCACCATGAACCCGTCGATCGGCTTCCCACGGCGCTCCAGACGGAAGCGGACCGTGCGGCCGGGACCGAGAGCGCCGGCGTCGCAGCGCCAGACGGACCCGTCCCCGTCATGGGCGTCCACGAGTCGAGTTCTACCAGAAGCGTCCGGGCACTTCAAACGCTGGACGAGGGTGCGCGGGGCCACCACTTGATGGCGCGCGTGTTAGGATGGGCAGGTTATGCTCGCTGTCGAAGCACATGACCTGCGGAAGACGTTCACGAGCGGCTGGCGGCGGCAGCGGCGCACCGAAGCGCTTCGCGGCGCAAGCCTCGAGGTGCCTCGCGGCGCCATCTACGGTCTTCTCGGCCCGAACGGCGCCGGGAAAACCACGCTCCTGTCCATCCTGGCCACCCTGCTGCTGCCGGATGGCGGCTCGGCGGCGATTCTCGGACACGACGTGGTCCGCGACGCCTCGGCCATCCGCCGGCGCCTCAACATGGCGAGCGGCAATGCCTCGTTCGTCTGGAGCCTCCGGCCGCCCGAGGTGCTCACGTTCTACGGCGGGCTCTACGGGCTCCGCGGGAAGGCGCTGCAGGAGCGGGTGGATACACTGATCGAGCAGTGCGGGCTCGAAGCGCACCGGACCACGGAGTACAACGCGCTGTCCACCGGGCTCAAGCAGCGGCTGGCGCTCGCCAAGGCGCTCATCAACGATCCCGAGGTGCTCTTCCTGGACGAGCCCACGCTCGGCCTCGACCCGGATATCTCCATCCGCCTGCGGGCCCAGATCGCCGCCCTCCGGGCCGAGCGGGGCACGACGATTATCCTGACGACGCACTACATGCGGGAAGCCGAGGAGCTTTGTGACCGGATCGCGTTCATCAAGGCGGGACGCATCCTGGCCGAGGGCACCCCGGACGAGCTCAAGCGCCAGATCCGCATCGGCGACATCATCGCCCTTCGCATGGAGCCGGCGGCGTCGTCTGGACTCGCCGAGCTGCCGGGCGTCCTCCAGGCCCACGTCAAGCCGGACGGCGTCGAGCTCACCGTGGACTCGTCCGAGAAGCGGCTCGCCGAGATCCTTCGGTGGCTGCACGACCAGGGTGTGGCGGTGCGGGACTGCCAGGTGCACGAGCCGGAGCTCGAGGAGGTGTTCGTTGAGCTCGCTCGCTGAGCCGCTCGCGCGGGCCTCCCGGGCGCCGGCCGGGCTTCCGCCCGAGTCGTGGACGGTGGAACTGGTGCGCACGTGGGCCTTCGCGTACCGCAACATCATCATGGCCCGGCGAAACGTATTCTTCGTCTTCGAGCTGACCTTCTGGCCCGGCGTCGCCATGCTGTCCCACGGGCTTCTCACGCGCTTCCTCGACCTGGATGCGCGCATGACCGCCTTCATCCTCGTGGGAACGGTGGCACTCTCGGCCGTGCAGGTGTGCCAGCTCGACGTGGCGTATGCCGTGCTCTTCGATATCTGGTCGAAGTCCATGAAGCATCAGTTCCTCACGCCCATCGGCATTCGTCACATGGCCGTCGGCTCCTGGCTCGTGGGCGTGGCTCGCGGCATCACGGTCTTCGCCCTCATGGCGGTGATCGGCACGTGGGCGTTCCGCTTCGACTTCGTCGGCGCTGGACCCGGAGCCCTCACGCTCTTCCTTCTAGGCTGCTTCCTCACCTCGCTGGTGATCGGCATCCTCGTGTGCAGCCTGGTCGTGCTCTTCGGCACCCGGGCCGAGACGTCCGCCTGGGCCGCGGTGAACTTCGTGGTCATGCTGGCCGGCATCTACTATCCGGTCTCCGTCCTGCCCGGCTGGGTGCAGACGGTCTCGGCGCTCGTGCCGCTCACGTATTTTCTCGACGCCTTCCGCCAGGGCTACGGCTTCGAGCCCCACTACGCGCACGCGTGGCTCCGGGGTTTCGCGCTCGCCGGCCTCTACATCGTGCTCGCGCACTGGGCGCTGGCCTCCGCCATCACCCGCTCGCGCCGCACCGGGCTTCTCCTCAAACTCTCGGAGTGACGCCATGACCGACAATGCCGCCGCCATTCGCCTCACCATCCCGCGTCCCGCCCCCGAGATCGTGAAGGGCTATCAGGGGCTCGCCACCACGGCCATCGCCGACATCATCGATCTCTCGTGCGTGGTCCGGTACGCCATCCACCCGCTGTGGACGGACATCCCGCGCATTGCGGGCCCGGCCTTCACGGTGCGCACG
>Ga0066388_100001211_pt1 | contig 14154 bp, 13 predicted proteins | sample PanSoiMetaGPlot6_FD_64539 | JGI IMG/M metagenome (GOLD analysis project Ga0066388, IMG submission 64539) | Tropical forest soil microbial communities from Panama analyzed to predict greenhouse gas emissions - Panama Soil - Plot 6 (Hybrid Assembly) | ecosystem: Environmental > Terrestrial >... | reverse complement strand
CGAGATGGTGGCCACGACTGCCGACCGGTGCAAGAAATCACGACGTGTAAGATGGGTCATGTCCGCCTCTCGTCGCCTACGTTCTTATGCCATCATGGCGGCTGTTCATGTGCGGCTGGCCGCTGATCAGGAGGCCCTTCACGAGCGGAGAGCCGACGAGTTCAGTATAACGCTCGCCAAACGCTGTAGCGCCCTCCGATCGGAGGGGGAGTAAATACGGCGGTCCGCTTCGATCGGACTGGGATCTTGGGTCAACTCACGAGGGGGCTGGAGAGTGCGGCAACAAGCTTAACGAGATCGGCCTGCCGGTGAGCGCCCGTCTTCTCGAACAGCCGACGGAGGTGGAACTTGACCGTTGTCTCTGCGACGCCCAGTGCGTCTGCCACTTCCGGCACCCCGCCCACCTCCACAACGGCCAGCAGCACGCGCAGTTCGGCGGGGGTGAGCTTGTAGGTTTTGGCGATGACCTCGGGTGGGGATGGCCTCTCGACGGCCGCCTTGTGGACGAACAGGGCGGCGACTGCGGCATAGCTCGTGCCGGCCCGGCGGCGGGCGCCTGAAGTCAGCGGCAGGACATGGGCAACGAAGCGCTCGCCATCTCGTGCGCTCAGGGGCACGGATACCCCTTTGGTACCCACGGCCGCATCCCCATTGCCCGCTGCAAGGAATACAGCATGCAGTGCCCGATCCGCATCTGCATGGTCACACGCGAGCTTTCCGCCTGGAGCGCGCAGCACGGCGCCGTCAGCAAGCATGACATGACCGCGCGCGTTAGCGTGAACAATCATCCCGCGTGCGTCGACCAGGAACATGCCGGCACTGAGGCCGTCGAGCGTGTCGGCAAATGTCGCGACCTCGGCGGTCTTCGAATCGATCAGCCGGCCGATCATGACGGCGCGCCGCAGGTGACGAACCCGCGGACTTTGACGAGCACATGCGGCCACAGCGCCGCATCCAGCGCCGCATCATAGATGTCACCGATCAGCGCCGAGTGCCGCTCCGTCTCGTCCATGACAAAACCGGCTCCGCCCACGGTGAAGGAAGAGTTACGCGCGGCTAATATCTCAAAGCGGAGAGATTTCCAAGGAATGTCCGTGTGCGCTGTGGGTCAGAAGCGGAAGTAGCCTCCCCTAGCCGGCTTGCCAAAGGTTTCGCTCCGTGCGATGCATCCACCATGATCCGTCATGCGACTTTCTTCGACATTCCGAGGCTCATGGAGATTCGCGGATCGGTTCGCGAGAACCGGCTCTCGGACCCGGCGAGAGTGACGCTCGCGGACTACAATTGGCACGTCGCTCACGCACCTATCCATGTCTGGGAAGACGATGGGGTCATCAAAGGCATGTCGGCGGGCGATCCGCGGGATGGCAGCATATGGGCGTTGTTTGTCGATCCGCCGTTCGAAGGCCGCGGCATTGGACAAGCTCTAATTTTGGCTGCAACGAGCTCGATTGCTGCTGCAGGTCATCGCGTGGCAAGGCTAAGCACAGACGCAGGAACACGAGCAGAGCGCTTCTATCTGCGCAATGGCTGGATCGCCAGGGGACGTGATCCAAGAGGTGAGATCGTGTTCACGAAGGACATCTAACGCCGCGCCCGGTCTCGTTCGGGAGAGAACCTGCTGCAGAATCAACGGCCTGGGGCGGAGTTGCGGCCGTACTGGCCCTCGTTTTGAGGTGTCTGCGCCATAAGTCTGCGAGACGCCCAAGCTCCTCGGGGCCGCGACTGGCCGAGCTTATCCCCTCCTCCCCGACCTCCTTTACAATAGTGCCGTCGCTTGCCTGCGACGGGGCGTCGGATCCAACACCCAACGTGGCAGGCGGCCGGCGCCTGGATGGCGGGCACTCGTGTTGGGTGCACAAAATCCAGGGGGCCTGGGCCAACCGCTGGCGGGCTGGCCGTCAGTAATGGCGGCGCGCCCGTTGGCCGCCCTCGCGGCTCAAGGTCCGGTCGGCCGGGCTCCGCAAGGAGCCGGGCACGGACCAAAGAGTGGCCCAGGACAGAAACCGCCGCGCAACGCGGGTGCCGAAAGGCAACCCGTGGGGCGGGAAACCGCCCCCTTTCGGTTGCGGAGTAGGCACCCGCGTACCCGTCGCACCTTGCGGGTTCCGCCCGCGAGAGGGACCGCGCATGCGCCGGTTTCATCCAACAGCGAAGGACCCCCATGACCGAGCTTTCACGCCCGCTTACGATCGATGAGGCGGTCGGCGCGTTCCGGGCCATGATGCAGGACGCGCTTGGCGATGCGCAGACGGGCGGCGGCGGTGCGCCGGAGACGCCCAAGGAGGCGGAGACCCGGCGCTTCCTCCTGGCCCAGTACCTGATCGGGCGCGCCTGCCCTGCCGCTGCGGGCTGCCGCGATCATCGCTGCCGCCGCGACGCCACCTGCCGGCACCTGGTGCATGTACGGGGCAGGTGGAGCGCCCGCAGGAGCAGCCACCCGCGGCGCCCGCCCGGTGCCGATGCCTTGCGCTATGCCATCTGGGTGTACGTGTCCTCGCGGCGGGGTGGTGAAGGCAAGGCTTCAGGTTTCAGGGGCTAGGTTTCAGGAAGACGGGGGTGTGGAGTCGGGAGTGGGGAATGGGGGCGCGAGCCTCGTACCCCACTCCCGACTCCCCATTCCCCGTCTCGTCGGTGTCCCTAACCCTAAACCCCTGAAACCTTGCTGCCTTACGGCTTGCCTTGATGCCCGATACGGCCCCAAAACGTAGCGTTGCCGGAGGCCAGCCTGAAGCAAGCCGGCCTGAACGGAAGCCCAAGGTGCCCAGACCCATGCCCCTTCACGTCGCCTGCCAGATGGATCCGATCGACCGCATCGATATCGTGGGCGATTCCACCTTTGCGCTGCTGCTGGAGGCGCAGCGGCGCGGGCACGCGCTGTTCTACTACACGCCGCCCAACCTGGCGCTCGACCGGGGGCGCCTCCTCGCCCGCGGCACCACGCTGCGGGTCGAGGACAAGGCGGGCGACCACTACCGGGTCTCCGACCCGCGCACCGTGGACCTCTCCGAGCTCGATGTGGTGCTGCTGCGGCAGGACCCGCCGTTCGACATGTCCTACATCACCACCACGCACCTCCTGGAGCGCATCCACCCCGGGACGCTGGTGGTGAACGACCCGGCGCACGTGCGCAACGCGCCGGAGAAGGTGTTCGTGCTCGACTTCCTGGACCTGATGCCGCCGACGCTCGTCACCCGCAGCCTCGACGACGTGAGGCGCTTCCGCGCCGAGCATAAGGACATCATCCTGAAGCCGCTCTACGGCAACGGCGGCTCGTCCGTGTTCCGCGTGGCGCCGGGCGACACCAACTTGAACTCGCTGGTCGAGCTGTTCCTCACCGTGTTCCGCGAGCCGTTCATGGTGCAGGAGTACCGCCCCGAGGTGCGCCTGGGCGACAAGCGCATCATCCTGGTCGACGGCGAGGCGGTGGGCGCCATCAACCGCGTGCCGGCGGCCGATGAGACGCGCTCCAATCTGCATGTGGGCGGAGTCGCGGCGGCGGCGGAGCTCACAGCGCGGGACCGCGAGATCTGCGCGCGGCTCGGTCCGGAGCTCAAGCGGCGCGGCCTCCTGTTCACCGGCATCGACGTGATCGGCGACTATCTGACCGAGATCAACGTCACCTCGCCGACCGGCATCCGCCAGGTGAAGGCGTTCGGCGGGCCCGACATCGCCGCGCTGATCTGGGAGGCGATCGAGCGAGAGGTCGCCGCCTGAGCGGGGTCAGACCCCTTTCCCCGGCGGCTGAGTGTCATGATCGACGGTCGTCGAAAGGGGTCTGACCCCGTCTGGTCTGACACCGTCCAGGAAGGCCGCGAGGTCGTGGGTCATGTGGTGCACATGCTCGGGGGGCGCCACCCAGCTGCGGATCAGTCTCTGCACGGGATGGTCGGGGTTCTGCTCGGAGCGCACCAGCACCGTCGTCATGCCGAGTGCGTGCGGTGCCTCCAGGTTGTGCGGGATGTCCTCGAACATGGCCGCCGCGCCGGCGTCGACGCCGTGCCGGGCCAGGAACAGCTCGTAGCAGGCGCGCTTCGGCTTCGGCACATATCCGGCTGCGACGATGTCGAAGATGCCCTCGAACAGGTGCAGCACGCCGACCTTGGCCGCCACCCGCTCGGCGTGCGCGACCGAGCCGTTGGTGAGGATCAGCTTGCGCCCGGGCAGCTGTTCGATCGCCGCGGCCAGCTCGGGGTGCTCGGCCACCGCCGACAGGTCGAGGTCGTGCACGTAGTCGAGGAACGCCTTGGGCTCCATGTTGTGGACCTGCATGAGGCCTGTCAGCGTGGTGCCGAACTGGCGATAGTAGCTCTTCTGGAGGTGCCGGGCGTACGCGAAAGGAACGCCCAGATAGCGGGCGATGAACTCGCCCATCTTCTGGTCGACCTGGGCGAACAGGTTGCAGTCCGCCGGGTAGAGCGTGTTGTCGAGGTCGAAGATCCACACCTCGGTGCGCTCGAACGTCCGCGCGCCTGGCCCGGAGCCTGCCCCTTGCGGCCCTGCGGCGTCGTTGCCGCTCAATTGAGGCCCCCTTGCGTCTCCCACACCCACTTGAGGCTGCGCCGCATGCCCTCCTCCAGGGCGACGACGGGCCGGTACCCCAGCTCCGCCTTGGCCTTCTCGACGCTGCAGGCGATGGTCTTGTTCATCTCCGACAGCACATGGATCTTCTGGTGGTAGACGCCGACGCCCTGCAGCACCTTGTCGACCAGCCACGCGGTGTCGCTGGCAAAGCCTGGCAGCCGCACGCGCTTGTGGGCGCACGTCTGGCCGAACTCGGTCTCCAGCAGCCGCTCCACCGTGTCGACGATCTCGTTCATTGTGTAGGGCCGCTCGTCGGCGATCCAGTAGGTGCCGCCGTCGGCGGCCGGCGTGGCCGCGGCCAGGATCAGGCCCTGGCAGAGATTGTCGACGTAGGCCATGGAGCGGCGGTTCTCGCCGCCGCCGACGATCGGGCCCTTGCCGTCGCGGATCATGCGGAAGAACAGCGACTGGCGCGGCGGCTGGTTGGGGCCGTAGAACCAGGGCGCGCGGATGATCACGGTCTCGATCCTGCCGTCCCTCTGGTAGCCGTTGACGGCCTGCTCCATCCGCATCTTGGAGCGGCCGTAGTGCATGTAGGGCCGGTAGGGCGAGGTCTCGTCAAAGACATGGTCGGGATGCGGATTGGTGCCGCAGGGCGAGTTCGACGACATCACGACGGCGCGGCGCACGCCCGCGGCGATGGCAGCGCGCATGATGTTGTGGGTGCCCTTGAGGTTGACCTTGTAGAACTGGGCGCGCCAGCGCGGATGGATGATGCCGGCGACGTGGAACAGGATCGCCCCGCCCGCGCCCTCGCACAGTTGCGCGCAGTCCTCGGGCCGGGTGACGTCGCCGCGGATGATCTCGACCCGGTCGCCCAGCCTGTCGATCAGCGAGGCGTCCTCGCTCGGCAGGGCCAGGCAGCGTACATGCAGCTGCGAATTGGGCGGGGCCATGCCCTGCCACTCGGGCGAGCCGTGGATGAGGGTCTCCACCAGGCGGCTGCCGAGCCAGCCTGCCGCCCCCGTCACCAGCGCCAGAGTCGTCCCGAGCTCCATTGCTCCCCCTTCAGGCAATGCACCCTGCTGTCATCCCGGTGCTTGTCACCGGGATCCATCTCTCAACTTGCTCCAGCGCCGGCTGATGGCTGGATCCCGGGCACAAGGCCCGGGATGACGCGGCATAGGCTGGTCGAATGGTCCCACCAACCCGCCCGTCAGAGAAGCCGGCTGGCGAGGTTGAGGATGCCCTGCTTCACCGCCGACTTGTGCGGGCTCGCCCATTTGGAGTTCAAGACGTCCTCGCGGTTCTTGAGGTACCAGTCGTAGCTGGCGATCATCATCTCCTCGTTGGACCAGTCCGGACGCCAGCCGAGCTCGTTCACCGCATCGGAGATGTCGAAGTAGTTGGGCTTGCCGTAGGCCATGTAGTGGTAGGCGCCAAGCGGGGACATGCCAAGCTTGCCGGCCGCGGCCATGACCCATTGCACCGGCGCGTCGGGCACGGAGCGGACCTTCGAGCCGGTGCCGGCGTGCTCACAGAGCGCCTCCAGGACCTCGCGCATGGTGCAGAAACGGTCGGTGCCGATGTTGTAGACCTGCGGCCCGGGCCGCCCGGCGGCGAGGATGCTGGCCGCGGCCAGATCGTGCGCGTGGATGAACTGGAACAGGTTGTCGCCGCGCCCCATCACCGGAACGTTGCGGCCTTGGCGGATCCATTCAAACAGCATCTGGAAGATGCCGAGCCGCCCGTGGCCCAGGATGGTGCGGGGCCGGATCATGGTGATGTCGAGCCCCTTGCCGATGTACTCCTTGCACAGCGCTTCCGAGGCCACCTTGGTCCGGCCGTAGGGCTCGCACGGCGTGGGAGCGGTGCTGCGCCTGATCGGCAGCTCGGAGGGAATGCCGAAGATCGCCGTCGAGGAGGTGAAGATGGTCTTCCTCACCCCGCTGTCGAGCGCTGCCGAGAGCAGATTGCGGGTGCCGTCCAGGTTCACCGTGCGCATCAGCCCGGGGTCCTTGGAGAGCGGCTGCTGGGCGACGTTGTGATAGATGATGTCGATGCCCTCGCATGCGGCGCGCACGGCCGCGGCATCGCGGATGTCGCCGTGGTGGAACTCCACGCCGTCGAACTCGTCATCGGCCGCGGCAAGATCGAAGTTGCGCACCGCTTCGCCCCGCGCCAGCAGCTGCTCGACCAGCAGGTGGCCGAAGAAACCCGATCCACCGGTGACTAGGCATCGCATGCAGGGACTCTCCGAAACCATCCACCCGTCATCGAACCAATCCACCCGTCATCCCGGAAGTCGAGCCCCGCCGGGGCGAGACTATCCGGGACCTCTCGGACCGAGTCGCAGCCTGCCTCACGAGGTCCCGGATCGGAGCGCTGCTCGGGCAAGCGCTCGCATCGCGCCGTCCGGGATGACGGGTGGGGGGTGAACGCGGGATGAACCGGCACAGGGAGGTCACAGGCGGCCCAAGAAATGCAAGGCGTTGCGGCGGGCGAAGGCCATCACCGAGCCCTGGGGATTGACGCCCGGCGCCGTGCACAGGAGGCTGGCGTCGGCGATGTAGAGATCCTCGTATCCGTGCACTTGGCCGAAGGAATTGGTCACGCAGCGCGACTTGTCCTCGCCCATGGGGCAGCTGGAGAACAGGTGGATCGTCATCAGGCTGGTGCGTCCCTGCGGCAGCGGATCGGCGAGGCGCTCCAGGTCGTCGGGACTCTTGAGTGGCGCCGACCCGTCCACGGTCGGATAGAGGGTATCGGCGCCGGCGGCGAACAGCAGCTCGCAGAGCTTGCGCGTGCCGTCTGCCAAGTCTCGCATGTCAGCATCGCCGAAGGCGTACTTGACGAGGGGGTCGCCATACGCGGGCAGCCGGCTGACGCTGCCACCGCCGCCGGTGATCATCGCATAGTAGATCGCCATCCTCGGCCAGCCGTCGTCGACCTCGCGCACATGCGAGGGATGGTCGAGCATCGCCAGGGAAAGATAGGGCAGGCCGCTGATCGAGCATCCAAAGCTCAGGCGCGGGGAGAACTCCTTGACCTGGTGCACAGGCACGCCCATGTCGCGGCTGTTCACCGTTTCAGGGAAGCGCGCCACGACCTTGACGGTCGGATGCATGCGCAGCGTTCGTCCCACATTACGGCCAATGCCGCTGGCCTGGAGCAGGAGCGGCGTCTGGATCGCTCCAGCACAGACGAACAGGGACTTGCAGTTGAGCTTGTGCCTGGTCCGGGTGGCGCCGGGGCCCGTACGTTCGGCATCCACCACCCATTGCCCTCTGCTGCGCTTGAGACGGCGGGCACGGACATCGGGCAGAAGCCTGCAGCCGGCGCTGAGCGCGCGCGGGATGAAGGTCCGGCTCATCGACTGCTTCACGCCGTCCGCGTCGCCACGATCTTCGTCGTACTTGAACCAGCGCGGCACCTCGAGCGACTTCCATCCCCTGATCCCGGCGCCTTCGTGCAGCTTCAGCGACGCGGCCGGTGCGATACCGGGCAGATAGGAGATGCTGACATCGCGCTCGCAGGCTTCAAAGTGCGCCAGCATGTCGGACCAACTGGATGCATCGAGCTGGAACTCCCGCCGCCAGGCGTCGAGGACATCCTCGGGGGTGCGATGATAGAGGCCGGCGTTGATCTCGCTGCCGCCGCCGACGCAGTTGGCCTCGACATAGGTGACCTTGGTGCGTCCCAGCGCGGCGGTGACGCCGCCGTTGCGGTACTTGCGTTCCATCTCGTCGCGCGTGAACTGAGGGCACTCGTCGAGGGTGAGAAACGGCCCGGACTCGACCAGCGTGACCTCGCGGCCGGCCTCGGCGAGCAGGCAGGCGGTGATCGCCCCTCCGGGCCCGGAGCCGATCACGACGATCTCGCTGCTAATCACCGGCGTCAGATGGCTCGCCGCTGCGTTGGCCGTCCGCTGGGCTGCGACATCGCTGAGACCCGTCATGCCGGGACTTGTTTCCGGCAAGCCAGGCGGCGGAGACAGAGCAGCCGCGCCCTCGGTGGCTTCGGCGAGCTCGGCGTGAAAGCCGAATATGGTCAAGCCCTCATAGAAGCGGACCAGATCGCGGAACGGGCCGATGACCGAGGTGCGCATCCGATCGATCCGCCTCCAGCGCAGGTCGGGGTCGAGCGCATGGTATGAGGAGAGGCGCGGCAGATTGCTCCAGTAGACGAAGAGCAGCGTCAGGACCTTCAGGGGCAGGCGAAGATAGTCCGGCATCCGCCCATGCTGGTCGAGGACGAAGCGCACGGTGCGGTTCCATTGCGGCCCGGGCACGCCGGCGCGCTCGCTGAAATGCGCGCGGATGAACGCGTAGCAAAGGGCGGACACGGCGTTCTCGAACGCGCGTGCGAGCATTCAGGACGCCTTCCTGGTATTGCGTCCCACCAGGGTGCCGACGCCGTGCGACGTGAACAGCTCGAGGAGCACGCAGTGCGGCACCCGGCCGTCGATGATCACGACCGCCTCCACGCCCGCCTCCACCACCTCGATGCAGCCCTCCACCTTGGGGATCATCCCTGCCGTGATCGTGCCGTCGCGAATGAGCGCGCGCGCCTCCTCGATCGAGAGATCCGCGATCAGCCTCTTGTCCTTGTCCAGCACGCCGGCCACATCCGTCAACAGCAGCAGGCGCTTCGCCTTCATGCGCGCGGCGAGCGCGCTGGCGAAGGTGTCGGCGTTGATGTTGAGCGTCTCGCCATCGCGGCTGATGCCGACCGGCGCGATCACCGGGATCAGGTCCGAGGAGGAGATGACGTCGACGATGTGCGGGTTGATCTCGGCCGGATCGCCCACATAGCCGATGTCCACCGCCTTCATGAGGTTGGACTCAGGATCGGCCATTTGGGTGATCTTCCTGGCGATCATCAGGTTGGCATCCTTGCCGGAGATGCCGACCGCCTTGCCGCCATGGCGGTTGATGGCCGTGACGATGTCCTTGTTGATGAGCCCCGCCAGCACCATCTCGACCACCTCGACGGTGGGCTTGTCCGTAACGCGCAGGCCGTTGACAAACTCGCTCTTGATCTGCAGGCGCTTCAGCATGCCGGCGATCTGTGGACCGCCGCCGTGCACGACGATGGGATTGACGCCGGATTGCTTGAGCAGCACGATGTCCTGAGCGAATGCCGCCGACAGCTCGGGTTCGCCCATGGCATGGCCGCCGAACTTGACGATCACTGTCTGCCGGCTGTAGCGCTGCATGTAGGGAAGCGCTTCAGCCAGAATGCGCGCCTGCGCCTGCACGGCCGTGGGCGGCTGTACCGGAGGTGCGCCCGTCTTGGCGGGCGCTGCCGCCGCTTCGAGACCAGCAGGTTGCACCTTCACCATCGCTCCAGCTCTCTACGGGGCTTGGTTGCAGCATTGCTGCGGAACGCACTTATAGCGGGCATTCTGGCCCGCTCAACGGCTTTTGCCATGGCTCTTGGCTGGGGGCCAATACCGCCTTGTTCTCGCACAGGTTTGTGTGGCAAGGGCGATGCTGAGGCCCGGGCGCGCGGGCTCTATCTCGCGCGGCTCGCAGACTGTCCGGCGCCGCCAGGCCGGGCCATGGGGTTGTCCAGCGTCAGCGCTGGCTGAGGGGGAAACCGCTGATGCCGCAGACGATTGCGGACCAATTCGCGTCGGTGCCGATGTCGCCCAGCCTTGGCCGAGCGCTGGGGAAGGCGGAGGACGCGGCGCGCGAGCAGTCGCATCGCGCGCTCCTGCTGGAGCATCTTCTGCTGGCCCTCACCGAGGACCCGGATGCCACCACCGTGCTCAAGGCGTGCAATGTCGATGTGCTGCGCCTTGGCACCGATGTGTCGAATTACCTGGGGCAGCTGCCGGAGGATATGCGCTCCGAGTCGGCTGTGCAGCCGGCGCCCGACCCCGAGCTCATGCGCGTGCTGGAGGCGGCACGCCAGGCCGGCGAGCAGTCGCGTCGCAAGCAGATCGACGGGTCCATCGTGCTGGCGGCCATCGTCGGCGACGGCAAGAGCCCGGCAGCGGGGCTGCTCAAGACCCACGGCATGACCTTCGAGGAGGCGATCCGCGCGCTGCAAAAGGCCAGCGCCCAGGCACGCTCCAAGCAGTTTGGGGCGCCCTCGGGGGCGGCACCCTCGGAGCGGCCGGCGGCGGCGGCGGCAAGCGAGAAGGCCGCCCCTGCCGCACCTGCACCCGCTCCAGCCGCCGTTGAGCAGGGCGTCGCTGCGCAGCCCCAGGGGTCAGGCCAGTCGGTGGACGAGATCCTGGCCTCAGCCCGTGCGCGCATCCAGCAGCGATCCGCTGCGGCCCCGGCCAAAGCGGATGCCAAATCCCCTGCGCCTAAGCCGGCGCAGGACGCGGCCGAGACGCTGCCCCTTATGAGTCTCTCGTCCTTCCAGGCGGCTCCGGTGCCGGCGCCGCCCGATATGCCGCCGCCGCTCGAAAGTCAGCACCATGGGCCGCCTGATGGGTCCCCGCCTGGCCCGCCCGGACCGGCGTCGCTGCCGCTCCAGGCGCGCCTGTCGCAGATGCCGCAGGAGGCCCCGCCGCCGCAGCCGACCGGACAGGCCGGCCCAAGCCCGCCCCCGCCCCTGCCGCCGCGCCCTGCTGCAGACGGCGCCGCCCAGCCCCGCATTGCCGGCTGGCCGGCACGGCCGCAGCGGCCTGACGCGGATGCGCCGCCCCCGCCGCGGCGGTCCTTGCCCGCCAGCGGCAGGGCGCCGCCCCAGCGCCGCCCTCAGGGTGAGGCGATGCCCCGGCCAGCGGCGAGGCCGGGCCCGCCGGCGCGTTCCGGCCAGCGCCCCGCGGCCGGGCCCCTCGTGGAGACCATTCCGCGCCGCATGCGCCTCGGTGCCCCGACGCCGGCCCAGGTCCGCATCGGCCGCGAGAAGGTCGATGGCTTGGTGCAGCTCTTGCTGGCGGGCCGCGCGCCGCAACGCCCGGACGCCATCGCCCATGCACTGACGGTGCGGCTGCGGGCCCCCGACGGCGGCTTCTGGATCGAGCCGGCATCGCCGGAGACGCAGTGGGTCGACGCGGCGCCGGGCAATCCGCAGGACGAGCCCATCAGCTGGCGCTGGACGGTGACGCCGCAACGGCGCGGACGGCGCCGCCTGCAGCTGCTCGTTGCGGCGCGCACCATTAGCCGCGACGGCATCGCCGCCGAGGCCGCACCCCCTGACCGCGTGATCGACGTGGCGGTGCGCGGCAATCCTGGCCGGCGCATCGTGCGCCTCACCATCCTGCTGGTTCTTATTGGCGTGGGCGCAGCCGTCGGGAAGTTCGGCCAGGAGGCGTGGGATACCGGGCTGGCAGCAACGGTCAACAGGCTGGTCAGCAACGTCCTGGGCCTGCTGGTGTCATCGGGCTTCCTCGGCGGGTAGGCCCTGCCCCGGCCTGGCGGCGAGCCGGGCGATCTCCGCCCGCAGCTCCGCGATCCCCGCCCTGGTTCGCGCCGAGGTCACCAGCAGCCGCGGATAGGCCGCCCCGTGGGTGTTGATCTCTTCCAGGGTTGCCTGCTCCACCCGCGCCAGCTCAGGGGGCTTGATCTTGTCGCTCTTGGTGAGCGCGACCTGATAGGAGACGGCTGCCTGGTCCATCAGCTCCATGATGGCGAGATCGGAGGCCTTCACGCCCTGGCGCGCATCGATGAGCAGGAACACCCGCACAAGCGTCGGGCGGCCCCGCAGATAGTCCCGCGCAAGCGCCGTCCACTCTTCGACTTTGGCCTTGGGCGCCTGCGCGAAGCCGTAGCCCGGCATGTCGACAATGAGGAGGTCGAAGGCGGGCGCCGCGAAGAAGTTGAGCTCCTGCGTGCGCCCCGGCGTGTTGGAGGTTCGCGCCAGCCCGCGCTGGTTGGTGAGCGCGTTGATCAGGCTCGACTTGCCGACATTGGAGCGCCCCGCGAACGCGATCTCGGGGCCGGCGAGGCCGGGAAGATGCTCAAGCTGCGGAACGCTGCGCAGGAACTGCCAGGGCCGGCGAAACAGGCGTTCGCCCGCGGCGATCTCCTCCATCGTGAGTACGCCGGCCGTCATGGAAGCCGATCCTGCGATGCGCCACGCGCGGCGCGGCCCTTGCCGCAGAGGCCCATGCGAATGGCACCGAGGTCCTGCCGCGTCTCCCTTTCCCCTGTCAAGTTGATCGTTCGGCCAGCGTCCGCGGCTTCTCACGCCTCCACACACAGGGCTGGCCGTTCAGCGGTCAGCGCCTGTTCAGAGTCTCAAAAACGTGCTGGTGGACGTCTCCGCGAGGTATGCCCCGGCGATCGAGCTCGGCGTCCGACAGTCTGGATAGCTCCTCGTAGAGGGCGGCTGCGGCATAGCCGTCAGCACCAGCGTCAATAAATTCAATGATGCGTGTCCCGAGCCGCCTGGCATACTCCCGCGCCCGATCAAAGGTCCAGCCAGTCGAGGTTGTCCCGACCTGGGAATTCGCATGAGTTTGCATGATCCGCCTCCTGACAGAACAGTCTCCGCTGAGTTGAAATCTCCGCCCTACTGGGATGCGCCCGTGGCCGGTCTCCTGAGCGCCAGCGTCATGCCGGTGGCAATGGGCAGCAGCACAGCCTCGACGCGATCGTCGGCGGCGATCTTCGTGTTGAGGGCGCGCAGCGCCACCGTGTCCGCGTCAGCCCCGTTCGGGTCGCCCACGCGGCGCAGCATGTTATCGAGGATGATGAGGCCGCCCGGCCGGACGAGGCGCAGCGCCGATTCGTAGTAGGCATCGTACTCCGTCTTTTCGGCATCGATGAATGCGAGATCGAAGCGATCCTGTCCGCCGCCGCTTGCGAGCTGAGAAAGCGTCTCGATCGCCGGCGCGAGCTTCAACTCGATCTTGTCCGCCACCCCGGCGCGCCACCAGTACGTGCGAGCGATTGCCGTGCAGCCCTCGTCGGTATCGCACGTGACGACGCGGCCCTCCGCAGGGAGCGCCAACGCCATGGCGAGCGCGCTCGTGCCGGTGAAGGTGCCGATGTCAAGGACTTGGCGAGCCCCCATCAGCCGGACCAGCAGGGCGAGCAGCCGGCCCTGTTCGGGGGTGGTCTGCATGAAGCCGTCGGGCATGGCCTCGGTGCGCTCGCGTAGCGCGCTCAGCATCTCGTGCTCGGGCGGCTGGTGGACGAGCAGGTAAGCGTGGAGCCGTGCATCCATCGGCGTGAACTTTTGCATCATGGCTGCCTCCCACTCGCTGTCACTGGTTCTACTTCCGCACTCACCCACCGCCGCGTCGCCACGTCACGTTGTCAGTCGATAGGCTTGAAGCCTGACTCCTTCACGATCTCCGCCCAGCGCTGCGTCGCCGTCCCGATGAGCTGCGCGAATTCGGAAGGCGAGCTTGGCTCGGGGTCGAGCACCAGCCTGGCGAGCCCTGCTTTGACCGGCTCGGTCTGAAGCGCCCCGTGGATGGCCCGGTTAAGGTTCGCGACGACATCGGCCGGCGTTCGTGCGGGAACGAGGATGCCGAACCGCTCGATGCTTTCCAGGGTCGGATAGCCGGCCTCCTTGAAGGTGGGCACATCGGGGAGGGCGGTGCTGCGCCGCGGCGCTGTGGCGGCGAGGGCCCGCAGGGTGCCCGCTTGGACATGCGGGAGCAGAATGCCGATCGGCAGGATGGCCGCGGCCAGGTTGCTTCCCAGAACGTCCTGCACG
>Ga0066388_100001210_pt1 | contig 14159 bp, 7 predicted proteins | sample PanSoiMetaGPlot6_FD_64539 | JGI IMG/M metagenome (GOLD analysis project Ga0066388, IMG submission 64539) | Tropical forest soil microbial communities from Panama analyzed to predict greenhouse gas emissions - Panama Soil - Plot 6 (Hybrid Assembly) | ecosystem: Environmental > Terrestrial > Soil... | reverse complement strand
TGATGCTGAAACGCTTGATGAAGAGATCGATCCTCGCCCTATTTGCTGTTGCCATGTTGGAGATGCTGGTCTCCTGTGGAGGACAGGGCGGCGGGCGCTCAAGCGACGGTGGTGGCGGGGGCGGCGCGGTGACGCCAGTCGCGTTCATGTATGGCGCTTCGAGCAGCATTACAGGGCTATCAATTAACAGCGACGGTTCGTTCTCTACCATTTCGAACTCGACGTTTGTCCTGCCTAACGGGCATGCGGCCGTCAGTATTGCGGCGGCATTGAACAAGTTCGTCTATGTTATCGACGGCACCGGGACCATGGCTGGGTATTCGATTACTAGACCGACTGGGGCTTTGGCCTCTTTCACTTTCGCCCTGCCCACATTAGCGGGAGGCACGGAATTCACTGTCGATCCGTTCGGGAAGTTCCTCTTTGCGGTAACTTCCAGTTCGGTGCTCACCTTCAGGATCAATTCACAGACGGGGGCGCTCACTCAAAACAACACAAGCGCAGCCCTGCCTATTGCGTTCGCGACTGCGATCGGACTGGGCGTTGATCCGCAAGGAAAACTTCTGGTCATTAGTAACGGAAATCAGGCTGTTTCTTTCAATATCGCTGTAGACGGTTCGCTGACTGCGACGACACCTATTTCCTCTCCGCTCTTGCGGTTTGCAATCGACTCTCAATCCAAGTTTCTCTATGGAGTAGACGAAGTGAGCGCCAATGTCTTCGGTCTGACGATCGGGACAGACGGATCGTTGTCACCGCTCGCGGGGTTTCCTGTCCAAACAACAGCAGTGAATCGAACCGTGATCGTGCGACCCGCAACGGCGTTTGTGTACGTTGGACAACAAAATGATATTGCCGGATTCCAGGAAGATGCCACGACCGGAGCCTTGACGCCGATCGCTCAGAGTCCTGCGCTTACAAATAAGCTGAATGCCGCTGAATTGGCGTTCGATCCAGCGAACAAGTTCTTATTTGCGAACGGGACGGTCGCTTCAGTATTGACTGACGACAAGCTGACCGGCGTTTTGACGTTGAACCCGAACCAGGCAAGTAATCTGACGCCGCTGTTGAATGCCATTATCACTGGTGCAAATTAAAATGCAATTGCGGCTTATACCTGAGGGTGCGTCCCGCGTAACTTTGCTAGGATTTTTATGATGAGTGCAGGGTCAACACAAGGCGTCACCGGCGAGAACAGGACAGCGATGCCTGTCCCGAGCGGTTCGTACGGCATGGGCACCATCAAGCCAGGATCACTTGAGTGGTTTCGAGCCCAGGCTATTCCCACTGCCAAGTACCTGCTTCAGACTGAGGTACACACGTTCGCCTTCAGCGTTGCGGCTAACGCAATCTTGTCATTCTTTCCTTTCATCGTGCTGATGCTCACAGTAACCCGCCAGGTATTGCACTCGACGGCCATGCACGACGTGGTAATTCAGCTTCTGCGCGACCATCTTCCTGCTGGGCAGGAATTCGTCACTCGCAGCCTGGTGACTTTGGCGGCGAGCCATCGCGGCGTGAAGGTCGCTTCGCTGGTGATCCTGCTGATCACGTCCACCGGGGTCTTTGTGCCTCTGGAAGTTGCGCTCAATCGAGTTTGGAACACCGAAAAGAACCGCTCCTATCTAAGCAATCAGATCATATCGATTCTGCTCGCGTTCGGATGTGGTGCGCTGGCTCTGATCTCAGTGGCGTTGACTGCCGGCAATCAGCTTATGCTGCGCGCGGTTTTCGGTTCGCACGCTGACAGCAACTTCCTGCTGCGCGCAGTGGCGTTTCTCATCATGAAGGTTTGCGCGGTCTTTGCCAGTATTGCGATCTTCTTCCTGATTTACTGGCTGCTGCCCAACGGCAAAGTCAGAGCCAGACAAGTGATGCCGGCAGCGGTCGCAATTGGCATCATTTGGGAAGTAGGAAAGTACATCTATATCCTGGCGCTGCCGTGGCTTGATTTTCAGAACGTCTATGGACCGTTTGCGATCTCAGTCACACTGATGTTCTGGGCCTTTCTTTCAGGTTTGCTGCTGCTCGCAGGAGCATATCTCAGCGCGGCGACTGTCAATCCGGTGCCCTCGACTAGCGTGCCTACGCATCTGCTGCACTCCTTGGTGGGAAGGGTCCGCAGTCGCCTATAATCAGGGCACTCCATGGCGTCCAACCTTCTTAGTTCCTGGCGGCAGACCCTCGACTCCAAGGGCATGTGGCCTAAGAGCGCGACCGCACGTTTCACGGTGTACATCGTTGCTCTGGACGTGATCTTTCAACTTCTTACCAGAATTACCGGCCCAAATTCGGGAATCACGAGAGCGCTTTCCGGCTGGTTGGCCGTCCTCACGTTCATCGCAGCAGTGCTGCTGGTGATTCTCGGAGTGCGCTGGACCAAAAATCAGCTCTTGTGGCGACTGCGGAACCGGTTGATCGTCACGTACATCTTCATCGGCGTGATCCCGGTCGTGCTGATTCTGCTGATCGGATCCATTGCCGGCTATCTCTTTGCCGGACAGTTTGCCACCTTCATTGCGACTGAGGCGATAGATCAAGAGGTGCAGTCGCTCCAACACGCCAACACCGATATCGCACTTGACCTCGCGAATCAGTTAAAGACTGGCACGGCATTTTCCGCGGTTGAGCTGAAGAAACTGGGAGGACTGAAGCACCTGGGAGGTCGTTTTGATAGCGCGGACCTGATCGCGACCAGCGGCAAAAAAACGATCGTTTTGCATTCTTCCAACCCTCAGGAAGCTGAACAGCTTTCGATCCCATCCTGGCTTACCGGCGAGTTTTCCGGGTTGGTGCTGGATCGAGGCAAGTTGTTTCTGCGTAGCGCAACCAAGGTCCCAGTGCGCGACGAGGTCATCACCGTGTTGGCGAGTGCGCCGATGGAAGGTTCGCTGATCGGCGAGATTGCCAGTAGTGCCGGCGAAATCAGACTCATACCGCTGCAATTCGTCGAAGACAAGAGCAGCAGCGAAGAATCGAGAAAGCCTACAACAGAGACGACTAATGAATCTGCACTGAATGTCCAGGTCCGCAGTCGTCAGAATGCCGCGCGGTCGATTACGGCAGGTAAAGTCCCACCTGCGGAGGGTTGGTGGGACAAAGAGATTCAATACTTCGTTCCGCTGCAATCGATACAGTGGACGATTGGCCCCGAGCGATCAAAAAGAGAACTTGTTACCGCAGCAACGGCGGTAGTAAGTACCCGAGTTTCTGCGTTATATGCACGGCTCTTCTCCAGCTTTGGACAGAGCGCCAATCTGGTGATCTTTGCGCTGGTCACCATCACCGTGATCTTTGGTGTGATCGAGCTTTTCGCGCTGATGATAGGCATTGGCCTAACGCGCACCGTGACCGAATCAGTCGCCAACCTTTATGAGGCGACACAGCATGTGAATCGTGGCGATCTAAAGTATCGGATCGGGGTAAAATCGAAAGATCAACTTGCGGCCCTGCAGCAGTCGTTCAACTCGATGTCGGCGTCGATCGAAAACTTGTTGTTGGAGCAAAAAGAAAAAGAGCGATTGCAAAGCGAGCTCGAGATCGCGCAGGAGGTGCAGGCCCAACTCTTTCCGCGCATATCGCACAACATGAGCACACTGGAAGTGCACGGGGTGTGCAAGCCGGCTCGCACAGTGAGCGGCGATTACTACGATTTCTTGAGCCTGGGGGAAGAGAAGCTAGGCATCGCAGTCGGCGACATCAGTGGCAAGGGGATTTCGGCCGCGTTGCTGATGGCCACGATTCACTCGGCGGTACGCGTTTATGAATTAGGACGCATGCCCGAGCGTGAAGAACTGGTAGCGGCAGGGGCTGCGGCTATCTCTGCTTCGAATCGGTCATATCGCAATCTCGAGATGACGGGGGTAGCTGCGGAGTCTCCCGCCACCGTGCTTTCGTTGCTGAACCGGCATCTTTACCACAGCACACCAGCAGAAAAGTATGCCACGCTGTTTCTGGGAATCTACGACGGACCTTCTCACGCGCTCACGTATGCGAATGGTGGTCATCTCCCTCCATTACTCATCACAACCGACGGAGCGATCCGCAAACTGACTGTCGGTGGGACGGTTATAGGCCTCTTCGAAGATCAGCGATGGGAGCAGCAGCGGGTAACGATGCATCCAGGCGAATTGTTCGTAGCCTTCAGCGATGGAGTAACGGAGCCCGAGAATGAATTTGGGGAGTTCGGAGAGGAGCGCTTAGTTGAGATTGTGCGCGACAACCGGCACATGCCGCTGGCGCGCATCTCCGAGATGGTGATTGCCGCGGTGCAGGACTGGATTGGCGTGCAAGAGCAGCCGGATGATGTGACTCTCGTGTTGGCGCGCGCTCTTTAGATTCTAAATCGGGGAAATCAGAGAGTCGCGCGAGGAAACGTCTTCTCAATTACAGACTCAGCGCCCTTTGACTGGACGTTCTGACCAAGAGCTTTGCGACGGCGCTTTCGCTCCACACGTTGGCGATGATCAAATACCTGATAGCCAGCCACGCAAGCGGCGGTTACCACTCCAAATCCTGCCGCCCATAACTTCAGAGCTGTTTCAGGATCCGGCAAACTCATTATGGCAAGCATCACAATAGCCCTTTTAACTTTCTTACGTCCTACAACAAGAATATGGATTCCCTGCGATGCTAAAGGTTTCACTTATTTCCGGGAGCTCTCGTCACCTGTATGTGGCTGAGCCATGTTTCGCCTGTCTGTTTGTTGACCATCAGGTCGGCTTCGATATGATCACCGGGCGCAAGTTTCTTCAGCTCGGCATCGTCTTTCACCAGATATGGCATGGTCATAGCTTCCATAAAACCTGGAATCGCGCCATGGCTGATTGTCGCCTGATGAGAGCTGGAATCAATCGAAACGACAGTACCAGTCATTTTGTAGAGAGTGGGTTTGGAAGATGCGGTGCTGCATCCAAGCAGCAGGGCGATAACAATGAATAGAACAACATTCAGTGCCGGTTTGAAGCTACGCATACGTCATTTCTCTTCGGTGGCACGACCTCTGTTCAGAAATGAAAGCGATATCTGATTTGAACAGAGATCAGCCGCGGATCAGCAAAGTGAGAGCCGCCGAAGGTGTTGCTTAGATCGATAAGATAGCGTTTGTTTGTCACATTGAGAGCCGTGACCTTTGCTGACCAGTTTTCGCCAAATGATTTTCCGACCGAGAGATCGAACGTCCCATAAGTCGGCGGATGATCGGGACCGTCGCCGTTCAAGAATCCTGATCCGTAGGTGAAATTTCCTGAGAACCAACTGTGCCGGGGCAGGCCGGTGCGGAAGCCGGCGGTCAGGCTGTCGCGCTGATCATGATCGAGAAAGAAGAGTCCGTCCACGGGCGGGCTGAAATCGGTGAGACCACCGGTGACCGCACCACTGCCTTCGACCGTCTGATGGGAATATGCGAGATGCGCATCGAGATCCCTCCAGAGATGCGGCGAGCGCAGGGTGACCTCAGTGCCGCGGATGCGCGCGCTGTCAATGGTCAGCGGGAAAAAGATGTTGGAATTGCCGATCACATCGTGATCAAAGAAGTTGTGCGCGCCGGTGCGGAAGTAATCCGCCTCGGCAACCCATCCTTTGATAGGAATAGTGATGCCAAAGTCGTGCTGCTCGTCGCGTTCTCCCTTAAGTGGAAGAAAGCCAAACCCCTGGTCGAGAGCCAGATTGAGAAGTGGACCGGATACGGTGTTGAGTGGAGGCGCCTGGTAGAAGCGGCTGTACGAAGCCCGAAGGATCCAATTCAACCGAGGTATTCGGAGAGCAGCGCCGGCGCGCGGACTCGCCGCATCCTCGTGGATTGATCCTGAGAAGTGCGTGAGGCGGATGCCTCCGTTGAGCGTCAACCATGAAGTTACCCTGAACTGATCTTCCAGAAAAGCCGCTCCGAGTGCGCCGTTGATGCTTTCACGCTGACTGATCGCTGCGCCGTTGCCGTCATTGGCAACAAGGCCAAATAAGGTGTTGTCATGCTGTCCGAAGGCGTAGACGCCCAGCTTCGCATTGTTTCTTCCCTTTATGACGCCAAGAGAGATTTGCCCACCGGCGTAATTCGAGGCTCGATTAGTTGTCGCGCTGGGAACGTCGGCGGCGCCACCTTCAAAAGCTGCGCGGTTGAAGTGATAAAAAGGCGAGACGGTCAACACGCTCCCAGTCCCAAGCGTGCGAATCCAGGACAAGTTTGCAAACGCATCCTGCTCACGCTGGCGGTCACGAACGTCGGCCGCTTGCGCGTCAGGATCATTGGGAACCTCATAGTAGTCGCCACGCACAGAGCCCACGAAACGCAGCTGATCGTGGGGCGTGGCGTTGAAGATCAGCGAAGTGAATGCGCCTCCGCCGGCAACCTGGTCGTGCAATATGTTGTCTGTAGGCGTCTCAAGGCCGTAGTCGCTGCGGTTCCCATTCAGACTGAAGTAGTAGGCAAAGCGATCGGTGTGATCACCGAGGTTGAGTTGATTATCGGTGAAGTTGTAATTGCCATAGCTGGTCACCAACTCGCCTTGCCGGGTGCGCTCGAAGCCGCTGCGAGTGACCACATTGAATACTCCATACGTCCGGTCGCCGAATTCCGGGGCATAACCCCCGCGCTGAACTTCGAGATAATCGATGTCCTTAGGATCGAATTGCGGTCCAACATTGCTGGCGATGTTGGTGTTCGGTACGGGAACACCGTCAATGGCCCATGTGACCTGATGTCCGCCTCGCACGTGGAGCTGATCATGAACCATGTAGGCTCCGGGAACAAAGTTGGTGATCATCGAGAGGCTGTTGGTGCGGTCAGCTCCGGGGGTGTCGGAAATATCGGCACGGGCGATGAGCGTTTGCGGAGTGGCTGAGCTGGAGTTAACCAGCTCCGGCGTGCCAGAAACCTCGACACTCTGTTCAACCGTCGCCGGAGCAAGCTGGAAGTGCAACTCGTCCAGCGTGCCCGAAGCTACTGTCACGAGTTGTTGCTGCTGGTCAAAGCTGGGGGCGGAAACGGAGATGCGATGTTGCCCGACGGGCACATTCAGCACCGTGGCGATTCCGTCGTTACCAGTATGCGTCGTTTGTTTCAGGTCAGAGCTGGTGCTTTCGACCGTGATCTCGGCATTCTGCACGGGACGGTGCTGCGGGTCGTGCACGATGACCTTAACTGTCCCAAAGACGGAAGCGCTCAGCGCGCACGGGAAAGTGATCGAAACAAAGAGAATCGCTAAGAACAATCTTCGTGAATTCATACAAGATCTCACACCTGTTCCACTCAATAGGTCTCCGCTCCTCATCTCAGCAGAGAGATAGACTGGCGAGCTGGTTACAAGATGAGCGCCAGCTACGTTTACGAAGAGATCGTTTACGTAGAAAGTTGGATAGTCGCGAACGCATACCAATGGCTGTTCGGCTATCTCCAGGCTCTCTTGCGAAGGTGACTAGGAGAGGAAAGGTGGACTGCGGTCACGCAGATTCGATGAGCGTAGATTCGAGTGAAGCGTGACCCGGTTGCGGACCAGGAGCTCCGCCGCGCGCTGATAATTCACAGCTGTCAACAGTCTCGGTGCAGCAAACTTTGCGTGCGCGGTACTCGCGCAGCAGTTCATCGGACATTTTGCGGCGTTGTTGTTAAAGCTGGTGTCAGATGGAACAGAAGCCGAGGTGCCGCTCCCCTCACAATGGTGCATGCCAGCGCGCCGGCAGCAGAGCTTCTGTGACTCAGCCAGAAGGGTCGCAGGCGCGAGCAGCATCGCGAGAAGCGCGACGACTATTGAGTTGGCCGTGAAATTGCGCATTGAATTTCTGGGATGAAGAATACACCTGCTGGGTTCCGAACGACAAGGCTATTTGGTGCTTTCGATTGTTGCTTCACAACATTTCACGCGGAGATGGCAAAGTACGCAGATGTAAACGATGGGATGGCCGGGAAGCTCAAAGATAGCTCGGCTTCGGCGTCGGAAAATAATCCTCAAAAGTTAAGACCACAAAAGGACACGAAACAGTTCAAGATCGCCTAGCTTCTTTTTTCATCGTGCCCTTTGTGGCTAATTCTTCGAGATGCAGCGCGCCTAGGCGACGCGACGCAGATCTCGTGATCCTGATCCGGTAGCGCGGTTCCCCGTGATAAGCCGGATGAGCCATGTGAGCACCACAGCACCTCCGATAGCTACGAGGATCGTATAAATCATTCCGCCCCGAGCCGAGAAGCCAACGGCTGACATGATCCAGCCGCCAATAATGGCTCCGATGATGCCAACGACGATGTCCATCAGCGCGCCGTATCCTGAACCACGCATAATCTTTCCGGTTGCCCAGCCCGCGATAAGGCCGACAATAATCCACCAAAGAACGTGCATTTCTCCTCCCTGAGAGCACCACACCCCAATACGGACCGCACCGTTCTCAACCCAGTACGCCGTGGTGTTGTGTAATTTGCTTTGCTAAACAGATGGATGCTAAGAGTCGCAACAGGTTTGCCGTCTTTCGCAAGACTTGCTTCGAGCTGCAATTCTGCTAATGCACTCGCAGCACAGGATTTGCCCGGGTTCAGTGAGCAGAGGCTCTGTTATAATCAACGTAACCTTCCGTAGCGTGGCGCTATCGTCTAGGGGTTAGGACGTGAGATTCTCAATCTCAAAACCCGGGTTCGATTCCCGGTAGCGCTACCAGTTACCTGTTGCTATCTATTAATCTTTTCAACACCGATTTCCGAACTCGTAACGCTCGGTAGCACGTACTGGTACGCAGTGCTGGGCACGATTCTGGGGCACAGTTTTTGAAATGGACCTGTTTCCGAAATCTACCGCCGACTTCAGTCTTTTCAGAGTAGCAGCATTTGGTTTTACAACAACTTACAAAAACGCGGGGCCCTGACAAAGTACGCGTAATTCACCAATAAGACACGGGATGCTGTGGGTTGAATCACCCGCGCTCGCCAAGGCGTTCCCTTTAAGGAGCGCTCCACAATAAGCAGTCAAGCAGTGACGAGTGTTTCTGAAACCTTGTTCCTCAGGTGGAGGGCTTCCCGTATATCTGCCGTTGTCGCTGACCGCAAAGGCCCTGAGCCCGTCGTCCGTATTGGCCAGCTCCCGATGCATGGGAACCTGCCTGCTTGTGAACTCTGTGGACAGTGAGTCGGGATCGTCGGTGTAGATGTAGGCGTCCGAGCGAGCCCATTCATGACGCGAATGATTCGGCTGCGGATGCACCACGGGCGTGATCGCCTTGAACATGAGCGTTACCTGGTCGCGACCAACGATGGCACCATAGTGCTCCCGTGCGTTGGCAGCTACGACAAGAAGGATCAAAAGAGACTTGGGAGCCTCGGAGTTCGGCCATTGGCCTATAGGACATGCACTTTAGTAATTCCCGCATTCAGGAAATGTGACTAGAATGTCGGCCCCAAGGAACGCAAGCTATGTCCTCCCGCCGACCGCAATCCGGTGGCCAATCGCTAAGTCCTCGTGTGTGCATCAGGAAGCTCATTTCCGCTTCGGTCATAACGCTTGGACTGCTCATCGCCTTCCATAGCTCAGCTGCACAACTCGGACACGGACGACATAAACGTCCTCTGATCACCCAGAACATCGATGAAAGTAAGCTAGTCAGGCTTCAGGGTAATACGCATCCGCAAGCAAAGGCTCAGAACGATCGGGGCGCGGTTTCGGATAGTTTCCAGATGGAACACTTGCTCCTTCAATTGAAGCGCTCTCCCGAACAGGAGCAGGAACTTCATCAGTTCATTGAAGACCTGCACACCGAGAGCTCGCCGAATTCCCATCACTGGCTTACTGCACAGGAATTTGGAGACCGCTTCGGGCTGGCACAAGAGGACCTCGACACGATTGTCCGATGGCTCGGTTCGCACGGTCTTACCGCGAACCTGGTTTATCCCAGCGGCGTCCTCATTGATTTTTCGGGCACGGCTGGGCAAGTCCGCAATGCATTTCGAACAGAGATTCATACCGTTGAGTTCAACGGCGAAAAACACATTTCCAACATCAGCGATCCGCAGATTCCGGCGGCACTCGCAGAGGCGGTAAGCGGTATCGTCTCTTTGAATGACTTCCGACCTCGGGCCATGCACAGGCTGCGCAAAGCGCGTCCAAAATTCACCTTTGATTCTCTTGGGCCAACTTACGCTCTAGTACCTGGCGATCTGGCTACCATCTACAACCTCAATCCTCTCTTTAGCGCAGGGTACACAGGCCAGGGCCAGACGATCGTTCTTATTGAAGATACGGATGTCTTCAGCGCCGGCGACTGGAGCGCCTTTCGTTCCACTTTTGGCCTTGATAGCTATGGTTCAGCCTCGTTCACATCAGTGCATCCAACGCCGGTCAACGGTCCAAATAACTGTGGCGCACCAGGAATAATCGCTCCGAATGATGCCGAAGCAATACTCGACGGGGAATGGGCGAGCGCGGCGGCTCCAGGTGCCGCGATAGAGATGGCCTCCTGCGCGGACACGGCCACTACATTTGGCGGATTGATCGCGATCCAAAATCTGATTAACGCCAGCGGTCAGCCGCCCCCGATCATAAGCATCAGCTACGGTCAGTGCGAGACCGTTAACGGTGCGGCAGCCAATGCTGCTTACAACGCGACCTATCAACAGGCCGTTGCAGAAGGTGTTTCAATCTTTGTTGCCGCGGGCGACAGCGGTGCAGCCGGCTGTGACAATAGCGTCTCAGAAGCAACGCATGGCATCGCCGTTAACGCCTTCGCGTCGACGCCCTACAACGTAGCTGTGGGCGGAACCGACTTCAGCGACACATACTCCGATACAAACTCCGTTTACTGGGCCGCGAGTAATTCCTCCAGCTTCGCTTCTGCTGTTTCTTACATACCAGAGATACCGTGGAACGACTCCTGCGCCGGGCAGTTGATCTCCAATTACGAGGGCTATAGTCAAACTTATGGCCCCGTAAGTTTGTGTAACGATCCATTCATTGGCGCGTTGCTTCAGACCACCGTCGCTGGAGGAGGCGGACCAAGCGGATGTGCGACCGGAACATCTGCATTTGGAGATCTTGTCAATGGAACTTGTCAGGGATGGCCAAAGCCATCATGGCAGTCTGTGCCTGGCAACCCAAACGACGGAGTGCGAGACACGCCCGACGTTTCGCTCTTCGCCGCTGACGGGCTCTGGGGACACTATTACGTTTTTTGCTGGTCAGATATTGCACATGGTGGTGCGGCATGCACCGGGGACCCGAGTGGTTGGTCTGGCGCTGGTGGGACCTCGTTCTCATCACCTATTCTTGCCGGCGTCCAGGCTTTGATTAACCAAAGAACCGGCATGAGGCAGGGGAATCCCAATCCTGTTTACTATCAATTGGCAGCAAGTCAATACGCGGCAGACAACGGAGCCGACTGCGATTCAAGCAACGGCACTGGAGTTTCTCCTGCGTGTGTTTTCTACGACGTAACCCTGGGCGACATGGACGTGAACTGCGCAGGAAGCGCCAATTGCTACCAGGGAGTGCTTTCCACGTCCAGCACTTCGTTTCTGCCGGCATACAGCACGACAACCGGTTGGGACTTCGCGACTGGCTTAGGCACGATCAACGTAACGAATCTGGTGAACAGCTGGCCGCCCGCGGTGCCTGGCTTCAGCCTCTCAGCCTCGCCGCGCAGTTTGAGCCTTCAACAGGGAGCCAACGCGTCAGACACGATTACGGTCACTGCTCAGACTGGCTTCATTGGAACCGTAAGCTTTTCCGCTTCCGGACTGCCCAGCGGCGTCACTGCGATTTTCACCCCAGCCAGCGCCACCAGCCAGAGCACAGTGACGTTCTCCGCAGCGTTAACTGCGGCTTTAGGAACGTTTGACGTACGAATCATCGGAACATCTACCAGCATAACCAGCGCAACCACCATCACCCTGGCAATTACGCAAAAGACTTGGGCCATTTCGGGATCGATTACCAATGGCGGCGGCGCAGTCGTAATGCTAAACAACGGCGCCGCGGGTACTACGTCTGCCGATCTCTTCGGCAACTACTCGTTCGTTAACGTGGTAAATGGCACTTATAAAGTCGCTGCCACGAAGTCCGGCTACATCGTCACACCTTCAAGCCAGAACGTGACCGTGAGTAATGGCGACGTATCAGGCGTAAACTTCACCGCCAATATCGCGGTTCCTCAGAGTGCGTGGACGTTGAAATATGTGGACAGCCAGGAGACCAGCTGTGTGAACGGCTCAGCAGCGCTGAGCTTTGATGGCAATCCGTCGACCGCGTGGCAGACGCAGTGGTGCCCATTCTCTCCTGGTCCGCCTCATGAGATTCAGATTGATTTGGGCTTTACTTACAATTTTATCGGCTTTGCTTATCTACCACGTCAGGACGGCGGCGTTAATGGATCGATCAAGCAATATGAGTTCTACGTCAGCAGCGACGGCAACATCTGGACTCTAGTTTCGAGCGGAGTGCTGGTTAGCACATCTGGAGATGCGAGCCAGAAAACTGCGATGTTCGGTGCGATCGCAGGACGTTACGTGCGCTTGCGTGAGATCAGCGAGGTCAACGGAAATCCGTGGGCGACGATGGCGGAGTTGAACGTTCTGACTTCCAGCATCCCGGTTGATTTCTCGATTTCTGCCAATCCTCCCGCGGTGAGTCTCACGAGAGGCACCTCGACAAATTCCACGATCTCTACAAGGTTGAGCGGCGGCTTCAACGGTGCTCTCTCACTAACTGCCTCCGGACAACCAGCCGGGGTGAGCGTTACTTTCAATCCTGCATCGATTGCGAGTCCCGGATCGGGAATCTCCACAGTGACTTTCTCCGCAGACACTTCAGTACAGTTTGGGAGCTATCCGATAACCATTGCCGCCAGTGGAGGTGGAGTCAGTCACTCGATTACTGTGAATCTTACGGTGGCTCCGAGTGTTGTTCCGCAAAATGGCTGGACCCTGAAGTACGTGGATAGCCAGGAGCTCAGTTGCGGGAGTGGATCTGCGGTACTGGCATTTGACGGTAATCCAGCGACCTCATGGCAGACCCAATGGTGCCCGTCCTCTCCTGGGCCGCCGCATGAAATTCAGATCAATTTGGGATACAGCTACAACCTGGTGGGATTCACCTACCTGCCGCGACAAGACGGTGGCGTTAATGGAGCGGTCAAACAATATGAGTTCTACACCAGCAGCGATGGAAACGGCTGGACATTAGTCGCCAGCGGGGCGCTGATCACGCTGTCGGGAGACAAAGGCCTCAAGATGGTGATGTTCAACCCAACGCAAGCTCAATATGTGCGGCTGCGAGAGATCAGCGAAGTTAACAACAATCCCTGGGCTGTGGTGGCAGAGTTGAACGTGCTTGCGTCGAGCCTGCCGATGGATTTCGTGATGTCGACGAACACGTCCGCTCTGACCTTGACCAGGGGGACATCGGGCAATGCCACGGTTACTACAACGGCAATTGGCGCGTTCGGGAGCGCTATCACGTTAAGCGCTTCTGGACAGCCGATAGGCGTTAGCGTCAGCTTTAATCCGTCTACCATTCCCAGTCCCGGATCTGGGACTGCCGCGATAAACATCTCCGCAGATACCTCAGTGCCATTCGGCACTTATCCAATAGCGATTACTGCCAGTGGAGGCGCTGTGAGCCACACCACAACGCTCACTCTGACCGTTGCGCCAAAGATCGTTCCGCAATCTGGCTGGACGCTGAGGTATGTGGATAGCCAGGAGACAAGTTGTGTGAATGGGTTGGCAAAGTTGGGCTTTGACGGCAACCCTGGGACCACCTGGCAAACACAATGGTGTCCGACTTCGCCGGGACCACCACACGAGATCCAAATTAATTTGGGCGCCACCTACAGCTTGGTGGGCTTCACCTACCTGCCGCGGCAGGATGGGGGTGAGAACGGCAAAATCAAACAATACGAGTTCTACGTCAGCAACGACGCCAATAATTGGATACTGGTATCGACTGGTCAGCTGATGACTACGGTGGGCGACAAGAGCCAGAAGACGGTGATGTTCAGCGCGACTCAAGCTCGATACGTGCGCCTGCGGGAGATCAGCGAGATCAACGGGAATCCCTGGGCAACGATGGCCGAATTAAATGTGCTCAGCGCGAGTGCTTCGCCGATCCCCGATTTCTCGATTTCTGCAAGTCCCAATGTGGTCAGTGTGGTGGCAGGTCACGCAAACAGCACATCTATAACAACAACCG
>Ga0066388_100001209_pt1 | contig 14161 bp, 17 predicted proteins | sample PanSoiMetaGPlot6_FD_64539 | JGI IMG/M metagenome (GOLD analysis project Ga0066388, IMG submission 64539) | Tropical forest soil microbial communities from Panama analyzed to predict greenhouse gas emissions - Panama Soil - Plot 6 (Hybrid Assembly) | ecosystem: Environmental > Terrestrial >... | reverse complement strand
CCGCGTGAAGACGACACGAAGAGATGGCTCGCATTTGTTGGGTCAACAGCAATGGAGCTGATCGAACGGCCGAGGAATGCATTGCCCGGACCGTATGTTCCATTTGTCCCGGTGCCGGGCGAGAAAGTGGTGATGGGACCAATGGTCGAGGCCAGCAGCGCCCATGAGTTTCCGCCATCTGTCGATTTGTAAATGCCAATGCCGGCCTCTGAATCACCGGAGGCGTTCGCCTCGCCAGTGCCGGCGTACAGAGCGTTGTTCGTAGCGTCGAAGGTTAACGTCCCAATCGCGTTCGTGCCGAAGCTGTCCGAAACAAACGTCCAGCTCGCTCCGTTGCCTGAAAGGGCAGTGTCCGTTCTCCAGACGCCGCCGCCTGCGGCCCCGACCCAAACCCGACAGCGCCTGTTACTGCAACTGGGATCTATCGCAAGCGCCGTGACTCGACCCGAAGCGAAATACTCAGTTCCGCTAAAGGTCAAAACATCCGGAACATCCGCATTGCTCGGCCCGATCAACTGCCACGTGCTGACAGAGGGCCTTCCCATAGACCTGGCTCTGACGTTTCTGAAACTGGAGATCGCGTTGAGGGTCGCTGACATCGGTACGTCTTTCGCTGGATACGCGCGATGGGCGTAATCTTCGAGCGCTGCTAAGAGCGGTCCGCCCTCTTGGTCACCAGGCATCGTGCGCTTGTTCCCGCCCAATTCATCGCGATCGCCTCGGAATTTACTTATGTTGTGAAGCAGACCTTGCGATGAGGCCAATGCTGGGCCGGACGGTTTCACCGCGACGAAAGCCATGGCGGCCGCCGCGGACAACAGGGTTACGGCACCTGCCATACGCAGATGCGAGACAAAATGGTTACGAATGAACCAACGTGGAGTTTTCATATATTTGTTAAGGATGAATTAAGGCTGAAGTTCGAGTACTCGGACGTGGAGTAGAGAGGAGTTCCCCGAGATTCGAAGGGCGTAGTTTGCAGGACTAACGGAAAAAGGGTCAAGACTTTTTACATTAAACTTTTGTAATGTTGCTTGCTTTGAGTGCCGCTTTATGTCGCTGCATACAAGCGCCTTCATTCGACGAGCAAACCTCTGACCTCTAATTTTTTCCTTTGAATTCTTCCTCCAACGTTCATCCTTCCGCGTATGAAAATTCTTCTCGCAGGTGTTCTCGGCGGGATGGCCATGTTTATCTGGACTTCAATCGCACATCTGGCGTTGCCGCTCGGCGAAGCAGGGGTCAGCGAAATTCCAAATGAATCAGCGGTGCTCAGTGCGATGCAGAGCAACATCGGCGACCAGACCGGTCTTTACATTTTTCCCGGCATGGGTGTCGGCAAAAACGCAACTCGCCAGGAGAAAAATGAAGCGATGAAACAAATAGTAGCGAAAGCAGCCAGCGGTCCGTCCGGGCTTTTGATGTATCACGCGACTCGCCCATTTACCTTTGGAAAATGGATGGGGATCGAATTCGCCACCGAATTGCTGGAAGCAATTTTGGTCGTGTTCCTCCTCGCCCAGACACACATTGCGGGTTTCGGCGGTCGAGTTGGCTTCGTATTGGTCGCCGGAATCATGACCGCGATAGCCACTAACGTTTCCTATTGGAACTGGTATGGCTTCCCTTCTGTTTATATCGGCAGCTACATGCTTATCCAGGTGATCGGATTTCTCTGCGTAGGAATCGTTGCAGCATTGGTGTTGCGGAAGCATGCTTTCGTAGCATGACACCGGATCACTGATCACGCTCCGCGGTTTTCCGAGAAAGCTCTCGCACCGTCAGCGCCCGACGTCCAGTCGTGCTTCCGTACGTTGCTTCAGCGTTGTCGTCACTTCTTTTGAAGCGCCGTTCTTTCGACGTGTTGGCTGGAATCCACGTCCCGCCAGCTGCATTCCGTTTCAGGAATCCTGCGATCTCTTTTTCAGACAGATCCTTACCATTCATATGAGAATAGCTTTCCGAAATGCTCCGGTCATTGGCAAAGGTCACAAGGTAAAGGTACTGACCCTTATGATAGAGGACGCTGACCGTTCCGTCATCGCGCAACTGCCGCTGGAGCAGGTTGCCGTATATGTCGTCAATTCTGTCGGAGTTATCACCCAGGTTGGCCCAGCCAGAGCTCCAAGCGGTGACAATGGCCAGCGTAGCGACGAAAATTCGTTTCATATCTTTTGTTCTCGCTCGAGATACTTCATCTGCTTCGTTCCATCTTTACTCCTGTCATTCGGCTTTTCTTCGATCAGTTCCTCGGCCGGAACGGTATGAAACGAAACTACCGTCCAATCAGCGTCTGCGCCAACCACAGGGCGATGCCAGACATTCTGCGGAATTGAAATCCAGCGTTGCTCCAGCGGCGCCTCTGGCTGGCTGACCAACACATTTGACTGCCAACGTCCCGGCTCTCCAGTTTTCATATCGCCGCTCCCTTCGAATGTCATCATCCGCTGATGACTGTTCGGGTGACGTTCCGCTCCGGTGTCTACGCCCGCGCGCAGGACGAATACCCATGCGGATTGGATCTCATGCGGCAACGCGTGACCGAAAACGCTTAACGGAATCGGTTCCCAAGTCATTACCGCCTCTTTCTTTCGAGCCAGCTCCGCGCGGACGCGTTCGACAATCGGGCGAATTTGTTCGCGAACAGCCTCAGACTGCAAAATCGCGTCGATCGATTCAAGGCGCGTACGTTCTTCCGGTTTCATTGGGGAATCTCCTCACCATTCATTCCGCCCCTAATTGAAACTCGCTCGCCTGGCGGCTTGCTCGCTCCTACGCTCGGCGCTTCACCTTCCATGTCGCCCGTCCCGCGCGCTCCATTCTTGATTTTCGCTTCCTATTTTTCCTCTCGCCATTGCCTTTACTAATTCTTAATTGTTCTTCCCACCCTTTCCATCCTCCGTGGCGAAGAAACACAAAACTCGAAGGCGAGCCGTACGACTCGACGTTCGCGAATCCGGTGTGCACGGTCGCGGCGTTTACGCTGCACAGTTCATTCCCAAAGGCACACGTATTATCGAGTATACCGGCGAACGCACCTCATGGGAAGCCGCCCCCAACGACGAGAACGATCCACACACATTCAATTTTGGCTTGGACAACGGCGAAGTGATCAATCCGGAGATTGGGGGCAACGACGCGCGCTGGATCAACCATTCCTGTGAGCCAAACTGCGAAGCTGCCGAGGAAGACGACCGCATATTCATCGATGCGATTCGCGATGTCGAGCCTGGCGAAGAACTCTTTTACGATTACGCACTGGAAATCGACGAGCCGATCACCGAAGAATCAAAAAAGAAATACGCATGCCACTGCCGCAGCTCAAAGTGCCGTGGCACAATGCTCGACATTTCTTAGTTTTTCCTTCTGCCGTTCGTGAATAGGCAAATCCTATCCCACCTAGACGCACAAAGTATTTCAATCGGCGTGCCGGATGTGGCCAGTTGATTCTATGAACGGCTCAGGTGTAGCGATGGGAACTACAAGGGAAAACGACCGCGCCTGGAACGCGATCAGCTGACTCGCTCGGCTACGTTCTGGGTCATAAATAGCGCGCCGTTAACAACTTCCACGTTCTCGGTCTCACTAACAGAGACCCCCGCGAACCTTGGGCCCGTGGATTTTCCGCAGCCAACAAAAAACAAGAGGAGACAAAAATGGAAACTAAGATGCCGATAGGCCAGCGCATTGCGCGGTTCCTTGAGACACGATACGTGCACAGGTCGCACCCTCATTATTTGCCCGAATTCGCGGGGTTTGGAATAATCTTGATCCTCGCGGTTTGGCCAATGTTGTCGCTGGTGGCGACGGCCCTTCAAAGAATGAGGTAGAAACCTCACTTGTTCGCTTCGCGAGCAACCGGCGAATCTTTGCCTGACAAAGCAGCTGCAGCTTCCTGACGGAATGCTGCAGCTGCCTTGCTCTGAAATCGAAGCGGATTGTAAAGGAGGTTCAGTTCTCGCTCGGGGACTGGCGGAGCGAATGGCACGCTCACGCAACCGGGCGTGCCGTGATGTTTCACCATCATTTGCGGCACAATCGAAATACCGATCGAAGCCGCGACCATGTTCGCGATCGTGCTTAGCTGGCTGCCGGCGAGCGCGATCTCCGGGCGGAGGCGCCGGGACTCGAGCAAATGATTGACCCGCTGCGACAGACAATGCATCTCGTGAAGCAATAGGAACCTCTGGGATTTGAGGTCGTCGAATTCCACGAAATCCTTCTTTGCCAGAGGATGTTTTTCAGGCATAAGGGCAAGCAGCGGCTCGGTGGCGACGGATTCGCGTCGCAGCGTTGGAGTTGGCCGGCAAGTGGACGCCACTGCGACATCCAGTTCACCGGCTTCGATTCGTTGGGTAATGCCGTCAGTCACGTCCTCGACAATCTCCAGGATCACGTCCGGATAATGTTTCTGAAACGTCACCACCAATTCTGGAAGGACATAGGGCGCGATGGTCGGAATTGCGCCCACGGCCACCCTGCCGGCGACTTCGCCCTTGAGATCGTCCACGCACCGTCGAGCGTCACCGATCGATGCCAGAATTTGCCGCGCATAATCGATGAAACAACGGCCGGCTTCGGTCAGCACAACCGAGCGCGGCAGACGATCGAATAACGGCTGACCGACCTCCGCTTCCAGTTTTCGAATTTGTTGACTTAGCGAAGGTTGAGCGACGCGCACCTTGGCCGCCGCGCGCGAAAAACTTCCTTCATCCGCCACGGCGACGAAGTAACGCAACTGATGAATCTCCATGGGTAAATTCTATCGAAATGAGACTTACAGTAGCTCCAGGCTTGCAACTTTGAAAACTGAGGTCCCAACAAAACCTGCGGTGGGACGTCTCGCCTGCAAAAAAGTTCAGATTGCCTGCACGACTCAGAAGCCAAACGTTCACAGATCACAACTTGGGATTGTTACGCCCAAAAAAACTGAACCACATGATTCGCGGGATGCGAGTAATGCTGGATCGCGATTTAGCTAAAATTTACGGTGTTGCCACATTCCGCTTCAACGAACCGATCAAGCGCAATCGCCATCGTTTCCCGTCGGACTTCATGTTCCAACTCACAGGCGAGAAGTTGGCCTCTTTGAGATCGCGGTACGCACGACCTTGCGCGGAAACTCGCTGCACTTGAGAAAAAGCTCGCTGCCCGATTAGACATGCACGAAGCAGCTATCGTCGAGGTTCTACAGGAGGTGATGCAAATCCTCAATCCGCCGTCACTGCCTGAGCCAAAACGGAAATCAATCGGCTTTCATCCGTAAGTGATTTGACGCTTCGAAACTCCCTCGGTTCTCCCGCACGCTGATCTCCGGCTTCGCTTCTCACTCGTCACTTCTCACCTCCGTCCGCAGGACGACCTTCCCGACCGCGCCCGGTTCCATGACCGCGCGATGCGCCTGGGCCGCGCCGGACAGCGGAAATTCTTTGCCGATCACCGGACGTAACGTCCCGTTTTCCAAACCGGCCACGAGCGCGGCGTGAATGCTTGCCATCTCTGCCGGTGGTGTGTTCGGTAACACCATTCCCCGAACATCGACATCACGCTGCATCGTGTCGCGCGGATCGATCTCCACCCGGCCGCGGCTCCCTATAATCGCGACCCGTCCTCCTTTCGCGAGAATGGTCAGATCTTTCCCGAGGTTCACGTTTGCGAGTAATTCCACGATCACATCAACACCGCGTCCATCGGTCGCCTTCATGATCTGCTCGAAATGATCAGGCGCGCGATGATCGAAAACGTCGTGCGCGCCCTGTTCGCGCGCAAGCTTAAGTCCTTCCTCACTGCCGGCAGTACCGAACACGCTCAGACCACGAGCGCGAGCCAGTTGCACCGCTGCTGTTCCGACCCCACCGCTCGCACCGTGCACCAGCACAGTTTCGCCTGGCCTGGCCTCGGCGCGCTGGAACAACCCGCGGTACGCTGTCGCGTACGGCGTGCCCATGGCCGCGCCTTGCGTGAAAGAAGCATTTTCCGGCAGACGATGAACTTGATCCATTTTGCACAACGCAAACTCCGCATACGTCCCGCTCAATGATCCTGCCGTGTAAACGCGATCGCCCGTTTTGAATTCCGTGACGTCCGGACCAACCTGCTCAACCACACCGGCGCCGTCGTTTCCCGGCGTGTAAGGTAACTGAGGCAATCGCGCGTAGGTTCCCGCGCGAATGTAAGTCTCAACCGGGTTAATCCCGACCGCGTTCATTCGAACAAGCACCTGACCGGCACCGGGCCGCGGCGTCGGCACTTCTTCCAATCGAAGAACCTCCGGCCCGCCAAACTCCTGCACTCGAATTGCCTTCATAGAGCGGTCCTGCGCTGTTTGCTTTCCATTGAAAAAAACTTTGGCTAGCTTACCTGCATGGGCATGGTGAGCGAGATCATCGAAGCGGTCAAAAATGAAGCGATCGAAGGCATCACGGCCGGCCGAGCGAAGCCCCTCGCTGAAGCTCTCGGTGACAAGTAATTTCTGGCGCGGGACATGAGCGCCAGGCAGAAATCGAAGCCCCTGCCAATTGTGCACCAGTCTGGTGCACAATTTTATAAACGCTTCGTCGAGGATATTAAGCAGCGTATCCGAACAGCCCAGATCAAGGCGGCACTGGCAGCCAACGCCGAGCTTGTCTTGCATTATTGGGAGATTGGCCGCGATATCCTGGCCAGCCAGAAGCGCGAAGGCTGGGGCGCCAGGGTAATCGATCGTCTTGCCGGTGACCTTCAGCGGGAGTTTCCGAAACTCTCTGGTTATTCCGCGCGCAATCTAAAATACATGCGGGCTTTCGCCCAAGCGTGGCCGAATCGTGAAATGGTGCAGCAGCTTGGTGCACAAATTCCTTGGAAACACAATTGTGTGCTCCTCGACCGCGTGAAGGACAATGAGACCCGCGCGTTTTATATTCGCAAAACCGTCGAGAATGGCTGGTCGCGGAGCGTCCTAATTCACCAGCTCGATACCAACTTGCACAAGCGGCTCGGTAAAGCGCCATCAAACTTCGCGCTGACGCTGCCGCCCCCACAATCCGATTTGGCACGCGAGGTCCTTAAGGATCCCTACATCTTTAAACCCGCGTCGCTCGATGAATCCACCACTGAACGCGCCCTCGAAAGCGCGCTGCTCGATAGGCTGAAGGATTTCCTCATCGAGATGGGCGCCGGCTTCGCCTTTCTCGGGAATCAGTACCGGCTCGAAGTGGACGGAGACGAATTCTTCCTCGACATGCTCTTCTATCACACCCGGCTTCACTGCTATGTCGTAATCGATTTGAAAGTTGTCGATTTCGCGCCGGAGTTCGCCGGTAAGATGAGCTTTTACCAGGCGGCTGTAGACAATCTCGTAAAGACACCGCAGGACTCCCCCACTATCGGGATTATTCTTTGCAGAGGAAAAAACAAAACGGTGGTCGAGTACACTCTGCGCGACGCCAAAAGTCCCATCGGCGTTGCGGAGTATCGGCTCCTGCCGCCCAAGCTAAAAGCTAGACTGCCGGAGACGAACCAGCTCAAGAAACTGGTCGCTGAAACTGGAGAACCGGGTTAGCGCCAATCGCGCGAATTCGTACAAGCACCTGACCAGGCCCCTTACATCCTCCTTCTTACTTCATCCTCTTCTTCGTTCGGCAACGTGCCGATTTTGAGGCGCAACTTATCGGCTGCGCGCGCCACAGAGTCCCGCGCGCGGTCTCCTGTCTCCTTCGTTTCCCGATGCAGCTGATCGATCGCGCGATCCATCGCCGCCTTGATGCTGGCAGCCGTTCCGCCCTTCTCGCACTCGCGCACCACCACGCCTTCTAATCGCGCAACCACGGCGTCGACCGTATAGGCTGGATTCACCTCGAAACTTCCGGGTGGATAATCTTCGATCGCGCTGTAAACGTCGATCACTTCTTCGCTGTGCGCGCCCCAGCGCAGCACCTTGTAAAAGAGCGTGCCTTCACGCTCGCCTTTGTAAACCAAATCGATGAGCGCTGCGACAAGCGAGATCGGGACGAGGGCGAAATCGCGGACATTATCAAGAAACAACTTGAGCTGAAAAACTGCGACGTCCCGCAGAAACCGCCAACGCTCGCCGGAGGCAGTAGATGACGCCGAATCCATGCCGGCGATTCTATCAGGCGCACAAGGACGCGTCACCAATACTCGTGCGTTAGACTCCCAGGCTGCCTCCTTCCCTGGTCCTTCGCCTGCGGTAGGCTGAATGTAGCGGGACGAGAATCATCATCGAAAGATAAATGCAGCCGCTCCACTGGACTTGCGCTCGTGGCAGCCATAGCGCCAGCACCAGCGCAACAAGTCCGACGCCGACTGGAATACTCCATCCGGTTACTTCATGAAACGTCATTGCTCGTTCTCGTGCGTTCAACCGCAATGGCTCCCGCAATTGCCACGCGTGCAAATTCAAGAGCACCATCTCCAGTGCAATAGCCGTGAATCCCAATGCAAAAAGTGCAAATAGAGCGCGGACTTGCGATTCGGAATGCGCGCGGAGCACGTGACCGACTCGGCCGCCACTGAGGAAAAACCACATGGACCCGAAAAGCCCTTTGAGCGGATAGATGTAGATCAACATCGTGACAATCATCGCCCAGCTAATCAGGATCGACACGCCATCCTCCAAGCCGTAACGGCGACTCCACAGCCAATGCCCTCGCCAGAAGATTCCGAGCACGATGATGCTCACGACAAAAGCGGGCACATTCTTGAAAGCAGCCAGGAGTGTTTCGATATCGTCCGGGATTTCCTGCGCGGCGATCACCAGCATCGTGATTGCGAAGGCAAAGGCCGCGTCGATGAACGTTTCCAGGCGAGTCATCTCTACACCGCGCAGACGAAATTCGCCGAGCCGCGGCAACGCATCCAAATCCGCCGGCAGAAACGACGCGATATCTTCATGTCGCTTGTTCACTTGACTGGCGATGCTACCGCATTAGGGGCCCGAGTCTGTAGCGTATTTTTGGCTCCTCAAGAAGCCCGCCCGCATACGCAAACGAGGCATCTGACAAAGGACGCAGATTGCGTAAGGCCCATTGCAAAGCCCGCCCAATGCTAGCAAGGTCGCAGTGTGGACGCGGAATCGCTGTCTCGCGCTTTTGATGAGCTTTCTACTCCGCTCATCGCCGATGCCGCGCTGCGTTTGAAGATTTCGGTTCGAATCAGTCCGCCCGGTATTCGATCGGTGACGCCTAATCAACGTCTCGCGGGCCCGGTGCTGCCGGCCAGACATTTCGGAAGCGTCGATGTTTTCCTGGAAGCAATGCAAAACGCGCACACCGGCGACGTTCTGGTAATCGATAACGGCGGCCGCACTGACGAAGGTTGCATCGGCGACTTGACCGCGCTCGAAGCTCAACACTGCGATCTGGCTGGAATCATCATCTGGGGCGCGCATCGCGACACGCCAGAGCTCCGACAGATTCGTTTGCCGATTTTCAGCTATGGAACGTGTCCCTCTGGTCCGCAACGCCTCGACCCTCGTGATTCATCAGCGTTGCGCTCCGCGCGGTTCGGCGACTTCGTGGTCGAAGCTGACGATGTCGTGTTTGCCGACGACGACGGCTGTTTGTTTGCCAATGCGGAGCGTGTCGACGAACTGCTTCGCGTGGCACACGAAATCCGGGAACGGGAACGGCGCCAGGCAGAGGAGATCAAGAGCGGAAATTCGCTCCTGGAACAGTTGCAGTTTGCGCAGTACCTTAAAAAACGAGAAACCGATACCAGTTATACCTTCCGGGAACACCTTCGAAAAATAAGCGGCGCAATCGAGGAATAAATACCAAAGGCAAAAGTAAGAAGGAAGAGTTAAGAAGTGCAGCCGGAAGCAAGCGATCTAAGAGAACGCACAAAAGAATTTGCCTTGCGAATTATCTGGATGTTTTCGGCATTGCCGAAAATGACGGAAGCACAAGTTCTAGGTAAACAGGCCCTACGATCCGCTATCTCGGTCGGAGCAAACTACCGTGAAGCATATCGCGCCCGCAGTAAGCCGGAATTTATTGCGAAATGCGGTGATTCTTTGCGTGAGCTCGAGGAACGGAGCGTGCCGGGCGGCCGCGACATAGATGTAAAACCCGCGCGGCGAGCGGGTGAGCTGCAGGGCGTACAGCGAATCAGACCTCCTGCTGGCTTGAACTTCTTGTCGACGGAAAGATCGCGTCACGCGAGAAGCTCACGACTCTCAGGCCGGAATGCGACGAGTTCATTGCTATCTTTGTGACAATTTTAAAACGATCGAAGGAAGACCCTTCTTAACTTTTCCTTCTTAATTTCTTATTCCCTAGTCCCATTTACTTCTTCCTTCTTACCTCATCCTTTTCTTCGTGTTTGCCCAGACCTTGAACGCTGATCGTGGTCAGCTTCCTCAATACCTTCCTGAATCAATTTCCCCGGGGTTTTTTCGTCATCTTCCGGGCGGACACTCGGAGTTTTTTCGCTGGACGACCCGAGGGGCGTGTACCAATCGCGATCTGGTTCCCCGACGGTCGATGACTGTTCCGAGCGTGATATAGAACCGGTCAGGTCCTCGCGCGCACGGGTCCGATCGAGATCATTTGCTTTCGCACGTCCGTCGGTTTGCGCGATCTCTCGCGCGCGCTCCTCGATCATTTGCGGCGTAACAAGTCCTTCGGTTCCACGAAGGATTTTCGATTGTGCTTCATCCATAGTTCTATTTAGATCGCGTCGGATCCTGCGTGCGGCCGGGTTCTCGTCCGAACGAAACTGGTTCGAGGTGTTTGCTCGGTCAGAGTCCGATCGACGGCAAAAAAAAGCGCCCCGCATTTTCAGCGGAGCGCTTTTGAACGGGCTGCATTAATCAACTACAATGAAGTCCGGATCGCCCGGGCAAATCACCCGCTGCGAATAGACGAAGCCGTCCACGTCAACCGAGACCCAGCAGCCGTCCACGTAGGCGAAGTACGTGTTCCCGATCAGCCGGACATGGTTCGACCCAAATCGTTGGATGAAGAACTCTTTTGGATGCCGTCCAAGACTGAACACTTCGGTGTGACGCGACTTGAACTCTTCCACGTTCACCTTCGTCGATTGATTCACGTTCGTCTGGCTCCTCACGTTCGTCTCGTTCGTGCCCGAACGCATACCAGATTGAGTTCCGCTTGGTTCATTTCTGTTTGCGCCAGGTTGTTCATTTTTGTTTGGCTCCGGAGCGCGACCCTTAACGTTCGTCTGTCCGCGAACGTTCGCGCCCGTCTCAGGTTTTGCCTGCGGTTTGTTTGCCTCCTGTTCGGTGGCTTTCATCTTCTTCCCTTTCGCCGGCGCAGTAGTCTGCGTTTCCTTTGTTTGCCCCTGCGTCTGCTGTGGCTCCGCTTGCTGACCTAGCGCCATGAGCGGTAACCCCAATGCAGTTATTGCTGTTATTGTCAGTATCCTCATATTTCCCCTTTCTCCCTATTAATTCGCATCCCAAAAAAGTTTTGGACCCCGCCGAATCGCGCGTATTCGAACAAGCAGTTCGCCGCGACTGGCTTGTTTCTTAATTTTTATTTTTACTTCGCACTTTTTCTGCCGCTGACTTTTAGGTTGGAAAATTATTTTTCCAATCAACGATTCAACGTCGCCCTAACTTTTCAGCTATTCGATGAGCTTTAGCTTCTCCGCTGCTTGCGGTGCTTTTGTTTGGATTGCTGCTGCTGCGCGTCACCAATAAGGCGAGCAAACGTGTTGTGTACACTCTTGCGCACCCTGACAAGTCTATGCCACTGGTGGTCGATTGTTCTCTGAATTCGAAGTGCCGGAGCGACCTGAGCCTGTGACTGTGGCCGACGCGGGCCGTCGTTAGCGACCGCTCGCGATGTTACCCTAGGCTTTCGACTCTCCACCGGTGGGGTTGGATCTCTCGCATCGAAGTTGACGTTCGTTGCCTCCGCCAGAGCTGGTGCGACAAACGAGGTAGCGAACAGCGAATTAGCGATAGCCCTCTGAGCCAGTTCGCTCCCCTGCTCAGCCAGTTCCCCCACCTGCTGAGGAGCGTTGCCTTGCTGGCACAAAGCCAAAACGAGAGTAACGAGCGCAACCACAGCGTGCTCAACGCGAGTGAACAGGCTACACGCCTTCTCCAACAGCCAACCTTGGAATTGAGCGGCGGCCGTGCTCGCCAGCGATAAGACCTCCAACGGAAACCTGAAGCCAGCTTTGGTACGGAAACGGCGGAAGATTTTAGCGATCTTGAAATCGCGCGCGATCGCCATTGCCCACCAATCCAGCATTCGAGATCGATTCGCTTCGACTGACCGCATCGAATCGGTCTTAGTGCCCTCTAGTAGGTTCGCGATCACCTCGCGACCCACGTTGTCCTGCAACCACGCGTCCAGCAAGGCACTGCGCTCCTGGCGATCCAGGACTCTGAGATATGCAGCGAGATGCTGGGGACGGATGGGGCGCCGGCCGCTGAGATGCGCAGAGATAACGCTCGGAAGAATGCCGGATACTTCCGCAAGCTTCAGCTCATCCCACTTTCGCCAATCCAGGAGTCGATATAGAAGCTGCGAAGCTAGTCTATTGTGAATAACTTGCGAATTACGGGAACTCATCTGGCAGCTTAAAAACAAAACGTCCGAACGCGCTTGCTGGCCGTAATTATTTTGGAAAATGTTGCCCGAACTTCCCGGCTGCTCCGCATCCACCATGTAGCCAAAGCTAGATCGCTCTCCCAACCGAACATATAAACGCCGAATGCGGTGTGAGGGCGCTTGGTTGGCTTGGTGGTTTAAGGTTATCCGTATTTTGAGCTAGACTTCATCGCGGAGCGATCAGGATAAAATAACCAGGCGGTCATCTTCTCGACGGGCACAAGTCTTTGCACGCTTGGCTCGCCTGAAGTCCAGTCGAATAGTTGCACCAGATACCAGCCGGGATGCGGTTCTCCGATCACCACGCCCTGCCATTCGACCTTATCGTTCTCGTTCGCGCTATGGAAGTATTTTCCAACTAGCTGCTCTGTTACCGTCCCGGCTTCCGTAGAACTGAAATTTCCATCGGCATGCCTAACGAAACGTGAAAGGTCAGTCCTCCTCATATCAAATGGCACCGATGGATAGCTTCTGCCTGGAGCCATGATCGCAATCCCGAACTGTTTAGCTGCTCGTTCAGGAAGACAATCGCGATAAAGCCCTCGATAGCTTTTCCATTTTCGAATTTCTGCCATGCTTCGTCAGCCTCGGAGGAACTTATTGGACGGGAATGGACCGCAACAAGCTCGTCAACCGACGCTGCCTCCTTTCGGATCCATGCGACGATGAGTTGTTCGGTAATTTTCATGGTATGAATGCCCTTACTCCCAGGTCTTTCACCCAAGGTATTAGCGATGACGGGTGCAGAGGTTTACGGTGACTGCCTCCGCCGGTGCTAAGCACGGGAAGCTCGTAACCCGCCTCATCCGCACCGTAAGATCCCGTCATCACTATCCACAACAACCAAGGATATCGCCGGTTGGTTACAGCAAAGATTTGCGCGCACGCTAATTGGAAAAAACTCTCATTCCCCGCTAAGAGTTACGCCTAGGGATACCCTGACTGAGCGTCACGCTAGCGAGAAAATTCAGAGCGAAACACCCAATCTCGCATTTACTTCTCAGGGAACCAAAAGAGATCCATCTTACGAATCTCATTTGGGAATCGCCACATCCTGCCACGAGCACTCGCTCAGTGAACCGCAGGAAATTCGAATAAATAACAAACGAAACCCGACGAACGAAAAATATGAAAAAAGTTATAACTATATTGATTAGCTGTTCGCTCGCGCTGGCCGCGAGCGGGATCGCCCAGCAGGACGAACAGCAGCAAAAGCCAAAGAAACAAAAGGCGCAGCCGGCAAAATCACAGCCGTCCAGCGAAGCGAAACCGGCGCCAAAGCCACAACAACAGTCTGCCCCGAGACAGCACGTACAGCCGAAGGCTCCCCCTCAAGAGAAAGGACCACAGTCCAGTGAGTCCACATACAAACCGCACGCCGCGACGAAGGCTCCCGAAAAAGAGTCACGTAACGCCAACGCCCGGAAGGAACAGACGGAACAGGGCAACAAAGAGCGCAGTACCACGAATGAATCTGAAACTGAAACCGCTAACAGACCGCCTGGTCCTGCTTCCGGCACCGAGCGCGAGCAGTCCAACGCTGCCGGCGCGCCACAGGTAAACAGGCCGAATCCGCA
>Ga0066388_100001208_pt1 | contig 14162 bp, 13 predicted proteins | sample PanSoiMetaGPlot6_FD_64539 | JGI IMG/M metagenome (GOLD analysis project Ga0066388, IMG submission 64539) | Tropical forest soil microbial communities from Panama analyzed to predict greenhouse gas emissions - Panama Soil - Plot 6 (Hybrid Assembly) | ecosystem: Environmental > Terrestrial >... | reverse complement strand
TCGAACACGTCGCGGATGCCTTCGCTGACGAGATGCACCTGCAGGGCGAGCCGCGAAATCAGGTCGCGAAAGTAGTGGCCGGGCTGGCGCGTGCCCTTGGCGAGCCGCATGCGCAGCGCATCGACGGTGTCGGCCGCGGCCGCGACGCGATCCATCAGCGCGAGCCGAGCAAGCTTCACGAAGCGGTCGGGGCGCTGCCAAAAATCGGCCGAGCTCATCTCCTGGGCGAGCTCGTGCTTGAGGCTTTCCCATTCGGGTGACGACAGCGACCGCGTGATGGCGCTCGCCTTGTCGGTGAGCGCGTCGAACTCAGCGGGCGCGCCCTCAGGCGTGAGGATCATGGCGGCGAGCGTCGGCGCGGCTGCACCGCTCGCGGCCGCCGGTGCCGCGTCGTCCTCATCGGCATCGGGATCGACGAACTCGGCCTGGATCCCACGCCCATCGCTGCGGAAGAACACGAACTGGTCGCCCTCCGGGAAGCGCCGTTCGACGATGGTCGCCGCAAGCGGGGCGATTACATATTTCTCGATCGCGCGCTTGAGCGGACGCGCGCCCATGTCGGGCGAGAAGCCCTTCTCAAGCAGAAATTCGAGCGCCGTCGATTCCCATTCCACCGCCCAGTCGCGGTCCTTCAGCCCGCGCCGCTCCAGCACGGCATTGAGCTCCTTCTTCAGGATCACGCGCATGAGATCGCGGGTGAGCGGCTGGAACACGATGATCTTGTCGATGCGATTCTGAAACTCCGGTCGGTAGGTCTGACCGATCGCGCGCATCACCTGCTCGTTGGTGAAGGCGTCGGCCGCCGGCGCGAAGCCAAGCCCCATGGTCTGGTGGCTGGTGGCGCCGAGATTGGTGGTCATGATGATCAGACAATGGCGGAAATCGGCGACCTGGCCGAGCGTGTCAGTCAGCCGCGCGTCGTCGAACACCTGCAGGAACAGATCCCAGATGCGCGGATGCGCCTTCTCGAACTCGTCGAGCAGCACCACCGAGAAAGGCTGCTTGCGCACGCGGCTGATCAGTGATTCAGGCTCGCCCGGCATGCCGCTGCCCAGGATGGTGGCAGTCGATTCCGGCGTCTGGAACTCGCTCATGTCGAGCCGGATCATGCGGTCGGTCGAGCCGAACAGATATTCGGCCGCGGTCTTGGCAAGCTCGGTCTTGCCGGTGCCGGTCGGGCCGGCAAACAGAAAGACACCGATCGGCCGGTCCGGATCGTTGAGGCCCGCTTTCAGCATGGCGATGCGCTCGACCACGCTTGCAACCGCCTCGTCCTGGCCGATCACGCGCTTGCCGAAGAATTCGCGGATCGAGGCGAGGTCGATGCGCTCGCGGGTATTGAGGATCGAGACCGGCAGTCCCGTGAGCTGCGAGAGCGTGCGCAGCACATCGTGCGGCTCGATCGTCTCGCGCTCGGAGCGTACCGCCGCGAGCTTCAGAAGCTGGATCGCCGAGCCCGGCAGGCTCGCGGCGCTGAGATACTGCCGCGCGGAGGCGACCGCGACGTCGGCGCAGCCCGGGTCGACCGTGAACTCGGTTTCCTGCGAAAGCCGCTGCGCCACCTGGCGCGCGAGCGTGAGCGTTGCCTCCTCCGAGCGCGGCTCGATCTCGACCACGTCGAAGATGCCGCGCAACGCCGGGCGGATCTGCAGCAGCCGTGCGACGCTCGTTCGCGTCGCCTCGGTCCACACGATCAGCCGCCCCGCGATCACCGCCGGCAGGATCTGATCGAGGATGCTGGCGCTCTGGCCCTGATGGGTGCCGCTGCGCGCTAGCTGCAGGAGGTCGGGAATGTACCAGACCACTTTCTTGCCGACGGTGAGCTGATCGACGGTCTCGCGAATGCGGCCCTCGAGCTGGCCAAACCACTGCTGCCCGGCCATGAGATCGGCGCCGCTGGCTTCGAACACGGTCCAGCCGGCGTCCGCAAGGCGGCGCGCCGTGAGCTGCAGGAAGGTGGTCTTGCCAACCAGCCGCTCGCCGCTGATGAGCAGCGAGCGCGCCGGCTCCTGGCGCAGCGTCGCTTCCGCAGTCGCAAGGTGCTGCCCCCAGTCGTCGGGCTCGACCAGCAGGTCGGCGGCCTTCTCGTCGTCCCAGAAGCGGCCGAAGGTGGTGAGGAACGCCCGGTTGATGCTCAAGCGCTCGATGCGGTCGAGCTGCGCGCGCAGCGCGCCGGCGGTCGGATGATTGACGCGCTCCAGGAAGCCTTTGATGAGTGCGGGCGGCGACGCCGAGGACGAGTTGATGCCGGGCCCGAGCTCAGGCGGATCTCCGGCACGGCGCATGAAGTAGTCCTGAATCAGCAACGGCACGATCGGGCTGTCGCGCCACCAGTCCTTCGCGCCCGTCACCACCGCGCCGACCGGCGGCTTCGGCTCGACCTGCAGAAAATAGTCAAGCGCGAAATACATCGGCCAGGGCGCGACCCGGTCGAACTGCGCCTGTACGCGATCGACCACTTGGGCGCGATCGTCGCGCCGCGCCAGCGCGGCGAATGCTGCGCAGGCGAGTGTCCAGCTCAGCCCCTGCGCATATTGCATCACGGTCTCGAGCGGCGTCGCGCTGTCGCTGAGCAGCGCGACCGCCTCCTTGAAGGCAGCATTTTCGAGGAGCTCGCGCGGATGCGCCGAGTTGTTGGCGAATGGCGCAAACTGCGCATCAAGCTCGTGCAGCTTGGTCGAAACCGGCCCTGCCGTCGCGTCGTGGTCAATCGTTATAGGTGCAGCCGGCGCAGGAGGTGCGGCCGGCGCAGCAGGCACACCGGGCAGCGCAATCGGCGGCGAAGCCGGGCGCCGCTGCTTCTCCCAGCGTTGGTAAGCCTCGCGCAGGAGCCATATGACGGCGGCCCCGATCAGGATAGCGAGAAATTGTTCCAAAGCCGGGTGATCACCGTTTGGTCTGGAAGTGCCGCAGGTCGGGCGGCGGCTGGTCCTTGGCGATCGGCATCAGGAAGCCGTCGACGCCGATCCAATAAGTCTCGCCGTTGATGACGACGTTGCGCTTGTCCTCGCAATTGTACTCGGAGTACTCGGCGTCCTTCATGCGGCGATATTTCCGCGTCACCGTCCAGGGCTTGCTGAACGCGTTGTCGATCGTGGTGATCTCGTTGAGCATGACGTCGGGATTGCTCTTGTCGATCGAGATGCGCTCCTTGACGACGGTCGAGTCATCCTCGTGCAACGGGATGTTGTTGTCCACCAGGCGCGGTCCGCTGATGCCGCGGGTCTCGATCGCGAGCGTGTCGTAACGGCCGTCCTTGTCCTCGTCGAGCCACTGGCCGATCGAATAGCCGGCGAAGGCCGGCGGGAACTTCTTCGGCCAATCGCGGCCATCGGTGTAGACGCGCCGGATCGGGCTCGTCGACTCCACCAGGAAATAGGTGACGTTCGGCTTGATGATGATTTCCATCGGCTGATAGATCATCATCATGCGCGGCATGCCGGGCGGCACGCAGTTGCCTTTCGGATCGAAGTCCTTGCCTTCGGCCTGCTTCTTCAGATTCTCCTCCAGCACCTTCTGATAGTCCGCCGTCAGCGGCGCCTGCTGGCCGCGCCCCGCCGGCTTGCTGTCGTCCCAGATGCCGACCCGGCTCATTCGGGCCCATTGGCCTTCCCAGTTGCTCGGGAGCTTCGATGTGTCCTGCGCCAATGCACCGGTGAGCGGCAGGAGCGCCAGCAGGGCGGCGCTGATTGCAGTTCGAGCAAGCATGAGGGATCTCCCTGGGTCTCTATCCCGATTATTTCGCCATCTTCTGCAAATAGGCAATCAGGTCGGCGCGCTCGCTCGCGTTGGTCATGCCGGCATACGGCATGCGATTGGCCGGCACCGCCTTTTGCGGGTCAGCGATGAAATTGTCCAGGGTCTGCGGCGACCACACGATGCCGCTCCGCTTGAGCGCCGGCGAGTAGCGGTAGTCGTCGAGCGTTCCCGCCTTGCGGCCGAGCACGCCGAACAGGCTCGGCCCCACGCCGTTCTGGCCGCTCGCAAGCGTGTGGCACGACGCGCAGTCCTCGAAGTATTTCTCGCCGCGTGCCGCATCGCCTTGAGCGTGCGCGACGCTGGCCGTGCATGTCAGCGCGAGTGCGCAGATCAGTCGGGCTATGAGTCTCGTGCTTGCTGATGCGGACTTTGTTGGGGACCACAGTCTCTCATTGCGGCACGGCGGGACTCCCTCTCCCCATCGGGGAGAGGGCGGGGGTGAGGGGGGACCAGCCTCTCGATAGTTTGTAACCCCCTCACCCCACCCCTCTCCCCTACGGGGAGAGGGAGCAGGCCGCATTCGCGGCTCGGCCTTGCCTTGAGTCGGTAGGCGCGAATTTTGCGAGATCATGCCTGCACCATCGGACCAGGGTTCTTGACGTAGCGCTTGATGGCGTCCGCGGTCCAGTAGGCGAGCGCGCCAACCGGGCCGGTCGGATTATAAGAGGAGTTGTGCAGGAACACGTTCGCGCCCACCACGAACAGATTGTGGCAATCCCAGCTCTGCAGATATTTGTTGAGCGCGCTGTTCCTCGGGTTGGTGCCCATGATGGTGCCGCCGGTGTTGTGCGTCGACTGATAGGGCACCACGGTCCAGGGCTCGACCCGGGCGCTCGCCGGGATGAGCGAAACCGCGTTCATCGAGCGCGCGATGGCGTTGACGAGGTCGGCGGAGTGACGGCCGAGCTTGTGCTCGTTCTCCTTGTAGTCGAACGTCATGCGCATCAGCGGCTGGCCGAATGCGTTCCGGTAGGTCGGATCGAGGTCGTAGTAGTTGTAGCGGTTCGCCATCACGCTGCCGCTGGCGTTGATGTTCATCGCTTTCTGGTACCACTTGGCGGTCGCGGCCTTCCAGGCCTTGCCCCATTGCGGCGTTCCGGCCGGCACCGGGCGGTAGCCGATCGGCAGCGCGGTATTGAAGCCTGAGCCGACGTTGTAGGCGCCGACGAAGCCGTGCGGACCGCGGTCGAAGCCCCAGTTGATGTTGAAGTCGTCGATGGTCACGTTCGAGCCGCCCGCGCCCATGAACGGATGGAAGTACTTGTCCTCGAAGAACAGCCGCGCGTTGACGCCGGTCTGGTAACAGTAGTTCTTGCCGATGATGCCCTTCTGCGCGTTCGGATCGTACGGCTCGCCGATCCCTGAGAGCAGCATCAGGTGCACGTTGTTGATCGCGTAGGCGCAGAGCAGAACGATACCCGCGGGCTGCTCAAACTCCTCGCCGGTGAGGATATTGGTGTAGGCGACGCCGGTGACCTTCTTGCCGTCAGAGTCCTTCAGCACCTTGGTCGCCCATGAATGCGTGCGCAGCGTGAAGTTCGGATTGCGCATCGCGATCGGGATCACCGTGATGTGCGCCGAGCCTTTGGCGTTGGCTTCGCAGCCGAAGCGCTGGCAATAGCCGCAATATTGGCAGGCTCCGAACTTTGACCCGTCAGGGTTGGTGTAGGCGCGCGAGGCATTCGAGGTCGGGCGCGGGAACGGGTGATAGCCGAGGTCGCGTGCGGCCTTGTCGAACATCTCGCTGCACAGGATCGGCGTCAGCGGCGGCAGCGGATATTCACGCGCGCGCGGCGCTTCGAACGGATTGCCGCCGGCCTGGATCTGGCCCTTGAGGTTGCCGGCCTTGCCCGAGATCGCGGCTGTATGCTCGAACTTGTCGTAATAGGGCTCGAGCTCGTCGTAGGTGATGCCCCAGTCCTGGATTGTCATGTCGGCCGGGATGAAATTCCTGCCGTAACGCTCCTCGTACATGGAGCGGACCTTGAACTCCATGTCGGTCCAGCGCCACGTGTGCCCGCTCCAATGCACGCCCGAGCCGCCCACCACCTCGCCCGGCAGGAACGAGCCGAGGCGGCGCATCGGCAGCGCCTCCTGCGAGGGGTTGTTGCGGACCGTCAGCGTGTCGCGCGCCGTGTTCTGCATCAGGTCATGACGAATGACGTAGCGCAGCTCGTCACGGATATTGGGAACCGCATAGTCCTTGTCGGTCGTGCGGATGTCACCGCGCTCGAGCGCGACGACCTTGAGCCCGGCTTCGGTGAGCTCCTTGGCCAAAATGCCGCCGGTCCAGCCGAGACCGACGATCACGACATCGACGTCGTTGAGCTTCGTTGCCATGTGTCGTCCTCCCTCAGCTCATGTCCGCAATGCTGACAGGATCATTGGGGAACGGCTTGTTCTTGAATTTCTCGATATTCTCGCGATGCACCGCGATCGCGCCCGGGAAGCCGATCAGCCGCCAGCCGGCCTTGTCGCGGTTGCCGCCATGGATCGGGTCGGAGAACATACCCTCCATCACGGTCTGGTACACCATGGTCCAGAACTCGCGCGCCGGCAGGCCGCCGTCGAAGGTGATGCGGCCGCCCGAGAGCGCGACCAGCACCTCCTGGCGCTGCGCTTCGGTGAGCTGATCGAAGCGCTTGGTGTAGGTCTTGCGGCAATGCGCATTCGTGGCCGTGATGCCGGCGCGATAGAACTGCGCGGGCGTCAGCGGCAACTGATAGCCTTGGCTTGGCACGCCACGCTTCCATGGGCCCTGCATGTAGAGGCGGTCGCCGTTGCCCCAGGCGCCTGCGAGCGCACGGTCGATGTAGATGTTGATGCCGATGTCGGTGCCCTTGGGGCTCAATTCGTCGGCCGGCACCATGTGGTCGACCAGCGCCTCGACGAAGGCGGCTTCCTCGAGATTGAGGAAGGCGTAGGTGGCGGGGGCCGGCGCGGCTGGCGCAGGCTGTTGCGCCTGCGCGTCCTGCGGTGCAATGACCGCCGGCGTCGCAGTCGCGGCGGCAGCGCCGCCGACCACGGCGCCTTTCAGAAAGTCGCGCCGGCCGAATCCCTTCTCCGTCCCCTTGTCCTTCATGGGCGTTCTCCCTTGTCCGGCCTAGCCGGATTGAATTGGTTCTAGGTTGCCCCGTTCGCACTGCAGCGGCAAGGGGAGTGCGACTACGGCGCGTCACCGCAGCCCGCGAGCGCAAGCGGCAAAGGCACCCTCAGTATGTGGTAAGAGCCGGCCGCGTCAGGCCGGTACCGGCTCGCGCTGCTCGCGTCGCGCCGGCGCCGGGTCGCGCAAGCCCAGGATGCGCCGCGCGTTGGAGTAGAACAGCTTCTGCTGATCCTCCTGCGAGAGCTTGAGCTCATCGATCAGCTTGAGCGCGGTCGCCGGATCCCAGCACGGATAGTCGGTGCCGTACATCACGTTGTCGATGCCGTAATACTCGATCGCGAATTTCATGCCGGCCGCGTGCGGCGACACCGTATCGGTGTACATCCGCTTGAGATAGGTGCTGGCTGGCTTCGGCAGCTTCGCCTTCTGGGTGTTCTTGTCCATGCGGCCGGACTGATAGGGCAGCGCGCCACCAGTGTGCGACATGACGATCTTCAGCTTGGGATGGCGCTCCATCACGCCCGAAAGCACGAGCCGCATCGCCGCGACGCTCACCTCGACGACGCGGCCGAGGCTCAGGTGCAGCGCGCCGTCATAGCCTTCGAGCATGTCGACGAAGACCGCGTCGGTCGGGTGCAGGAACAGCGGCAGGCCAAGCTCCTCACAACGGGCATAGAATGGCTCCAGCCGCTCCGCGTCGATGCGCGAGTCGCTGCCGATGCTGCCCGGCAGATTGACGCCCATCAGGCCGAGCCGGTTGACCGCGTCATCGAGCACCTCGATGGCGATCCTGGTATCGACCAGCGGCACCGCCGCGCTGGCCCAGACCCGCCCCGGGTACTTCTTCTGCGCACCGGCCATCTCCTCGTTCCAGTGGATCGCGGCCTCGCGCCCCTCGTCGGCCGGCAGCTCGGAGAAGAACACCGAGAACGGCCCGATCGAGCACACCACGTCGACCTGATGGCCAAGCCCGTCCATGTGCTCGAGCTGCTTGTCGAGGTCGTACCATTCCGTCCAGCTCGAGAGCATGTAGTCGGCGTGCTCCTGCCGCATAAAGGTGTAGCCGCCCTTACCGTTGACCTCGGCGCGCGGATAGGTCGTGCGCTTCAAGAGCCGCTCCTGGACCGAACGGGGCCACCAGTGGAAGTGGGAGTCGATAATTCGCATAGTCCCTATCTCCTGCAGCGCGATTGCGGCGCGGCCCGATTGTTGTGCAATTGTAGGGAGCGCCGGCTGGCCCGTAAAGCCGGCTACGCCCCGGGAACCTCTACATTCGGCAGTGCATCATGAGCTATCCGATCGAGCGGCGCGCCGGCGAAATCGAGCGCCTGCATGTCCAGGCCACCGCCATGGCGCCCGACTGCGCCATTATGCTCGACCGCATCGTTAACGCTGGCTGGCGTTGCCTCGATCTCGGCTGTGGCCCCGGCGGCATCACGCCGCTGTTGAGCGAGCGCGTCGGTCCCACCGGCCGGGTGGTCGGGCTCGACGCCGACGAGGCGTTTCTGGAGCATGCCCGGCGGACCGCCGCTGCCAATGTCGAGTTCGTGGCCGGCGACGCCTATCGGACGGGGCTGCCGGATCGTTTGTTCGATCTCGTCCACACCCGCTTTCTTGCCTCGACCGCCGGTCGGCCCGAGGCGCTGCTTGCGGAGGCGATGCGGCTCGCACGTCCTGATGGTGTCGTCGCGATGCAGGAGCCCGACATGGCGACGCTCCTGTGCCATCCGCCGCATCCGGCCTGGGATCGGCTCCGCACCGCGCTGATCGGGGCGTTTGCAAGCGTCAATGCCGACATCAATCTCGGCCGCAGCCTCTACACGTTGGTGCATCGTGCCGGCCTGCGCGATGTGCAGTACCGGCCGTTCCTCATTGGCGTGCGTGCGGGCGACCCGATGGTCGATTACCTGCCGTCGACTGTGGAATCGCTTGCTGGCACGATCGTCGGGAGAGGACTGCTCTCGGAGCAAGATCTTGCGGCGGCGCTCGCGGACTGCCGCGCACATCTGCGCACGCCGGATGTCTCCTTCACCATGTACACGGTGGCGCAGGTGTGGGGTCACACGGCGGGGCCATGACGGCTTGTAGCCTCTGTTCGCTTGGCGTCCTGGATTTCGGCGATCTTGCGACGGATCTCCGCCAATGCAGCCTCGATCGTGTCGTGGCCGGAGCCGCTTGCGCCGCTCTCACGCTTCTCCTCGTCCAACTCGGCGATCAGCGCACGCTCGGCCCTGAGCATGGCAACGAGATCGGCGCGGCGATCCCCGACGTCGGAACCTGCGTCGGTCGCGAGAAAAGCCGCAATGTCATCGAGCGTTGCGGCGGTATACAGCGCGAGAGCGAACGCATCGCCGGTGCGAACCAGCGAAAGGCCTCTTAGTCTTGCGGCGTGGCGCAAGGCTTGCTCGCGTTCGTCCTCGTTTGGCATCTCGCGTTCCTGGTGGACAGAGAGAAGCAACTTGCTCCGGAAGACTGATTCGTGAACACCAAAAACGTCAAGGTCACGCGCGCTCGATGCAAAGGACGACGTGGAATGGTACGAGGACACGCCGACGGGAACAGAGGTGCGTGATCGGGTCGCGCCCCGTGGCGGGGCAATTCGGCCGTTGACGGCCGATAGGCGATTGGTTTCCAATTGCGCGACGGCAAGTTGCGAGCGGTTGCTCGGCGTCCCATTCAATCGCGTGCCACAGCCAGCGAAGGATTCGCCCCATGCGCATTCCGCTTCTCCTTGCCACCGCCTTGCTGATCGCAGGCCAGACTTCCGATGCGGCTGCCCAGGCTTGGCCGACGCGGGCGCCGATCAAGCTCGTGGTGCCGTTCCCGCCCGGCAGCTCGCTGGACACCATTGCGCGGCCGGTGTTCGAGCAGGTCGGCAAGCAGATCGGGCAGAGCTTCGTGTTCGACAGCCGGCCCGGAGCCGGCGGCACGCTTGGCATGGCGGCAGCCGCAAAGGCCCCCGCGGACGGCTACACGCTGCTGGTCAATTCGTCGATTCACACCATCGTGCCGACGACCTTCGCGAAGCTTCCGTTCGATACGCTGCGCGAGTTCGTGGCCATCGCCCCGCTCGGGCAATTCCCCAATGTGTTGATTGCGCCGCGCGGCCGCTTCGCGAGCGTGCAGGACATGGTCGCAAAGGGCAAGGCGAAGCCCGGCTCGCTCACCTATGGCTCCGGCGGCGTCGGGGCGGCGACGCACCTCAATGCCGAGCGCTTCCGGCTCGCGGCCGGCTTCGAGGCGGTGCATGTGCCGTTCAAGGGCGCGCCCGAGGCGGTGCGCGAGGTGCTGGGCGGCCGCATCGATTTCTACTTCTCGCCGCTGTCGTCGGTGGTGGAGCTGATCGCAGCCAAGGAGATCGATGGCCTTGCGGTCTCGAGCCTCACGCGCGACGAGACCGTGCCGACCATCCCGACCACGCTGGAGGCCGGCTACCCGAACTCCGACTATATCTTCTGGGTCGGCGCATTCGCGCCTGCGGGCACGCCGAACGATATCGTCGAGCGGCTCTATGGTGAGATCGCCAAGGCACTCGCTGATCCGGCGATGAAAGCCAACCTCAAGAAGCTCGGCGCCAACGCGATGCCGCTCAAGCCGGCGGAGTTCGAGACCTTCATCCGCGCCGAGATCGAGACAAACGCGAGGCTGATCAAGGCCGCGGGAATTACGCCGAATTGAGCTGTTTGCACTGATCAGGCGACGCGGCAGCTTGTCCAATGCATGTTACGGCTTGCGTCCTGGCCGCATTGCTTCTATGTGGAACCCTTCACAGGAGAGGTAATGGCCAGTTCAAAGGAACACCAAGCGAAGGCCGAAGCCCAGTTCCACCAGACCTTAAAGAAGGCGCACGAGGCCAAGCAGGCCGTGTCTCAATATGAGGCGGCTGCCCGGGCGGTCGACGAAAAGACTGCGAAATTGCGCGCGCTTCGCTTGGCCAAAGAGGCAGCCGAGGCAAAAGCCGCGGCGGAGAAGACGCCAGAGATCAAGAAGAAAGCCGGCTCCAGGAAGAAAGTTAGCCCTTAGGGGAACGGAGCGATCGTGATGAGCGCTTTTCGAGAACCAGGCTTCAAAGAACGGCAGGAGGCTGCGGCGAAGGCCAAGCAAGCCGCCTTGGACAGGCTTCGCGCGCGACAGAAACCGGTAGAGCCGGCCGTTGTGCAGCAGGCGGGCCGCGTGTCCGGCGCCAAGGCAGGCAGCGGCGCCAAAAAGGGCCGCGCGACCGAAAAGGCAGAAAAGCAGGCGCCCGGAAAAGCTGCCTCAAAGACCGCTCGCAAGGCGCCCAAAAAGTAGCGGGCTACGGCCTCAGGTCATCTTCATCGGGATGGCACCCAAGTAATCGCTCTTGCCCAGGTCCACGCCGCAGTGGCGCAGGATGGCGTAGGCCGCTGTGCAATGGAAATAGACGTTGGGCAGCACAAAGTGATTGAGGTAATCAGCGCCCTTCATCTGTCCCTTGTTGGTGGGCCCAAGCGGAAACGTAATCTCGCGCTCGCCCTCGGCATCGATCTGCTTCGGATCGACTGTCTTGATGAACGCAACCGCTTTTGCGATGCGTGCCTTGAGTTGCTCGATCGTGGTCTCGTTGTCCTCGAAGCGCGGCGGCTCGATCCCGGCCAGGCGTGCGATTCCGTTCTTCGCCAGATCGGTCGCAATCTGTACCTGCCGGGTCAGTGCGAACATGTCGGGCGCAAGCCGCGACGCGAGCAGCACCGACGGATCGATCTTCTTGGCGGCCGCGAAAGCCGCGCCCTTGTCGAGAACGGATGACAGCGCGTTGAGGGTCATCTCGACCGCCGGGAGCGAAGCCTGTGACATCGAGAATGACATGGAGAACTCCTCGGCCTTGATGAATGGTCTGCTTGCGGCCGCGGACCTTGCACACAATCGAATGGTGTTGCAAGCAGCCCGCGATTGCTCGCATGACGCCCGTCCGCTCGACACGATAGGGACAGTCTTACCCTTGCGCAGGAACGAGCAGAGTGGGCGAAGGGCAGCTTGAACCGAAAGTGCTTTACGCAAACCGCACCGCATAGATCGGCGGCAGCGTGTGGGTCACGCAGGCCCAGCTGTCGCCCTGGTCCTCGCTCACCCAGAGTCCGCCCGTGGTCGAGCCGAGCGCGAGCCGATCGCCTGGCTCATCGAGCGCGAGCGCGTGGCGGTAGACGACGTCATAGGCGTGCGCCTGTGGCAGCCCCTTGCTCAAGACCTCGAAGCTCTTGCCGCCGTCGCGTGTGCGCGTGACGGCGAGCTTGCCCTCGCGCGGGATACGCTTCTCGTCCTTGATCTCCGGCACGAACCACGCCGTGTCGGGCTCCTTGGGATGCACGACCACCGGGAAGCCGAACACCGACGGCTCGACGCCTTTGATTTCGGTGAATGTCTTGCCTTCGTCGGAGGAGACGAAGATGCCGTTGTGGTGCTGCACCCACATGCGCTGCGGCGCCGCGCGGCATTGCGCCAGGCAGTGAACGTCCTGAGAGATCGGGTCGTGGGCCTGTTCGGGTGGCATGTACTCGGCGCGCATGCCTTCACCCCGCAGCGCCCAGCTCGCGCCGCCATCGGCGGTGTGCCAGATGCCGCCGGTCGAGACCCCGATCGACACCTGCTTCGCGTTGCGTGGATCGACGCAGATCGAATGGATGCCGGGCCAGTCGGCGCCACCACCCGCCCACTTCTTGCGCAGCGGGTGATCCCACAACGTGCGCATCATCTCCCAGCTCTGGCCATGATCGCTCGAGCGGAACAGGCCGCCCGGCAGCGTGCCGCACCAGATGGTGCCGGGCTGGTCGGGACCGCCGGCGGTGAGCGCCCAGATTTTCGTGGTGGTCCAATTGATCTCGCGGCCCCACATGTCCTTCTCTTCGTAGCCCTCGGGCTTGGGCGGATACGCGGGGCTCGGGATCTCTTCCCAGCCGTTCGCAGTCGAGCGGTGCAGCTTGACGCCGAAATGGCCATGATCGAGGGCCGCATAGCTTTTTCCGTCGCGCGGATCGGTCAGCGTCAGCGTCACGTTGTCGCCCAGGAAATCGACGCCCGTGATGTCCCAGTCTCCGCCGTTGCGCATCACCGTGAACAAGCCTTTGCGCGTCGAAACCAGAAGTCTGTCGCTCATCCTCAACCTCCTGACAGGGCCTGAAACACATGGATGGTGCTTGAGTCTTTGACGGCATCGCCGAGGCGCGCGCGGTCGCGGATCATCTGGCCGTCGACGAAGATCGTCATGTGCCGGCGCAACGCCGCCTGGTCGTCGAGCACATAGCTGCGCGCCTGTGGGTTGTCCGCGAACACCCTCTCTAGCACCTCGCGCACGGTCGTCCCGGCGGCTTCCGCCGCCGGACACCCGACATGGCGCTGGACATTGGGCGTGAAGACGACTTTGGCCATCAAGGTCCGTTCGGTTTGGGCGACCGCGCTAGTCTAGCTGACCCAAGAACGAACGGGGGGAGGGAGATCCGACAGGGCGGGATAACTTTTTTGACGGCCGCACCGGATGGGAAAATCGGCCCAAATATGCTCGCGCGTCTTGCTATGGCGTCTTCGAACCGGTCTTGAGGTACCAGGAAAGGATTTGTTCCCCAGTCCAGAACAGGACGTCGCTCTTGTTCCGCATTGTTTCGAAGATCTTGCGGAAATACCTGGTCCGGTGGGGCGCGCCCATGATGTAGGGATGGACCGAGATCGCCATGACCCGCGCGGAGTCCTCGGCATCGGCGTAGATTTGCTCAAACTGGTCAATGGCGCGATCGTAGAACTCCGAAGCCTTGTGATGCTGGATCAGCATCATGGCAACGTCGTTGCATTCCTGCGTGTAGGGCAGGCTGACGATTGGCTTGGCGCGCGTCTTGAGCCAAACCGGCTGATCGTCGAGCACCCAGTCGGCGACATAGTCATAACCCTCTTCGGCGAGCAGGTCCGGCGTCTCCCAGGTCTCCGTCAGACCCGGCCCGAGCCAGCCGCGCGGACGTTTGCCGGTCGCCGTTGCGATCGCTTCCGCGGTCTTGCGGATGTCGTCTCGTTCATCGGGCACGGCCTGCATGTTGCGTTGGGTAAAGCCGTGCCCGACGAACTCCCACTTGCGCTCGATGGCGGCCTGCACGATGTCGGGATAGGCGGCGAGAGCGCTGCCATTGATGTTCATCACGCCGGGAATCTTGAACTCGTCGTAGACCTTCAGCAAGCGCCAGAAGCCGACCCGGTTGCCGTATTCATGCCAGCACCAGTTGGGAATATCTGGAATCGGCGAGCCTCCAGCCGGCGGCGTGATCACCGTGCGAGGCATCGGTTTCGTTGCGTCCCA
>Ga0066388_100001207_pt1 | contig 14191 bp, 14 predicted proteins | sample PanSoiMetaGPlot6_FD_64539 | JGI IMG/M metagenome (GOLD analysis project Ga0066388, IMG submission 64539) | Tropical forest soil microbial communities from Panama analyzed to predict greenhouse gas emissions - Panama Soil - Plot 6 (Hybrid Assembly) | ecosystem: Environmental > Terrestrial >... | reverse complement strand
CCGGCTGCGGAGGCGTCCGGCTTCGTCATCGAGTCGCGTCTCGACGTGGGTCGCGGACCGGTCTCGACCGTCCTCGTCCTTCGCGGGACGCTCAAGGTCGGCGATGCCATCGTCGCGGGGGACGCCTCGGGACGCGTGCGCGCCCTCTACGACTACCGCGGGGAGCGCGTTCAGGAGGCAAGGCCGGGCGAACCGATCGAGATTCTCGGCTTCGACCGCCCCCCCGGCGCCGGCGAGTTCTGCCGCGTCGTCGAGCACGAGCGTCAGGCGAAACATCTTGCGAATGTCCGCGCAGAACGACTGCGCCGCGAACAGCTTGCAGCGCGTCCGCGTCGGCGCGTCTCGCTCGAGACTCTCTTCGAAGGCGTGCAAATGGGCGAGGTGCGCGACCTGAACATCGTCCTCAAGGGCGACGTCCAGGGGTCCGTCGAGGCGATCGTCGGCGAGCTGCAGAAGATCCAGCACCCGGAGGTGGCGGTGAACGTCATCCACACGGGTGTGGGCGGAGTCACCGAGAACGACGTGAACCTCGCCTCGGCCTCCGACGCCCTCGTCATCGGCTTCAACGTCCGGCCGAGCGCCGACGCGCGGGCGCTCGCCGAGCGGGAGGGCGTCGACATCCGCACCTACCGCGTCATCTACCAGCTGACCGAAGACATCCAGCAGGCGCTCGTCGGGATGCTCTCGCCCGTGCAGACGGAGGAGACGCTCGGCGAGGCCGAGGTGCGCGCGCTCTTCAGGGTCTCGCGCCTCGGGACGATCGCGGGCTGCATGGTCACCTCGGGTCTCGTCCGGCGTGGAGCGCGGGTACGTATCGTCCGCGACGGCACGGTGATCCACGAGACCTCGCTCGCCCAGCTCAAGCGCTTCAAGGACGACGTGCGTGAGGTGAGCGAGGGCTTCGAGTGCGGCATCCTCCTCGAGGGCTTCAACGACGTGAAGGAAGGCGACATCCTCGAGGTCTTCGAGACCCGGGAGATCGAGCGCACCGATCTCGAGGCGCCCGCTCCCGCAGCGTCGGCCGCAGCGGCTCCCCAGTCCGAGTCCGAGTAAGCGCGCCTCAGAACGTTCCAAGTAACACTGTGTCACTTGGTGTCTTCGGCCGCTTGGGCGGAGGGCGCTTGAATAACGACATGGAGACCGGGTACGTGGGGATCCTGTGCGTGGAGCTGCACTTCCCCGAGAACGGCTCGCTCAAGGGAAAGCGCAAGTTCCTGAACTCCGCGCGCGCGCAGCTCCGCGAGCGCTTCGGGGCGGCCGTCGCCGAGGTGGACCACCACGAGCTCTGGCAACGCGCGGGACTGACCGTGGCCTGCGCTGCGCGCGGGCACCGCGATCTGCACGAGCTGCTGGACGCGATCGAGCGCTACCTGGGGGCGCAGGAGTTCGAGCTCGTGCGCGCCGAGCGGGAGGTGGTCGTTCCTGGCGAATGAGCGCAGGCGCCGGGTGAACGAGGCGATCCGGCAGGTGCTCTCGGACGCCGTGCCGACGCTGAAGGACCCGCGGATCGGGTTCGTCACGGTCACGGGCGTCCAGGCGACAACGGACCTGAAACAGGCCACCGTCTGGATCAGCGTCCTCGGCACCGATGCCGAGCGAGAGCGCACGCTCGAGGGTCTGCGTGCCGCCCACGGGTTCCTGCAGGCACGGGTCGCGCGCGAGCTCGGACTGCGCCGGACGCCAGTGCTCGCCTTCGAATACGATCCCTCGGTCGAGCGCGGCGTGCGCCTGACCCAGATGATCGACGAGCTCGCGCCCGAGCACCCGAGTGACGACGACGAATCCTGACCTGGCGGCCGTCGTGGCCACGCTTCGCGAGAGCGACCGGTTTCTCGTCACGTCGCACGAGGCTCCGGACGGCGACGCGCTCGGATCGCTCCTGGCGATGCAGCTCGCGCTCGAGCAGCTGGGAAAGGACACCGTGATGTTCCTCGGCGGGCCCTCGCCGCTCCCCGGCGAGTACCGCTTCCTCGAGCTGCCCGAGCGAGGTCTCCAGCGCGAGCGGCCGGCTGATACGAGCGAACGGGTCCTCGTCGCCCTCGACTGCGCGAGCGCGGCTCGCGCCGGCGCCGAGCCCGGGCTCGTCGAGCACGCGCGCTCGACCGTCAACATCGACCACCATCACGACAACCCACGCTTCGGAGACGTGAACCTGATCGTCGATGACGCCTCCTCCACCGGGGAGGTGCTCGCGGACGTCTTCGGGGGACTCGAGGTCGAGCTGACGCCGGAGATCGCGGAGGCGCTCTACATCGCGCTCGTCACCGACACCGGTCGCTTCCAGTACACGAACACGACGCCGAAGACGCTCCGGCTCGCGGCCGACCTAGTGGAGGCAGGCGCGGACGTCCATCGCGTCTTCCAGGGTGTGTACGAGAACGTCCAGTTCGCGAAGCTCAAGCTGCTCGCGCGCGCGCTCGACCGCGCGCGCGTCCTGGAGGGAGGGGAGATCGTGGTCTCTTACCTCCTGCGCGGAGACTTCGAGGACGCCGGAGCCAGCGAGCCGTACTCGGAAGGGATCATCGACGTGCTCCGCTCGGTCGAGGGTGCGCTCGTGTCGGCGCTCATCCGCGAGCCGCCCCGGGACGATGCCCCCGCGCGCAAGGTCTCGCTGCGCTCCTCGGTGGACGAGGTGGACGTGAGCGCGATCGCGCGCAAGTCCGGGGGCGGGGGACACCGCGAGGCGGCCGGGTTCTCGAGCGACCTCTCGATCGACGAGATCACGGACTTCATCGTGCGCGAGGTCGGCGCACAGCTGCGCACTGCGAGCGTTGAGGCTTGATCGGAAATCGCAAGCGCCGCGGCCGCGAAGCGGCCGCGCTTCAGGGGTCTTCGCGCGACCGGAATCCGCGTTAGCGGATTCCGGTCTTGCGCATTAGCCAGTGCGCGCTCGGGGGCTCGAGCCGAGCGGCGTCATCCTGGTCGACAAGCCGGCCGGTCCGTCGTCGTTCGCGATCGTGGCCGCCGTTCGTCGCCGGACGGGAGCCCGCACTGGTCACGCCGGAACGCTCGACCCCTTCGCGACGGGCCTGCTCCTTCTCCTCTCAGGCCGAGCGACCAAGCTGCAGTCGCGCTTCGTCGGTCTCGACAAGCGCTACCGGACGGAGATCGAGCTCTCCGCGCGCACGACGACGGGGGATCCCGAGGGTGAGCTCGTGGACGAGCACGAGCCGCCGGCCCTCGGCGAGCTCGAAGCGCGGGTTGCCGAGCTTCGCGGTCTCGTCGAGCTGCCGATCCCGGCTGCATCCGCGGTGAAAGTCGCAGGCGAACGGGCCTATCGCCTCCACCGCCGGGGAGTGGTGGTCGAGATGCCCCGTCGGCGCTCGCACATCCGCGAGCTGACGCTCGAGCGGTACGAGGAAGGGGTCGCGGCGCTCGAGCTGCTCGTTTCCTCGGGAACCTACGTGCGCGCGGTTGCGGACGTACTCGGAGGACACTGTCGCTCGCTGCGACGGACGGAGATCGGTCCGTTCTCGGTCGAGGAGGCGGACGACGACCGGATCATTCCGGTGAACGAGGCGCTCGCCCGACTGTGAAGGTCGCACGGACACCGGACGGGGTCGAGCGCCGCCCACGCGCCCTCGCGATCGGGAGCTTCGACGGGGTGCACCGCGGCCATCAGGCGGTGCTTGCCGCGGTCGTCGCCAGCGGGCTCGCGCCGACCGCGATCACCTTCGAGCCGCATCCACGGATCGCGCTCGGGAACCGCGTCGACCTGGTGACGACGCTCGAACGACGCCTCGAGTTGATCGCGGGGACGGGGATCGAGACGACGCTCGTCGCCACCTTCGACTCGCAGCTCCAACAACTTCCGCCCGAGGTCTTCGCCGAGCGCTACCTACGGGCGCTCGGCGTCGAGACGGTTGTCGCCGGCGCCGACTTCCGCTTCGGCGTCCGGCGTTCCGGCGACCTCGCGCTCCTCGAGCGGCTCGGTTTCGAGGTCGTCGTCGCTCCGGAGGTCGAGGGCGTCTCCTCGACCGCAGCACGAGCCGCGCTCGGCGAGGGGGACATGCTCGAGGCGGCGCGGCTGCTCGGGCGTCCGTACGAGCTCGACGGAACGGTGGTCGCCGGCGACCAGCGTGGAGGAACGCTCGGCTATCCGACTGCGAACCTCCGGCTGGAAGCCGACCTCGCCTGCCCTCGCTATGGGATCTACGCCGGCGCAGCGCTCGGGCATCGAGCAGCGGTCTCCATCGGGACGAACCCCCACTACGGCGGCACGGAGCGACGCATCGAGCCCTACCTGCTCGACTTCGAGGGCGATCTCTACGGGAAGCGCCTCGTGGTCGAGCTGTGGGAGCGCTTGCGCGACGAAGACGTCTTCGACTCGGAGGAAGCACTGGTCGAACAGATCGCGACCGACGTCGAGGCGACACGCCGGGCGCGCCGCCCGGTCGAGTAACTCGCTTCATCTAGGTTTGGACGAGTGGGGGAGCACAACGGACAGGCGCTGATCCACGCGCGCGGGCTCGTCAAGCGCTTCGGCGAGCTCGTCGCGGTCGATGCCATCGACTTCGACCTCCGCCGCGGAGAGGCGTTCGGCTTCCTCGGTCCGAACGGAGCAGGGAAGACGTCGACGATGCGCATGATCGGCTGCGTCTCGCCGGTGACGGAGGGCACGCTCCGGGTCTTCGGGCTCGACCCGATGCGCGACGGCGTGAAGATCCGCTCGCGGCTCGGCGTCGTCCCCCAGCTCGACACGCTCGACATGGAGCTGACCGTGCGCGAGAACATCGTCGTCTACGGGCGCTACTTCGGAATCTCGCGCGCCGAGCTCCGCAAGCGGGCGGACGAGCTGCTCGAGTTCGTGCAGCTCTCGGAGCGGGCAGACGACCGGGTAGAGCCGCTCTCAGGAGGGATGAAGCGACGGCTCACGATCGCGCGCTCGCTCGTGAACGACCCGGAGGTGATGCTGCTCGACGAGCCGACGACCGGCCTCGACCCACAGGCGCGGCACGTGGTCTGGGACCGGCTCTACCGCCTCAAGCAGTCGGGCGTCACGTTGCTCCTGACCACGCATTACATGGACGAGGCGGAGCAGCTCTGCGACCGACTCGTCGTCATGGACAAGGGGAAGATCGTGGCCGAGGGCTCGCCGCTCGAGCTCATCGATCGCTACTCGACCCGCGAGGTGGTCGAGCTCCGCTTCGGGGACAACCGCCCAGACGACCTGAGCCACTGGACGGACGGCGAGGTCGACCGGATCGAGGCGCTTCCCGACCGCGTGCTCCTGTACACGGACGACGGCGACGGCGCCGCGCACACGTTGCATGCGCGCGGGCTCGTCCCCGAGAGCGTGCTCGTCCGCCGGAGCACGCTCGAGGACGTCTTCCTCCACCTGACCGGCCGGAGCCTGATCGAGTGAGCCGTTGAGTACCTTCGCTCTCGCTCTCCGCCCGCTCGAGTTCTTCTTCGCTCAGTACCGGCGCGTGTGGCGCGGGACGGTCGTCTCGAGCATCGTCACGCCCGTCGTCTACCTGCTCGCGCTCGGCGTCGGGATGAGCAAGTTCGTACGCACGACCCTGACCTTCAACGGGGAGAGCTACGACTACCTGGAGCTCGTCGCGCCCGCCTTGCTCGCGGCGACGGCCATGCAGATCGCAGCCTTCGAGTCCAGCTGGCCGGTGCTCTCGGCCGTCAAATGGAGCCGGCAGTACCACGCGATGCTGGCCGCCCCGTTGCGCGTGAAGGACCTCGTTGCGGGCCACCAGACGTTCATCGCGATGCGGATCTTCGCGACGGTCTCCGTCTACCTCGTCGCCATCACCGCCTTCGGGGCCGTCGAGTCGCCGCTCGCGATCCTCGCGATCCCTGTCGCCACCCTCACCGGAATGGCCTTCGCCGCGCCGATCGCCGCGTGGGGCGCCTACACGGAGTCGGATGCCTCCTTCGTCGCGATCTTCCGCTTCGGGATCATCCCGATGTTCCTCTTCTCGGGGACGTTCTTCCCCGTCTCCTCGATGCCCGTGCCGTTCCAGTTCGTCGCCTACGCGACGCCCCTCTGGCACGGCATCGACCTCTGCAGGCAGCTGACGCTGGGTCAGGTGGTCGCGCCGGTCGCACTCGCCGACCTCGTCTTCCTCGTCGCGTGGACGGTCTGCGCGCTGACGTTCGCCGTGATCACGTACCGCAGGCGGCTCGTCAGATGACCGAATACGTCGCCGAGCGCACCCGTTTCGCCCCGCGTTCCCAGCCGAGGGTCGGGGGCCTGCTCGTGGTCGAGCGGAACGCAATGGTCTATCGGCGGACCTGGATCATCCTTTTCTCCGGCTTCTTCGAGCCGCTCTTCTACCTGTATGCGCTCGGCGTCGGTCTCGGCTCGCTCGTGAAGACGGTCCCCGGCACCGACCTGAGCTACGCCGCGTACGTTGCGCCGGCGCTGCTCGCGTCCTCCGCGATGAACGGGGCGTACTACGACGCGACGAACGTCTTCTGGAAGCTCCGCTACGGAAAGGTGTACGAGGCGATGCTCTCCACGCCGGTGAGCCCAAAGGACGTGGCCGTGGGGGAGACGACGTGGGCGGTGGTGCGGGCGATGCTCTACTCGGCCGCGTTCTTCGTGATCATCCTCGTCAACGGCTACGTCGAGTCGTGGTGGGGTGTCCTGGTGCTGCCGGCCGCCTTCGTCGTCGGCTTCGGCTTCGCGGGAGCCGGCATCGCCGCGATGACCTGGATGCGGAGCTGGCAGGACTTCGACATCGTCCAGCTCGTCATGCTCCCGATGTTCCTCTTCTCGGCGACCTTCTACCCGATCACGATCTACCCGACCGCGATCCAGTGGATCGTCCAGGCGCTGCCGCTCTACCACGGGATCACGCTCGTCCGCGGACTCAGCACCGGAATGGTGGGGGTCGCGCAGCTCGTCGATGTGGTCTATCTGGTGGCGATGGGAGCGATCGGGATGGCGATCGCCGCCCGCCGCATCGACGGCCTCCTGCTGAAGTAGCTCAGAAGACGTAGGCCGCGCCGCTTCGCCGCGGATCGCCCGCAGCGCCGGTTCGTCCGACGCAGCTGACACCGCCGAAGTAGTGGTGGAGCCGGTCCCAGCGACGAATCGACCGCCCGCGGGATTCCAGGATCGTGAGTGCCTCCTCGTCGACCCCGGGCTCGGCGTCGACGAGCTCGCGCATCGGGTGAACGCGCGGACGGGAAACGGCATCCTCGGGCTCGAGCCCCTCGTCCAGGATCCCGGTGAGCACCGTCGCGAGGGCCGTTCGCAGCCGCGTCGCTCCCGCAGCGCCGAGGGCGAGCGCGAGGCCGTCGCCGTCGAACGCCAGCGTAGGAGCCATCCGGCTCTCGAGATGATCACCCGCTTTCGGCTCGCCGTGCGCAATGTCGCTCTCGCCGAGCAAGTTGTTGAGTTGCACGTCGAAACCCGGAATCCAGACGCCTGCGCCCACGCCGAGGCTGTGGGTGAGCACGCAGGCGCGGCCGTGACCGTCCACCGCGACCATGTTCGTCGTGTGCTCGCCTCCGGTCGCCTGAGACTCGAGCGCGGCCACGAGCTCGAGCGCGCGCTCCGTCTCCGACAGTCCGCGAAGGAGTGGGACCCTTGGGAGGAGCTCCGGGACGCCCGAGAGACCAGCTCGCGTCGCGACTCGGAAGCCGTGCCAGTCTACGACCGCGGGATCACGCCAACGGGCCCGGTAGTCGCGCAGATCTCCCGCAATAAGGACGGTGCCGTCGACTGCGAGCAAGGACTCCGCGAGCGATCCGCGGTAGACGCTGCGTCCTCCTTCGTCCGCGAGCGCCTCGAGCGTGTCGACGAGCCCAGGCTGGAGCAGGACGTCGCCGACCGCCAACACCCGGCCTTCGCGGCTGAAGAGGTCTTCACCGCGCTCGAGCATGAAGAGGTCGGCCAGCATCTCCAGCGACCGAACATGCATCTCGGGCACCGGCACTCCTGCCTGCGCGAGGCGTTGGGCGGGCTCGACGAGACGACGCCAGGGCAGCCTCCCGAGCCTCTCCCACAGCTCGTCGAGCGCCGCCGGGAGGCCGGGAACAGCACAGGAGGCGGGCCCGATCGAGTAGACAACCGGCTCCTCACCGAAGGCGATCTCGAGCTCCGTCAGCGCTGCTTCGCCCGACGGCTTGGCCGCGAAGCCGTCGAGATTTCTCACCGTCGAGCCGTCGAAGACGATCGCGTGGCAGCCGGCGAGGAGGCCGCTCATCACCGTCTCCGCGACGCAGGAAGCGAGAGCCATGGCGACCACGGCGTCAGCCGACGTTCCACCCTCAGCCAGGATCTCGAATCCGACCTCGGCCGTCGCGGGATGTCCCGCCGCTACGCCGGCACGCATGCGCGGCTCAGCAGGGGATCTCGCCGGGCGGCTTCCCCGCCTTGCGTGCGGGGATGCCGCCGAAGTGTGAGAGCGGCCAGTAGATCATGAACACGCGGGCGAAGATCGCGGCTCGCGGCACGGGGCCGAAGTTACGGCTGTCCTGCGCAAACGAGCGGTTGTCGCCGAGCAGGAAGTACTCGTCCTTTCCAAGGTCGACTGGGAGGAAGTCGGCGGTCACGATGTCATCGGCCTTCGCTCCGTTCACGTAGACGCGACCGTTACGCACTTCGACGTGGTCGCCGGGAACGCCGATGACGCGCTTCACGAAGAAGTTGTTTCCGTGGGGATCGGGAGTGATCGTCCCGCCGAATGAGCCTCGAGCGTGGAAGACGACGAGCTCACCGCGCCTCGGGTCGCGGAAGTGATAGGTGAAACCTTCCGCCAGCGTCCGGCCGCAGGGCGGAATCGTCGGCGAATCGCTTACGCCTCTGCCTCCGACCGGAAAGAGGAGCGACGTCCACCAGAGGACGCCCAAGACGACCACGAGCCCGAGCAGGACGCCCAGCGCCCACGCAAGGCCTTTGCGCATCAGGGCCCGTCGTCAGCGGGCGGGATGTTCTGGTTGCGGCGCAGCACGTTGCCGGGGTCGTATCGGCGCTTCAGCGCCTGCAGGCGATCGAACGAGCCGGCTCCGAACGTTGCCCGCACCCGTTCGATCGGCTCGTCCGCCTGCATGTAGTTCACGTAGCCGCCGCCGCTCCACGACCAGGGCTCGATGCCAGTTGCCGTCTCCCGCGCCCAGGCGATGTGCGCATCGTCGTGCTCGCTGCCTTGCCACACCGCCATTGCACTGACGTTGAAGGAGGCGCCCCGGAAGCCGGCAACGCTGTGGGAGCTTTCGGTGGTCTTCGGCGCGCCGTGCAGCGACTCGATCAGGACGTGGTCCGACGGCCGGCCATGTTCGAACACGAGCCGAAGCAACTCGTCGATCAGCTCGTCCGGAAGCTCGCGGACGAAGTGGCCCTTCCAGTAGTGCCGGTTCTGGCCATAGGGCGAATCGAACACGCGCTGCTGATCGAGGAACGTTTGCGCGCGCACGCCGTCGCCGGCCAGCCCGGGCGCCGCACGCAGAGCAGCCAGTTCGTCAGGGTCGTTCGCAGAGCCCGTGTAGGTCGGTGCGACGACGAGCAGTGGGATCTGCGCGTCGTCCCATCCGACCACGGCCTGACAGCTCAGCTGGGGAGGAGAACCTGCGACGACGTCCCGGAAGCGCCGCAGCGCTTCGCGGATGCCGTCCCCGCGGTACTCGAGCAGGCCGCCGACGAGTCCGTCGACGGGGTAGAGGCGGAAGTCGAGGCGCGTGGCGACGCCGAAGTTCCCGCCGCCGCCCCGAAGCCCCCAGAGCAACTCGGCGTTCTCTTCGCCGCTCACTTCGAGCACGCTGCCGTTCGGTGTGACGATCTCGGCGCCGACGAGACTGTCGCACGTGAGACCGTGTTGGGCCGTCAGGTGACCGATGCCGCCTCCGAGTGTCAGTCCCGCTACACCGGTCGTCACCACGACGCCACCCGGAGTCGCCAGACCGAAGGCCTGGGTCGCCGAGTCGAAGTCGCCCCAGGTTGCGCCGCCCTTGGCTCGGGCAATCCGCGCGTCGCCGTCGACCTCCACCGTTCGTAGCTCCGAGAGGTCGATCACGATGCCGCCGTCACACACGCAGTGCCCAGCCGGGTTGTGTCCTCCGCCGCGGACCGCGATCTCGAGCCCGTGCACGCGGGCGAAGTCGAACGATGTGGCGACGTCCGCAGTCCCTTTGCAGCGTGCGATGACGGCGGGCCTTTGGTCGATCATCGCGTTGAACGAGACTCGCGCTCGTTCGTACTCGGAATCGCCGGGACCGAGCACGCGGCCGGCAAGAGACCGCTGCAGCTCGATCCGGGCCCCAGCGTCCACGCTGCTACCCTTCCCGAGACCGCGGTCGCGGCTCTTTCGTGTGACTTCCTTCACGGAGGGCGGGGACTGCGGAGTCGTCCAACGAGAGGAGATCCATGAGCCTCACCAAGGAAGTCAAGCAGGAAGTCGTCGAGAAGCACGGGCGTGGGCCCGCGGACACCGGATCGCCGCAGGTGCAGATCGCGCTCCTGACCCGGCGGATCAACGACCTCACCGAGCACCTTCGGCAGCACCCCAAAGATCACTACTCGCGCCGGGGTCTGCTGCGCCTCGTGGGTCGCCGTCGCCGTTTCCTCGACTACCTGCAACGCAAGGACATCGAGGGCTACCGTGCCCTCATCAAGGAGCTCGGCCTGCGTCGGTAGACCTAGATCCCGAGCCCGCGGGAGGTGGATGTTTGAGCGAGCTCCAGTGCCTGCCACGGCGGAGCTGACTCAAACCTCCACCTTCCGGAATCGAACGAAGGTGAAGGGAATTCACACATGAGCACAGTTACCGGGCGTCACGCCACGGTGTCCGTCGAGGTAGGCGGTCAGGAGATCGTCTTCCAGACGGGCAAGCTCGCCAAACAGGCAGACGGAGCAGTCCTCTGCCGCTCGGGCGAGACCATGATCCTCGCCACGGCCGTCGGCCGTGCGGACACGCGGCCGGACGCGGACTTCTTTCCGCTCACGGTCGACGTCGAGGAGCGGATGTACGCCGCCGGGAAGATCCCCGGCGGTTTCTTCAAGCGGGAGGGAAGGGCGAGCGAGCGGGCCACCCTCACCGCGCGCATGATCGACCGCCCGATTCGGCCGCTCTGGCCGAAGGGGTTCCGCAACGAGGTGCAGCTCATCTGCACCGTCCTCTCGGCTGACCTCGCGACCCCCCACGACATCCTCTGCATCAACGGGGCGTCGGCGGCGCTCATGATCTCGCCGCTGCCGTTCCTCGGCCCGATCGGAGCTGTCCGCATCGGGCAGATCGACGGCGAGCTCGTCGTCAATCCGTCGCTTGAGGCTCTCGAGGAGTCGGCGCTCGACCTCGTCGTCGTCGGCACCCACGAGGCGCTGACGATGGTCGAGGCTGGTGCGGACCAGATCCCCGAGGACACGATCCTGGAAGCGTTCGAGCTCGCGCACTCGGAGATCCGCAGGATCTGCGACGTGCTCGAGGACCTGCGGGAGCAGGTCGGACGGCCCAAGTGGGTCGACGTCGATCTCACCGCCGAGCTCGAGTCGACGCACGGCGACGCGGTGCGCGCCGCGATCGCCGAGCACGGTCTCCGCGAGGCGAATGCAGTCGTCGAGGAGCTGATCTCGACGGCAGCGCCCGAGATCACGATGCACTCCACCGAGGAGGACATGGTTCGACGCACCCAGGTGAAGGCGAGCTTCGGGTCGCTCCTCGAGAAGGCGCGCCTGGCGGCGGTCGAAGCGCCGGTGCGTGAGCAGTTCGAGATCGAGCTCCGCGAGCTGACGGACGCCGAGCAGGACACGAAGGAGCTCAAGTCCGCGAAGCGAGACCTCCTCTTCGATCGGATCCTCGAAGAGGTGCAGCTTCCGTTCCCGGTCGGCTCGACTCCGCCTGAGGGTGAGCCCGCGGTGAAGGACTCGACCACGAAGCAGTACGTGAAGCGCGCGTGCGAGGCGATCTACAAGGACCTCGTGCGCAGGAAGATCGCCGTCGAGAAGCGGCGACCGGACGGGCGCGCGACGACCGAGATCCGCCCGATCGAGTGCGAGGTCAACGTCAGCCCGCGCACGCACGGCTCCGCGCTCTTCACGCGCGGACAGACACAGATCATGACGCTGCTGACGCTGGGGACGGTCAAGGAGGGGCAGAAGATCGACGACCTCTCGCGCGAGCAGCAGCGGCGCTACATCCACCACTACAACTTCCCGCCCTACTCGGTGGGCGAGACGGGCTTCATGCGCGGCCCGAAGCGTCGCGACATCGGGCACGGCGCCCTCGCCCAGCGAGCGCTACAGGCGGCGATCCCCTCGGTCGAGGAGTTCCCGTACACGATCCGTCTCGTCTCGGAGACGCTCGAGTCGAACGGCTCCTCGTCGATGGGCTCCGTCTGCGGCTCGACTCTCGCGCTGATGGACGCCGGCGTGCCGATCGAGGCGCCGGTCTCCGGAATTGCGATGGGTCTCGTCAAGGAGGGTGACGACTACGTCATCCTCACCGACATCCAGGGGGCGGAGGATCACCTCGGCGACATGGACTTCAAGGTCGCCGGGACCCGCGCAGGCATCACCGCCCTGCAGATGGACATCAAGATCACCGGCGTCACACAGGAGATCATGCGGGCCGCTCTCGCGCAGGCGCGGGATGCCCGCGAGTCCATCCTTGAGGTCATGCTCGGGGCGATTGCGGAGCCGCGCTCGTCGCTTGCCGGCCATGCGCCGCGCATCTCGACGGTCAAGATCGACCAGGAGCAGATCGGGCTCGTCATCGGCAAGGGAGGCGAGACGATCCGCGCCCTCGAGGCCGACTACGAGGTGCAGATCGACATCGAGGAGGACGGCACGATCCTCATCTACGCGACCGAGGGCACGAAGGCGGACGCCGCCATCTCGGCGATCACCGCACTCACGAAGGGCCCGGAGGTCGGGGACACGTACACGGGCAAGGTCGTGAAGACGACGCAGTTCGGCGCCTTCGTCGAGCTGAAGAAGGGCACCGACGGCCTGCTCCACGTCTCGAACGTCGGCCCCGGACGCGTGGGCCACATCGAGGACGTCATCACCCGAGGCGACGTGCTGGACGTCCTCGTCCAGGAAGTCGACAAGGATCGCGGTCGCATCGGGCTCAAGCTCGTCGCGAAGCACGAAGACGGCGGTCTCGTCATGCCCGAGGAGCTGATCGAGCGCGCGAAGAACGCTCCCCCGCGCGAGGAGCGCGAAGAGCGTCCGCGTGGCGGCCGTGACCGCGGCCGCCGCCGCGAGCGCGAGCGGCAGTCGTAGCGAAGAATGAGGGGCGGCTTCGGCCGCCCCTCTCTCATTCGACTCCGACGAGGACGTCGTCGAGCGCGTGCGCGACGACGTCCGAGCCGACGAAGCCCTGCCGATACGCGGCGGCAACAGCCTGCGCGCGGCTGTTGACGCCGAGCTTCGCGAGCAGGTGCTGGATGTGCGTCGCGACCGTCTTCGGGCTGATGACGAGTTCGTCGGCGATCTGCTTCTGCGTCTTCCCCTCGGCGAGCAACAGGAGGATCTCGCGCTCGCGCGGACTGAGGCTCAGGGGTTCGCGCGTCCCGTGGCCATCCCCGTTCCCATTCGCCTTGCCGACGTTTGCTCCGGAGCGCTGAAGCGAGCGGCGAGTGCGAGCGAGCAGCTCGCCGGGGTCGACCGGCTTCACGAGGTAGTCGTCTGCTCCGAGGAGGAGGCCGGCCACGCGATCGAGCGGAGCTGTGCGTTCCCCGGACACGAGGATCACCGGCAGACCGTCGCCGTAGCGATCGTGGAGCTCGCGGAGGAGCTCGAGACCGCTCATCGCACCGGTGAGCTCCACCGCGAGGATGGCGAGCGCCGGACGCTCGTCGGCGAGCCGCTCGAGCATGAGCTCGGCGTTCTCGGCCGCGCTCGGCTCGCACCCCAGGCGAACGGCGACCCGCACCGCCTCCGCGCGCGCGAACTCGTCGTGGTCGACGATCAGGATCCTGCCGCAGTAGTCACCCATTGCCTTCTCCCCAGAGGTCCAGCGCCCATCATGCGACAGAAGGCCCTGGAAATCAAGCATTTGCCTTAGGGCATGCGCCCTGACTGATTACGGCGTCGGCCGCTAGTCGAAGGGCCGGGATCGACTCACCCTTCAGATACTGCGGTCGAGGGCAGCAGCACCTGAGGGGGGTGCCTGTCCGCCCTCGGGGGGAGGCGGTCCCACCGCCGAACGCGCGGGAAGAGGCCGGGCCAAGCCCGGTCTCTTCTTACCGCCCGGATACGATCGCGCGATGCAGAAGCACGAGCTGACGC
>Ga0066388_100001206_pt1 | contig 14196 bp, 9 predicted proteins | sample PanSoiMetaGPlot6_FD_64539 | JGI IMG/M metagenome (GOLD analysis project Ga0066388, IMG submission 64539) | Tropical forest soil microbial communities from Panama analyzed to predict greenhouse gas emissions - Panama Soil - Plot 6 (Hybrid Assembly) | ecosystem: Environmental > Terrestrial > Soil... | reverse complement strand
CGCGCGCGCGTCGCACTCGCCCGCCACGCCCGGGCCCACGATCTCGCTCAGGCCATAGATGTCGTGGGCCGGGCAGCCCAGGGCCCGCTCGAGGGCTGTCCGCAGCCCCTCGGTCCAGGGCTCGGCGCCGTACATCCCGCAGCGCAGGCCGAGCGCCGTGGGGTCGCCACCCTGCTCGCGCAGGCTCTCGGCGATGTGGAGCACGAACGATGGGGTGCCGCAGATCGCGGCGGGGCGGAAGTCCTGCAGCAGCAGATGATGGCGCGCGGTGTTGCCCGAGGACACCGGTACCACCGTCATGCCGATGCGCTCGCCGCCGTCGTGGAACCCGAGCCCGCCCGTGAAGAGCCCGTACCCGAACGCGACGTGCAGCAGGTCGCCGCGGCGGGCCCCGGCCGCGGTCATGACGCGCGCCATGACCTCGCGCCACACATCCAGATCGCCGGCGGTGTAACCGACCACCGTGGGCTTGCCCTTGGTGCCGGAGGAGGCGTGGATGCGCGCCAGCTCGGCCGGCGGCACGGCGAAGAGGCCGAAGGGATAGTGCTCGCGCAGGTCGGTCTTGCGCGTGAACGGCAGCGCGGCGAGATCGTCGAGCGCGCGCAGGCGCGCGTCAGCCAGCCGGGCCGCGTGGAAGGGCACGCGCGCGACCGCCCACGCGACGCTCTTGCGCAGTCGCTCCAGCTGACGGGCCGCGCGCGCGGCAGGCGCCTCGCGCTCGGCCTCGGGATTCCAGATCACGCCCGGAGGCTCACTCCACCACGACCGATTTCACCAGCCAGGATTGGCGCTCGAGAAAGCGTACCAGCGTCTCCAGCGTGCGCGCGTCGGCGGTGGCGTCGAGGCTGACGCGGTCGGGCACGATGTGGCGAACCTCGGGATAGCTCACCAGCACGCGGCCGAGCGTGCGGACGCGCGGGTCGGCGGCCAGCAGGCCCCGTCGTTCGGGCGCCGCCCACTCTTTCTGGAAGATCACGCGGATCACGCGTGGTGGCGTCAAGGGTGCCGGCGGGCGCAGCGACGGCGCGCCTCGGCGTACACATCGAGCGTCCGGGTGATCTGGCGCGCGACGTCGAACTCCGCCTCGGCCACCAGCCGCGCGCGGGCGCGCATGGCGGCACGGCGTGGGCCGTCCAGCAGCAGGCCGATGGCGGCCTCCGCGAGCGCGGCCGGATCGCCCTTGGTGAGGATCCCACTCTCGCCGTCCCGTACGACCTCGTCGCAGCCGGGCGCCAGCACGGCAACAGCCGGCAGCCCGCAGGCGGCCGCCTCGGCCAGCACCAGGCCCTGCGTCTCGGTCTCGGAGGCGAACAGGAAGAGGTCGGCGGCCTGGTACCAGGCGGCCAGTCGCGCGTGCTCCCGGACGCCGGCGAAGTAGATGCGATCACCTGCCGGCGAGGCAGCGGCCCAGCGCTGCAGGGCCTGGCTCTCCTTGCCCTGCCCCACCAGCCACAGGCGTGCGGCGGGCAGCGTGTGGGCAATGCGCTCGAAGGCCAGGAGCACGCGATCCACGCTCTTTTCACGATCGAGGCGCCCGACGTAGAGCAGCAGCGGGTCGTCGGCGCCCAGGCCGAGCTCGCGCCGCGCGGCAGCACGCTCGCCGGGGCGGAAGCGCTCGAGGTCCACGCCGGTCGGCACCACGGCCACCGGCGCGCCGACGCCGCGGGCGCGGAGCTGCTCGCGGATCAGGCCACTCGGCGCCAGCACTGCGTCGGCGCTGGCCGCAAAGCGTGTGCTGAGCCCGAGCGCAGCGGCCTCGACCAGCGGCCGCGTCAGCGGCACGTAGTGCGCGTACTTCTCGTAGCGCGTGTGGTACGTGAAGATCAGCGGCCGTCCGGCCCGGCGCGCGAAGCGACGGGCGGCGGGACCGAGCAGGAACGGATGGTGGGCGTGGAAGACGTCGAGGCTCAGCGCGCGCACCCGGCGGGCGAGCGCCGGCGCCCACGGGATCGCCAGCGCGAATTCCGGATAGGTGGCAGCCGGCACCGAGGGGACGCGGATCACCCGGGAGGTATCGTCGTCGGTGAACCCCGGGAAGCGCGGCGCGAAGAGCCAGACCTCGTGGCCGCACCGCTCGAGCCCGCGGCGCAGCGTCTCCACGGAGATCGTGACCCCGCCGCAGAACGGCAGGTAGTTGTTGGTGAACAGCCCGATCCGCACGCGCGCCGCGGTCCCTCGCTCAGGCCTTGTTGTACTTCTCGAAATCCTCCGGCTTGATGTTCTGCAGCCACTCGCGCAGCTGCTCGGGGTCGTCCGCCTTCATCGGCTCCCCTTCCTTGCTGACCTCCATCTTGCCGGCCTTGGGGAAGACGTCCTCGTCCACGAAGATGGTCGCGCCCACCCGCAGCGCCAGGGCAATCGCATCGGAGGGCCGGGAGTCGACGGTGAACTCGTTGGTGCCGAGCTTGAGGTGCAGCACGGCGTAGAAGGTGTTCTCGCGAAGGTCGGTCACCACCACGCGGGTTACCGACACGTCGAGCGTCTCCAGCACGTTCTTGATGAGGTCGTGCGTCATGGGGCGCGGGGTGGCGATCTTCTCCAGCTCGAGCGCGATGGCGTTGGCCTCGAAGATGCCCACCCAGATGGGCAGCGAGCGCTTGTCCTCGTCGTCGCGCAGGATGATGATCGGCATGTTCGAGACGGGATCCAGCGCCAGCCCGCGCACTTTCATCTCGACGAGCATACGGCCTCCTCCGGCGTCGCGAGCGCGCCGCGCAGGCTGTGCGGCAGCACCTCGGTCACGAGAACGTGGACCACGTCGCCGACCGCGACCTGCCCCTGTCCGTCGAAGTTGACGACCCGATTGCAGCGCGTGCGACCGGACAGCACGCCGGCGTCCTTGCGCGACGTGCCGTCCACCAGCACTTCCATGGTACGCCCGGCCAGAAGCTGGCTGCGAGCCGCCGTGACCCGCTGTACCACGTCGAGCAGGCGCCGGTTGCGATCGGCCTTCACCGGTTCCTCGACCTGATCGAGCATTTCGGCGGCCGGCGTGCCCGGGCGCCGCGAGTAGCGAAAGACGAAGACGTTGTCGTAGCCCACCTGCTCCACGGTCTCGACCGTCGCCTCGAAGTCCGCCTCGGTCTCGCCCGGGAAGCCGACGATGATGTCGGTGGAGAAGCCCAGCGCCGGCTCGGCCTGGCGGAGCGCGTCGATCAGCTCGAGATACCGTGCCCGCGTGTAACCGCGGTTCATCCGCTCGAGGATGCGGTCGGAGCCGGACTGCAGCGGCAGGTGGAACCACTCGCACACCTTCGGCACGTCGCGCATGGCGCGGATGAGCCTGGGCGTGAGGTTGTACGGGTTCGAGGTGGTGAACCGGATGCGGGCCAGCCCTTCGACATCGTTCACGCGCTGAAACAGCTCGGCCAGGTCGGTGGGCGGCGTGAGATCGCGCCCGTAGGCGTTCACCGTCTGGCCGAGCAGCGTGACCTCCCGGCAGCCCTCGGCCACCAGCCCCTCGACCTCGGCCACGATCGTCTCTGGCGGGTGGCTGCGCTCGCGGCCGCGCGTGCGCGGCACCACGCAGAACGTGCAATGCTTCTCGCAGCCCTCCATGACCGTCACGAATGCCTTGAGCCGATCCGCGGACGCCGGCTTGGCGGTGATCTTCACCAGGGGCGCCTCGCCGAGCTCCAGAATCGGCCGGCGCTCGCGGCGCGCGCGCTCCACCAGCTCACCGACGCGGGCGATGGCCGGTGAGCCGAAGACCAGATCGACCGACGGCGCGCGGCGCCGCACCTCGGCCTGCTGCAGCTGCGCCATGCACCCCATCACGCCGATCACCAGGGCGGGCCGCGAGGCCTTCAGGCGCCTCAGCTCGCCGAGCTTGGAGTAGACCTTCTCCTCGGCCTTCTCGCGGATGGCGCACGTGTTCAGCAGGATGACGTCGGCTTCGCGCTCGTCGTCGGTGAGCTCGTACTGGCGCTCGCGGAGCAGGCCGGCGACCCGCTCGGAGTCGTACTCGTTCATCTGGCAGCCGTACGTGATGAGATGGAGCTTGTTCGCCATGATTGGTCCGTAAATCAGCGATTTACGGTGCACTGACCGTAGCATTCGGCTCCAGCGAAGTCAAACAACCGCCGCCGGCAATCGGCTCGGATGCGACAAAAAAAGAGCGCCCCGGCGGCGGGGCGCTCGTGCGCAGGGTGGCGGCGCGAGGGTCTCCCTGGCCTAATCGATCTCTTCCGGACGCCTACCGCCCTTGGCGGCGCCGGCGGTGGCGCTCGCCGCGTGGCCATGGCCGTTGCCCGATGGGTGGCCGTTGCCATTGGTGAACGTCAGCGCCGGCTTCACCTCGAACTGCCGCTCCAGCCGGGCGCGGCGCTCCTTCCAGCCTTCCTGGTACTCCAGCTCGTCCTCGTGCAGCGTCGCCGGCTGCTTCACGCCGTGCGCGTGACGGAACTGGATGGCGAGCTGCGAGGCCTGGCGCCGTACCTCGTCCCACGGCGTGCCGAGCGCGAACTGATCGGAGATGGCGCCGATGCGTCCGGTGTGGATGTTGCACGAGAGCGTGATGGCCGACAGGATCGGCCCCGACCAGTACGACGTCTGCGAGTTGATCGGCATCGGCAGGATGTGCAGGTTGTGGCTGCCGCGACAGTCGCCGGCCACCATGGGAGCGCTGGCCCATGGCGACGTGATCTCGCCGGGGGCCGGCCAGTCGCCCTGCGCGAAAGCCAGCAGCACGGGGTCGTCCTTGCCACCGTAGGTGAAGCCCTTCTTGGTCTTGATGTTGTGCAGCCGCTCGGCCGAGCAGATGTAGCCGAGCTGATCCTTCTCCCCCTTGTCGTCGCGCGTCCAGATGCGCGCGATCACGAAGCGCGAGGAGCGCGTGAGGCCCTCGATGTCGTAGAGGTCCTCGGGCGCGCGCAGCGTGATGACCTTCTCCTGCAGGCCCTTGGCCAGCTCCTCCATCTTGCCGTCGAGCGCCTTGGGATCGCGCGGGTGTGCGCCGGCTTCGATGGCCTGGGCCTTGGTGTCGAGGTCGACGATCTCGAAGACGTAGCCGCGCTTCATCTTGGACGAGGCGATGACGAGGCCCGTGTTGAACCGCGGCAGCATGTAGGCGCCGGTGGCGAAGTGGTTGAACGCCATCGGCTCCGTCTTGTCGGCGAAGGACACCAGGACCGTCTGCGAGGGGTTGTCCTTGCGCACCGGGAACGGCAGCGCCACCGTGGCGGGGCCGGCGCCGCGCAGGTTGCCGGTGAAGGCGTCGGCCACGAGGTCCTGGCCGGGGCCGTACAGGCCGAGCTCGGCCGCCTTGCTGGCGCCCTCCTGCAGCGCATCCCACATCAGCTGGTCGACCACCGCCATGTCGACGGTCTCGGCCATGATGCCGGTCACTGCGCAGTCGTCGCCGGTGTGCGTGGCGATGAGCGAGGTGAAGATGGGCTCGCCCCGGTACCCGTTGTTGTCGAGCACGAACTTGGCGATGACCGACTTCACCTCGTCGGCGGCCACGACGTGGCCGCCCACGCCGCCCACGTCGGCCTTGGTGGCCTTGATGAAGCGGCGGACCAGCGCCGGGTTCTTGGCGAACACGTACGCCCGGTACGAGAAAATGTTCGGCGTGTTGGTCACCGGAATCTTCTCGGCCACCGTGACCGGCAGGCCGTCGAGCTCGCTGCGGGACTGGTGGTAGTCGTCGAGGGGGATCGCCCGGCCGTCACTGGAGCCGTAGGGCCGCTGGCTCATGGCTTGCCTCCGTGCGCAGGTGGGTGGAGATTTTGCTGACGAAGGCAGTCTAACGGCGGTACACTCGGCCCGCAAGCAAGAACTTGAGCGACATGAAATTAATTTCTCACCCCACCTCGCGCGAGCTGCGTTTGCTGGTGCAGTGCCTCGAGCTCTACTACCGGCAAGGACGCAGCCAGAAGGACATCGCCAAGGCGCTCGGCGTCTCGGCGGCGACGGTGTCGCGCCTGCTGAAGCGCGCCTTCGACGAAGGCTTCGTGCGCGTGGAGCTCGACCTGCCGCGCACCGAGGCGCTGGAGACGGCGCTGGCCCAGGCCTACGGCCTGCGCGAGGCGGTGGTGATCGTGGCGGGCGGCCGCGGGGACCTCAAGGCCGAGCTCGGCACCGCCGCTGCGGAGCACTTCGAAAAAATCGCGCGCAACGGCATGAAGATCGGCCTCTCGTCCGGCTTCACGCTCTACCAGACCATCCGCGCGCTGCGGGAGCGGCGCTTCCGTGACTTCGCGCTCTATCCCCTCTCGGGTGAGTCCACGCTGAAGCTGGTCGACCTGTTCCCCAACACGCTGGTCGGGATGATGGCGGCCAAGTACCGCCCGCACGTGCAGGCCTACGCCTTGCCGGTGCAGCATGTGCTCTCGCTGCGAGAGATCGAGCGCGAGCGGCGGCGGCTGCTGCGCGATCCGGAGATCCGGTCCATTTTCGAGGCCGCCCAGAACGTGGACATCGCGCTGACCGGTATCGGCCTCATCGCCGAGAACACCGCGGGCTTCTGCTCGCTGGCCGAGTCCTACGGCGTCAGCGTCAAGCGGCTGCGCCAGCTGGGCGTGGTGGGCGAGATCAACTACCAGCCCTTCGACGCCGACGGCAAGATCGTAGAGCGCAGCGAGCTCCGGCTGCTCTCGCACCGGATCCTCAGCGTGGAAGGCGATCGGCTGCAGGCCCTGGCCCGACGCGACGATCGCTCGGTCGTCGCGGTGGCCGGCGGACGGGGCAAGATCGATGCGGTCCGCGGCGCGCTGCGCGGACACTTCGTCAACGTGCTCGTGACGGACGAGGACTGCGCGCGGGGGCTGCTGGGTCGCTAGGCGCGCCCGGGCGCGCTGGCTTCCTCGAAGGCGCCCAGGCGGCGGAACTTCTCGTAGCGCTCGGTCACCAGCGCCTCGGGCGTGCGGTCGGCCAGGACGGCCAGCTGCTCGCGCAGGGCGCCGCGCAGCTGGGCGGCGGCGGCGTCCCAGTCGCGATGCGCGCCGCCCACCGGCTCCGGCACGACGCCGTCGACCACGCCGAGGCGCACCAGATCGGGCGCCGTCATCTTCAGCACCTCGGCGGCCTCGGATGCTCTCGCGGCATCATTCCACAGGATCGCCGCGCAGCCTTCCGGCGAGATGACCGAGTACACCGCGTACTCCAGCATCAGCACGCGGTTGCCCATGCCGATGGCGAGCGCGCCGCCGCTGCCGCCCTCCCCGGTGACGACGGCGACGATCGGTACCGGCAGGCCCGCCATCAGGCGCAGGTTCCGCGCGATGGCCTCCGCCTGGCCGCGCTCCTCGGCGCCCACGCCAGGATAGGCGCCGGGCGTGTCGATGAACGTCAGCACCGGCTTGCCGAACTTCGCCGCCATCTCGAACAAACGCATGGCCTTGCGGTAGCCCTCGGGGTGCGGCATGCCGAAGTTGCGCGCGATCTTCTCGCGGGTGTCGCGCCCCTTCTGGTGCCCGAGCACGACGACCGAGCGATTTTCGAAGCGCGCGAGGCCGCCCACGATGGCGGCGTCGTCGCCGAACAGGCGATCGCCGTGCAGCTCGATGAAGTCGTCGAACAGCAGCTTGCACCAGTCGCGCGTGTACGGCCGCTTGGGATGGCGGGCCAGCAGCGTGCGCTGCCAGGCGGTCAGGCTGGCGTAGGTGCGCTGGCGGAGCCGGGCCAGACGCTCCTCGAGCTTCGCGATCTCGTCGCGAACGGTCGAGCGATCCTCGACGGCCTGGAGCTCCGCGATGCGCGTCTCCAGCTCGAGCAGCGGCTGCTCGAACTCAAGCGCGTCCGGCATGCTCGATCACCGCGGCGCCGGCGCCGAGGAGGGTCTCCAGCTCGCTGACGAGGTCGGACGTCGGATCCACGGCGACGCCCCGGGCCCGCACGACCACCTCGTGGCCGGGCAGCAGAACATGGACGAACACGGGCACCGTGCCGGCGTGAGCCTCGCACACCCGCCGCAGCGCATTCAGCGTGTCGCCGGCGGCCTCCCCGCCCCGGACGCGCACCCGGCACGCCGTGGGCTCACCGCCGTTCTTGCCGCGCCCGCCGGCCGCCATCGACTGGTCCAGCGGCCGCACCTCCTCGGCCAGGACAACGCGACCCTTCTCGCTGTCGTCCACGCGCCCGCGGACCACCACGGGCTCGCGCGCCCGCAGGACCATGGCGGCGGCCTTGTACGGCTCCGGGAACACGGTGATGTCCACGGTACCCGTCATGTCCTCCAGCGTGAGGAACGCCATGCGGTTGCCGCTCTTGGTCGCGGTCTCCTTGATGGCGGCCACGTGACCAAACAGCGTGACGCGCGCGCCGTGGCTCTTGTTGGCGAGCTCGGCCGAGGACGTCACGCCGAGCGATTCGGCCACGCCCTCGAAGCGCGCCAGCGGATGGCCCGACACGTAGAATCCGAGCACTTCCTTCTCGTAGGCCAGCCGCTGGTCGTCGTCCCACTCGGGCCCGACCGCGGTGGCGGTGGCCTCGCTCGGCGTGGGCGCCGGCGACGCCGCGGGCAGCAGATCGAAGAAGGAGCCCTGCCCTTCCGCCTGGTCGCGCTGCTGGCGCTGCGCGGACTCCAGCGCGACGTCGCACTGGGCCAGCAGGTGCGCTCGTGGCAAGCCCAGGCCGTCGAACGCGCCCGCCTTGATGAGCGACTCGATGACGCGCCGGTTGACGAGGCGGAGGTCCACCCGCACGCAAAAGTCCTCGAGCGTCTTGAACTCGCCGTCGGCCGCCCGCGTCTTGAGGATCGACTCCATGGCGGCCTCGCCGACGTTCTTGATGGCCGCCAGCCCGAAGCGGATGGTGTCGCCGGCGACGCTGAAGCGTACCTGCGACACGTTGACGTCGGGTGGCTGCACGGCCAGGCCCATGGCGCGACACTCGTCGATGTACTTCACGATCTTGTCGGTGTCGCCCATTTCCGACGTCAGCAGCGCGGCCATGAACTCGACCGGATAGTTGGCCTTGAAGTACGCCGTCTGGTACGCCACCAGCGCGTAGGCGGCCGCGTGGGAATTGTGGACGGCGATCCCGTTGGCGATGAAGCTGTGCGCCTCGGGTACTTCGAAGTCGTAGGTGGGCTCGGCGCCGTCGGGCACGAAGGCCACCCGGTGCGTCCACCCGAACGGCGCCTCGGTGACGATCACCGGCGTGGCCGAGGCTCCCCCGCGGCGCCGGGCCGCCACGCGAAGATCGGCGGCGGCCACCACGTCGAGCACCGCGATGGCGTCGGTCTCGGTCAACGCGGTGGCATCGACCCAGCCCCGCTGCGTGAAGATCGGGTGATCGGGCGTGCAGCGCAGCGTCATCCCGTTGGCGAGCGTCAGACGGCCCACCGGCCGGATACCGCTCGGCGTGACGCGCTTCGCCGCAAAGGGCCCGTCCTTCGTCAGCACGAGATCGCCCTCGCGGATGGCGGTGATCGGCTTGCGGGTGCCGTCGGCCATCTCGATCATGGCGTCGGCGCAGATGCACTTGTTGAACCCGTAGCCTGCGAACTTCTCCATCAGCTCCCAGACGCGCTCGCTCTTGGCCGGTGGCGTTCCCCGCTCCTTGCAGCCCGCGATGAACTTCTCGCGCTGCTTGGCCATGAGATCGCGGTCCTTCTTGCCCATGGCGCGCCGGAGGGTATCGGCCTCACCCATGGTGAAGCCCGCCATCTCGGAGGCGATCTGCATGATCTGCTCCTGGTAGACCATGATCCCGTACGTCTCCCGCGTGAACGTCTCCATGGCGGGATGCTCGTAGGTGATCTTGGCCTTGCCGTGCTTGCGCGCGATGAAGTCGGGAATCAGCTCCATCGGGCCCGGGCGGTAGAGCGAGACCATGGCGATGACGTCTTCCAGGCGCTCGGGCTTGAGGCCGCGCAGCGCCTCGCGCATGCCCGAGGACTCCAGCTGGAACACGCCGAACGTGCGCGCCTCGGTCAGTAGCGTATACGTCCTGGCGTCGTCGAGCGGCAACGCGTCCAGGCTCAGCTCGACGCCGCGGGACTCCTTGATGAGCTCCACCGTGTTGGCCAGCACCGTGAGCGTGCGCAGGCCCAGGAAGTCCATCTTGAGCAGGCCGAGCTTCTCGATGGGCCCCATGGCGTAGCCGGTGATGAGCTCCGGTCGCTTGGGGTCCTTGTAGAGCGGGATGTGCTCATCGAGCGCGTCATCGGAGATGACCACGGCCGAGGCGTGCACCGAGGCGTGGCGCGTGCAGCCCTCCAGCGCGCGGGCGATGTCCCACAGCTCCTTCACGGCCGGCTGGCTCTTGACCGCGTCGGCCAGCGGCGGCGACTTCTGGTAGGCGTCGTCGAGCGTGATGTTCAGCGGGAAGCCGGGCACCAGCTTGGCGATGCGATCCACGTCGGCGTAGGACATGCCGAGCACGCGCCCCACGTCGCGGATGGCCGCCTTGGCCCCCAGCGTCCCGAACGTGATGATGTGCGCCACGCGGTCGCGCCCGTACTTGTCGGCGACGTAGCGGATCACCTCGTCGCGCCGGTCGTCGGCAAAATCGATGTCCATATCAGGCATCGAGATCCGCTCCGGGTTCAGGAATCGTTCGAAGAGCAGACTGTATTTGATCGGATCGACGTTCGTGATGCCCAGGCAGTACGCCACCAGGGAGCCGGCCGACGAGCCGCGCCCCGGACCGACCGCGATGCCGTGCTCGCGGGCGTAGTGAATGAAGTCCCACACGACGAGGAAGTAGCCGGCGAATCCCATCTTCTGGATGACCGACAGCTCGTGGGCCAGTCGCGCGTCGAGCTTGTCGCCCGGGCTGGCGCCGTAGCGGCGCTTCAGCCCCTCGCGCGCCAGGTCCTCGAGGTACGTCTCGAGCGTGTGATTGGGCGGCACCACGTAGCGTGGCAGGTGGAACTTGCCGAACTCCAGCATGAGATTGCAACGCTCGGCGACGGCCAGCGTGTTGCGGCAGGCCTCGGGGATGTCGGCGAACACGCGCGCCATCTCCTCGGCCGACTTCACGTAGAACTCCTGCGTCGAAAACTTCCAGCGGTTGGGGTCGCTCATCCCGCTGCCCGTCTGGATGCACAGCAGCGCCTCGTGCGCCCGGGCGTGGCCGGCCTCGAGGTAGTGCGAGTCGTTGGTGCCGGCGATCGGCGCGCCGATCGCCTTCGCGATGGCGAGCGTCTCGCCCGTCACCTTGATCTGCTCGGCCATGCCGTGGGCCTGGACCTCCATGAAGTAGTGGTCCTTGCCGAAGACCTCCTGGTACCAGCCGGCCGTCTGCTTGGCCCTCGCCGTGTCGCCTGCGCTCAGCGCACGCGAGACCTCGGAGTTGAGACAGCCCGACAGCACGAGCAGCCCCTGCGCGTGCTGCGCGAGCAGCTCCTTGTCCACGCGGGGCTTGTAGTAGAAGCCCTCGAGATAGGCCCTGGAGACCAGCTTGATGAGATTGCGATAGCCGGTGATGTCGCGCACCAGCACCGTGAGGTGGTTCGCGCCCTCGTAGCTGCCCTCCTGCGAGCCTCGCTCGGTACGGCCGCCCGGCGCCACGTAGAGCTCGCAGCCCACGATCGGCTTCACGCCGGCCTTCTGCGCCGCCATGTAGAAATCGACGGCGCCGAAGAGGTTGCCGTGGTCGGTCAGGGCGATGGCCGGAAACTTGAGCTCCTTGGCCTTGGCCACCAGCTTCTCGAGCTGGGCGGCCCCGTCGAGCAGGCTGTACTCCGAGTGGACGTGCAGGTGGACGAACTCGGCGTGCTGCACGAGGGATCGTTACTCGAGCTCGATGGTGGCCGGGGGCTTGTTGGTGACGTCGTAGAGGACGGCGTCGACGTTCGGCAGCCGGCCGAGGGAGGCCGCGAGCTCGTCGAGGACAACCGGCGCCAGGCGGGCGAAGTCGGCGGTCATGCCGTCGCGCGAGTTCACCGGGCGCAGCACGAGCGTCTCGCAGCCAGGTTCTCCGCCCAGCGGGATCATCGCCACCGGGAACTGCCAGATGGCGTCGTAGAGGTCGTGCTTGCGCACGATGCGCGTGACCTGAGCGTCTGCCTCGCGCAGCAGGGCCACGCGCGCGGGCGTCAGCGTGGCAGGGTGGATGGCCAACCCCTCCATGCCGCGGCCGCCGCGGCGGAAGGCCATCACGCCGACCCGGTTGATGCTGCGGTGCTCGTTGGTGATCCGCCGGGCGAACGCCCCGGCGGCCTCGGCCTCGGCGAAACCGTCCACCGCCAGCAGGTTGGAATACGAGCGCTCGTCGCCCTGAACGCCAACGGTGCGCACCGGGACAATCCAACCCCGGATGCCGGCGGGCAGCGGCATGGTGGCGGGCTCCACCGCGGCAGTGGCCTCGGCACAGAGGCAGCGCACGGCGAGGCCGGGCCCCGGGAACGGATGGCGCCACACGACCTCGTGCGGCAGCCCCAGCTGCTCGCCGAGCACGCGCACCTCGTCCTTGTAGAGCTCCACGAGCGGCTCGATGACCTTGCCCTGCTCGATGAGCGCCTGAATGCGCTCCACGCGGTTGTGGTGGGTCTTGATCTTGGCCGAGTGCCTGGCGCCGCCCGACTCGATGGTGTCGGGATAGATGGTACCCTGCCCCAGCATCCACTCGGCCTCGCGCAGACCCAGCCGGGCGAGCTCCTCTTCCTGGACGTGGATGAACGTGTCGCCGATGATCGTGCGCTTGGTCTCGGGGTTCGTCACACCGGCCAGCCGCCCGAAGAAGTCCGCGCTGCGGTCCGCCACGTGGATCGCCTCGCGCCCGGCCTCGCGCACCAGATGCTGGATGGCCTCGCCGTCGCCCTCGCGCATGAACCCCGTGTCCACGTAGAGGCCCAGCACGCGGCCGGGCCCGAGCGCCCGGAAGCAGCAGTAGAACGCAACCGTGGAGTCCACGCCGCCGCTGATCAGGAAGAACACCTTGCGCCCGGCGGCGCGCGTGCGGATGTCCTCCATCACCTGCTCCACGCGCGCTCGGGGATCCCAGTCACGCGTGCACCCGCAGACGTCGAAGACGAAGTTGCGGTAGATCTCCGTGCCGAACTCGGTGTGCACGACCTCAGGGTGGAACTGCAGGCCGAACAGCCGCCGCTCCACGTGCTGCATCGCGGCGATCTTGCAGTCGTCCGTCTCACCCATGATGGTGAAGCCGACCGGCGCGTCGCTGACCGTGTCGCCGTGGCTCATCCACACTGTAAGGTCACGGTCCGGAAGTCCTTGAAAGAGCTGGCTCGAACCGCGATGGAGCGAGCAGTGGCCGTACTCCTTGGTGACCCCGCGCGACACGCGCCCCTCGAGGTCCCGGGCCATGAGCTGATGGCCGTAGCAGATGCCGAGCACCGGGATGCCGAGCCCGTAGATGGCGGGGTCCACCGCGGGCGAGGTCGTGTCGAGCACGCTCGCGGGACCGCCCGAGATGATGAGACCACGCGCGCTGGCCAGCTCTCGCGCCGGCTTGTTGAGATCGGTCACGATCGCGTGGACGCCCAGCTCGCGGATGCGCCGCGCGATCAGGTGGCAGTACTGCCCGCCGGCGTTGAGGACGACGATCTGGTTCAGGGGCTCGTCCCCTCTACCGCGGCCGCCCCAGCTTCTGCGCCTGCTGGAAGACCTTGCCCTCGGTCTTGATCGTCGGCGCGATGATCAGCTCCGTTTGCTGCAGCTCGCGAATGGACTGCGCGCCGACCGAGCCCATGCAGGTCCGGATGGCGCCCACCAGGTTCAGCGTGCCGTCCTCGGTGAAAGCCGGCCCGAACAGGATCTGCTCCAGCAGGCCCGCCTGCCCCACGCGGATGCGCGTGCCGCGTGGAAGGTTCGCGTGCGGCGTGGCCATACCCCAGTGATAGCCGCGGCCCGGCGCTTCCGTGGCGCGCGCGAAGGCCGAGCCGATCATGACCGCATCGGCGCCGGCCGCGAAGGCCTTGCACACGTCACCCCCGGTCGTCATGCCGCCGTCAGTGATGACCGGCACGTAGCGGCCGCGCTGCTTGTAGTACTGATCGCGTGCCGCCGCCGCGTCCGCGGTGGCCGTCACCTGCGGCACGCCGAGGCCGAGCACCTCGCGGCTCGTGCACGCGGCGCCCGGGCCCACACCGATCAGCAGCGCGTCGACGCCGGTGTCCATGAGCTCCAGGCACGCCTCGTACGTCACGCAGTTGCCGATGATGAGCGGGATGGCCAGCTGCTTCTTGAGCTTGCGGAAGTCGACCGGCGTGTACTCGGTCGCGATGTGGCGCGCGGTGGTGACCGTGGACTGCACGACGAAGATGTCGGCGCCGGCTTCCTGGGC
>Ga0066388_100001205_pt1 | contig 14200 bp, 10 predicted proteins | sample PanSoiMetaGPlot6_FD_64539 | JGI IMG/M metagenome (GOLD analysis project Ga0066388, IMG submission 64539) | Tropical forest soil microbial communities from Panama analyzed to predict greenhouse gas emissions - Panama Soil - Plot 6 (Hybrid Assembly) | ecosystem: Environmental > Terrestrial >... | reverse complement strand
TGATCCTGCCGAGGCGAACAAGGAGCGAGATCTCTTGAAGCCCGGGTTGGCCGGGCAAAGCACATTCGAGTTTAGCGCGGATGCAAGCGGGCGCCTGCACCTCAAACCTACCGAGGTTATATTCTCCACCTCCTTCGAGAACAGTCGGTATGGAGATTTGACCAATCAGCTCGATCAGATGCTGGGTGCTGCCGGCGGTATGTCCGGCGGTGTCAAGGCCTACCCAGGATTAGCCAACATCCTGCGCACCGTGCCCTACATGTTCGCCTTGCACCTTGGCGATCTGGATCGTGGCATCGGGGTTACCGGCAATTATCTTAAGAGCCAGGTCTTGAAGAACGAGGTGAAGCAGCTCGCCCCGGGCGTGGTGGAGCAGGGGGTTGTCACCTACAACCTGGTTCAGAGCAGGAGCACCGGCAGAAGCCACTACGGCTTCTCAGAGAGTGTGCTCAGATTCACCAGGCAGAATCCAAATCGACTTTACGTGCAAGCTGCGGTCGTAAGCTACGACAGCCGGGGGCACTTTGAGGACAAGGTGGTCCTCTATGGCCTAATTAATCGCGGGCAGTCCGGGGTGAGAATGCCTAATATCATGGATGGCTCCCTGTTTCAGATCTGGCCAGCCCAGCGCTAGCGCCGGTCATTCCGGAAGGCAAGTGCTGGTTCAGCGCTCTCTTCTAAGAGATAGCATCCCGGCTTGTGGCTATAATGCTCGCTATGGATGTCGACCAGCTAGCCGAGATTGTGGAAACCATGGTGCTGCAGCACGCTTATCCGGGCTACGACGTCCGCTCGTTGCGTCTGGGCTTGCCGACAGCGGTGGTGAATGCGCCGGTGAGGGTCTTTAGAGCTGCTCTCCAGAACGAGAGCACGGTAGTGAAGCTTGCGGCGCTGCGTTGGTTCTGGGATCGACCGGGCGATGCTAAACGGTGCATCGCCAACATCAGCCAGGTTTTGGGCGACGCGGACGAGTGGGTGCGGCTGGAGGCAGTGAGAACGATCGGGCGCATCGGTACGGTCGAGGAGGCGCTGGCTGTTCGTGTCTCAGACCTGTTACGGGATCCGGACCCTGAAGTCCGAAAGGCAGCAGCAAAAACCGTTGGCAAGCTTGGCTGCCGGGCTGAGCCGGTCATTGTCGCCCTGAAAGTGGCAAGCGGGGATCCTGATACCGAGGTGAAATGGAAGGCTCAGAAGGCACTGCGCCAACTGGGAGCGTACCTTCCTTGAGGTGACCGATCCGCACAGGCTTTGAGGGAATCGGCTGCTACGTCCGCTCGTGGCCGGTGTTGGCGGTGACTGCCGTCAGGTGGTCGGCAATCTGCTCAATTTCATCAAGGAACCGGTGGTCTTGGGTAAGCCGCTTATGAAAATCGTGCTCGTAATACTGTTCGAGGAAGTTAAGGTCGTAGCGGATAATTTTCAGGAGCTCATCGAGACAATCCAATACCTTGAGGTCGAGCTCCTGTAGCTTCCCCAGCCAATGAGCGGAGAGTTCAGGACTGGCCTGGGCGAGCGCTCTCTGGCTTTTCTCCACAATTGCACCGTAGCCGGCTGCCATAGCGTGCAGATAGTGGGAGATCATTTTCTCCTCGAGGGTAATCCGCTTAGCCCTGAGAAGTAAAAGGGACTCCGCGATCCTATCGACGAGAGTCCCTATGCGTCTGATTTCATTCAGCCATCCAGTGATGACAATTTCTTGGCTTTCACTCATCTGCGGATGAACCGGTGCCCCCGTGATGCGAGCTTGATCCTTTTTCGAGCAAGGGTTATAGAAGGTCAAGCTCGACCGGGAATCCTGCTCAGGACAGGCTGGGGCTGAAATTGTCGACCGAGTCGACTGTGCTTACCGAAAGATGCGCTCCCTGAGTGCGCCGGAAATTGTCCAGATACCGTCGTAGGGCTTCCCGTATGAGATCCGACCGGGTGCGATGCTCGCACTGGGCCACGAAATCAGCTTGCTCGAGCATGGCTGGTGGTAGAGCAATCAGTACCTTCTTTGGCATGTACGCTTCCTCTTAAGATCATGATGGCGGCAAAAATCAGGATCCCACCGAGGCGAAGATCAGGATCCTGAATTGAAGGGATTACCAACAAGAACGATGTCGACGACGGACATTCTGTCGCGGACATTCAACGGCTATTCACTTTACACGTGATGCTGAATATCGTAAAGGTCCAAAAGGGTCATAAACGCTTATTTTCGCAAGACCACACATAAAAGCTTTTTCTGATAATCGGAAAGTCAGATGCTGCAACAGTCGCGGCCTTACCCGCTCCGTAGCTATTATCATGAGTGCTATGGCTGGACATACGGTAATGTTATTGAGATATAGATGGAAATCCTGCCGATCATTGCCACTGCTCATTGCGTTTTTGTCAGCTGCATGCTAGGCAGTTCTGTACAGGTTTTCTACAGAGAACGGGAAAGGCACTGAGTTCGGAGCAATGCGGAGTTGTGAGCAGTTGCTGGCCGAGACTGATACCGTCGGCAGTGGCAGTTGAAATGCTCCGGCAAGCTGGCTGGCTGGCGCCCAATTCTTTAGTGTCCGGTCACGGCGGTGTGCAGATAAGTCAGAATGGTGGGCAGGGTGGAGCAGCCAGGCTAAGGCTTGTATTGTCCGCTCAGCAGCCACCAGTAGATGAGCGCCAGATCCAGGGAGGCGCGACAGGCGTCCCGGTACAGGTGAACAGTGGAGCCTGGCCTGTCAACCCACGGTACGTAAATCTTGTCGATGCGAAACCCCCTCCGCCTGGCTAGCATCAAGATCTCCAGGTCGAACAGGAATCGCTTCAATCGTTGGCGCGGGAAGAGATACTCAGCTGCCACCCGCCTGAATGCCTTGAATCCGGCTTGTGTGTCCCGGATCCCGGGCGTGACCAGATTGCCGACCACAGCCCGGGAAACCACCGCCAGCATCCTTCTGCCGATTCCCGGATATTTTGTCTCTTTCTGGCGCTGGGCAACGGCCACATCAGCTCCATCTTTGAGATGGCTGAGGAATTCATCTATCAGTTCCGGAGAATAGGACAGGTCGGCATCGGTGAAGAATAGAAACTCTCCCTGGGCTCTCAGCATGCCCTCCTTTACCACCGCTCCCTTGCCCTGGTTCCGCGGCATCTCAATTACCCTTAATTGACAACCGGTCTGGTTCTGGTGGCTTCTGGCAACATCGGCAGTGTTGTCCGTGCAACCATCGCAGACTACCAGAACCTCGCTTGCCGGGTGGCATCGATCCAGGTAACCAAGAACACTTACCAGGGTTGTCCCAATGCGCTTCTCCTCCTGGTAAGCAGGAATTATGATTGAGAGGGTCGGTGCGGCTTCTGGCATGAAGATAGCTTACTACGCTGCCCTCTCTTGTTTTGTGAGTCCGAGGCGCAGGCGGTCTTTCTTTGCTCGATAAGATCCCCTGTCGTCCTGAAGAAGAAAGAGTGACTCCGCGTCCAGCGGTGCCCTGGCGATCCTGGCCTGACTGACGAGATCGGATTGCTCAAACGTCTCTGATTCTAGAGCAATTGGTACCTTCTTCCACACCTACGGTTTCTCTCAAAAGCAGGGCGACGGCAAAGGCGAGGATCGATGCGGGACAGGGACCGGATCAGCTCTCCTTGGCAGGAACCGGCTCCGGTTCTAACGTGGTCGTGATTCTGCTAGTGCGGCGATAAACCTCCAGGAGTATGAGCGCGAGAATAACTGGCTGGCTGTACTGACGATTGACGAAAAGGAAAACGACGAGGCACAAATTGATGGCTAACCAGGCTAGCAAAGCCAGCCTTCTCAGAGAGCGCGATTGGAGGTCGGGAACTCCAGGCTCGCAGTAGATGATGAAGCCAGCCAGGAGCAGCAATGTCAGGTCGTAGGAGAGGAAGTGAGGCTCGATCAGAGGCACCAGGACCAATCCGAGCAGCATAATCATCGGCAACTTTACATCATCGCTGATCGGTGATCTAAATAGCCTGTGTCCTCGCCATAGCGTCAACAAGGCAAGTGCGGCGGCGATACCGTAAATCGGGATCTTGGCCAGGTCGCGGTAGTCCATGGGTAAGAGCATTAGTATTGCCGACGGCAGGCATATGACCAGATGGGTTGGCGGCCCGTAAGCAGAACTGGAGTAAGTGGAGTCACTGAGCCGCAGGCAGTCGAGCCAGCGCAGCGTCACCTCCGGTGCGGTAATCAGGGCGCCTATGGCAACTTGAAAGGCAATTCCCACCAAAAGTGACAGAAGGCACTGGAAACGGCGGCTCAAGGCCAGGAGCGCAGCTACGAATGCCGCAGCCGGGAGGAACTGCAGCTTGAGGAAGAGCAGTGACCAGATCAATCCGGCCAGCATCTCCTGTCGACGTCTTAACAGGACGTAACCCCCGCACAGTGGCAACAGGCCAAGTGGGATTCCGAGCTGCCCGATTAGGAGGGTGTGAAAGATTGGGAAGTACAAGAAGCTCATCCAGAAAATTTTGGCAGCGCCGGGACTGCCAGGAAGGACGCAACCGAGAACGAACGCCACCAGGATGAGCGCTGTCAAGGAGATGATCTGCCAGCAGACAAGCGAGAGATCCGGACTGACTTGACCAAGCGGAGCAAACAGCGCGGCTGTCAACGGGCTGTACATATAAATGGCGGTGTGATTGGCAGCGATGTGCGGTAGGAGTTCGTGTGCTGCCTTGTCAAATGGGGCACCGATAAGCGTGCCGGCCCCTGGCTGCGGATACAACCTGGCTGCTTGCCCGGTAGCTATCAGATGCCCCGCCACATAAAATGCCGAGAGGTAATCAGAGCCCTGCATCAGGCTGGACAAAGCGGTGCTGGCGTAAAAAATTATGATCAACATCGTCAGCCCGCATGTCCTGGACAAGACGAACCAGATGTTGAATGAACGAGCTGAGGCTGGGGTGGGCTCTTGCGGTGTGATCACTTTGGAGATGTTCGTGGAGACAGGACTGGAGGACTACACTCTTGGGGCAGCTACGACATCTCTGAGGCCGGAGCCGCTCGATCTCAAGCGTCCGGGAGGGCGGTGGATCGCGCCAGACTGTGCCTCGGCTACTGTGGTGGCACTGCCAGTCTCTCCAGGATTTTGTACATGCGTTGGACGCCGTTGGTCAAGCTGGTCAGGGGAATCCTCTCGTCTCTTCCGTGCATGGTAGCGATGTGCTTCTCATCAATTTCGAACGGCTCGAATCCGTAGGATACGATGCCCAGGTCTCGGAACCAGTGCGAGTCGGTAAACCAGGGCACAATTACCGGCACGACAGGTAAGACGGCTGATTCCTCGGCGGCGACTGACTTGATGGCGCTGAACAGCTCCGTATCGAACGGTGAAGGCGTCGCGCTTTGCCATTCGAGAACGGACACTGCGATCTCCGGATCGGCAATGAGCTTCTTCATGCCGTTTATGAACTCTTCGTGCTTAATGCCCGGTAACAATCGGCAGTCCAGCTCGGCGGTGGCCTCTGCTGGAATGACATTTGTCTTGTATCCGGCCTGGAGTACCGTCAAGGAGATCGTGTTGACCAGCATGCAGGACTTGATCTTGTCCTTGAGAACCATGTCAACGGTTCGCTGATCCTTTACTGCACTATCGATATCGGCGTAGGCAGAGCGCAGCGGTCCGGTCTCGGTCTTGCTTACTTGCTGGAAGAACTCGCGCACCGCTGGTAATACCAGTACCTCCGGCTTCCTGTCCACAATCCTGGCTAACGCTCGCACAAGCCGGCTCGTAGAAGCATCGGCCATGGGCATGGAGGCATGTCCGGCTTCTCCCCTGGCCGTCAGCTTGAGCCAGAGAGGCGACTTTTCACCAATGTCGATGCCCCAGAACCGGATCTTGCCATCCTGGTCCGTGTCGATGTGAAAGCCCTCATTGAGCAAGAATTCAGCGTCCTTGATCAGATCGCTGTGGTTTTGCACAAACGACTTGGCGCCATAATCGCCACCTACCTCTTCATCTGGCGTGCCGAGGAAGATCACATCCCGATCCGGTTTCCGTCCCGATCGCTTCAGCAAGAGCATCGCTTCCAGCTCAGCAATGGCCATGCCCTTCATGTCAAGCGCGCCCCGGCCCCACAGCTCGCCATCATGGATCTCCCCTTGGAACGGTGGATGTTGCCAGTCCTCAGCACGCGCCGGCACAACATCGATGTGATTGAGCAGTATGATCGGCCGTTTTTTCCCGCTGCCCTTAAGACGTGCGTAGACACTAGCGCGTCCCGGGGTGGTATCAAACACCTGTGCTTCGATGCCGTTGTCCTTTAAGACGGAGGCCAGATAGTCGGCCCCCAGGCGTTCGTTGCCAGGGGGGTTGGTAGTGTTTACCTTTATATACGAGGAAAGATAGCGGGCGGCCTCGTCGCCGGCTTTGTTGAAGCTGACATCAGCGCCGGCCTGGCTCGACCTGGCTCCGGTGAGCGGCTGAGAGCCGCTCACCGGTCGCGCGGTCATTGCCGACGCGGGGACGGACAGGGCTATGAAGGCGGCCATACACCACTTGAGCGACGCCGACCAGGAATTTTTCATGCGCGTAAGCCTCCCTTGCACCAAAACAAAGACACCACCCGAACTGAATCGCGGTGGTGTCTTTGCTACTGCCTGGCTGTCTGTTGCGATGCAGACTCAGTATTTCCTCATGCTTCAGCCAGTCCTTCACATGGGGCGGGCTCGCTTGCTGTCGTTTCCGGTCAGCGCCGACCTGAAGTTTCCGCAAGGCCCCTCGGCTCGAAGCAGCGACTCATTCACTGCTCACCGTCGATGCAATAACTGTAGCATCTGCAAAAATGTTTGGAAGTACCCCAGTGAACATTTAAGATCGGCAGTCTTGGCAAGATCAAGAGGCAGCAGCTATCGCCAGTCCGCATGCTGATTTTCGTTAACAAGCGCTCGATCAATCTGTTGCATGCGAGTTTTGCCTGCGAGCGTATTTGTGATTGAATTTGTACGGCTGCAGGATCAGGATAGTCGGGCAGCTTGCCAGGAGACCGGAGAAAATGATAATCGCGACCTGGAACGTCAACTCGATCTCTGTTCGACTTCCGCACGTTCTCCAGTGGTTGGAGAAGTACAAGCCGAATGTTCTGTGCATTCAGGAGACCAAGGCCACTGACGACAAGTTTCCAGCTCAAAGCTTCGGGGGCATCGGCTATCACTGTGAGTTCTTCGGGGAGAAGGCATACAACGGGGTGGCCATTCTCTCTGACTCCAAGCCGTCCCGGGTTCTGAAGGGATTTGCCGGCGAACCGGCGTCTGCCTCCAAACGGTTCATTGAAGTGGCGATTGGGCCTTTGTCTGTCTTAAATGTCTACATTCCGAATGGTTCTGAGGTGGGATCCGACAAATTTCATTACAAGCTCAAGTGGGTGGAGACGCTGGGCGACCATTTGAACCAGGCGCATAAGCCCGCCGAAAAGCTGGTTCTCTGTGGTGATTTCAATGTCGCTCCCGAGGACAGGGATGTGTACGATCCGGTGGCGCTGGCCGGGCAGATACTGCTGAGCGATGAGGAGAGGGCTGCCGTTGAGGCGGTCAGGCGCTGGGGATTCATTGATACGTTCCGGATGCACAACCAGGAGCCAGGGTACTACTCCTGGTGGGACTATCGGGCCATGGCCTTCCGGCGCAAGATGGGGCTGCGCATCGATCATATCTGGGCTACTCAGCCGCTGGCTGAGCGGTGCACACGCGCTTGGATAGACGTTGAGCCACGCAAGCTGGAAAAGCCTTCGGACCACGCGCCGGTGGCTGCCGAGTTCAGGCTAGACTGAGCGAACGGCTCTCACTTGCTCTCGTAAGAGAACAAGATCTGCTCGGGCTCGATGCCCTGAATTGGCTTGTAGCCGCCCTCGATGATCATGTCCGCCAGCTTGCTGGCCGCCTTGAAGTAGCTGTCGGATTGGCGCTCGCCGGTAAGCTTGCGTGCCAGATCCTGACAGAGTATGTCGGCGGCGGCGGCAATCACCTCGTCGTTCTGCTGATTGGCCCACAGGCTTGTCACCAGTATTGTGATCGCGTCCTGCGTCCGCTGCGACAGCTCGGCAATCCGGCACTGGCGATCGGCCAGTTTAAGCTGATGCTTGACCATGGCCTGGCTTAGCTCCAGGGCCGTGCTGCCCAGCTTGTCCACGGCGAAGTCGACGTGACCCTTGAGCAGAGGCTTGACGCTGCTCAGGTCGCGCTGGTCCGGGCCGGACATAATCTGACCCAGGAACCAGAAGGCGTAGGGCACAAGCTCGTTGCGAAGCGCAAAGGCATGCATCGGATTGAGCGGATTGAAGGTCTTCAGTCCGGCGCGCTGCAATGCCTTGCCGACCGGTTCGAAATACGTGGCGCCGTGCTGCTTGGCCAGAGACTTGAAGAAAGCCATGCCCAGCATCTCACCTTCACCCTCGTAAATGCAGGGTGCCAGGAAATCGTAGACGTTCTCACCGAACGGGTGCCCATAGAGGAAAGATCTGCCACCGTGGGTCTTCATGAAGTACTCGATGGCCACCTCTTTCTCGGCTTCGCTTCCGAAGATTTTGGCGATGATGCACTCCAGCTCTCCCCGGTAACCCTGATCGAGCAGCCAAGAGCCCCAGTCCCGGAGCGCGTCGGAGCCGGTAATCAGCGCCGCGGTGCGAGCAACACGTCGCTTCACCAGCTCCCGGGTCTCAATCGCGGCCCCGTATGTCTTGCGGAAATGCGCCCAGGGCAGGATGTTGGCTAGCAGCTGGCGCATAACGCCGGATGCCGTTGAGCAGAGGGCCAGGCGACCCAGGTTGAGTCCATGGTAGGCGACCGTCAGACCGTCGCCTACCGGCGGAACGAGAAGATTCTCTTTGGGAACTGGGAAATCCTTGAAAATGATCCCGTGATTGTAAGCATGCTTGAGAGCGTGGAGACCATAGCGCACGATCTTGACCTGGTCGTTCTCCACCGGTGGTAGGTCAGCTATGAGCGCCGAGGGCTTTCCGTCGATGAGCGCTACCACCCCGATCGTGCGGCCGGGAATCGCGTTGGTGATAAACAGCTTCTCGCCATTTAAGTAATAGTGATCACCCTTCAGGGTGGCGGTGGTGCGCAGGGCGGTCAGGTCAGAGCCGGCGCAGGGCTCGGTCAGGGCAAACGCTGAGAGCGCCTGACCGCTGGCCAGTTTCGGCAGGATGCGCTTTTTCTGCTCTTCATTGCCAAAGCTGCGGACCGGATCGACCGCCCCGATGCAACCGTGCACGGAGGCTAGTCCGGCGCTAGTGGGATCGATCATGGCCACCTGGACCAGGAAATTCATGAAGTGGGCTACGGAAGCGCCTTGCCCACCGTACTTGCTATCAATAAGCATGCCCCAGTAGCCAGCCTGGGCCAGGTCGTCGATTGCTGCCTGGGAAACCTTACCCTTCTCGTCCCAGATTGTGCGAGCTTCCCGGTGCTTGCGCAGTACGGAAAGAGACCTTTCCATGGCTGGAAGACAGGGCGCGCTTGTGCTCAGGGTCCCCGCTGTGAACAGCTCGAGCGGAATCTCGTTGTCCCAGATCGCCTTGTGAATCGGGCTGTTGACGGTCTTGTACTTCTGGGCGAACATGGCCTCGACCTGGTCGTCTGCCCGATCGACGGCACCGGTCCTCGTCGCTTCCTCTTCAGTCTTGCCGCCCAAGCGCAGCGCGGTTTCGGCAAAGCTTGTCTGTTTTTCTTCTTCTTGGATGGTAGTCATAAAATGCCCATCTATGAGTGCAAAAGCGGTACTTCAAGTTTTCATCATAATATATAGGGCTTGCCTGCTGCCTTTAGTGGGGCTAATGCTGGAAAATGCCTTACCGGTTTGCAGCACGCAAAGCCGGAGACAGCGTAGCCCGAACGTCCGCCCAGCCCACCAGGGCTCGGCTTAAGCTCCCTGGTCCGGTAAAGGACTGGCCTGCCGCCCAAGTGTAAGGAAATTGAAACACCTTGACAAGCAGCTGCTGTGCCGGCCGACATGGGAGTTCCGGCGGTACCGGCAAAGCTCACCGGCGCTCACACCGTAGGTGGTGCCAGCGCCGGTGAACGGTGTGTGCTCGCAAGAACGCTCTGATGCGTGAGGCCGTTAGCGCGCCGCCTTTATCTGGCGGGTCAAACCGCGATCGGCTATTTGTCCTTGTTTAGCTCAGCGTCGAGTACGCCAAGACCGGGGTTGAGGGCGGTCAGGAAGAAGGTGCGGTACGGATGCTTTTTGCCCTGCTCGGCAAGGTCCTTGGTGGCGGCGGTTACCTTGTCGAAGCAAAATCCGTGAGCCTCCTTCACCCCGTCATGCAGGCTAGGAATGAGAGCAGCAGGACCTAGAAGCGTGTCCGTGAAGACCTCCCCGGAGACATTCTTGTAAAGCTGGAAGAACTGGGAGAAATCGCTCTCTGCCGGAGCCTTTCCGCCGGCCTTTTCGGCGGCCAGCTCTACCGCTTTGCCGGCAACCGTGCCGGCCAGGCCACCCAGGAGCGCCCCGGTTGCCGCTTCGGCGGCGGTGGTTGCAGCTTGCTCGGTTGCTGAAAGCGCTTTGCTCTTTGAGTCGAACAGCTGGCCTATCTCTTTGGCGGCGACGCCTAGCGTTCCACCGAAAACGATACCCTTGGCAATCTCACCCCAGATCGACTGGCCTTCTTCTTCCTTCTTGGCTTCAGGCTTCTCAAACTTGTCTTGTCCGTCTGGCATGACCCTTCTCCTTTAGTAATCTGTACCGACCAACTGCTGTGACCGTCTATATCCGGCTGGCAAAATTGCTGGACAGAATTTCCGAAGTTAATTTGGAGAAGATGGCTGGAGGCTCAGGACTCCCGGGCAGCCTTCGTTTTGGCAAGCCCTGCCCAGTCCGTGTGGATAAAGCCAAGTTCTGGTTTATCTATACGTTCATAAGTATGAGCCCCAAAGAAATCTCTTTGAGCCTGGGTCAGGTTCTGGGGCAGGCGGGCCGAGCGGTAGCTGTCGAAATAGGCCAGGCTTGCTGAGAAGGCCGGCACGGCGATGCCCAGGCTCTGGGCAGTTGACACGACTTCACGCCACTGGGACTGCGCATTCGTGATCCATTCACGGAAGTCCGTATCCAAAAGGAGGTTGTTGAGATCCGGCTGGCGCCGGAAAGCCTGGGCAATCCGATCCAGGAACTGGGCTCTTATGATGCAGCCGCCCTTCCAGATGCGGGCTGTTTCGGAGAGGTTTATGCCCCAGTTGTAATGCGCTGAGCCGGCATGGATGAGGGCCATGCCCTGAGCGTAAGAGCAGATCTTGCTGGCATAGAGGGCATGCTCAATTGCTTTCACGAGCCGATCTGGATCGCCTGAATAGCCGGCCTGAGCTGGGCCGGGCAAGAGTTTCGAGGCAACTACGCGCTCCTCCTTCATGGATGAGAGAAGTCGCGCGGTCAAGGCGGCTTCAATCGTGGGAATTGGAATGCCCAGCTCCAGAGCAATCTCGGCAGTCCATTTGCCGGTTCCTTTCTGCCCGGCCTTATCCTGAACCAAGTCCACCAGCGGCTTTCTCGCATCTTGATCGATAACCGTGAGGATCTGGGCCGTGATCTCGATCAGGAATGAGTTCAGAAGCCCCTCATTCCATTTCTCGAAGATCTCGCTTATCTTCCTTGCTTCGAGACCAAGCCCACGGCTCAACAGATCGTAGGCCTCGGCGATTAGTTGCATGTCACCATATTCGATACCGTTATGGACCATCTTGACGTAGTGCCCTGAGCCATCTGGTCCGAGATAGGTGACGCAGGGACCGTCGCTGACCTTGGCGGCAATCGCCTCCCAGATCGGGCGGACCTGCTCGTAGGCGTCCCGATTCCCACCGGGCATCAAGGAAGGACCCCAGAGCGCGCCTTCTTCGCCGCCGGATACTCCCGAGCCTATGAAGAACAACCCCTGTAGGGCGAGCTCCCGTTCGCGCCTGCGGGTGTCCTCAAAGTAAGAGTTGCCACCGTCAATAATGATGTCGCCCTTCTCCAGGTACGGCTTAATCTTGGCCACCGTAGCATCTACAGCCTCGCCGGCCTTGACGAGAAGGATTACCTTCCGGGGACGTTCCAGCGACTGCACAAAGGTGGCCTCGTCCTTGCAGCCAATGACCTGCTTTCCCCTGGCCGGCCCACCGGTGAAGGCGTCTACCTTGTCGGTGTGGCGATTGAACACGGCAATCGGGTAACCGTTGCGCTCAATGTTGAGGGCAAGGTTTTCGCCCATTACTCCCAGTCCAATCAGACCGACCTTCGCTCTATCCGCCATGGGCTGTCTCCTCCCTCTTCGCTGCGGGAACTGCCGAGTGACCGAGAACCAGGCCACTGTTTTAATTACTTGACAAAAGCTTACCAGCTTGGAAACTGGCTTTTCCTGCAGCTGTAGCTTTTGGGGCCGCGCCGCCGTTCCGGCTAAACGCGCTTGAGCCGGATGATTCCGGCCTTGGTCGGCCTCTGGCTGGGTGATCTGACCTGGCATCAGTGCGTGATGTAAGATGGGTTCTGAGGGGGCGTGGCGCCCTGATTCAGGTAAATGACGTTCCAGATGGCTCTGCGGGCTCAGGCTTGTCTGCGCGTTAGGCGTTAGGAGTTGCGAGGGGAGACAAATGTCGCAGGAAGTGAAGCCTGTAACCGTCCCGCTGTCTAAAGTTGTTCTATATAAGCACGGAATCGGTTACTTCGAGCGGCGCGGACGCGTTGCCGGTCCAGCTACAATCAGCTTGCTTTGTGGGGCTGACGAAATTGATGACATGCTCAAGTCACTCTTCATTTGGAATGAAGGTGGCGGACGAATCGGTGCGGTCACCTATGATTCATCAAAGTCCATCCACGACAGGTTGGCAGAGTTTGGGGTGGAGATTGGCGGCTGCCGGGGGCTGGTTGATCTGATCAGCCGGATGAAAGGACTGCCGGTCACCCTGTCTGCTTCCGGCGAGTCGGTGGCAGGTAGGGTGGTCGGTCTCGATCAAACGGAACAGCTGGTGGGTGAGACCAAAGTGTGTGAGCAGCACCTGGTGATTTACACCTCCGACCGAACGTTCAAACGCTTGAGCCTTGCTGCCATATCGTCCATTAAGGTGGATGATCAGGCGGCAGCCAAAGAGGTCGGGGAGCAACTAGAGCTGCTGTTCCAGGCGACCAAGAAGCGAGATCAGAAGCTTTTGAGGATCTCTGTGGAGGAGGACGGCGAGCGGGACGTCCTGGTCGCTTATTCCATTCCCTGCCCGATCTGGAAGACAAGTTATCGGCTGGTGGTTGGCTCCGACGAGAGCCTGCTGCTGCAGGGGGTGGCCATTGTTGACAATGTCCAGAGCGAGGACTGGGACAACGTTCAGATCGTGCTGATCAGTGCTGCTCCCATCACTTTCATTCAGCCTCTCTACGATCCAGTGCAGCCGTTAAGGCGGCGAATCGACGCCCAGGGTGTCGCCTCGTCCGGACCGATTGTTGCTGAGTGGGCACAGCGCTCTGAGCTGAGGCGTCCGAGCGTTAAGGGGGCGATGTACGGGGTTGGAGCGACGCCACAGCAACAAGAGCAACTGCGTGCCATGCAACACTCATGGGAGATGGAGACGCTAGACGGCTCAGCGACCCCGGCAGACGCCGAAGCACAGGCGATCGGGCAGAGCCACAGCGTGACCACCGAGGACATGTCTACCCAGACAACCGAGTCGGGCGAGCTTTTCGAGTATCGCATTGCTAACCCGGTTACCGTTCCTCAAAACAGCTCTGCGCTAATTCCGATTGTCCAGCAAGTCATCGAGGGGGAGCGAATCTCTCTCTACAACTCCCTGCGTCACAGCAAGCATCCCTACAGCGCTATCAAACTAAAGAACACAACCGGTCTGACTCTGGAGTCAGGACCGGTGACTGTAATGGAGGAGGACGCTTATGCCGGCGAGTCGCTCCTGGATGTTCTCAAGTCCGGGGATGAGCGGGTGCTGCCCTATGCGCTCGATCAAGGCTGCCACGTAATTCCCCGCGCCAACTACAAGCGTAAGCCGATTTGGCGGGCCAGAGCCTGGTTTGGGCTTATATACATGGATTATCGTGAGCTGTTCGGCCGGTCCTATCAGGTTGAGAATCTGACCGATCGGGCTAAAACTGTCTATGTCGAGCATCCGATCAAACCAGCCACGACGCTGGTCGATGGTAGCGAACCGGCTGAAACAACGGAAAGTTACTACCGTTTTCGCTTAGACCTGGCTCCCAGGCAGTCAATGACTCTCGATGTTTGGGAAGAGTCGGAGGCCGCACAG
>Ga0066388_100001203_pt1 | contig 14207 bp, 14 predicted proteins | sample PanSoiMetaGPlot6_FD_64539 | JGI IMG/M metagenome (GOLD analysis project Ga0066388, IMG submission 64539) | Tropical forest soil microbial communities from Panama analyzed to predict greenhouse gas emissions - Panama Soil - Plot 6 (Hybrid Assembly) | ecosystem: Environmental > Terrestrial >... | reverse complement strand
CTACTTCCTCCGGTCCAAATTCATTAGCATCCTGGGACCTCAGCCGGTGCTGGTTGGGCCTCCCACACGGCTCGGCTTTGCAATATTAGATAGGGCTCAGCCCCGGGTAAATCCGTGAAATCCCCCCGTCCGTGGGAATCCTCCCACTCGGGCGGCAAAAGGCTCCACATATAAGGGATGCACCAGAGCCACCTTTATGAGAGCTCTTAGGTTTAACCTGCCAACCTATAGAGAAAAGATGCTTGCTGTTGAAGCCGTAGATTTAACGTTGCCATGGGAAAAACCGGATGGTAAAAACGTAAAACTTTCCGTATATATATTGACAACCCAGAGAGGCGCGGGAGATTAACCACATGGACACGAATAAGACGACCGACACCATCACCAGACAGAAGACAACGATTTCCGACAGACTCACCAAGGAAATCGAGCAGCGCAAGACCGCCGAAGTTGGCTTGGTAGCCATTCTGGCCAAGTTGATGCCCTTCATGTCGACCAGCAAGTAACCAGCGTAATCGTCAGCGATCTGACCGGGCAGGTCGTCATCCGTAGATGCACCGCCCAATCGTGACGGATCCAGCTGGGCAGACGCGCAGCGTCAACCTATAAATAGGGCAATCGGAGCGGCGACTCTTCTATGAGGCGGTTTGCGGGTTGAGGTAATAGCGGCTGTGTGCGGCAGCAGGCTGACCGTTGTACTTGGCACCGGGCTTCTCGTTGTAGGCAACCTGGCACTCGGCGGTGCGGGTGAATACCATTTGGGCAATCGGCATGCCGGCATGCAGTCGCACAGGGCGATTGCCGACGTTGACAATCTCGAGTGTGATTTGGGCCGGCGGGTGGCTGAACCCGGCATCGATGAAACCGGCAGTGACATGCACCATAACGCCGAGACGGGCAAGGCTCGATTTGCCTGTCAGTTGGCCAACCAGATCACGCGGCAGGCAGAGTTTTTCCAGGGTAGCGCCCAGGATGAACTGGCCCGGCTGCATGACGACGCTGTCGTCGACGACGTGCACCAGCCCTTGAAGCACACTCTGAGAATCGTATGGGTCTATGACCTGGTCCGCCGCCGGCTCGTGCCACGAGAATCGATTGGAGAGGCGAACGTCATAGGAATTGGGCTGAATGAGCCGATCTTCGTATGGGTCGATGATGAGCTTACCTGCGGCGGCCTCCTTGCGGATTTCGAAATCTACGAGTATAGACATCTGCGTGTCCTCACTTGAGCCGGGCGTCGCCTCTACAAAAGCGCCGATCAGCACTTAGTATAGCCGCAGGACGAGCACATGCGGCAGGCTTCGTAGTGCAGATAGGACGCGCTGCTGGAGCCACATTCCGGGCACCCACTCAGTTGCCTTCCCCGAGACTGCGGCCGGCCCGCGGCGCCGAAGCCCGAGACAGCCTGACTAAATTTGTCCTCACCTGAAGCGCGTATCACGTGGGCTACACCCTGCCTGGCCTGAGCGACGACGGCAGCATGGCCGGCTGGCGGGGCGCCAAGCTTCTGGGGACTAGTCACAGTCCCCGCCGGTTCGGCAGAATCTCCTTTTTTTAAGGGGTCTGTCCTGCCGATGCTCAACACTTGCGTCACCCGGCTGGTATCACGATATACCGTCAGCCCCTTCAGCCCCATTTTGTATGCCTGCCAGTAAGCACCACTTACGTCATCGACGGATGCTTCGGCCGGGAAATTTATGGTTTTCGAAACAGCACAATCGGTATATTTCTGGAAAGCAGCCTGCATACGCACGTGCCAAACAAAAGCAATGTCATGCGCGCACTTCCAGATGCGTTTTACGTCGTCGGGAACGGTATCGATGTGTTGAACACTACCTTCATGCGCAATGCCGCGCATGAGATCGTCGCTGTAGAATCCCCGGTCGCGAGCAAGCTGCTCGAAAAGCGGATTGACTTCGATCAACTCCGTTCCACCCAGGACTCGGCGAACGAATGAGACGGCAAAAACAGGCTCGATACCGGAGCTGGTGCCAGCAATGATAGAGATGGTGCCGGTCGGAGCTATGGTAGTCACGGTGGCATTTCGCATGCGAGTGCCGTCGGCGTGCCAGGTACTGAACGGCCAGTTGGGAAAGGTTCCCCGCTGGTCGGCGAGCGCCTCGGACGCTCTGTGAGCTGCTTGTTGAATGAAGCGCATCACCTCTGCCGCCCGTTCGATTGCCTCGTCGGAGTCATACGGCACATTCATTTGGATGAGTGCCTCTGCCCACCCCATTACGCCTAGCCCGATTCGACGATTGCCGAGCGCGGCATTAGCTATGAACTCAAGCGGATACCGATTGGCTTCGATGATGTCATCCAGGAAGCGGACGCCCAAATAGACGATTTCTTTGAGGGCATTCCAGTTGATTTGCCTGCAGTCGCCATCGACGAAGGCAGCCAAATTGATCGAGCCGAGATTGCAGGCGTCACCGGGACCGAGCGGCTGCTCGCCGCACGGATTAGTGGCTTCGATGTCTTCGGTGCCCGCAATGATTTTGCCTGACAGGTCACGGCTTTCGAGCATCGGATCGGCGGCATTGATGCGATCGAGGAAAACGACGCCTGGCTCGCCTGTAGCGTGGGCATTCTCCACTATCTTGGCGAAGAGATCGCGCGCGCGTACTTTCTTCACTACTTGGCGAGTGCGGGGATGCACGAGCCCGAAATCGCCATCGTCTTCGACGGCTTTCATGAAGTCTTCTGTGATGGCCACGGATATGTTGAAGTTATTCAACTTACCGGTGTCACGTTTGCAGGAGATGAACTCCTCGATGTCCGGATGATCGATATTGAGGATGCCCATGTTGGCGCCGCGTCGAGTGCCACCCTGACGGATCGCCTCAGTGGCCGCATCGTATACGGTCATAAAGCTGATTGGCCCGGAGGCAACACCGGTAGTAGTGGCAACCCTGTCGTTGACCGGCCGCAGGCGACTGAATGAGAAGCCTGTTCCACCGCCGGTTTTGTGGATGAGCGCTGCATTCTTGCAAGTCTCGAAGATGCCTTCGAGTGAATCAGGCACAGGCAGCACGAAACAAGCTGAAAGCTGCCCGTTTTCTTTCCCGGCATTCATCAGCGTGGGCGAATTGGGCATGAAACGCCCTTCCACCATGGCCGTAAAAAAGCGTTGCTCTACTTCGGCAATTTCCTGTGGGCTTGCATGCCACTGGGATTCGACGGCCGCAACGCAGCGGGCTACACGGCGAAATAGCGCATCGGCAGTTTCAGTCACTTGCCCTGCGGAATCGCGGAGCAGGTAACGTCGTTCGAGCACTTTGAGAGCATTTGGCGATAGCATGGCCTTGACCTCGCTTGTAAGTTTCGCCGAGTTTCACCCATTGTGCTCATTATACCATCTTTTGTATGGTACTACATCTAGCGTATCTACCAAAAGCCCGTCCTACATGTAGCGGCTCACCCGGTTTCACAATAATTAACAAATGGCTGTATATTTGTAGGGGCGGGGTTCTTATGCTGAGTCCCCTAGATCTTTGAAGGAGAAATTGCCCGATCGGCACGGCAAGAACTATGTCCAACGGTTTGTATCTAGTCGACTTCCACGCTCATCTTCAGGGCCCGGGCGGCATGGGCAACCTCTGCCCCGGCGATCAGCAGTCGGCATTTTTTCGACATGCCGTGCCGTTTCTCGAGCAGGTTGCTCACCTGAGCGAGCCGGTGCACGACCAGCTTCTGCGGCATCTCGCGCTCAACTACCGAGACGCGCTCAGCCGATTCGTGTACGGCAGCTTCGGAAAGCTGGGACTGATGGAGGCGCTTCGTCTGTTCAAAAGATACGATTTGCCGAAGCTTTTGTCGAGCATGGACAGCCTGGGGATTGCGCACGTGGTCATTTGCTCGCTCGAGCCCTTGACCATGACTCAAGAGCTGATTGAGCTCACTGGCGCCCACAAGCACCGCATCTCAATCTTCGCTTCCGTCAGCCGCGACGAGCCGGATCCGATCAAATACCTGACCCCCTTCGTGGACTCCGGGGCGATAGCCGGCTTAAAGATACATCCGGTGGTTGGCGGGTACGCTTGCGGAGAGCTGTATCACAAGACAAAAGATCTTGCAGCACTGGCATCGGAAACCGGGCTGCCGATTGTCATCCACACCGGGCACATCCCTGTAGAACAGCTCAACGGCATTGCCGGCTGCAATGAGGTGCGGGCCATCGAGCCTCTGATAGCCGGTTTCCCGAAAGTGAAGTTCGTGCTGGCGCACATCGGTTGGGAGTCATGGCGGCAGGTTCTCGGGTTGGCCAAACAATACCCGAACGCGCTCGTGGAGACATCGTGGCAGCCGGCGCGAATCATTCGCCGCGCCGTCGACGTGCTTGGCCCGGAGCGCGTACTCTTCGGCTCTGACTACCCGCTGTTCAAGCAGTCATTGGCATTACGCCAGGTGCGCCAGGCGCTGACGGCGCGTGAGTTTGTGCTGGTGGCATCAGTGAACGCCTTGCGCTTGCTGCGCCTGTCTCGTCCGGCCCAGGAAAAACGCGTGGTCTGAATCAGATGCTCAGGTTCAGGTTCGAGCTGTGTCCGGGGAAGGCTTTCGCGGTGGGGTTGATGTGCGTGACGGCGAAATTTACTGCTGTTGCTGCTTCCGCTGCTCCGGTGGCAATTAGCTTCAGCTTGGCTGTATGGGCAGCGATGTCACCGGCTGCATAAATGCCGTCGAGATTGGTCTCCATCTTCTCGTTGACTGTGATGGCGTTGGCCTGCATCGTCAGTCCCCAATTCTTCAAGAAGTCCAGGTTTATCACGAAGCCAAGACAGATGAGGATGGAGTCCAGCTCGATCGTCTCTTCTCTGCCGGTGCGATTGTCGAAAATCACTGCGCCCGTGATCGTGCCGTTGCCGAGAATCTGCTTGAGCTCATAAAAGGTCTTCACGTCGACGCCGTTGGAATTCATCTCGTCAACGGATGTCTGTACGGCGCGGAACTGGTCGCGGCGGTGAATGAGGGTCACTTTGCTGGCGACATGAGAGAATTCATTGGCCCAATCGACCGCCGAGTCTCCGCCGCCCACGATCAGAACCCGCTTGTCGCGGAACTTCTCTTTGTTCTTGACTGCGTAAAACAGGCACTCGTTCTCGAATCCCTGGTTGTATTCGATGTCGAGCTTCTTGGGTACGCAGGCGCCCGCTCCCAGCGCCAAAACAATGGTCTTGGTGTGGTGCTGGCCGCCTTTATCGGTAACCAGCTCGAGATTGCCGTCTTCCAGGCGATGGAGGCTGATCACCTTTTCGCCCAGGCAGACTGTCGGTTTGAACAATTGCGCCTGAACGGTCAAATTCTTTGCAAGATCTTTAGCCAGGATCTTCGGGTGGCCGGCGACATCGTAGACATATTTCTCGGGATACAAGGCCGTCAACTGTCCACCGAGTTCGGTGAGCACGTCGATCACCTTTGTCTTCATGCCCCGCAGACCTGCATAAAAACAGCCAAACAGCCCTGTGGGTCCGCCTCCGACAATGGTGATATCGTATACATCCATTACTCGAACTGGGTCTCCGGTCTTCCAGACACAATCAAGCGGCTATTGTAATACACTCATAAGCTATGTTTCCGCAGCTCGCTGATAATGACTGTCGCTGCCAAATTAGCGTCGGATACGCCGATGACAAGCACTGGCGTGATGCTCTCATTTCAAGGTCTGTCCGCCGGCAAACGGACATGCCTGCCTATAAAACTTAATATTGTTCGGATGCTTTTGTTTACTTTCGCAACGCTGTTGGAAGGCTGCTCATGAGGTACCGGGAGTTCGGCAACACCGGCATCAAGGTCTCGGAGATCGGCTTCGGAGCGTGGGCGATCGGTGGCAATGAGCACGGCAATAGTTACGGTCCCACTGAAGACAAGATGTCGCTCGAGGCGGTGGCCAAGGCGCTGGAGTTGGGTTGCAATTTCTTTGATACGGCTGATGTTTATGGTTGCGGGCACAGCGAGGAGTTGCTCGGCAAAGCGCTGCGCTCCGTGCGCGATCGGGTGGTGATTGCCACCAAGGTAGGCGGCAATTTCTACAGCGGGCCCGGCCGGCAGGACTTCTCGCCCGACTATGTGCGCTTCGCCATCGAGAAGAGTCTACAGAGGCTGCAAACCGACTATCTCGATGTCTACCAACTTCACAACCCTCCCCTCAAGCTAATCGAGCGAGCAGAGACCTATGCAGTGCTCAAGGAGCTCAAGCGGGAAGGGAAGATTCGCGCTTGGGGCGTTTCCATATTCGACCCGGTCGAGGGACTGGCGGCGATCAAGCTCGGCAATCCGGACTGCATCCAGGTTGTCTACAACATCTTCACGACCAAAGCGGCCGATGAGTTGTTCCAACGGGCTCAGCTAGTGGGATGCGCTCTCGTTGCCCGCGAGCCGCTGGCCAACGGGTTCCTGAGCGGCAAGTACGACGACGATTCACAGTTTGTTGCCGGCGATATACGTCACGACTGGCCGCGCGAATATATTCGCGCCCGTACGAGAGCCGCGCACCAGCTCGCGCAACTGGCTGAGACGGCGTCCCGCACTCTCACGCAGATGGCCCTCAAGTTCGTGCTTGCCCGAGCTGAGGTGTCGGTGGTGATACCAGGGATCAAGACAACCGAGCAGTGCGAGCATAACCTTTCCGCCTCGGACGCAGACGAGCTCGGACAGGCTGAGCTGACGGCCATAGCCGATCTGGCCGCGCGCAATTTCGATATCGCCTGAGCGCTGTCACTGAGGACGTGTTCGAGTCTGAATGGAAATCAGGGCGCAAGCGCAGCCACCCTGCCAATCTCGCCTCTCAACCGCTTGAGCTTCCGCGCCTGGCTGGCAATGATCGATTCGGTAATCTAAGACATTCCTGGCCAATATTGGCTCAGCGATTGACCACGGTCTTCAATCGCACACCACCGGCGGTACGAATCGGCACGTGGTACGCTCCCGGCGTGGCGATGGCGGCAGCGTCATTTTCAGGCGTTACCACAGCTTGCTGGGCGACGGCAGGCATCATGGATGGTTGGGGCACAGCCGGTGAGGCGATGGCGGCAGCCGGCATGGCTTGTGCCTGTGGAACACCAGGAACATAAATCATGCCCGCGGACGGGTTTGTGCGAATAGGCAATGCCTGGCGGATTCCTTCCACCAGCATGCGATCGGCCTGCCCGGTCGGTGCTTGGGCGCTGCGTGTGCCCAGCACCTGGCTGGCGAGCGGCTCGTGATGGCGCACCCAATAGACGACGCCCAGCCAGGCCGTAAAGCCCATGAAAAGAAACAGAAACATCATATTCGGAGTCACGGTGATCCCCTGCAGCAGATCGGAAAACTTCAGTCCGGCAAAGGCACTGGTCCAGCTTATCGACCCTTGCGGATTGGTTGACAGCTCACCGGCATGATGATGGTGGTGGTTGGCATGGGCGCTGTGTCCGCCATGCGCATGCCCGCCGTGATCCTGTCCGTCACCGAAGAGATTGGCGAGAAAGCCACCGTTGTTGTTGTGCCCGTGGCTGGGAGTCTGACCGAGCGCTGAGCCGTCACCATGCCCCCAGTGCGAATGCCCGTGACCACCGTGATCATGACCGCCGTCCATACTCATCGCCTAGTCTCCCGGGCTAATGACAACCCCGACGCATAAGATTCTATTGAAACTCCCCAAAGTGTAAATGGGAATCTGGGACTTCAGTGGGAATTCCAACACTTTTTTTAATTTACTTAATGTCAGCTTTTTCAGCATCGGCAAGAGCGCTCTCGCTGATTGGCCTAAGCCCGGCTCTGCACATATTGCTTGTAACGGAGGCTAATCTAAAGCGTGGCAGTCCCGGGCACCGACAAGCCGCAAACGCCGCTTGACAAAAGGCAATTGCTGGCAAGCCGCCGCCTTGACCGGCGGAAGCCCGTAGGGGACGGACAACCAAAAGCCGCTCTGTTAGTGTACTTCGATGCCTTCGAGCTGGGCGACCCGCGCTCGCAAGCTTTCTACCATGCGCGGCAACTCGAAAACTGCTGGCAACTTCTCTTCGATACCGGTTATGTGACGAGCCAGTTCGATGGAGCGCTCCATCAGACGGATGAGAATCTGCTGTGTGGCGATCAGTTGGCGCTGGTTCTCGATCAGCTGGTTGGCGATTTTTGCCGTTTCCACACGCTGATCGACCGTTAGGGTGATCAGCTCACCAAATCTATCCGTGAGTTTTACTAATTGGGCCTCCAAACTGGATACACCGGCGACGGTGGCAGTGGTCTCCGCCGTGGTGCCTCGATCGGATGAACCGTCGAAAAACTTTTCAAAACCGTCGAGCCCGAGATCCGATTCGACTGTCTCCTGGAGCTTGCGCTTTCGTTCAGGCATTAGCAACATTCCTCGTCGGCAGAACCAACTACGTCCGGCAGGCCCCCATCTGTGGTGGCGTCCATAGAATTATAACCAAATAGATCTATTACACAAGTGGGAGAAAAACTACCCGTCGATCCAGCCGTCGACTCCACGCCTGTCGCACACGAGGCGCCCACGCTTGAATATGATCAAAGCCGGATTCCAGCCGAGATTGTAGGGAATTTCCTCCAGCGACTTAACGTCGAAGACGACCAGATCGGCCTGATATCCAGGACGCACTTGCCCGAGTTTTTCACCGAGTCCGATCGCCCAGGCCGCATTGACTGTAATGGCGCTCAGGACTTCTTCCGCTGTCATCTTCAATTGCAGGCAACTCAGGCCCCAGATGAAGGGCAGCGAGAAAATGTGGCACGATCCCGGGTTGAAGTCCGATCCGACCGCCACAGCTACTCCATGCTCGATCATTTTTCGGGCGGGAGCATGCTCCCTGAGATTCAAGTAAAACGATGTTCCGGGAAGAAGCACCGCGACCGTGTCCGACTGCGCGAGCAGCTCGATCTCATCGTTGCTCACCGAAAGGAGATGATCAGCGCTGGCTGCCTTCAGCGCCACCGCAAGCTCTGTGGCACCAAGGTTGGCAAACTCGTCGGCGTGCACCTTCGGCCGCAATCCGAGTTTTGCGCCGGCCTCGAGAATTTGCCTGGTGTCTTCAAGCGTAAAGTAGCCGTCGTCGCAAAACACATCGTTAAACGGCATCAATTGCGGCGACTGAACTTTCTCGCCGGCGACGCGGGCAATTTCAGGAAGCATTACCGAGACGACCTCATCAACGTAGTGTCCGCGGTCCACGCCGACGGGCACCGCATGTGCAGGCATGACCGTGGGAACTAGTTCGACCGGCTGCTCCTCGGCCAGCAGCATGATCGCCTCCAGCATCCGCAACTCCGTGTCGAGATCGAGTCCATATCCGGTTTTCACTTCGCAGGTAGTAGTCCCCGACGAGAGAACTCGCTTCAGCCGCCTGCGCCCAATCGCAACCAACTCGGTCAGCGAGGCCTTGCGCGTAGCATCGACGCTGGCGACAATGCCGCCGCCGGCGCGAGCAATTTCCAGATATGTCTTACCCTGACAACGCATGATGAACTCGTTGGCGCGATTGCCTGCGAATATCAGGTGCGTATGCGGATCAACCAGCCCGGGCGTCAGCAGCTTGTCGGCGGCGTCGATGACAAGAGTCGACGAGTCGGTCTCAACTGATGACATCACCTCCGCTCGCGAGCCGGCTGCAATTATCTTGTCGCCGGCGACGGCAACCGCGGCGTCTCGCACACGTTTTACCCGGCTCATCGCTTCTCCATGAGCCGGGCCACCATCGGCGACCGCCGTTGCCAGCTCGCCGATTGGACAAATGAGGAGGTCTGCTTTCAAGCCACTCAGGCCTTCACAGCGGGCTTGCTCTGACGAAGATACATCTCGAGCTCCTCGGCGTGCTTGGTTTCATCTACCACCATCTGCTCCAGCATGATTCGCAATGGCGTATTGTCTTGCACGAGCTCGAGCTGCTCTTCATAGTTGCCGATGTGCAGCTTTTCGACTTCGAGATCTTCCTGCAACATCTCTTCGATGGTTTGATCGCCGGGCTCATATATTTCCTGGATCTTCACGGAAGGATGTCCGCCGAGCGCCGTGATCTTCTCGCCTAGCGTAATGGCATGCGTCATGCTGTCTCGAGCCTGCTGTCTGAACAGAGCCACCAGAGGTCCGCGCAGTGGCCCGGAAACAATGAACGAGTGATGGAGATAGCGAACCATCGCCGACATTTCATGCTCGAGATCCAGGTTAAGGGCTTTGAGCACCTTTGCTTTATCCATGTTGCAACTCCCTATGGTAAGGCTGTGAAATCCCGACAACAGACGGCCGGAAAGGCCTTTGTTGAGAATGATTCGCGAAAGCCGGAACCGCTATTGAGAAAACCTTGTCGGCAACTGGCTTTGCGGTCATCGAAATTATATCAGCATGTCCGGCCCCTGCTGCTGGACAGCAGAGGCCGGGTGCAGCGCCTGACTGAAAGCTTGCCGCCACCAATCTCAAGCGGCCGGCGCCGCTGTCACCATAACCGGTATCAAGCTACCTGCGGACCGGCGCCACGGGCCGGTCGCTCGCGCACGGCTTGAGCATTGTCGCGGGCCGGTCGTTGGCGCTCAGCAAGAGCACTCTCGCGGGCCAGGGCCGCGCAACGCTGGCATAAACAAGCGGGAGTTAGATGCGAGGGCGACGACTCGAATGACTTCATTTCTTCGATGGTGTTGACTATCGAGGGCCAGTGCGCTTTGTAGAGTAGGTCGTCGGCGGTGACGCCGGCAGTCGTAAAGCCCTGCGGGGAAACCCGGCAGAATGTCATAGTCAGCTTCTCGAATGGCCAGCGGACGCGCAAGCGATCGGCGAGGAACTGCTTAACAAGTAACGATGGAGAAGGCCATGCCTGATCGAGTGCTTTGAGCGGATGAATATGGAAATCCACCAGCTCCAGGCGGCGCTCTTTTGGATGCCAGAGTATGAGGTCGAATGTGTCCTCTACATAGGCGCGATTGTGCGGAATTCTCGCTCTGACCTTGAGCGACACACCGACTACTTGCGCTGCTTCCGGTCGATAGGGAGCGGAGATATATTTGATGAGCGTCTTGTAGGTAAACAAAAAGGCTTTGACGCATTCTTCCTGGTTGATGGTGTCGGCAGGCCAGTGGAGCCCGAGGAACTTTTGAATGTGATGGACGGTTGTGAGCCGGCCGCGATTGATCTCGGCAAGCGCTTTTAATATGAAGCGCTTGCATACCGCGCCGGCGCTCTTGACCTCAGCAGATTCCGAGCTTGGGATGAAGGCCAGTTGATACGCCCGGCGGCAAACACGGAACGTCTCAATCATGGGGGGAGTAAACAAAGTCCTGTCCATAGTCTGGACCCCCTTTCGCTGCTACCTTACTTTTGTATGTCATACCAATATATAGTATGACAACGACGCCAGTCAACTTAAATCTGAAAGCCGCCTTCTGCCGGGACGTCCGCCTCCCTCCCCTCCATGCCCGGTACCCAACGACGCAAACCGGCTTGACATCAAGCTTTCGAGATATCGAACCGGATCGATTCGCACCGCTTCCGCATATAGAGCGGCACTGGCTCGACCGGTTTCTCTGCGCACCCGGCAATTTACATGGGGATGCCACCAACACGGGCGCTTTCTTAGATAATGTATTGCGATTGAACCTTTTGGCGAATTAGAACGTTGAGTCTATTAGGGGTCGCCGCCAGGTTCGGCCGAGCGGCAGATCACCTTAACCAGCAGATCACCTTAACCAGAGGAATTGCCAGATCTTGCACAGTTTCGAGAAAAACAGCAAACCTCGCCGGCTGCTGACGGTCTCTGAGCTGACCGCGCAGATTCGCGTGCTTCTGGAAGATATGTTCGACCACGTCGCCGTAGTCGGCGAGGTCAGCAACGCCAAAATCTATCCGTCAGGACACTGGTACTTCTCTCTCAAGGACAAAGACGCTACCGTGCCGTGCGTCTGCTTCAAAAACAGCAGCGCCGGCATCAAGTTCGCGCTCGAGGACGGGCTGATGGTGGTCGCCCGCGGCAAGCTCAGCGTCTATCCACCGCGCGGTGCCTATCAATTGATCGTCTCGTCCATTGAGCCGGTCGGTGTCGGTGAGTGGCAGTTGGCCTTCGAGCAGCTGCGCCAGAAACTGGAGTCAGAAGGACTTTTGGATCCGGCGCGCAAACGCGCGATCCCCATGTTGCCTCGCCGGATCGGTGTGGTCACCAGCCTGGCCGGCGCAGCCTTACGGGATATCCTCACGGCGCTCGAGCGCCGCAACAGCAACGTGCACGTGGTCTTAAGTCCGGCCAAAGTGCAGGGCGAGGGGAGCGCCGACGAGATTGCCCAGGCGATAGCCAACCTGCAAGAGCTCTCGCTGCTCGACGTTATTCTCGTGGCCAGAGGAGGTGGATCGATTGAAGACCTCTGGTCGTTCAACACGGAAGTGGTAGCGCGGGCGGTGGCGAGCTCGCGCATCCCTGTTATCTCAGGCGTAGGACACGAGACGGACGTGACGATATGCGACCTGGTCGCCGATCTACGAGCACCCACGCCGACAGCGGCAGCCGAGCTGGTGGCAAGAGGACGCCAGGAGCTGGTAGATCGCTGGGCGAGCCTGAGCAGGCGCTTAAGCCTGCGCATGAATCACTTGCTTCTCGATGCCCGCTCCGCGGTCGACAGGCTAAACCCTATCCATTCACTGTTGCGCTACCGGGAGCGGCTCAGTCGCCTGCAGTTGCGTGTCAGCAGTTATGGCGACACCATCTTGCGCATAGCGACGGCCAGGGTGGTGCAGGCGCGGCAGCGCTGGCAGAAGAGCCACGAAACACTGCTGGCGCTCGGGCCGCTCAACGTGCTCGCCCGCGGATTTTCCATTCTGCGAGCCGAAGACGGCAAAATCGTGCGACGCGCAAGCGATGTTGCTCCCGGCGACAAGCTAGAGGCTCTGCTCGAGAAGGGCAAGCTCATAGTCCGCGTGGAGTCGGTCGATCCGGACTGGTATTGAGGGCAAGGAGGTTCAGCCATGCAGCAAAACTCTCAGACGCTAGATTTTGAAGCGGCGCTGGCGGAGCTCGAGAAAGTGGTCGCCGAGTTGGACGGCGAACTCAAGCTCGAGAACGCCCTGGCGCTTTTCGATCGCGGAATGAAGCTGAGCTCGGATTGTCAGAAATTCCTGGAGGCCGCCGAGCAAAAGGTAGAGGTGCTCAGGCGTAATGCCCAGGGCGAGCTGGAAACTCAACCGTTCGGGGGATCAGAAACGGCCGACTGAGGTCGGCCGGCCAGCTCGAAAGACGCAGGGGGCCACACGCTGAAACCCGCCACCATTCTTGACATCAGAAAAATATTGGAGTAAGCTAATCTAAGTATTCTAATACATTAACGTCATTTAAGAATACTTCCGTTGACTGCCGCCTTCACCACGCGCACCAATCGATTCTTACCAGAATCTAAACATTCGCCCCCGGCACAAGCGCACGCGAAGGAAAGCTGATTGCCAGCCAATACGTGTTTTCTGAGGGGACCAGAACCATGTTTGATATACGCTGTGTCCAGGGCCGGACAGATTCGCGCGGCATAAAGTCGATGATTCGCAGCCAACGAGGCAACATGATGGTGCTGGCACTGGCTATCACCGTAGGACTTCTCGTTGCCATCGGGCTGTTCATTTTTAACTACACGAGAATCCTCGGGGGCCACGAGCAACACTCGACAGCGATTGAGGCCTCCAGCCTGGCAGCGGCCCAGGAGATCGCACGCATCGTCGTCGAGGATCCCAACTACGGCTTTACCTCACTGTCCGATTATCCGCCGATAGGACTAGGGACGAAAGCGGCAGACGGCGAGCCGCTCCCGGTAATCGGCATCAACACGATCGTCGGCACGGCCCGTCTCGACATGATTGTCGCCCATGAGCTCGGCGACGAGACCATGAAAGCGCTGGCCCGCCAAGATGTCGAAAATTGCCGGGCTGCCGCCCGGCGCTTGACTGATGTGATTAAAGCGGCGCTCCAGCCCGGAGGCTCGTCGCAGGCCAAGGATCTGGACGGCAAGCCTGTCACCCCTTACGAGACCGCCCTCAATCTCTACCAAGACAACAAGGTAAGCAATGCCATGGGCGGAAGCGGAGTGACCGGATCGTTCAAACTGACGCTCGGCTATCTCGATGGCGGCAGCACCACCCTCACTGCCATTCCCCAACCGGAAGAGTTTGCAGAGGTGCAGGCAGACCAAAAAGAAGACAATAAATACAAAGCATTCATCAACATACCAGCCAAAGGCCAGGACTTTTACTTCGCCGG
>Ga0066388_100001202_pt1 | contig 14213 bp, 1 predicted proteins | sample PanSoiMetaGPlot6_FD_64539 | JGI IMG/M metagenome (GOLD analysis project Ga0066388, IMG submission 64539) | Tropical forest soil microbial communities from Panama analyzed to predict greenhouse gas emissions - Panama Soil - Plot 6 (Hybrid Assembly) | ecosystem: Environmental > Terrestrial > Soil... | reverse complement strand
GGTCATGAGCACCACCGACAAAGACAGTGCTCTGCACAAAGCTGCCGAAGCAGTGCACGACTATGCCGCCGGACATGACGGCTCGCATACTGATGGCCAAACATTCAAACGTGCGAACGGTTCTTCGGTAGAAGTCAGCTATGACAATAGTGGCAACCCGAAGGAGATTGTTTTCCCTGGTGAATACAGTCTGATCCGAAATGATGACGGCACGTGGAGGCAAATGACTCCAGACGGACTGCACGAGCTGCACGCCAGATACAAAAACGTCCGGGTTGACGAAGACGGAACTGTCTCGCTCGAATCAGAAGACGGTAGCCAAAATTACGTCGAGAACCCAGATGGGTCCCGTGACGTGATAGACATGGACACCGGGATGGTAGATCGCAGATACCCGGACGACCACCACGAGGTTTATGACGGGCGTACCAGCTCAAGGGTGAGTTTCACGAGCCCCGACGGTCGTGAATTCAGAAAGACAGATCAAGGTTTGGAATACACAATCAAGCAGGGCGATAATCCTTGGATAGTTGTCAAAGATAGCTTGAAGGCGCAGGGCAATTCAAATCCATCAAATGCAGAGATAGTAGCTGAGTTAGACAGAGCAGAGAAGGCTATTGTCAAAGATCGCTTGAGGGAGCAAGGCAATCCAGATCCATCAGATGCAGAGATAGCAGCAGAGTTAAAGCGCATAGAGAAGGACACCGGCAAGAGGGCTATCGAGCAGCCCATATATGCTGACCGCGCGTTTGTGATTCCACCAAAAGAGGAGTCGGTGGCTCCCTCTCACGATACCAAGTTAGAAGAAAAGGACACTAGCGAGGAAGGGAAGAAGAAGACATCAGAGGCAGCTCAGGAGGAGCAAAACATCGAGGCACCGCAACCGACAGCAAATATGGATACCAACGATCACGGTTTCCCGACAGCGATCACCTATCCCGATAAGACGGAATGCAGGCTAATATACGATGATCAGGACCGGGTTCGGAATATCTACGATCCCGAGGGCCGGGAATGGTCAGACACCACCGGAGAAGGTGACTGGGTAGTTAAGGAGAAAGACGGAAAAACGCGAAGCTGGCGAGGCACTGTCACTCCAGGTAAGGACGGCAGTTTGACATTTCTGGAGACTGATACCGGTCGTGGGATCTATGTTGCTCCCGATGGAACCGAGACCAAGTTCGAAGCCCACGCGTCGGTGGGTACGTAAGACGGGGATCTGTCAATAAATTTGTGTCAGAGAATTGATCAGAACCCATGACGGTTTGTCCTTCTCGTTGACCGGCGGCGGCGGCAGACAGCACGGAGTGCTGTCGTCGGCGGGTGATCCAGACCCCTTTCCGGAGCCAGCTCTGTATGCAGGTGGCTTCTGAGCACGTTACGCAGTTAGCTTGATCGAGCTCAATCATCTGAGTCCCGCTCAGCAGTCAGCGTTTCTTCCAGCGGGCCAAGTATCTCTTCGAGCTCCACAAGGGACATTGTTCGGCCCGTTCCGGCGTCTAACTTCACAACTGACAGCGCCTCAGGGAACTCGTCTTCTGTGAGAGTTTGAATACACTCACTGTTGACGATTCGAACGATGTTCTGCTCGGGAGGCTCTCCGTCCTCTAGCCAGCCAGGCTCCAACTCAATAACCGCCAATGATTCTTGCTCGGTTGTCGTGAGCCAAACTACCCTGTAGTTGGCTTCACGGCCGTTGATGGGATGAGCAATCTGAAGCCATGGAATTCCCCTGGCCAGAAACTTTCTCATAATCGGCACCAGCTCGCTTGATGCCACCGGGCTTAGTGGCACGCTTCCCAAAGTCCAACTGAGATTGGTGCTAAACTTCGGAACTGCGGACTGGGCCGAAAGATCTGTCATGGGAGCCTCCTGTGTTGATAACTTTATTCTGTCCGTGCTCTTCAGCTTTCCAATACCGTTAATAACAGCTGTGTCTTCGACAGAGTTGTTGTCAGAGCTAGCTGGTCCGTGCGGGTGCGGCTGCGACGACGGCCAGCTTACCGTCCTTTCCGTATGCAAGTTTATTGGGCGGAGTGATCCCCACCCTTGCGGAGAGATCGACAAGCTCACTGCTGGTCAATCTCTTGCCTGGCTTCTCCATGTAAGATGCCAGGTCCGCTGGATCTACACCAAATTTACTGTAAAGAGAGTACAGGGCCGGACGATCGGTCAAATTCCCCCAACGTTTGTCAGCCGAGCCTTCATCCACGTACGCATTGCCGCCTGGAGCCATTCGTGCTCCGACGTGCTCTTTGAGCTCTCCGCCCTTCTGGTACTGGAACCAGCTTGGCTCAAGAATCAGGTCGCCCTGGCTGTCATGACTAAGTGAGCCCGGCTTGATACCAGTGGCCTGCTCCAACCGGCGCAACCGCTGGTCAGGGGATTCTCCAGGAAGCGGCGGGAATTCTTGATCAATCTTCGCGCGCAGTGCGTCGTCGATTTTAACCGCCAGCTCGCCATTTGCATCTACAGCTGCATCAAAGCGGTCCCGTACCCACCCGACCCGCTTAATTTCGCTGTTTGACGGAATTACATCGACATTGCCGGTCGGCAGCGGTTGGTCAAGCTTCAGCTCTGGGTGGCCTTTCAATATCTCGTCAATTCTCTCGACAATCTTGCGTGCATCCTCCGTAGATTTGGCGTAAATTGTGAAACCCTTGGCCTTCTGGTCGCGACCGGTTGGTTCCGGTCCAATCGCATCGGGTTCTCCCACGCCAAAGCGAGGATCCATGGTCTTCCAGTTGGCGACGAGCTTCTGAAGCTCGGGATCGTCATGTAAAGCCGGGATTAAAACAGCCTGCAGCTCGGCAAGTTTTTCCGGGCTTTCAACATTGACATGAACCTTCACTGGCGTTTCCATACCGCCCTTGAAGCGTGCATCCTCAGGATAGAACCATTTGGCTGGATCATGGGCGCGTCGCTCCAGACGATATTTCTTACCGTCGACCTCAAAGGTACGCTGGGAGCCATACTCGACGACATTACCTTTGCTGTCCAGAAGTGGCTTGTAAGAATCGTTGCCTTCGACCTTTGCCGCTTTGGCAAAGGCAACTTCTGGGCCGTTGACGTCGCCGAGCCGAATTCGATCTCCGGGTTGCAGGTATATTTTCTCCCCCGGCGGAATCGGCTCAAACGGGGAGGCCCCATCTCGTTTCAGGTAAGTTCCATTCTGCGAGTGCAGGTCTTGAATGTACAAACCCATCTTGTCTCTGCCGACAGCAGCGTGCTCGCTATCCACCGCACTCCAGGAAGGCTCTCCCGGCTTGGGCGAACTTGAGCGGTTCCATCCATAATCAGGGTCGCTGCCGATCACAATTTCGGTGTCTTCGGATAGGAAGTCTCCCTTGCCACCAGCTTCCACCCTGATGGGATGCTTATAACCTTCGATAGGCTGTACGTCCTGCGGAATGAAGTAGTCCTTTTGGGGCATGAGAAGGTCGGTTCCCACCGGCCGCTTAAGTAGCTTGTATACGTTACCGTCGCTGTCTGCATAGAAGCTCTGACCGCCAATTTCAAGCTTTTGAAAATTGCCCAACTCATCTGGCGCAACAGGAGTCGGTTTTATCGATACTCTGCGACCATCCTGGTGCAAAACGGCCTGCCCTCGAGCGTCGGCGGCCACGATATCGCAAGCCGTACCCTTGTAGTTCACTGTGTCCCCGACTCTGCCCTTTAGCAGCACAGGCGGCTCGAGCGTCTGACCCTGTGACTTGGGCGGCGCAAACATCGCATCGCCCATCTCCGGCCGTAAAGCTGAACGTGGTCTCCCGCCAGCGCTGCTATCCAATGCACTGGTCGGCTCCACGGCCGCTTTCTCAAGTACTGGCCCGGGCGCGCGCGCCGGCTCTGCCAGCAGGCTTGGAATGATGAAAGCTTCTGTTTCGTGCAGACTAGCAAGATACTCCTGGAAACGCCGCTCGGGAAATGCCTTGCGTGCCTGAAGAAACTGCTGCAGCACTTTCGTAGCCTCTTGATCTGCCACTGCTGGCATTCCTTTCGCCCGCCACTCATCAATCTGCTGTTTAACCTCAGGCGGCGGCTCCTGCGATCCAAACAAGCGCTCGGACCAGTTGTCGGCGTGCTTGCTGTCCTCAGCCAACGTCTTGAGCACACGGGCCGTTCCGGACCCTCCCTCTTCGCTGACAGCGTTGAGCGCCTTGTTGACCCATGGGAGATTGTTCCTGGCTTGCTGATAAGACTCGTCGAGCGGGACTTTGTTTTTGAACGAATTCGCTAGATTATCTGCCCGGGCACGCTCTTCCGTACTCAGCTTCCACTTCTCTGGTGTCAGCCGGCGTGGCTCATCGGGGGTACGTCCGCCTTCCCGCGCTTCCAGAACAGCAATAAGATGATCGTCTGACAAACTCTTGCCGGTCTTTGCCTGATAGGCCTTAAGCAGGTCGGCGAGCGGTTCGATTTCTTTTTGTTCCGCGGCGGTAAGAGCATTCGAGCCGCCTCCGGCTCTAGCTTTTTTGGCTAGCTCCAGGAGGTGATCGACATTATTGGTGGAGATCGTCTTTCCATGAGTGTCTAAGTCGTCAAGGATACTCCGCAAGACAAGGTAGTCTTGCTCATTGTGGACGAACTCATGATACACCGCCAGTCTAAACAGGTCGGGACTGGTGTCGCTACGGAGGATGTGCGACCGCTTCAGATACAAGTTTCCATCGTTATACAGACCATGAATTTCCCCGGTGGTATCAAAGCCTGACATCATACCCACGTTGACTTTGGGGAGTCCATACTTAAGCGCCATCGTGTCAAGCAGATCTTGCAGCGCCTGCATGCGCGGCTTAAGGGCGTCGCTCAGGGCCTTCTGCGCGATCCCGTTCTCATCTCGAGCTGTGATCACTCTCTTCATGAGGGACTCTACCGTCGGATCGCCTTTAAAAGTTTCCTTGATTTGCGCGAGCGTAGCCGGGTCTCGCCTGGTCAACCATGCAGCGACCGCCTCTTGCTCCGCCTTGCTGCCAACTCTCGCACGCCGCTTCAATGCTCCTTCGAGGGTGTCCAATTCGCTCCAGAGTTTCTTCTCCGTCTTGTCGGCCTCAGTGGTGAGGTGCGATAGCTTCGATCGTTCGCTTTCTGAAATGCTGTCCAATTTGCGAAGCAGTTTCTCAAACTCTCGATCGAAGTCCTTGAGGGCCTTAGGATTGGCCAGAGCGCTCTCACGAATACCTGCCAAGACTTTCTCCCACCTGCTCTTATCGATGCCCGCAGCCTCAAGAATGTCCTCAGGCTTTGCCCTGGTGAAGTCGAGAGAAAACGGGCCTGTCGCCTTTGCCTCCCCCGTCTCTCGTCCAGTCAAGGTCGGTGATTCCGGCTTGAAGGGATCAGGGCTGGTGAAGACACTGGTATCGGCACTGGTTGTGCCAGAATCGACCGTAAGAGCAGCATTTCGGCCAATGATCAGTGCTTCCACTTCATTAGCGCTCTTGAGGTACTCGCGCAGCGCCTGGTTATGAAGCTCTCTGTATTTAGCCCAATCACCAGCGGCTTCGGCCGCTTTCAGAGCTTCTAGTAATTCTGGCTTCCGCAAGGGATACTTGAGTAGCGCCTCCTCAATCTTTGCCGCCCGCTTAATCTCCGTATCCGACAAAGGTTTGTCGTCAGCGGCACGCAGGACTTCAGCGAGGTGGCGGTCCGACACGTCGTAGCCAGTTTGCGCACGGTATCGTTCCTGCAGCTGTTTTATCTTGGATTCGACATCGGCCGGCAACTTCGATTTTAAGTGTCCTTTCTGGTCAAACAGATCTGATCTCAGCTGCCCCTCCTTGTCGAATAGTGCCGATAAATCCGACTTTCGCAGTCCAATCTCCGGCAAGTCCTCCCGCCCACCATTGAGATTCCTTATAACAAGGCCATCTTGATAATTGTGCGTAAACTCGTGATACAGACGGTCGACCAACATACCTGGATCTGCACCGTCGGCCACATAATCAGTCTTAATCCGAATTACTCCATCTTGGTACTCTCCCGCACCGCCGTCAGGCAACTTGTCCATGATCTCGATCTTTGCGGTTGGACCGTGGCCTTTTGCGAACTCGTCAACCATCTCTTGCAGCTTTTCAGTCTTTTGGGCAATCGAAAGTCCCTTTCCTTCCCATTCTGACGTAAGTGCCTTCACTCGCCCGACAAAATCCTTCACTGCGCCCGGCTGAAAGAGTGGGTGCTCATAGACCCTGTATTTAAGAATGAGTTCCGCCAATTCATCGCGGTCGATGCCACCATGAGTGTACTCAAATAGTGGGTGATCCCTGATGAGAGCCTTGATTGATTCAGGTATGGACTCGTCGGCCTGCAGTTTCTCCCAGGCCCCCAGGGAACGCTTGCCTACCGTATCGGGCTGTACGGCGCCAGCTTCGCGCGTGTACAGATTTCCATCTTTATCAACCTCTAAGGCCTTACCAGCCCTCTTTTCAATTTGATCTAACTGGTCCTCGCTGAAGCGATCACTCGGTCCGAGTCCGAATTCCTTGCGCAACTGTCCGACCGTCGCCTCGTCCATCTTGACCCAGCCGCTGCCTGGTGCATCGTTTGGCCGGGCAGCAGGGGTGGCTTCCGCAGGAAGCTTGTGGACTTCGTCGGTTCCGATCGCCCGCGGCTCAGGGGCTGTCACAAAAGACTGGTCTTTGGGAGGAAGATCCTCGGCAAATACCTCTTTCACTCTTGTCCCGGGCGATTCTTGCAAGGACACAATGCCTTCCTTCTTATCTACCTCGACGACGTTATAGCGTTTACCCTCAAAATCAACCTTGTCGCCAGGAATGTACATGCTGCCCGTGTCCAGAGCTCCAGACCTTGGAGGCTGGATCGGGTCTGCTGCACTGACTTCTCCCCCGGACTGTCGTCTTGCCAGCTCTCCAACGGCATGGGCCTCCTTCTCCTTGGGCAGATTGCGGTATACCTGATAGACTTCTTCCTTCAACCGCTCTAAGCGGGTGCCGAGCAATAATTTGAGCGTCTTCTGGGCCTCCGCATCGCTCCAAGCACCCTTGTCCAACTGACCGGTGGCTACGCCTCGGTACTTTTCAATGAGCTTCCCGACCTCTTCGGGTAGCCCAGCAGAACCAAAGAGAGTCTTAGAGTTCAACTCTCCTTTTTCCAGCTTTTCGATCAAGGACCAGGCCGATTTGTCGGGACCCAGCCTGTTGCTGGCCGATTGAACAATGTTGAACTCATTCCGGAGGCTGTGTACTTTAGGATCTAGATCTAGAGAAGGCCTGTTCTGAAACTCTAGCGCGCGCTTTAGGTCGTCTGGGCTCAGACGGTTCTTGGATGCTTCGAGCACCTTCTTTACGTATTCCTTCGAAACTGTCTCCTTCATGTTCTCGCTGTAACGCTCCTGAATTGCCTGAATTTGAGCGTCAGTGGGTTTACCCTTGACTCCGAGCTGCTCAGCATACGTTCGAACAACCAAGCTATCCTGTTCGTTGTGAGTGAACTCGTGCATCAAGGTATCAAAGAACTTCTCCCGATTAGCCCGAACAGTCAGATCTACATCTTTGATCGCTATGATTCCCTTCCCAAGCAAGTAGCTGGCATCTCGACCGTCAAGCTCTGACTCGAACTTCAGGGAGATCTTGGGCAAGTTATCGGCCTCAGCAAACCTGTTAATCGCGTCTTCCAGGGGCTTATAACGTGCAGCGATTTCTTCCCTTATCTGCGCGTGTGAATCTCTGGCCGCCAAATACTTTTCGTATTGCTCCAGCAGTTCCGGCTTATTCTTCAACTGTTCGCGCATCGTCACAGGCTCATCGAAGTGCACCGTACCCATGAAGCCCATTTCTTTTCGAATCGACTCTCTAGCCAATTCCTCTGATGTCTTCTGCTGAATTGCAGCTTCCCTCAGCCGCATGGACTCCTTTTGCATTTGGACCTTATCCCAGCCGTCGACTACACGTGACACCTCCTTGTGAAAGGACTCGACCTTCTCAGCATTGGCCAATGGTGTTCTAGCGTCGGCTCGCAAGGACTGCGCATCGGAGAATCGAATCGGATCAGGACGCTCAGCCCGAAAAACGTGCACGTCCTCCGCAAGAGACTTCGTGCCATCAGGCTTCTCGCGTAACCTGTAATACCTGCCTTCCCCGTCGCCGTAATACCCGGTATCACCAACCTTCGTGTACTTGGACTTGAGCTGGTCGTCCGTCACCTTGAAGCCTTCGCCGGCAGGAGGCGGAGCATGCTTTGAGCGCACAATTAGAAACTCGCGTTCGCTTCCAAGTACTTCGCCAGGCTTTCCGCCAGTTACCTGAATGGGGTCACCCGGTTTGAGGCCAGCCGAGGCATCGCGAGGCTGAGCAGGTGCCTTGAGAGGCGTAGTGTCCTTGGGACTCGCCTCGCTGTTGACGCCGTCACCCTTGCTAGCGCGAGGCGTAATCGGCTCGCCACCGGCCGGAGATGCTACATCGTCGGGGACCTGCGGAGGAGTTGTTATCCGCGGATGTGTGACGCTATCTTCGACTGGAGCGAGTTGAGGCGCTTTGGTGAGTTCGTAGAACTCATGCAAGCTCATCGCCTCATCTCCCATACGGTCAGCTTCCCGACCCCACTGGTTGGTGGAATACACCTTTCCGGTCCTGGGATCATAGTCCTGAACGTTGATTACGTGCCAGCTGCCGGCGCCGCCGCTGGAACCTGACTCCCCAAGCTTGAGCTTGCCGCTGTCCACCATCACAATGGCAGGAAGCTTACCCTGCTCCTTCAGATCAGCGAGCTTCGTGCCAAGCTCCTCAGCCGACGCGAAGCCAGTTGCAGCTGTCCCTTCGCTTCCCGGAATGGTGGAGTTGAACAGAAAACACTCTGTATCGGCCCGACCGGTAATCTTTCTGTTCAGCTCCGGGAGAGTTCCTATTCCGAGCTCGGGTGAATCCAGGACATGCCCTGATGAGTCGGTCAATGGAGTGCCGGTCCGGCGATCAATGATGCGCTCGTCGGTCAGAGGGGGTTGGTGCCCTGGAGGAGCATCCCCGGGGGTTGCCTTTCCATAAACGAAGATAGGCTCCCCAAGCTCATCCAGAGCCTGTGTTTGCCAGTGAATGTTGGCAGCTGTCATCTGGAAGATCTGGCTTGCCTCACTGCGCACGTTATCTTGTTTGATGTCCCTGCCATCATTTCTGAAGCCCTCGCCTCTCCCGATGGAGGCATCTCCATCCGGACCTAGTGCACCGCGGACAGTGCTCTCGTCCATCTTAATCACCGCCCCGTCCACGGTGACGTACTGGCGAGTGGTGACTACATCGACGACCATTTTGGCGGCCTTCGAAGGCTCGTTGGTGTAAAGGCGCTTCTCCAACGTTGTAAGAGGACATGTCGCATAGCTTCCCTGGTCAATTTCGCTCGGATAGGCAGATTGATACATGATCTGCTCAGCAATCCGCGCTTGGTCGATAGCAGTCAGCGGCTCTCTCGGCTCTGTGCTAAGCAGTCGTTCGACCTGGCCATAAGTCTCAGCCAGCTCTGTGCGCGGAATCTCTCCCATCTTTACTCGGAGTTCGAAAGCCTGCATCATGTCCTGAAAGCGCCCCAGCTTCTCATCACTCAAATGTGATTTTGCGACGTCGAGGAGGGCACTGCCTTCGGCGCTCAGCTCGTCTGGGTGCCTTGCTTCTAGTGTCGACTCAGACTTAGCACTATCCAATCCTGACGAGGCTTCTCGCGGTTCGCCCGTCTCCTCGACGGGTGCTGTCGTTGAGTCCTTGGCCTCCACCGGTGTCTTCACCCGAGGTGCTTCTGCTTCTTTCGGCGATTCACGAGAGTCCGCAGGCGCCGGCCTTTTGAGCGGTGTATCAGTTTCTGCTGACTTTATTGTCGCCGCATCTCGGGGTGCCTGTCTCCCTTTTGGGCCTACCTCTTCGAGAAACAATTTGCCGTCCTGCGTAATCACCGGCGCGTCATCTCGCTCAGGCACAGTGCCATCTCCCAATCTTCTTTGGTCCGCTGCCTTGTACAGTTTCGCATCTGGTTTCACCGCACCTTCTGCATCGACATCTTCAGCTCGCGCATAAAATTGCCTACGGACCGTTTTTCCGTCAACTGTTTCTTCAATTGTTACTGGCTTGAACTCCTGGTCAAACTGGCCTATGGGCACAGACAGAAGATCTCGATTCTGCGCTGTCCCATCTGCGAATATTGCTCCTCCCTTTGAGTCATAGCCGATAATGTCCTTTCTGGCCTCTGCGGGTAGCTGCGGAGGGCCGGGACGGGCGCCAGGCTTCTCTAGTGGGGTAACATCATCGGGTGGCATGTTCGTGCGCTCAGGTGGCTTGGGCGCTTCCACCTTTGGCACCTCTGGCGGGCTCGAGGGAGTTTCCACCAGCGTACTCGGTCCCTTTTCCACCGCGGCATCCGGTGGCTGCGCAGCAGCACCGCCCTTCGATATTTCTTCCAGCTCGAGCTCTGGTCCCTTCTCAGAACCGAGGCGAATTTCGTCACCAGGTCCGATGGCGACGGTCTGACCTGGACCATACCGCGTGAACTTGTCCGAGCCTTTGTGCTTCACGTACGTGCCTTCCTCGGACGTGTCCATCAGCAGGACATGCCCTTCCTTGTCTCGGGCAATAGTGGCGTGATTGTCGGCCACTTTTGGGTCAGGTGCCCCTTCGAAGTTGGCCTTGCCAACGGTCATGGCCTCTCCCTTCTCGATGTTGGGCAACTTGTGACCATTGACATGAATATCTGCGTCTTGCGCAAAATGCGGAGGCTCCTTGCCAAGGTTCTTCAACGCTTCCGATCCCAGGTGTAGCGCCTTGAAGCCAAGCGTTAAGCAAGCGCTCATTGCCACGCCCTGCTTAAATGACTCGTACATGGTTTCAAACACGCGTGTCAGGTTCTCGTCCCAGCCCTTGCTAAGATCCCAATTGAGTGTTGCCTCAAACCCCGCGCTGGCGGCTGCACCGGAACCTCCAGCGAAGCCATGCAGCGCCAGCTCTCTGCCTTTGCTATAAGCCGCCTTAAGGAGGGTATCTGTTTCCTTCTTGGCACTTTCCAGCAAGTCCTTCTTTAATCCTTCGGTTACTTCTTTGACTAACTGGTCTCTGGCCTCCTTTGTGAATCCCTCGCCAACTGGCTTTACGGCTGCCTCCACCGCCTCCTTAACGACCGCTTCATCAACCTCCTTCCCACTTCCAACAAGAAAGTTGCTCATGGCCTCCTTGGCTCCCTTCTTAAGAACCTCCTCGTCTACTAGCTGTGCCGCCTCCTTCTCACCCAGCCTTGCAAGCGTTGCTTCCGCGCCCTCTAGTGCCGCCTTCTCTCCTACCCCAGCGATCGCTGAGAACTGTTCGGGACCGAGCGTTGCAACTGCTGCTTCCATCCCACCGGTCAACACGTCTTTGACTACTTGCCCCACCGTTGCATCATAGTCAGAGCCCATGAAAGCTTCTTTTGCCGCAACCTTCATGATTGCCCCTGCTACGGCCATCCGTGCCAATAGAGACACGCCTGCAGCACCGCCGCTAAAGACAATGCTCGCCCCCAGGATGGCAAGGTTCTCCACAGCATCTGCGGTACCCGCTTTGCTCTCCCTAAAAGCATCAAGCGCAGTATCGGCTGTAGCCAGCAATTCTTTCGCCTGCTCGGGCGTTAAGGTCTGGAATCGCTCGTTCGCCTCACCCACCTTCTTTGTTAGCTGGTTGATTGCGTCATCGACTTGCGCCGGTGTACCTCGAACCAGATAATCGCTCGCTGAACTCCCCCAACCGCTTCGGCTCTCCGAATACTGCGTGTGCAGAAGCTCATACTGCTCCTCCATGCTGCGGTTGGACTCTAATATCTTGATCGCTTCTTTCTTGTCGTCGACGCTAAGCTTTTCAAAAAGATCGGCATCGAGGTCTCGCTTGTACTTGTCTTTGTACGCGTGCTCTACCTTCTGAATGTCCTCTGGCTTGAGTTCCCGTAAAACCTCCATCACATCCGCCTGACCACTCCAGTGATTCATCAAAGTGCGGAGCTTGTCCTCTGGAGCCATCACCCCGTCCTTCAAGACCCTCAACGCAATATCACGATCCTCTTTGTCCGAGCCAAACACACTCTGGAAGACCTTCTCTTGATAGTCCTTGTCCGTCAGAATCTTCTGCCTCTCCTTAACCGCGTCCTCGAACTGCCGGGCAAGCTGCTCATCTTCAGCTGTCTTCGGATGAAGCATGCGCTCCTTAAGCTGAGGATCTTGGTCCATGGTGGCAGCCTTAGCCAAGCGCTCGAGGTCAGCGTAGCCTCCTTTGCGATCCGCACTCACAATGCCGCTGCTCAGCTCCATCTGCTTGTCCATGGGGAGCCGACCCATCTCAATTACTGGTTTGACATACCTCTCGTAGCCTTCCGAGCCAAATACGGCTAGTCCAGCTTCCTTGAATTGCTGCGCGAGCACCTGGTCTTCTGCACTGTTCGCCCCGGGATGGTTAATCCGCTCCCGGAGCGTGGGATCCTTTTCGAACGCTTCTTCAATATCGCGAACCAGTTGTGCGTGGTCGGTACCTTGCACTGCTGCCTGGTTTAATTCGAGAAAAATTTCTGGTGGCTGCACACCCTTGTCCACGATCGCCAGGATCCTACTGATCGCGCAAATGTCACCTTGCTGCTTTTGCATGTCACGCTGGCTTGAGGAGTGCCTGAGAAGTCCTCCAATTGTCTCTCTGAAACCATCTGTGTTGTTTCGGCACTTCTCCCGCTCCTCTTTGGTCATGTGCCCTAGCGCATCCAGGTCATCCCTGATGCTACCGCTGTCCTTGAGTGCTGATTCAACATCCCGGCGATACTCCTTCGATTTCTCGAAGTCATCAGCACCCATCTTCTGTCCAAGGAGCTTCAGAGCGCGTTCGATATCGTCTTGACTAATCCGGAAGCCCTTCAGGCTTGCAATAGCGTCAACCACGCTCTCAAAGTAAGCAGGATTGTTGCGCAACCTTTCCCAGTCTTCCTTGCTCATCTTCTCGATGTCGTGCATGACCTCGCCAATGCTGTCGTTGTAGAGTCCCCGATGCTGCGCTATCCTGTCCACTAGTGAGCCAGCGCTGTCCTTACTGGCAATTAGAGCCTCCCAGCGGGCTACGTCTGCTTCGTTGCCCGCTCTCAACATTTGATGACAAAGTGCATCGTAGTATTTGCTCGCCTGATCGATCTCGTTCTGGCTTGGCCGCTGCTGATCCCCTGGCAACAACGCCAGAGCATCTTTGCCTTCAGCGACTGCCTTGCCCATTAGATAGAGCCGGCGATCCTCATCGGACATATTCTTAAAGGCATTGGCTATAGCGTCCTTGTTGGTCCCCAACGAGGTTAAGCCGACGTTGGCGAAAACCTGCGTCACTTCGCTAAGCTTGCCGAGTCGTGCATAATCCAAAGCCTCGAATCCGCGCGAGTAGTTTATGGCGAATGCGTCCCAGATCTTTTCCTCTCCATACTTTTCCATGAACTTGGACCGCGCCTCCGGCGACGCTTGCGTCATAACCTCCGCAAACATGTCAAAGTTCTTATGGGTCATGGCGATGTCGGCAAGCTTTAAGCTATCCGCGTCTGTTCTCTTGTCTACTCCTTTCAGATAAATTTCAACGGCATCTTTCGTCTCTTGTGGCAACTTCGATTTCTCGATTGCCTCGCGCAGGCTCCCACCGTCTGTTTCGCTGCCGTAGGCTCGCTGGTAGTCGCTGGCCAGCCTGGCAATTTGCTCCGAAGTGAGATGGGAGAATTCATCCCGAACCCACTTCTCTATCGCCGCATTGCTGCGCCCGTCCCAGATATTACTGCGCTCTAGAAACGTCTCGTGGAGAGTATCAGCCAGATTCCGCATGACGTTTGGATCGTCATAATCTAGCTTCTCTTCCTGGTGGGTTACTCTTTCCGTGTCCTTGTGATACAGGGCATTCTTAAAGGTCTCCAGGTCAGAACCAGACGCCAAGTCACTCATGTCGTCAAGCAAACTCTTCCCGTACTCTTGCCTGTAGATTTGATCAATGACTTTGCGCTCGGCTTCACTCTTATCTGCCAACAGCGCACAGATGTCTTTGAAATCCGAGGCATCGAGAGGGGAGAAAAGACGACTAAGGACAGGATTCATAGCCCTATTCTGGTGGCTGCGCAGGAGCTTGGCGTTAATGTCCTCGGCGACCTCCTTCATCGCCTCGCGATTGACCTCTGGTCTTGTCTCGCTGGTGCCGTCAGGATGCACTGTGGCCTCTTTGCCGTAGGTTTGCGAGTCTAAGTCATTGTCTTGA
>Ga0066388_100001201_pt1 | contig 14214 bp, 11 predicted proteins | sample PanSoiMetaGPlot6_FD_64539 | JGI IMG/M metagenome (GOLD analysis project Ga0066388, IMG submission 64539) | Tropical forest soil microbial communities from Panama analyzed to predict greenhouse gas emissions - Panama Soil - Plot 6 (Hybrid Assembly) | ecosystem: Environmental > Terrestrial >... | reverse complement strand
CTGCGTGTCCGGCTGGAAGCCCAAGGCTATGAAGTCATCACGGCGGAAGACGGCGAGCAGGCATTAGCAAAGGCGCGCGAACTCGAACCTGACCTGGTCCTGCTTGATATCATGATGCCGAAGCTCGACGGAATCGAGGTGTTGAAGCAACTAAAGCAAGACGCAATGCTGCGCTTCGTGCCAGTCATCTTGGTCACTGCAAAGTCCGACATTCGTGACGTTGTGAGCGGCCTTGACGCAGGTGGCGATGAATATCTCACAAAGCCATTCGAACACGCCGCGTTAACTGCCCGCGTTCGATCGCTGCTCCGCGTGAAGGAGCTTCATGATACGGTTCAGCACCAAGCAACAAGATTGAAAGAGCAGACCGAGCAACTTTCCAGCTGGAATCGTCTGCTTGAGGAGCGCGTGGCAGAACAATTAACGGAAATCGAACGGATCGGTCGTTTGAAGCGATTTTTGGCGCCGCAGGTGGCGCAGATGATAGCGTCTTCCGACTTACCCGAATCGGTGTTGGCCAGTCATCGACAAGAGGTCACGGTCCTGTTCTGTGATTTGCGCGGCTTTACCAACTTTACCGAAACATCCGAACCCGAAGAGGTCCTGGCGGTCCTGCGTGAATACCACGAGAACTTGGGAGAACTCATCTTCCGTTACGAGGGCACGCTGGAACGGTTCCTCGGCGACGGGATCATGATTGTGTTCAACGATCCAATTCCATGTGTCGATCACACCGAGCGTGCCGTCCGACTCGCGCTGGACATGCGGGAACGAGTGAACGAATTGGGGACACAGTGGCGACGCAAAGGCCACGAACTTGGATTTGGAATTGGGATCGCTACCGGCTTTGCGACTGTCGGACAAATCGGCTTCCAGGAGCGTCGGGAGTACACAGCGATCGGTAGCGTCATAAATCTTGCGTCGCGGCTCTGCGATGAGGCGGGGACTGGCCAAATTGTGATCCCCGCGCGCGTGTTGGCCTCTGTGGACCAGTCGGTGAAGGTGAAAGCACTTGGTGAGCTTACGTTGAAGGGTTTCGACAAGCCATTGGCCGCATACGATGTTCTGAGCTGGCACAGCCCACCATCCAAACGTAAATCGCCTTTGGCGCAGTCAGCTGAAAAAGTAGGGGCAAAAAAGCGGGTTTGAGCGCGACGGCCATCGGACGAATTGTACGACTCCATCAGTAGCTGTCGTCCCAAGGTTGGTCTCAGAATGTCGGATTATTGGTCAATATGCGCTTGAGATAGTGACGCGGAAATTTGTTCTCACTGGCGCCGCGGTAGCGGTTCTCATGATCTTGCCCAATGCCATATTGGCTGGGGCAAATGACTACGTGTTCGAGCCCGTCAAAACCGAGATCAAATCGAGCAACGTGGCCACCATCGCCGTACGGTTGCTCCACAAACCCGACCGAACGCCTGTCATCGGCGCGGCGATCGTCCAGATGCGTATCGTCATGGCGCACAACGGAGGGGCCGAAATGGACGCGGCGTTTGTTCCGCTGGCCAGCCCGGGACCTGGCGTGTATGCCTTCATGGCGCCTCTCACGATGGCGGGGAGCTGGTTCTTGTCTATTTCGGCCAAGGTACCGGGTGAGTCCGAAACTGTGGTGGGCAAGATCATTTTTCGTGTGACTCCCTGATTGGAGACCATAGGCCGCCGGTTGCGGCGGGTTCGATACCAAGCCGAACGGTCAGTCTTCGTGCTTTTTGAATTTTCAAGCCGGCGCGAGACGGGGGTGCGACCGCCGCATTAGCCATGCCATGATCGCCACGTTGACCAGATTCCAGCCGAGTCCGTTGAGGAACGCGGCCCGGTAGGACCCTGTGAAATCGAAAATCAGGCCCGAAAGCCAGCCGCCTAGCGCCATGCCAATCAAGGTGGCCATCAGCACAAGTCCAACACGTGTGGCGGCTTCGCGCGGCGAGAAATATTCGCGCACAATGATCGCGTAGCTCGGGACGATGCCTCCCTGGAATAGGCCGAACATCGCCGAGATGATGTAGAGCGAAACGAGTCCGTTGAACCAGAGATACAGAGACAATGCGACGCCCTGCAAAACCGAGCCCAGCAGTAATGTACGCACACCGCCGATGCGGTCGGCAATAAAGCCGGATCCGATCCGGCTGATGATGCCAAAGCCAAGCATCAATGAAAGCATCTCGGCGCCGCGTGCGACCCCATAGCCGAGATCGCCGCAATAAGCGACGATGTGAACCTGCGGCATCGACATCGCAACGCAGCAGGCGACACCGGCGATGCACAAGAGCACTTGTAGCGTTAGCGGTGAGAAGGGTACCTCGGCTTGCCGACGCGCGGCTGCCTCCCCTGCGGCCTCGCTGTGATGGCTTCCGATCCTCTGGCGCAACGCGAACACGAGCGGCAGCATTGTAACGAAACAAAACAGTCCGACGCCGATATGGGTTACGCGCCAGCCCGACGTCGAGATGAAGTGCTGGATCACCGGCGGCCAGATCGTGCCCGCGGTATAGTTGCCGACCGCCGCAATGGCGACCGCAATGCCCCGCCGACGCATGAACCAGTGCGAAATATCGGCCATCATCGGGCCAAAGGTGGCCGAGCAGCCGACCCCGATGAGTAGGCCGTGCGCAAGGCCGACCTGCCAAAGGGTCGATGACAGGCCAACCGCAATATAGCCGGCCGACAGCAGCAGCGTGCCAATGGCAAGTGGCACAGCAATACCAAACCGATCAGCCAGGCGGCCCATGAGAATCCCGCCGCCGCCAAACCCGATCATCATCATCGTGAAGGGTAGGGAAGCGGTAGCGCGTGCAACGCCGAAGTCCGCTTGAATTGCGGGCAGTGCCACGACGACCGACCACATGCCGACGCCGCCTATGGTGGACAGCACGACGGCAAACGCAAGCCGCCGCCACGCCGCTCTTGAGTCGATGGGGTTCGGCCTTACGTGCACAATTTCTACTTCAGTGTTGGATGACCCTGAACGAGTCGAAGAAGTTGTCCTTCAGTCCGATTGCCTTAGCACGTAGTTCGGTCTGGAATTGAACGACTAACAGGTAACCCGTGGTCTCGTTGCGCATTATGCGAAAAAAATATTCCTGCATGGGTTCGCTCAGCGTGAACGACAGAATTTCCAGGGCGTCCTTTTGCTCGTGTTTCACGTCTGATGCAACTGCGTCGCGCCGCCGCTTCGATGATTCGAGGAAACTTTCAATCGGAGGTGCTGGCTGCTGCACAGGTATCTCTGTCGCGGAGAATCTCACTCCTTCCGCGTCAGTGCCGGTCAAAATGTACACAGACAGCGCGGAGTCCTTGGACTCCCCGGCGTGCGAAATCTCCTTATAGGGCACGGGAAACCGGATCGAAAAAGACCCGTTCGCAGGACTTGCCTCGCCCGGCGGCCGGTCACTTCCGCGCAGGGTGGTCTGCGCCTGCATAGGTACCACGAGCGCGAGCGCAAGGGCGACGGCGGCTCCGAGGCGGTAAGCGATCATGGCAATGCCCTTCTTTGCTCGGCAGCATGGAGCACCGCGCTCGGCGCCGCAATCGGGGCTGCATGCCATTTACCGCTCGCGTTCGCCTGGACCGCGCCCTATCTTGTCTTTTGTTAGGATTTGCCCATGGATGCACTCAGTCTTCCGCGCCCGGTTTGGATGAGCGAAGACCTCGTTCTGCTTGAAGAGCAGGCCCGGCGCTTTATTGCCGACGAATTCGTTCCTCACCTCGACCGATGGCACGAGGCGCACATCTACGACCGCGACGTATGGACCAAGGCGGGTCAAGCAGGCTTGTTATGCGCGTCCATGCCGGAGGAATACGGCGGAGCCGGGGGGACCTTCGCGCACGAGGCGGTGATCAACCGCGAACTGGCCCTCGGCGGGTTCGACACATTCGGGGCGCCGTTGCATTCAGGTATCGTTGCGCCATACATCCTGCACTATGGCACCGAAGATCAGAAGAAACGGTGGCTACCAAAGCTTGCCACCGGCGAGCTGGTTGGGGCGATTGCAATGACCGAGCCCGGCACCGGCTCTGACCTGCAAGGCGTGCGCGCAACGGCGAAGAAATCTGGCAACGGCTATGTACTCAATGGGTCCAAGACCTTCATCACAAACGGCCAGCACGCCAATCTGATCATTGTTGTTGCCAAGACCGACCCGAAAGCCGGTGCGAAGGGAACGTCGCTGTTCGTGGTCGAGACGGATGACTCGCAAGGTTTCCGTCGCGGCCGCAAGCTGAAAAAGCTCGGCATGGATTCGGCCGACACCTCGGAATTGTTTTTCGAGGATGTGCAGCTGCCAGCCTCCAGCCTGCTTGGCACCGAAGAGGGACAGGGGTTCTATCAGCTGATGAAGGAATTGCCGCAGGAGCGGTTGATTGTCGCCGTTCACGCGGTTGCCATGATGGAGCGGGCGCTCGCCCTGACCGTCGACTACGTCAAGCAGCGCAAGGCCTTCGGCCAGGCGATCATCGAGTTTCAGAATACGCAATTTGAGCTCGCCGAATGCAAGACTGAGGCAACAATCGCCAAGGTCTTCCTCGATCACTGCATCGAACGACACGTCAAAGGTGAACTCGATACGGTCACGGCCTCGATGGCCAAATACCGCCTCACCGATACCCAAGGCAAATTGATCGACCGCTGCCTGCAATTGTTCGGCGGGTATGGCTATATGGACGAATATCCGATCTCGCGGATGTATCGCGATGCGCGTGTATTGCGCATCTATGCGGGCACCAACGAGATCATGAAGCTGCTGATCGCGAGGAGTTTGTAATTACAGGCGCCGCCCGGGCCAGTGCGCAGCCCAAAGCCCGGACCCATGCTGCGCAGTCTCTGGACGGGCGGCGTACGGGTCCCCGAGCTCGCGGGGATAGCAAAGGATGGAGGCGAAGACCATGTCGGATGCATTTATCTATGACGCTGTCCGTTCCCCTCGCGGGCGCGGCAAGCCCGACGGATCGCTGCATGAGGTGACGACGCTCAATCTCGCTGCCCAAACGCTCGCGGCGGTCAAGGATCGCAACAAGCTCGATCCAAAAATGATCGACGACGTGGTGCTCGGTTGCGTCGATCCGATCGGTGAAGCAGGCGGCGACATCGCGCGCGCGGCCGCTCTTGTTGCAGGTTTTGGCGACGATGTGCCCGGCGTGCAGATCAATCGTTTCTGCGCCTCCGGGCTCGATGCAGTGAACTTCGCCGCCGCAGAGGTCATGTCGGGGCAGCACGAGATGACCATTGGCGGCGGTGTTGAGTCGATGAGCCGCATCGGGATCGGTGCCTCGGGGGGCGCCTGGCCAGTCGATCCTTCGATCGCTGTTGCAACCTATTTCATGCCGCAGGGCATTTCTGCCGATCTGATCGCAACCAAGTACGGCTTCACGCGCGACGATGTTGACGCTTACGCGGTCGAAAGCCAGAAGCGTGCGGCAAAGTCCTGGGATGAAGGACGTTTCAAGAATTCCGTAATCCCGATAAAGGATGTCAACGGGCTCACAATCCTCGCCAAGGACGAGCACATGCGCCCGAACACCACTATGCAGACACTTGCCGCGTTGCAGCCTTCTTTCGTGCAGATGGGCGAGATGGCGGGTTTCGACTCAGTCGCGGTGCAGCGCTATCCGGAAATAGAGGCAGTGAACCATGTGCACACGCCGGGCAACTCGTCGGGGATCGTCGACGGCGCAGCAGCAGTGCTGATTGGCAGCAAGGCCGCCGGCAAGGCCGCGGGGCTGAAGCCGCGCGCGCGCATTCGCCAGTTCGCAAATATCGGCTCCGAGCCGGCTATCATGCTTACTGGACCCATCCCGGTGACCGAAAAAGTCCTGAAGAAGGCGAAGATGACCAAGAAGGACATCGACCTGTGGGAGCTCAACGAAGCTTTCGCGTCCGTGGTCCTGCGCTACATGCAGGCACTCAACATTCCTCACGACAAGATCAACGTGAACGGCGGCGCCATCGCGATGGGCCATCCGCTCGGCGCCACCGGCGCCATGATCCTCGGTACCGTGCTCGATGAGCTGGAGCGTCGCGACAAGGAAACCGCTTTGGTCACGCTTTGCATCGGTGTCGGCATGGGTACCGCGACCATCATCGAGCGGGTCTGATGCCGAAGATTGACATCAACAAGATCCAGCCAGACACCGCGACCGGCTATCCGCCGCCTTTCAACAGGGCTGTGGATGGTCGATCGCGCAAGCGGCTTGCTCGCTCCGCCGGCCTCAGCCAGTTCGGCGTAAATATTTGCACGCTCAAGCCGGGCGCGGCGTCATCGCAGCGCCACTGGCACGAGAAAGAAGACGAGCTTGTCTACGTGCTCGACGGTGAAGTGGTGCTCTGCGAGGACGAGGGCGAAACTGTTCTCAGGCAGGGCGACGCAGCTGCATGGAAGGCCGGCGCGCCGAACGGCCACCGTATGATCAACCGCTCCGACCGCGACGCGGTTTTCATTGAAGTCGGCACGCGCGCCACGGCCGATCGAGCATATTATTCCGATATCGACATGATGGTGGTGCGCGACGAGAAAGGTGCGCGTTACACTAAGAAGAACGGCGAACCTTACTAGCTGCATAACTAAGAAAGACGACAGCCGTCTTTCGGAAGCCGTCACGTGCAAAAATGATAGGAGCCAGCGATGGCCAATTTCAAACTCGATGTCGATGCCGACGGTATCGCGCTGATCACCTGGGATATGGCCGGGCGCTCGATGAACGTCATCGACGCGGGCGTGATCGAGGAACTGGGTTCGCTCGTAGACAAAGTGACGGCCGACGCCGGCATCAAAGGCGCCGTCATCACCTCCGGCAAGGAAGCCTTCTGCGGCGGCGCCGATCTCACGATGCTTGAGGGTATGGGCGCCGTGTTCGCCGATCTTGTTCGAACAAAAGGCGAGGAGGTCGCGGCCGCATTTGTCTTCGAGGAGAGCCGCAGGCTGTCGCTGCTCTACCGGCGTCTTGAAACCTCCGGCAAGCCGTGGGTCTGCGCGCTCAATGGTACGGCGATGGGCGGCGGCTTCGAGCTAGCACTTGCCTGTCACTATCGTGTCGCCGCCGACAATCCCAAGACGCGGCTCGGCCTGCCCGAGATCAAGATAGGCCTGTTCCCCGGCGCCGGCGGCACGCAACGTGTGGCTCGGATGCTGCAGCCGGCCGACGCCCTGCAATTTCTGCTCAAAGGCGACCAGCTCAAGGTCGACCGTGCTAAGGCAATGAAGCTGATCGACGCGGTGGTGCCGCAGAATGAACTGATGAAGGCGGCCAAGGACTGGATCAAGGCCGGCGGCAAGGCCAAGGCGCCTTGGGATACCGAAGGTTTCCGTCTCCCGGGCGGTCCTGTCTATTCTAAGGCGGGCATGATGACCTTTCCTGCCGCCAATGCGATTTATCGCCGCGAAACGTACGACAACTATCCGGCGGCGCGTGCGATCCTGCAGGTCGTCTATGAGGGTCTGCAGTTGCAGATGGACACCGCGCTTCGCGTTGAATCGCGCTGGTTCGCCAAGATCCTGCGATCCCACGAGGCGGCCGCCATGATCCGCTCGCTGTTCGTATCGATGCAGGAGCTCAACAAGGGCGCGCGCCGTCCGCCCGACGAGCCGCCGACGCGCCTGAAGAAAATTGGCGTGGTCGGTGCCGGCTTCATGGGCGCCGGCATCGCACAGGTGAGTGCAGGCGCGGGCCTTGACGTCGTCCTAATTGACCGCGACCAGGAAACGGCAGACAGGGGCAAGGCAGGATTGCACAAGGCGCTCAGCGACCGCGTCATGAAAGGCCGCATGAAGGGCGCCGAGCGCGACGAGTTGCTGGTGCGTATCTCGCCTACTGCCGACTACAACGCGTTGAGGGACTGCGATCTGGTCATCGAAGCCGTGTTCGAGGATCGCAAGGTCAAGTCCGATGTTATTGCAAAAATCCAAGCTGTGATCGCTGACAACGCAATCTTTGCGTCGAATACGTCGACCCTGCCGATCACCTCCCTCGCTTCTGAGTTCAAGGAACCGGAGCGATTCATCGGCATCCACTTCTTCTCGCCGGTCGATCGCATGATGCTGGTCGAGATTATCCTCGGCAAGAAAACCGGCAACAGAGCGCTTGCTGCCGCGCTGGACTATGTGCGTGCGATCCGCAAGACGCCGATCGTGGTTAACGATTCCCGCGGCTTCTACACCTCGCGCGTCGTCGGTACCTATATTCGCGAAGGTCACCTGATGCTGAGCGAAGGCATCCCCGCAGCTATGATCGAGAATGTCGGCCGCATGGCGGGGATGCCGGTCGGACCACTCTCGCTCAATGACGAAGTTGCCGTCGATCTTGCCTGGAAGATCCTAAAGGCGACAGAGGCGGATCTTGGTCCCAAGGCGGTCGATCCGCGGCAGAAGAAATTGCTGGAAGAAATGGTCGAGAAACGCGGAAGATTCGGCCGCAAGAATAGCAAGGGGTTTTATGACTATCCCGCGAACGGACCGAAGAAGTTGTGGCCGGATATCGTGGAACTTCAGCCGAAGAAACTCCTTGATCCGGAAAAAATCCATATCGGCGAAATGAAGCTGCGCTTGCTTGGCATCCAGGCCCTGGAAACCGCTCGCTGCTTCGAGGAAAAGGTCCTCACCGATGTGCGCGAGGCCGATGTCGGCTCGATCCTCGGGTTCGGCTTCGCGCCGTTCACCGGCGGGACACTGTCCTTCATCGATGGGATGGGCACCAAGCGTTTCGTCGAACTCTGTCGCAAACTAGAAAAGAAATACGGCCTGCGCTTTACGCCCAACAAGCTTTTGATCGATCTCGCCGCGAAAGGTGAGGGGTTCTATCAGCACTTTGCGCCTGCGAAGAAGAAAGAAGCGGCCTGAACCTGCCGCGCCATTGGGTTGGGTAGCGATAGCGATTGAGCGGTGCGGAGGACTGATTATTGACGATGGCGGTTATCATCCTGCCGTTTACTTTTTTCTTTAGCGCATTGACAATTGGATGTCTTTCGCAGAGCGCTTGTCCTTAACTGCATTCAATTTCAAATCATGCCATCGCAACCCAGTTCCCTGTTCCGTTGGCGTGAAATTCCCGGCAGCGTCTGGGCGCTCGGGCTGGTCTCGCTGTTCATGGATCTTTCTTCCGAGATGATCCATGCTCTCCTGCCGCTCTATCTGGTCAGTGTTCTCGGCGCTTCGACGCTGACCGTCGGAATCATTGAAGGCATCGCGGAAGCGACGGCTTCAATCGTCAAGGTCTTTTCCGGGGCTCTCAGTGACTACCTTGCCCGGCGCAAGCTGCTGGCGGCCCTCGGCTACGGTCTCGCGGCCGTCACCAAGCCGGTGTTTCCGCTGGCTTCGAGCATCGCTTGGCTCACCGCTGCACGCTTTGTGGACCGGATAGGAAAGGGCATTCGTGGTGCCCCGCGTGATGCCCTGATCGCCGATCTCACGCCCGCGGATCTGCGCGGCAACGCATTCGGCTTGCGGCAGTCGCTCGACACAATCGGCGCAGTGTTTGGTCCGGTCGCGGCGATCGTCTTCATGACCATATTCAGCGACAATTTCACAACGGTATTCTGGATCGCGGTCGTGCCTGCATTCATCTCGGTTGCCATTGTTGTCTTCGTCGTGCGCGAACCGGAAAGGCAGCCGGACGTAAGCACGGTGCGCGCGCCTTTGTCACGTGCGCAACTCTCCCGCCTCGGCTCCGCCTACTGGATGGTTGTTGGCGTGGCAGCGGTTTTTACGCTCGCGCGTTTCAGCGAAGCCTTTCTGCTGTTGCGCGCTCAATCGGTGGGACTTGATTTCGCCGTCGTACCGGCAGTGATGGTGGTAATGAACATCGCTTATACGATCTCTGCGTGGCCGGTTGGTGCGTTATCAGACATCGTAGGACGCTACGGCCTTCTCACGGGTGGGTTTGTGATGCTGATCCTTGCCGATCTTACGCTCGGCTTCGGCAATAGCGTGGCGATGGTGATGGTCGGCGCGGCGCTGTGGGGACTACATATGGGTCTGACGCAGGGACTGTTGGCCGCCCTCGTCGCCGATTCGGCGCCGCCGGAACTTCGTGGCACAGCCTTTGGAGTGTTCAACTTGGTGAGCGGCCTCGCCTTGCTGGCGGCGAGCATCATCGCCGGCGCGCTATGGGACAGGATTGGGCCGGCCGGCACATTTTATGCGGGCGCCGCGTTTACGGCGATCGCACTGGCCGCATTGCCGTTGGTGCGGCGAAGGACTGCAAAATAGCGCTCTGGATCCCGCTTTCTTTCGCGGGGACGAACGGTTGAATTCGCTTCTTTCACACCACAACCGTCAGCTTTTTCGCGGCACGTGTCACGCCGGTGTAGAGCCAGCGCTTCCGGTTCTCAGGAAACGCAAACGATTCATCGAACAGAACCACGTCATCCCATTGCGAGCCCTGCGCCTTGTGCACCGTGAGCACGTAGCCATAATCGAACTCGTCATACGGTTTGCGCCGCTGCCAATCGACCTGTTCGATTCCGCCGTAAAAGCATTCCGACCGTACTGAAACCTTCACACCACGCGTCGCCGTTTCATCGTCGGGCAGCAAACGCATGGTCATGATTCCGGCTTTGATGCCTTTTCGCCCGCTGCGCTCTTTCACCGTCCATAATCCACCATTGAACAAGCCTTTCCTGCGGTTGTTCCGCAGGCACACCAGCTTATCTCCGGCTGACGGCATCTCGTCCTCGAAGCCGCGCCGTTCGCGCATGCGCTTGTTGTAGGAACGGCGCGTGGCATTGCGCCCGACCAGCACCTGATCGGTCTCAAGCACGCGCTGCAGGTCAAGATCATTCTTGCGTAAGATCTCCGTTTCGCCGTAACGGCCGGGCTCGATGCATTCGCCGGCGCGGATATCCATCGACAGCCGCACGATCGGATCGTTCTGTGCCTGCCGGTGTACTTCGGTCAGCATCACATCGGGCTCCGCCTCGGTGAAAAAGCCGCCGCCCTGGATCGGAGGCAATTGTGCCGGATCGCCGAGCACCAGGACCGGCACGCCGAAGGAGAGGAGATCGCGGCCGAGCTCGGCGTCGACCATGGAGCATTCGTCGATGATAATCAGCTCGGCCTTCGATGCCGGCGCTTCGTCCCACAGATCGAAGCTCGGGAGTTCTTCGCCACTCTCGCGCGCCCGATAGATCAGGCTGTGGATGGTAGAGGCGCCTCGGCAACCTTTGCCGCGCATGACGGCGGCAGCCTTGCCGGTGAAGGCGGCGAATTTTACGTCGCCGTCGGCTTCATCCGCGATATGCCTTGCGAGGGTGGTTTTCCCGGTGCCGGCGTAACCGAACAGGCGGAAGACCTGCGGGGTCCCGTTCAAGCCAGGTGCGGCCCTGAGCCAATCGGCGACGGATTTGAGAGCGTTCTGCTGGTGCGGCGTGAACTGGGTCATTGCCCGCAAAGCCATAAAGGATGTAACGCCTGACGGAAAGAACAAAAATAGAACGCTTGACGTGGTAGCTTCTGACTATATTCCTATCCATCTAAGACCGGCTGACGCCGCCGTTGGCACCCTCGGCGGCCGGCGCTCCGACAATGGGTTGTGCATGGAGCTCTCGCTCACCAGACGACAGAACTGCGTCTCCCTCATTGCCCTTTGCAATGCAGCATGTTTAACGTCGCGGCCCTTTTCAGTTGGAAGTGTGCATGGCGCGCGACCAGATCGACATGACCCCAATCGAGACGCGCGACGAGTTGGTCGCCTGGCTCGAAGCGGGTTGCAAGCCGAAGGCACAGTTCCGCGTCGGCACCGAACACGAAAAGTTCGCCTTCACTGTCGCCGACCATCGTCCTGTCCCCTATTCCGGCAGGCGCAGCATCCGTGCGCTGCTCGAGGGCATGCATGGCCTGCTCGGCTGGGAGCCGATCATGGAGGGCGACAACATCATCGGCATGTTCGACGTGACTGGCGGGGGTGCAATTTCGCTGGAGCCGGGCGGACAGTTCGAGCTTTCCGGCGCGCCATACGACAATGTGCATCAAACGGCGGCGGAGCTGATGGCACATCTGGCGCAGTTGCGAGAAGTTGCGAAGCCTTTGGGTATCGGTTTTCTCGGCATCGGTATGACACCAAACTGGACCCGTGCCGACATGCCGAAAATGCCGAAAGGCCGCTACAAGATCATGACCGCCTACATGCCGAAGGTCGGCAACCTCGGCCTCGACATGATGTATCGGACGTGCACCGTGCAGGCGAACCTCGATTTTTCCAGCGAAGCTGACATGGTCAAGAAGCTGCGCGTGTCGATTGCGTTACAGCCAGTCGCAACGGCACTTTTCGCCAATTCGCCATTCACCGAAGGCAAGCCAAACGGATTTCTGTCGTTCCGCTCGGAGATCTGGCGTGACACTGACAATCAGCGCGCCGGCATGCTGCCTTGGGCTTTCGAGGATGGCATGGGATTTGAGCGCTGGACAGATTACGCGCTCGATGTGCCGATGTATTTCGTCAAGCGCGGCGATAAGTACGTCGACGTTGCGGGCAAGTCGTTCCGCGATTTTTTTGCCGGGAAATTGCCGGAGCTGCCGGGCGAGCGTCCGACCATCTCGGATTGGGCCAATCATCTCAGCACGATTTTCCCGGAGGTTAGGCTCAAGCGCTACCTTGAAATGCGTGGCGCCGACAGCGGGCCGTGGCGACGCTTGCCGTCACTCACCGCATATTGGGTCGGCCTGCTTTATGATGATGATGCGCTGAATTCATGCTGGGACATGGTCAAGGATTGGACCGAACATGGGCGGCAGAAGCTGCGCGACGACGTGCCCAGGCTGGGTTTCAAAGCCAAAATCGGTAGCCGCAACGTGTTTACGCTGGCGCAGGAAACCCTGCGCCTGAGTTCGCAAGGGCTCGCCCGCCGTAAACGGGTTGACCGCAACGGTCGCGACGAGACGCGCTACCTGCGGCCGCTGGAAGAATCGATCGGGCGCGGCATCACGCCGGCCGAGGAACTACTCGAGAAATTCCACGGCGAGTGGAATGATTCGGTCGAGCCGATTTTCGAAGAATACTCGTATTGATCACTCCGCCGCTTGTGCCGCTTCCGACAAGTTGTCGAGTGACGAAATGATGTGTTCGGCCAGCGCATCGGCAAGCGCCGAACTTTCGTGCGCATTTCGCACCAGCCCGATGCGGCAGCTTGGCAGATCGGGGAAACCGTCGGATGCGGAAAGGACCCGCATGCCCGGGCGCAGGCCAGATTCCGGCAGCACGGATACCGCAAGACCCGCAAGTACGGCGGCGGCAACAGCACCTGCATTCGAGCTTGTGTATAAGGTGCGGAACGGGCGGCCGATCGCCTCAAGCCGCTCAATCGCGGTGCGACGCCACACGCAGGTCGGACGCCCAAGCGCGAGCGGCAGCCGCTCCTCGAGATGCGTCGAATGACGGTTTGACGTCACCCACAACAAGCGCTCGCGGCGGAATGTCTCTGAAGAGCGCTTGTTTTCGCAGTTGGTGACGATGGCCAGGTCGATTTCGTTGGCATCGATACGCTCGAGCAGGTCAACCGATGGCTCGCACAGGACGCTCAACTCGACGGCCGGATAGCTATGCGAGAAGCGAGCCATGATCTCGGGCAGATAGCGGTCGGCGTAGTCATCAGGCACTCCGAGCCGGACTCGGCCAGACAGTTCGCCGTCGGAAAACGCGGCAAGCGTTTCGATGTTGAGCTTCACGATGCGGCGCGCATAGTCGAGCAGGCGCTGCCCGTCTTCGGTCAGCTTTGACGCGCGTCCATCACGGGAAAAGATCGGACGCTCGAGGCGTTCCTCCAACCGCTTCATCTGCATCGAGACGGCGGACTGAGTCTTGTTCACGACTTCGGCGGCCTTGGTGAAGCTGCCGGTTTCGGAAATGGCAATGAAAGTTCGCAACTGGTCGATATCGAGCATTGCGGTCATGGCGGCGGATCCCTGGCCTTGTGTTAGTCCAACTTTCGCACTGAGCGGACTATCACTATTCCTGATTGGTTAGATTAAAAACATTCGTTTCACTAATCAATCCCCGCAGTGCAATATAAGATACTTCCAGAGGAATCGGGTGGGGATTTCGGGTGGTTCTGGGCAGCGCCAGACCTGATTTTGGCGGTGTAACCCGCGAACTGAAGGAGACTGATATGAGCGCCAATTACCCCGTGGTACCCGTCGCCGGCGGTACGTTGGTAAGGGTATTCGCTTCCCTGCTGGCCTTCGTGACGCGTTGGCTCAAGGAGCTGATGGAGGCGCGCAGGCACCGCAG
>Ga0066388_100001200_pt1 | contig 14222 bp, 10 predicted proteins | sample PanSoiMetaGPlot6_FD_64539 | JGI IMG/M metagenome (GOLD analysis project Ga0066388, IMG submission 64539) | Tropical forest soil microbial communities from Panama analyzed to predict greenhouse gas emissions - Panama Soil - Plot 6 (Hybrid Assembly) | ecosystem: Environmental > Terrestrial >... | reverse complement strand
CCGCTGGTGCAACGGTTGGTGCAACGGTCGTTGCCGGAGCCACTACCGCCGCTGGTGCAACGGTTGGTGCAACGGTCGTTGCCGGAGCCACTACCGCCGCTGGTGCAACGGTTGGTGCAACGGTCGTTGCCGGAGCCACTACCACCGCTGGTGCAACGGTTGGTGCAACGGTCGTTGCCGGAGCCACTACCGCCGCCGTGCTTATTGGAATTACCGTCAGGCCGTCCGGCACAGCGCTGCGGAAGATGATTTTAGTGTTCGCATCGTACGCCGTTAGATTCGCATCCGGCGCAGCGAACAACATGAATTTAGTCAACGGCGTCGTCGCAATGAAAGTTCCTACACCATTGGCAATCTCCAACGGACCCAGTGCCGTGACGGCGCCGGTTGGATCAACTGCGTAAAGATTCAACGCGGTCATGTCAGCCGGCAGACTGGCGAGATTGACTTTGATGGTGGCGCCATTGTCATCGCGCAAAATCGTAGCAGTTCCTGTTCCTTTGATTCCTATCGGATTTAACGTGACGACAGTTTCTTTCCCGACAGGATATTCAACGACGGTGAACGTGCCATCCGGATTTTGCACGACTTTGGTTACTGTCGTCTTTTGCGCGACAGCTACAACTGCCAGCGAAAATGTCAACAATACCGCCCCTAAGAGTGCGGTCAGACTTTTACTCATACTTTTCCCTCCTTTGAAACCATGGTTTGTAAATTGTCGGGCTTCTTAGACTCGTCCGAATTGGTGGAGTGCAAGGGTCATGCCGGGAAACGGCGCTGATCTTGCGCGCAAAAACGTACAGAAATCGAGCTTTAACGACTTCGAACTGTGAGCACAGGCTGTTTAAGCAGTAAAGAGGTACATTGAACTGTACGCTGGCGTTCGGATTGAGGTCAGTGTTTCACACGATACGTGACCGTGAGCCCGCCGTTTTTCAGCGCTCGCGAACTCAGTAGCTTGAGGTCGATCTGCTTTTTCATGGGATAGAAAAGTGGAACTCCTGACCCAAGCAAGACAGGTTGGATGTTAAGAATGATTTCGTCGATCAGACCTGCCTCCAGGAGAGCGTGAGAAAGTTTGCCGCCGCCGAAAACGACGATGCCCTTGCCTTTCTGCTGCTTCAGCTTCTTAACGAAGGACACTGCATCGCCGCTGACTAGTTCGACACTCTTGTCCGGCTTCCGCCGTGCCGCCAACAATTTTTTTATTTGGGCAACCTTCTTAGCTGAGCGCGAAAAGACATAGTTTTGCGCTCCCGGATAAGAGCTCTGGCCCGACGCGAGCATAACCTCGTAGGTCTTTCGCCCAATCAAAAGCACGTCGACAGTTTTCATAAACTGAGCGCTGAGCTCGGCGACTTCATCGCTCCAGCTTATCCAGTCGTAGCCGCCGTCCTTGCGGGCGATGTAATTATCAAGACTGTTTGCCAGACCAAGTGTGACTTTGCGCATTTTGTTGGCCTTCGCTCCGTCAGGAGCGCGATATTTATAGCACCGCCTTGCTTAGCAATTGGTCAGCTCCTTTAGGAACGAAATTGTAATGATTGGTCTTGATAAACATTACGCTCTTAAAGGAGCTCCACATAGAAACCCAACGACTCCTATAAACATTTCACGCCTAACGGCGTGAAGATTCACCTAAGTCTTTGCCCCCGGGACGATGCCTCGATCAACTGTTGGAGCCGTTTGAGCCTTGTCTCTTCCTGTTTAGCGCTGACAATGAACCAGTTCATCATTTTGCGATATGACGGTGGCTGCGCTTGGAAAAATTTCCAGGCGGCTTTGTGCAGTTTGAATTCTTTGGTATACGGCTCGACCAGCTCGGGACTTCTCTGTTCGTAGGAGTAGATGCCGGAACGATTTTCCTTGCGCTGTTCGTAAGCTTTCAATCCGGCCGGATGCATTTTTTTTTCTTTGATTAATCGATCGACGTTTCGAGTATTGACTGCACTCCAGATGCTGCCAGGCCTGCGCGGAGTAAAACGAATCTTGAAGCTATCTTCGTCGATTGACTTGCGAATGCCGTCAATCCATCCAAAGCAGAGAGCTTCATCGACCGACTCGGGCCAGTCGATACTCGGCTTGCCAGTGTCCTTTTTGTAGAAGCCTACCCAGAGTTCTTTGGATTTGTCGTGATTGGCGGCGAGCCACTTGCGGAAAGCAGCGGGAGTTGGGAAGAACTTTGGATTCACGGCCTGGTGGTTTTCCTCTGCGCAACCTCAGCGTTCTTCGCGCCTCTGCGGTGAAATTGCTCGAAAAAAGAGTTCACCGCAGAGACGCGGAGATCGCCGAGGACACGCGGAGGCTTTATTCCGACAAGTCCTACGAGATGTTATTTAGCTACCGATTAATCAGTAACCGTGTAAGTCTGTAATCGCCTTCAGCACATCCGTCGCTTGTGGCAGGATCGCGTCTTCCAGCTGAGGAGCATAGGCCACAAACGTGTCGAGTGCGGCCACACGCCGCACTGGAGCGTCGAGGTGTTCGAAAAGTTCATTCGCAATGCGTGCCGCGATCTCGGCTCCGTAACCCCACGATAACGAGTCTTCGTGCGCGACAATTACTCGCGAAGTTTTCTTCACCGATTCGGCGATGGAGTTCCAGTCGTAGGGGCTCAACGAGCGGAGGTCGATGATCTCAACACTGATGCCTTGTTTCTCGGCTTCCTTCGCGGCAACGATTGAGCGCTGGACCAGAGCGCCGTAGGTGATGATGGAAAGATCGGTTCCTTCGCGCACCGTTTTGGCCTTACCAAACGGAATCATGAAATCATCGCCCGGGTACGCTGACTTGTTGTAGGCCTGGCGATAGAGATGTTTGTGCTCGAGAAACATGACCGGATCGTCGCACCGAATCGCCGTACGCAAAAGCCCGTTCGCGTCCAGCGCATTCGAAGGGTAGATGACGCGCAAACCTGGAATTTGCGTGAACAACGAAACGCCCGATTGCGAGTGGTAGATCGCTCCGCCCTTCAAATAGCCGCCGACCGGAACGCGAATTACGCATGGCGCTGAGAAATCGTTGCCCGAGCGCCAGCGCAAAAGCGCCAGCTCGTTGCGAATCTGATGAAATGCCGGCCAGATGTAATCAAAGAACTGCACTTCGACGACCGGCTTTAAGCCGCGAGTCGCCAAACCTATCGCCCGGCCAACAATGTTCGCTTCCGCCAGTGGAGTGTTGTAAACGCGCGCGCTGCCAAACTCGCGCTGGAGATTCGCTGTGACTTTGAAGACTCCGCCTTTGCCCTTGACCTCGTTTAAAGATTTTTCGCGCGAGCAATCTGCGATGTCTTCGCCAAAGACCACCATCCGCGGATCGCGCTTCATCTCAGTGTGCAGGCAGCGATTAATAAGATCGACCATGGTGCCGGGATTGCCACTGAATTCAACTCGGTCTTCGGTGTCGAAGTCAGTTGAAGTGGGATCGACTGAAGGCGAGTACACAAAATCGGTCGCTGTTTCGGGTGCAGGCTGCGGACTCGCCAGTGCTGCATCCGCTGCTGCATTAATTTCCCGATCGATTTCGTCCTTGAGATTCTGAAGCTCTTCCTGACTGGCAATCCCCTCATGTACCAGCACGGCCCCAAATCGCTTGATAGGGTCGCGCTCAGCGTCAGCGACGCGTTCGGCTTCCGCCCGGTAAAGCTTTTCGTCGTCCGAAAGCGAATGCGAGTATGGCCTGATCACTTTCGCGTGCACGAACGAGGGTCCACGGTTCTTGCGACAATTGTCGACAGCGCGCCGCATGACCGCGAGCGATTCGAGCGTATCAGTACCGTCGACACGCTGGCGATACAGGTTCGGAAAGCCGGAAACCAATTTCGAAATGTCGCCGCCTGCGGTTTGGACTTCGACCGGCACACTAATGGCGTAACCGTTGTCTTCGACGAGAAAAACTACCGGCAGCCGCAGGTTGCAGGCGGTGTTGAGCGCTTCCCAAAACTCACCTTCACTGGTAGTGCCGTCTCCGAGCGAGACGAAGACGACTTCGTCGTTACGGAAATTCTTGATTCGCTTTTTCAGTTCCTTAACCAGCTTGATGCGATAAGTTGCTTCAGCGCAGCCGACCGCCTGCAAAAGCTGTGTGCCTGTGGGCGATGATTGCGAAACAATGTTGAGCTTTTTATGTCCCCAGTGCGAAGGCATCTGCCGGCCATGCGAGTTTGGATCAGCTTCAGCGCCGACGCTTTCCAGCAACATTTCCAGCGGCGTCATCCCCAGCTGCAGGCACAATGCGCGATCGCGATAATAAGGATAGAACCAGTCATAGCCAGGCTTAAGGTACATCGCCGCCGCGACCAGAATCGCTTCGTGACCAGCGCCGCTGATCTGAAAGAAGATCCGGTTTTGGCCCTTCATCTGGATCTCTTTGTCATCCAGGCGCCGCGACAAGTACATCGTGCGAAAGATCTTGAGCATCTCTTCGCGCGTCAGCTTTGGCAACTCGCGTTCTTTTTGTTTTCGGCGCTTTGGAGATTTAGGTCGTTGCGGTGGTTTGATAACAGTTATGGGGGCCGGGCGCGGCTCAGCCTTTGCGACAGTCTTCGCGGTGAACGCGCCTTCGGGAAGATTCTCGGATTTCTTAACCAGTCTAAGGACTTTAGTGTCACTCATTGGGGTTTTAGTGTCAGAACCCGGAGCGCACCGACGGGATCAAACTCAACTAGCTTTTATGATCCGGTCGCTACGCTCGCGGTTCTGACACCATCCTGGGATACTTAAGATTCGCTTTCTAAAATCTGTCGATATTCTTCCGCCATGCCTGGATGTCCATGCGCCATCGCTACTTCAATCCCGCGTTGATAGGTTGCGCGGGCTTTGTCAGGTTGCTTTGAACGCTCGTACGCTCGCGCCAGCATACCGTAGGCATTTCCTTCGTCGTCAGCGCCGGCCAAATAGCGTTCGAGCGTTTCAATCAACTTCGCTTCCTCGCCAGCCTTTTCGTACTCCTTCGCAAGGCCGAACAAGACAGCGGTATTCGCCGGATCCCCGGTCAGCATTTGCTCGAAAATCTCAATTCTCGATGCGGCCATATGTCTTTTCTCTGTGAATCTCTGTGAGGACTCTTGTCTCTGCAGTGTAAATGCTCAGGACGAATTCACCACAGAGCTATTTTCCAATAATCAACTTCGCAATCGTCTGTAATTGCATGTTCGAAGTGCCTTCATAAATCGCGCCAATCTTCGAGTCGCGCCAGTACTTCTCAACTGGATAATCTTTCACGTAACCATACCCGCCGTACAACTCGATTGCTTTCGAGGTAATACGCTCAGCTGCGCGCGACGAATACAGCTTGGCCATCGCTGCCTCTTTCACAAAATTCTGACGCACATCTTTCATGCGGGCGGCGTTGTAAACCATCAGGCGCGCCGCTTCGAGATCAGTCGCCATCTCAGCAAGCTGGAACTGCACTCCCTGAAACTGATTAACAGTCTTGCCGAACTGTTGCCGCTCAGCCGTGTAGGCCAAAGCGCTTTCCAGCGCCCCGCGCGCGATGCCAATCATTTGCGCGCCGATGCCGATTCTTCCTTCGTTCAGTGTTTCAATCGAAGTTTTGTAACCCTTGCCGACTTCACCGAGCACGTTGGCTTTCGGAACTTTGCAATCCTCCAGGATCAGTTCCGTAGTCGAGGATGCGCGAATGCCGAGCTTGTTCTCTTTCTTTCCGACCGTGAACCCTTCAAAACCTTTTTCGACGATGAAAGCGGTAATGCCGCGGTAACCGGCTTCGGGATCAGCATTGGCAAAGAGCACAAAAATTCCCGCTTCCTTGCCGTTCGTAATCCAAAGCTTGCGCCCATTAACAACAAAATGATCGCCCTTATCGACGGCCCGCGTCTGCATCGCAAAGGCATCTGAGCCCGAGGCAGCTTCGCTCAATGCGTAAGCCCCAACCTTTTCGCTTGCCAATTGCGTCAGGTACTTCTGCTTCTGCTCGTCGTTTCCCCAGCGAATCAAAGCGTTGTTAACCAGGGTGTTCTGTACGTCGACAAATACGCCCACGGAAGCGTCAACCCGCGAGATCTCTTCGACCGCCAGGATGGCCTGAAAGAACGAGCCGCCGGCGCCGCCGAATTCTTCTGGGGTCTCAATTCCCATCAGCCCCAATTCGAAACATTGTTTGGTCACCGAGGGATCGAGATGACCTTGTTCATCCATCTCTTCGACGCGTTTGCGAATTTCACCTTCTGCAAATTCGCGCACGCTATCGCGAAACATTTGCTCGTCTTCAGAAAGGGTCGTTAACGGACGCGCGAAGGATTGTTCAATTGCAAGTTGACTTTGACTCATATTTGCCGGACCGCGGGAAAGGAATGAAAATTCAATATTGAATCGACATGATAATCAACCAACTGGACAAAAGGCAAAAACGGAAAACTTCAGGATAGCAACGCGGTTTCCGGCTCTTCTCTGCGGGATCTCTCCGGCCCTCAGTGTCTCTGCGGTGAGTGTATTTCATCAAGGTTCACCGCGGAGACGCCGAGGTCGCAAAGGTGACGCAGAGAGTTGAAATGAGGTCGGTGTTAAAATTCGAACGCAGTTGAGAGAACAATTTGTCTGAGTCACCGGATTGGGCGTGTCATGACGCGAGTACATCAACTGTCTTATTAATCTGACGGCTCACATTGCTTCCGGCCTCAGGATGTTACGTTTTGGTCAAATTTCAGCAGGTACAAGCATTGCTGTTTGAACTTCGCGTTTACAATAACTTACTTTGGCTTCAGGCTAACAAATGACGCAAACGACCTCGGCAAACAGCAGTAAACGGTTCACGCCTCTGGGAATTATTTTCGCCATCGCAGGCGCTGTCCTGTTTGTTTATTTCGTCCGCAAAGCCGGGCTCGTCCAAATTCTTGACGGCATTAGAAGGCTCGGCGCCGGATTCATTTTGATCCTGGCGATTTCCGCAGTGCGGCACGTCGTTCGATCGATAGCCTGGACGCTTTGTGTGGAAGCGCCTTATCGCTTGCGATTTTGGGATGCCCTGCGTGCACGGTTGATGGGCGATGCCATCGGTAACATTCTCCCGTTCGCAAGTTTTGTTATCTCTGAACCGGCCAAGCCCGCGCTTATACGCGATCGCGTTCCTCTGATGGCTGGTTTTTCCGGCATCGTCATTGAAAACATCTTCTACAGTTTGTCGGTTGTAGTATTCGTCTTCTCCGGCATGCTGGCGCTGCTGCTGAATTTCAGCTTGCCGAAAGGCCTGCGCCTCGCCAGTGTAATTACGCTGGTGGCGATCAGCGCAGTAATTCTCATGGGCGTATTTTTGATTCGGAAACAATTGAGATTCATCAGCGGCGCCACAAGTTTTTTGCACCGGCGTGGTCTCAATGACAAGTGGGTCGAGAAAGCTCGGACGCTCGAAGATCGCGTGTACGGATTCTACCGGCGGCACAGCTCGCGATTTCTGCCGATTCTGTTTTTGGAAGCGTGCTTCCATCTGGCTGGTGTGATGGAGATATACGCGACGCTGAGTTTCATCAGTCCGCAGCAGCCACCCACGATCTTCACTGCCTTCATCCTCGAATCAGTCAACCGTGTCATAACTATGGCTTTCAAGTTCATTCCACTGCGAATGGGCGTTGATGAGGCCGGCACTGGCAAAATTTCGAAAGTTCTGCAATTCACTGAGGCGGTCGGCGTGACGCTGGCAATTGTTCGCAAAGCTCGCGATGTGTTTTGGGCCGGCGTCGGGGTTGCATTGTTATTTCATCGCGGTTTGTCTTTGCGGACTGTTGCGCGCGATGCGGAGCAGGCACTCGCCGAGCAGGTATCCAAGCTCGGCTCAGAGATGCTCCGGAACGCATCTGACTAGAATCCAGCGGGGAACTCTTAAGGCTTGTCGTTAGCACCCTCGAATTCAGTAATGCCGGAAGTTGTAGCGGCTCCCAGAGCCACGGATATTCCGTCGAGCAAACGTGAGCCGGGAACAATAATTTGGTCCAGGTATGCAATTGTGGCCGTTACTCTCTTGATCGTAGTGGGAATTGGTTTGCGGCTCAGCAGTCTTGGCGATATTGGATTTGCCGAAGATGAGATTAACAAGCTCGAGGCCGTCCGAAGCTACGACCGCGGTGACTTTTCCGCCAACGCCGAGCACCCGATGCTGATGAAAGTCTTGATAGATGTTTCGTTGCGCGGCGCGCGCGCCTGGAACGGACTAACCGGAAGCTCCATTAACGAAGAGGCGGCCCTGCGACTTCCAAACGTCGTGTTTGGAGCGCTGACAGCCGTCCCGCTGTTTCTATTGACCGCCGCCCTTTTCGACCGGCGGACAGCATTGTGGGCCACCGCATTCTGGGCGTTTGGTGTCAATGCGATTACTTACAATCGCATCGGCAAGGAAGATACTTTGATGGTCTTCTTCATGCTGTTCGCTTTTTACTTTTTTCTGCGCGCAAAACAAATTGATACTCGCGAGAAGTCACGCGCGCGAAAGTATCTGAACTTCAGTGCAATTAGCTTCGGGTTGATGATCGCAGCGAAGTACTTTCCTCACTACTTAGGTCTCAATATGCTCTATCATCACAAATACCATGTGCGCGAACGCGATCCAGCCGAGCCCAGATTCGTCACCCCGTTTAGTTTCTTTATGTTGATTGGAATCACCTTCCTGATCGCCAACCCGGGACTGTTATTGCCGAGTGTTTGGAATCATCTCAATGCCTATTCAGGTGAAAAACTTCTGACTCATACGGGTTACCTGTTTGGTGATCAGATTTACCGAAACCGCATGTCGGATTCTCCTTTTTGGGGCCTTCCGATCTACTTTTATTTGCTGTTTATGGTGATAAAAGTTCCGCTTTCGCTGCTGGCAACGTTTCTCGTTGGTTTGGTGATTTCAGTAAAGCAAAGAAAGCTGCCGGGCCCGCGTTTTGTGCTTTTCATGTTTCTGTTTTGGATCGTTCCCTATTCATTAGTGGGCGCAAAATGGCTCCGCTACACGCTATCTTTGATGCCTTTCGTTTACATGGGCGCCGCCGTCGGCGCGGTAGCGCTGTTGGGATGGTTTGAACGATTTTTGGCAAAGCTTACAACGGCAGCGAACGCCAGTTCGGTAGCGACTGCCGTGCTGCTTGTCACATTGGTTCTGCTGCCCGGCTGGGCGGCCTATGCCACCGCGCCGCATTATGCTCTTTACAGCAACGCGCTCGGCGACAAGTACACGGCGCATTTTTTTCCGCATGATGAGTTTTACGACGATGGCACTAACGAAGCGATTCGCTTCGTATGCCAGCGCGCGCCACAAAATTCAAGCATCGTGAGCGAGATTCCCGGTGTCGTCCGTTACTACACCGAGAAGTTCGGGCGCAAAGACTTGCAGTCGCGCGTGCTGTCAGATCCAAACTACGCACCTTCAACCCAGGAACCGACGTACGTGATCTTGCAAAAAGGCCGAACGTACCTCGAGAATCAGGCCGAAATGAAAGACGTGCGCGAGCGCTTCACACTGGTTTACGCCGACTGCATCAAAGGCCATACCTCGGCAGAAGTTTATGCCTCACTGGTCAACACGAGCGATGTGGCACGACCATGCGGCGATGCACGCCCGTGAATTTTCATTCACACCTCGCTTTAGCGAGGTGTTTGAGGTAAGACATCTCAATCAGCCGTTTCAACGGCTTTAGCAGAAACGGTTGAAACCGTTTTCGCATGCCTGTTGCTGTTCTCTCGCCCGCCTCGCTAAAACGAGGTGTGAATTAAAAGGGATTGGAGTGAAATGAAGAAGACGAGACAGATTCTGGTGGCCACAATTTCCCTGACGATGCTTCTCGTCGTTGCAATTCCTCGCAGACACAATTCTGCTCCCCAACGCGCCCACATTGTCATCCTCAGCACGACTGACATGCATGGTCGCATTTTTCCTATCGATTACTACACGAACAAGTACGACAACGTCGGCATCGCCAAGGTCGCGACGCTCATCAAGGAAGCGCGCAAGAATGATCCGGATCTCCTGCTGCTGGACTCCGGCGATACGATTCAGGGCACTCCGCTCGAATACATCCACAACCGGAGCAACAACACGCCGCCTGACCCGATGATGCTGACGATGAACGCTTTGAAATATGACGCGATGACCGTCGGCAATCACGAATACAATTTCGGATTGAAGGTCCTTGAGAAAGCGCGCAGCGAAGCTAAGTTTCCGTGGCTCTCGGCCAACAGTTACGGGAGAGCGTCGGATAAGAGTCACTACCAGCCATACATCATCAAAGAAGTACAGGGTGTGCGCGTGGGAATCCTGGGGCTAACAACCCCCGGAATTCCCAACTGGGAGAACCTGCCGAATTACGAAGGGCTGGAATTTCACGAGACGGTCAGCGAAGCAAAAAAGTGGGTGCCGATCCTGCGCGACAAAGACAAGGCAGACGTTGTAGTCATCGCAATGCATATGGGAATCGAGGAAGACCTGCGCACCGGTCAACTGAGCCCGTCAAATGTGCCCGACGAAAATGCGGCGCTAGCTATCGCCCGTCAAGTGCCCGGCGTTGACGTGATTCTGATGGGCCACACGCATAGCCCGGTTAACGATTTGTTCGTCAATGGCGTGCTGCTTACTCAAGCCAATCGCTGGGCCAGCCACGTTGCTCGAGTCGATCTTTATCTCGATAAGACAAGCGGAGATGGGTGGCGCATGACGGCCAAGGCTGCGCGAATTATTCCAGTCACTGAAAAGACTGAAATAGATCCCGAGATCGCGAAGATTGGCGAGCCCTACGATAAAGAAACCCAGGCCTGGCTCAGTCGCGCGATTGGCGAATCGGCTGAAGAACTGACCGCTCGCGACTGTCGCCTTCGCGATACCGCAATTATCGATTTGATTCAGCGCGTACAGCTTGAAGCGGGAAAAGCTGACGTCTCGCTGGCGGCATGTTTCAATCCAGAGGCGCAAATTCCGAAGGGCGCAGTAACTGTCCGCGACATTGCCGGCCTTTACGAATACGAAAATACGCTCGTGACTCTGGAACTAACCGGGCAACAACTCAAGGACGCGCTGGAACATTCGGCGCGCTACTTCAAAGAATACCAACCGGGCAAGAGTTTGAATAGCCTGGTCGACTCGCGCATTCCTGGATTCAACTTTGATGTGGCACAGGGAGTTAGTTACGACATCGATCTGACAAAACCCTTCGGCCAGCGTATTCAGAATCTGAAATTCAAAGGCCAGGCGCTCGATCCGCAGCAAAAGCTTCGCGTGGTGACGAACAATTATCGTGTCAACGGCGGCGGAGGATACGCGATGTACAAGTCTGCGCCGGTGGTTTACCGATCAAGCGCCGAAGTGCGCGAGTTGATTATCGATTGGGTTGAGAAGAACAAAACCATCCCCACTCAGACAGATAACAACTGGCGCATAGTTGGAGCTCAATAGAAATTCCAAATCAATCATTTGGCTAATGTGAGTAAGAGCTTCTCATGAATTCCGCCAAACGCTCCGTTGGACATGATGGCCACCACGTCGCCTGAACGAAGTTCGCCTTTCAGCTTCTGCACAATCTCATCTACCTCGGCGATGGCAAAGGCAGGCTTGTTTCGAGCAGACACATCTTCAATCAACTTTTCAATGTCCAACACGCCACCCATCTCGGCCGCGCGGTGCGCGTCGTACACGCGCGACACAATCACATAATCGGCGGGCGCGAACGCATCGATGTACGCGTCTTGAAACGTCATGTGAGCTGAAGTGCGCGAACGCGGTTCAAACACCGCCACCAAACGACGATCTGAATATTTTGTTCGTAACGCGGCGAGCGTCTCGCGCACTGCCGTAGGATGGTGTGCGAAATCATCAATCACTGTGATGCCGTTTACCTCGCCGCGAACTTCGCCGCGACGGCGCACGCTCTTGAAAGTCTTAAGAGCTTCCGCAATTCTCGCGCGTTCAACTCCCCAGGCATTTGCAGCAACGATCACTGCAAGACAGTTACGCACGTTGAACTCGCCAATCAAAGGAGTCGAGAAGTGTGCCCAACTCGATCCATCGAGATACACGTCAAACCGCGTTATGCCTTCTGAAAAATCAATATTGCGCGCCTGCCATTTCGCGTCATCACAAGTGCCGAACGTTTCCAAATCGGTAAACAACTTCGGCCCGAATGACGCAACTACTTCCCGCACAGGCGAACTGTCCCAACCGACAATGAGTTTTCCGTTTCCGGGAACGAGATTCATTAAACGACGAAACGCGAGTTTTACCGCGTCCAGATCCTGGTAAATGTCGGCGTGATCAAATTCGATATTATTGACGATAGCGACCTCGGGCAGGTAATGCATGAACTTCGGTCCCTTATCAAAATAGGCGGTGTCATATTCGTCTCCTTCGATAATGAAGTAATCGCTATCTGTAACTCGAAAACTGACCCCGAAATTTTGGACGACACCACCGACCATAAACGAGGGATTCAGGGCAGCCTGGTCTATCACCCAGGCGGCCAGACTGGTCGTCGTTGTTTTTCCGTGCGTACCGGCCACCACCAGCGAGCGGCGTCCGCGAATGAATTCTTCCTTCAATACTTCGGGAAGCGATCGATAAGGCAGCCGTAGCTTCAGCATTTCCTCGACTTCCGGATTTCCGCGCGGAATCGCGTTGCCAACGACCACACAATCAGGTGCGGAAGTCAGATTAGCCGCGTTATACCCACGCATTATCTGAATGCCCACAGACTCGAGCATCGTGGACATTGGAGGATAAACGTTCTCGTCAGATCCACTGACACGATTGCCGCGGGCTTGTAGCATCCCCGCCAGGGAGGCCATCGCAGTGCCGCAAATTCCGATCAGGTGGTAATGCATTGATGTGATAAATCGGGAGGAACCGGAAACTATTTTTTCGCGCGGATTTTTTCAACTGCCTGGCGGAATTGTTCATCCAGTCGATCGATACATTGATTTCTCTCAAGATTCACAATTGCTAATTCTTTAATCAGGCCATCTTTTTGATCCATTGGGATCGCTTCGAACTCGTAGACCTTTTCCTGCACATGCCACAGCTTGCAAACGGTATCGGCAAGTTGCGCAAACGTCTCACCGAAACTCCCCCGAATTTCGGGAACGACGTTACCGTCTTTTTTGTAAACCTTATTGGATGCAAAAGTCAGCCGCTGCATAGGAATATGCCCGGCGATTGCTGCTGTGACAAACTCGTCAATCTCTTCGTGAAGCTGCTTTTCCTGCTCCGCCAAACTTCGCTGTCGATCGGGATCGTCCGTATGCCAGCGCTTCAACTTGACGGTGGTGAGCTTATCGCACAATGAACCCAAAGTTTCCGCCAATAAACGTTTCCCTCCAAAAACAACTAATTGATTAACAGGCCGGCTTTATGACGACGCCGGCGCGGTGATCGTTTGTGTTTGCCGTTTTCCCGACAGCATATCTAAATCCGCACGCACCATCTCTTCCACCAGATCGCTAAAAACATGACGCGGTTTCCAACCAAGAACGTTGCGCGCTTTTGCTGCATCGCCAATCAGCAAATCGACCTCGGCTGGACGATAGAAGATTTTGTCCACCTTAACGTAATCCTGGTAATTGAGTCCGGCTACGGCGAACGCTGCCTCGCAGAATTCCTCTACACTATGCGTTTCGCCTGTCGCAATTACGTAATCGTCAGGTTCCGGTTGCTGCAGCATCAGGTGCATCGCGCGGACGTAATCTTCAGCATGTCCCCAGTCACGTTTGGCTTGCAAATTTCCGACGCGCAATTCCGACGCCAGACCCAGCTTGATCCGGGCAACGGTGCTGGTGATCTTCCGGGTTACGAATTCAAAACCACGGCGGGAACTTTCATGGTTGAAGAGAATCCCGCTCAGGCAATACATTCCGAATGCCTCGCGGTAGTTGCGAGTCAACTCGAATCCGGCAACCTTGCTGATGCCATAGGGCGATCGAGGATGAAACGGAGTGGTTTCCCGTTGCGGTGTTTCCTGGACGTTTCCAAACATTTCGGACGATCCAGCGAAATACAAACGACACTCTGGCTGTAACTCTTTCAGCGCTGCCAGCACGTAATGGGTTCCGTTGATGTTGATGTTCAGCGTTGAGAAACCATCCTGAAAGCTCTCGGCGACGAAGCTTTGGGCCGCCAGGTGGTAACACTCTGTGAACTTGTGGCGACTAATAACGCTGAATATGCTGGGGTAGCTTTCCAGGCTGCCTGCGTGAAGATGAATTCTATCGAGCAGATGGGCAATGCGAGTAAAGCGGCGCTCGGGGTCT
>Ga0066388_100001199_pt1 | contig 14229 bp, 13 predicted proteins | sample PanSoiMetaGPlot6_FD_64539 | JGI IMG/M metagenome (GOLD analysis project Ga0066388, IMG submission 64539) | Tropical forest soil microbial communities from Panama analyzed to predict greenhouse gas emissions - Panama Soil - Plot 6 (Hybrid Assembly) | ecosystem: Environmental > Terrestrial >... | reverse complement strand
CGCCGCTCGACGGTCGCGAGATCTGCGAGCGCGAGTTCGATCTGAATCGTTTCGATGTCGCGCAGCGGATCGACTGCGCCTTCGACGTGAATCACGCCTTCGTCTTCGAAACAACGAACCACCTGGACCACCGTGTCAGTTTCACGAATGTTCGCCAGGAACTGATTGCCCAGTCCTTCGCCTTTTGAAGCACCGCGCACCAATCCTGCGATGTCTAAAAACTCCACTGTAGCCGGAACGATCACCTGGGTTTTGACCAATCGGGCGAGCGGCTCGAGTCGCTCGTCGGGAACTGACACCACACCGACGTTCGGTTCGATCGTCGCGAACGGGTAATTGGACGCCAGCGCGCCAGCCCTGGTCAGCGCGTTGAAGACGGTGGACTTGCCCACGTTGGGCAGGCCGACGATTCCGATCTCAAGGCTCACCCCGGCGAGTCTAGGCGCAGCAAGTATCTGGGCTGCTGCCGCGGCCCGAGTTCCATGGAGCGCGAATGAGGCGATGATGGAGTGATAGCTAGGGGTGCCCGCGCCATAGTGCGACGCGCAGTGCAACTCGGCAGTGGAGGCGTACCGTGAGCATCGGCGAAGACCTTGCGGAAGCACGCCGCCGGGCCGGTCTCACCGTAACTGAGGTCAGCCAGCGGACCCGCATCAGGGAGACGATCATCCGCGGCATCGAGCGGGACAACTATGCCGCGTGCGGCGGCGACTTTTACGCTAGGGGCTTCATCCGGGCCATCGCCCGAGAGGTGGGGGCTGATCCCGGGCCGTTAATCCACGACTATGAGGCTGCTCACGGTGCGCCGCCGACGGCCGTGGCAGCTGATCCCTTCCAGCCGGTCACCCCGATCAGGCTCCGCGAGCGACACCGGCCGAACATGACCGCGGTGCTGGCGCTGGCACTGGCTATCGCCGTGGGATTCGCCCTGTACCACTTCGTCTCAGCGCCGGGCCGTGGGCCGCGCGCGACCAGCGAGAAAGTCGCGTCAGGTCGTCGCCATGCCACGCTGCCCCTGGCACCAGGGGCAACGCCGCATTCGGCTCAAGCTCCCCATGCTCACGAGATCGTCGTGCAGCTCACGGCGATCGAGGACTGCTGGGTTGAGTTCACCACGCCGCGTGGCGGGTACCTGTTCCAGTCCTACGTCGTTGCTGGCGCCTCCAGGCGGTGGACCTTTAGGCGTGCCGTGGACATGCGGCTCGGCAATCCAGGCGGGGTCACGCTGAACGTGGCGGGCACGAACCCTCTGCCGCCAGGCATCGCACACCCGATCACGCTGCGACTCGACCTCCGCAGCAGCCCCGGCTGAGGATCGCCAGTCGTGGTCTGGACGCTGCCCGCCGGGGCTGTCATGCAATTTTCAAGATTTTTGCCGAATCTTGTTTAGGCCATTGAGCTTCGGTCGATGAAGGACGGTAGGCCAGCGCCCAGGATCCTCGTGGTCGCTGGTGCAGTCAGTATCAGACGGAACCAAACCCCCAGGTAACTCTCGGTACCATTCCGGAAGGCCGTTCTCATGAGTAACGCGCTGGCCTTCTTGGGTCGCGACATGGCGGTTGATCTCGGCACCGCCAACACCCTGATTTATGTCCGCGGTCGCGGCATCGTGCTCAACGAACCCTCCGTGGTAGCTCTGAACGCGAGCACCGGCCACATCGTGGCGGTCGGGGTCGATGCCAAACGCATGATCGGGAGGACGCCAGGAAATATCCTTGCCGTCCGGCCGCTCAAAGACGGGGTCATCGCTGATTTCGATGTCACGGAGCGGATGCTGCGGTACTTCATTCAGAAAGTGCATAAACGCAGGCACCTGGCCAAGCCGCGGATCGTCATAGCTGTCCCCAGCGGCCTGACCGGGGTCGAGCAGAGTGCCGTCAAGGAAGCCGCCCACCAGGCTGGCGCGCGCCGGGTCTACATCTTTGAGGAGCCATTGGCCGCGGCGATCGGCGCCGGTTTGCCCGTCTACGAGCCCATGGGCAACATGGTCGTCGATATCGGCGGCGGCACTACCGAAGTCGCGGTGATCTCGCTAGGCGGCATCGTGACCTGGCAGTCGATCCGCGTCGGCGGTGACGAGCTCGACCAGGCGATCATCACGTTCGCCAAGAAGGAGTACTCGCTCATGCTGGGCGAGCGGACGGCCGAGCACATCAAGATCTCCATTGGCTCGGCGTTTCCGCTAGCGGACGAGCCGAAGGCCGAAATCCGTGGCAGAGACCTCGTTAGCGGCCTGCCGAAGACCATCGTGATATCTGCTGAGGAAATTCGCCGGGCGATCGAGGAGCCGCTCGGCGTGATCATCGACGCAGTCAAGACCACGCTGGACAAGTGCCCGCCCGAACTCGCCGGTGACATTATGGACCGCGGAATCGCGCTGGCAGGCGGCGGCGCGCTGCTACGCGGCATGGACGACCGGCTGCGCGAGGAGACAGGCCTGCCGATACATCTGGCCGACAATCCCCTGCAGTCGGTTGCGCTGGGAACTGGCAAGTGCGTCGAGGATTTCGAATCTCTCGGCCAGATCTTGCTGTCCGAACCGAGGCGCTGACCTACGGCAGCCGCCCGGCTGCAGGATGGGGTCATCGTTGCACGAGACCCGGCGGACACGCGTCGTCCTAGCCACGCTGCTCACCGTCGCGCTGGCTCTGATCGCCACCGACTACCTGGGAGGGTCGGGGCCGTTGCGGACGATAGGCGGTGCGGTCTTCGGCACGGCGGAACGCGCGACAAATGCGGTGACAGGACCGATCGCCCGGTTCTTCGAGCGCGGCGCGGGTGCGGCTGGTGCAGGCCCGCAGGTGCAGGCGCTGGAGCGCCAGCTGATCAGCCTCCGCGCCCAGCTGAGCAACGAGCAGCTGAGCAGGACTGACTATGGCCAGCTCGTCAAGTTGCTGCGGCTGACCGGCCGGAGCGGCTATCGGATCGTCGCCGCGACCGTGATCGCGGTCGGCCAGGGATACGACCGCACCGTCACCCTCGACGTGGGCAGCCGCGACGGCATCAGGCCGGAAGAGACGGTTGTCAATGGATCGGGTCTCGTCGGCACGGTCACCAGCGTGAGCCCGTGGACCTGCACCGTCCTGCTGGCAAGCGATGCGACGGCAGTCGTCGGCGTACGGCTCGCCGGTAGCGGCCAGATGGGCTGGGTCACGGGCGCGGCCAGCAGCGTCTCCGGCCTTGATGTCCTGACGCTGCACGTCCTCGGCTCGAGCAGCGCCGTTGCTCCTGGTCAGCAACTCTTCACGTCCGCGTCCGTCGGCAACAGGCCTTACGTGGCAGGCGTTCCGGTCGGCGTAGTCGCGCGGGTCGAGACCGGTGCCGGGCTGACCAAGACGGCCCTGGTGCGGCCGTTCGTCGACTTCTCCGCGCTCGACGTCGTCGGGGTGGTGGTCACACCGAACCGGCCGGGCCCGGGCGACGGAGGCTGACATGCGGCACGCGGTGTTCTGTGCGGTGCTGGCGCTGGTCGCGGTGATGCTGCAGGTCATGCTTATAGACCGGGTGCCGCTGCCCCGGGGAAGCGCGCCGGATGTCGTCCTAGTGCTCGTCGTCGCGGTCGGGCTAACGCAAGGTCAGACCACCGGCATGCTGACAGGGTTCTTCGCCGGGCTTGACCTGGATCTTGCGCCCCCCGCCAGCCACCTGGTCGGCGAGTCGGCGCTCATCTTCTGCCTGGTTGGTTATGGGTGCGGCCAGCTGGCCGACTGGCTGGACCGTTCTGCCCCCCGCCTGCTAGCCACCGCGCTGGTCGGCACGGGCATCGGAGAAATGCTGGAGGCGGCCGCTGGCATGACTGCCAGCGATCCTGGGGTCACCCTGCCTGCGGTCGGGCACGTGCTACCGGCGGCTTTGCTGGATGACGTCCTGGTGTGCCCCGTCGTGCTGTCCCTGGTTGTGCTGGCAAGCAGACGGCCCAGACTCCGTCAGCCAAGCGCGAGCCCGGTGCCGCTGCGATGGAGCGCGAGGGTTCTGGATGACAGGCGCGCACGCGCGGGCAATGCCCGCAGGGTACTGCTTCGCAGGCAGGTGCGGGTGTGCAGGCAGGTGCCACGCTGGTCCCGCGGGCGCTACGCCGCCCATGGCCGCCGTGCGGGGGCCAGCGGGGGGATACGTTGAGCCGGCCGGCGAGGTGGCGCCTCGCGGTGTTGTCCGTCATATGCCTCGCCTCGCTGATCATCTTGATCGCTCGGCTCTGGTACATGCAGGTCATGACCGGCAGCGGCTACACCCGGCGGGCTAACCAGGAGCAGATCAGGACCGTGGTCCTGCCGCCGCTTCGCGGGCAGATTCTTGACGACGCCGGCCGCGTCCTGGTGGCTGACCGGTCGTCGCTTGTCGTCACAGTGAATATGACGGACCTGTCCCAGCAGAGCGACGGCGGCAATGCCGAGCTGCAGCGGCTTGCCGCGCTGCTGGGGGTGCGTGACCAGCTGCTGCGTGACCGGCTCAGGCTCTGCACGGCTGGCGTTTCGCAGCCTTGCTGGGCTGGATCGCCCTATCAGCCGATCCCAGTGGACCAGGACGTGCCAGAACGAGTCGGCGTGCAAATCATGGAAAGTCAGCGTCAGCTTCCAGGGGTAACTGCCCAGATACAGCCAGTCGTCAGCTACCCACGTCGCGATAGCGCCGCACAGATTCTCGGTTACCTGCAGCCAATTACGGCGCAAGAGGAGAGGCAGCGCCACATTCGGCTAACCGGACTCGCTGGTGTTGATCTTGTTGGACAGTCCGGACTGGAGGCGCAATACGATGCCGAGCTTCGCGGCGTCCCCGGAACTCGGAGAGTGGCCGTTAATGTCGCAGGCGAGGTTGCCGGGACGATCACAATCGTCCGTCCCGTTCCTGGCAACGACCTGGTGACGAGCATCAACACGCGAGTCCAGGCGGACGCCGAGCGTGCGCTGGCTGCGGCTATCCACAAGGCCCGCGCCGAAGGCAACCTGGCGGCGACGAGCGGCGCGGCCGTGGTCATGACGTCAACCGGCCGAGTCATTGCGATGGCCAGCTACCCGTCGTACAACCCGGATATCTGGACACGAGGCATTTCCGAAAGGCAGTACGGACGGATCGTCGATGCGGCGGGTGGCGAGCCGATCCTGGACCGCGCGGCTCAAGGTGAATACGCGCCGGGATCCACCTGGAAGGTGACCTCGACCGCAGCCGCGGTGTCAGCGGGCTACAGCCTGGCCGGCCCATACGACTGTCCCGGCTCTGTCCGCATCGGGGGCCGGACGTTCTATAACGACAATCCGTCTAATTCGGGTGCGATGAACTTGCACACCGCGCTTGTCGCATCCTGCGACACGGTCTTCTACGAGCTCGCCTACGACATGTGGCGGCGGGACGATCGGAAGGCGAATGTGGTCACGACCGCACGCGCGCCGACGCAGAAGATGCAGAAGATGGAGCTCGCGTGGGGATTCGGGAGGGCCACGGGAGTTGACCTGCCGGATGAATCGACGGGCACGGTGCCGACCCGCGCGTGGCTGTACCGCTTCTACCAGCAGCACAAGGAGGCCTGGTGCCGGGATGGCAGCCAGTACGGCACCTACGTGCAGCAGATTGAATACCAGGACTGCCACTACGGCAATATCTGGGAGCCCGGCCAGGCAGCCGACGCCGCCATCGGCCAGGGCTATGTGACGGTCACACCGCTGCAGCTGGCCCGGGCATACGTGGCCCTCGCAAATGGCGGCAGACTGTACAGCCCTCGAATCGGCGCGGCCCTGGTCCGGCCGGACGGAAGCCTGGTGCGAAGAATTACCCCTCCTATCGTGGGGCATCTCCCGGTATCCAAGGCAGTCCTGGCGTACATCAGGAACGCGCTGGCCGACGCGGTGACGCAAGGCACCGCCACGCCCGCTTTCAGCGGCTTCCCGCTGCACAAGGTGTGCGTCGCGGGGAAGACCGGAACGGCCCAGGTGGCCGGCAAGCTCGCGACCTCGGTCTTCGCTTCGTACGCGCCGTGCGTCCACCCCAGGTACGTCGTGGTCATGATGATCCCCGATTCAGGCTATGGCGCTGACGTGGCGGCGCCCGCCGTGCGACAGATCTGGGATGGCATCTACGGCCTCGAGGGTCACCCGGCTGCGCTGCCTGGCGGGATGCTGCCATCCCGGCTTCCCGGGCTCAGGACCCGCAGCTCAGCACGTTTTGCGGTTGGCCCAGAAAGGGGGACAGGTTGAGCGGCGTCCCACGGCCTCTGACCAGGCTCCCTCCGGTCCGCCTGACGGGGCTCCCTCCAGTTCGCCACGGCGGCGGCCGCCGGACAGATCGCGCCCCACGACTGGCCCGGGCGCTGGCACGGGTCGCGGCGATGCGCCAGTTCGACTGGATCCTGCTATCCGCAGTGCTGGCGCTTGCCGTTACCGGCGTCCTTCTCGTGTGGTCAGCCACCCGTGTCACCCTGCTGCAGGCTGGCGCCGATCCGCTGACCTACGCGAAGAAGCAGCTGCTCAACCTGGGGATCGGCATGCTCTTGATGCTTGCTGTCGGCTTGCTCGGGCACAGCAAGCTCCGGGCATACGCGCCTTCGGCTTATGTCGCGGCGTTGCTCGGCCTGCTCGCCGTGCTCAGCCCGCTGGGCACATCCGTCAATGGCGCGCGTGCCTGGCTCTCCTTGCCTGGCGGGTTCCAAGTGGAGTCATCGGAATACGCCAAGCTGGGTCTCATCCTGATGACGGCCAGGATCCTCGGTGACGTGCGGACGGCGGATCGCCGGCCGCGGCTTCGTGACGTGGCGACTGCGCTCGCCTCGGGCGCGCCGGTCATCGCCCTAGCGGCCGCCGAACCTGCCTTGGGCGTCACCGTGCTACTGATGGTTCTGCTATTCGGCCTGATCATCCTCGCCGGCACGCGGCTGCGCTGGCTCGCCGTGCTCGCGGGCGCGGCAGGCGCCATGGCGCTGGCGGCCTGGCAATTGCGCCTGCTGAAGGCTTATCAGCTGCACCGGCTCACCGCGTTCATTAACCCCGGGGCTGATCCGACGGGCGCTGGTTACAGTGCGGCGCAGGCGAAGATCGCGATTGGGTCCGGCCGGCTGCTCGGTCAGGGACTGTTCCACGGTCAGCTGGTCGCCGGGAACTTCGTGCCAGAACAGCACACCGACTTCATTTTCACGGTGGCAGGACAAGAGCTTGGCTTTGTCGGCGGGGCGATCATTATCGGACTGCTCGGCGTTGTCATCGTCCGAGCGCTCCTTATCGCGGCTCGCGCGGACGACCAGTTCGGCATGTTGCTTGCCGGAGGAATCGCGATCTGGTTCGCCGTCCAGTCATTCATCAACATCGGCATGACAATCGGCATAATTCCGGTGACCGGGCTGCCGCTGCCATTCGTTTCGTACGGTGGCTCGGCGATGGTCGCCGACATGCTGGCCATCGGCGCGCTGCACGGAGTCCGCCGGCGGCATTCAGTCTTCCGCTCGGCCAGCTAACCAAGCGGCGAGCCGCCGATCGCGGCCAGCCCGTGAACCGGCGTGTCGGACCCACGGACTGTCAGAACGGGCTGGAAACATGCCCGATATGGACTCGGTCTCGCTGCTCGTCGGCCTTGGCGTCGGGGTTGTCCTCGGGGCCGCGATCGGCTTCCTTTCTGCGCGCAACCGCCTGACCAGCGTGATGACCGACCTCACCGCGCGAGCTCGGGCTGCTGACGAGCGGGCAAACGCCGCCCAGGAGCAGGCCGCGCTGGTCGACGGCTACCTCGCCGAACGGTTCCAGGCGCTGTCGACGCAGGCGCTGGACGCCAGCCAGCAGCGGCTGCTCGAGGTCAGCGAACTCAGGCTGCGCGCGGCCAATCTCAGCGCGGCCAGTGAGCTCGATTCCCGCCGCAACGCCGTCGAGCAGCTCGTCGAGCCGCTCCGGCAGACCCTGACCAGGGTTGAGGCGCACCTGCGGGAGACCGAGGCGGCCCGGCAGAGCTCGCACGCGGCGCTGACCGAGCAGGTGAAGTTCGCGACGGCCGCTTCCCAGCAGCTGCGGGACCAGACCCAGGCCCTGGTCACCGCCTTGCGTCGGCCCGAGGCGCGCGGCCGCTGGGGAGAGATGCAGCTGCGCCGGGTAGCCGAACTCGCTGGCATGAGTGCCCGCTGCGATTTCGACGAGCAGGTCACTGTGGTCGGCCCCGACGGCGGGTCAGCGCGTCCCGACATGGTGGTAAGGCTGGCCGGCGGGAAGAACATCGTCGTGGACTCCAAGGTGTCGCTGGCTGCCTACCTTGAGGCCGCCGAGGCAGCCGACGATCAGACCCGCGCCACCAGGCTCGCCGCCCACGCCAGGCACCTGAAAGAGCATGTAGACCGGCTGGCAGCTAAGGCGTACTGGTCAGCGCTGAGCCCGGCGCCCGAGTTCGTCGTGCTTTTCATTCCCGGCGAGGCATTCCTGGCCCCAGCTCTCGAGCTCGATCCCGGCCTGCTTGAGTACGCGATCGCCAGGAAGGTGCATATCGCGACGCCCACGACCCTGGTAACCATGTTGCGGACGGCTCAGTATGCCTGGCAGCAGGAAGCGCTGTCGGATAACGCACGGGCTGTGTTCGAGCTCGGCCGGGAGCTGTACGAGCGCCTGACCGGCCTCGGCGGCCACATCGAGCTGGTTGGCAAGTCGCTGACCAGCGCCGTCGCCGCTTACAACCGCACGGTCGGCGCGCTGGAAAGCAGAGTTCTCGTCACCGCGCGCAAGCTCAACGAGCTCGGCGTCACCGAGGCGGACCTCGCGGCGCCGCAGCCAGTCGATGCGCCACCACGCACGCTCTCCGCACCTGAGTTCGTCAGCGGCACCGCACCGACGCTGCACCCCGGAGGGATCCGGGCCGTTGAACCCGTGCAGATTAACCGAGCTCAGGACTCACTCCCCTCGCGCCAAGGCGAGTCACGCACCTTCGGAGTTGTCAGTTGACCGGCCCAGGGAGCAAACCGGGCTTCGCCTGGCGCGAGCTCTGGCCGGTGATGACCTCCCGGACGGCCGTGGTGGCTATGTTCATCATCTTCCTGCTGGCTAACCTGGGCGCTGGCGGGCTGCACATGGTCGCGCTGACCGGCTTCGGCTTCGCAGCCGGGAGCGCGGCCGCTGCTGGCCGCACCAGGCCGCAGGAGCTACTGGTCGTAGCGACTTCGCCTCCCGCGATCTTCCTAGCAGCCGTGACGGCTGGCGAGTTGATCACGCTGCACCTCGACCACGTAGCGGCGTCACCGGGACTCGTGCTCGGCGACATATTCCTGACGCTGAGCACCGCTGCGCCATGGCTGTTCGGCGGGCTGGCCGGGGCCCTGGTGATCGCGATGGTCCGTGGCCTGCCGCAGTGCGTGAGGGACCTGCGGGCGCAGCTGGCAGGCAGGTTCATGTCAGACGAGCCGCCAGCCAGGCCAGGCGGCTGGGTGCCGCACTAGCGGCGAGGACCGCGCAATTCTCTGGGCAGCGCGAAAGACATGCTCTCCCGCACGGCCTCGACCTCTTCGATGGTCGAGAAGCCAGCCTCCGCCAGCCGCTCAAGCACCTGCGACACCAATTCCTCAGGAACCGACGCGCCGCTGGTCACGCCGACGGTGGTGGCTGCCTCCAGCCAGGCCGGGTCGATCGCCGCTGCGTTGTCGACCAGGTAGGCGTTGGCGGCTCCAGCATCGCGGGCCACCTCGACCAGCCGGACCGAGTTGGACGAGTTCGGCGAGCCTACGACGATGACGAGGTCGGATTCCTTCGCGATCTGCTTGACCGCTGCCTGCCGGTTCTGGGTCGCGTAGCAGATGTCATCGCTTGGCGGGTCGATCAGCAGCGGAAACCGCTCCCGCAACGCCGCGACGGTCTGCGTGGTCTCGTCCACGGACAGGGTCGTCTGCGACAACCACGCGACCTTCGCCGGATCACTCACCTTGATGTTCGCGGCGTCCTCCGGTCCGTCCACCAGCCGGATGTTGTCCGGTGCCTCGCCCGTCGTGCCGACGACCTCCTCGTGACCCTCATGGCCGATCAGCAGGATTTCGTAGTCCTGGGCGGCGAACCGACGGGCCTCGTTGTGCACCTTGGTGACCAGCGGGCAGGTCGCGTCGATCGTGCGCAGCCTGCGATCCTTCGCGGCTTCGTAAACGCTTGGAGCGACACCGTGCGCGGAGAAGACGACCACGGAGCCCTCAGGAACGTCGTCGGTTTCTTCCACGAAGATCGCGCCGCGCTCCTCCAGAGTCCTGACCACGTGCGTGTTGTGCACGATCTGCTTCCGCACATAGACCGGCGGGCCGTGCCGCTCCAGCGCGAGCTCCACAGCCTGGACCGCACGGTCGACGCCCGCGCAGTAGCCGCGCGGCTTCGCAAGCAGGATGCGCCTGGTGGCTTCGGACATGGCATCCATGGTAGGCGAACTCATCAGCCGGGCAGCGGGCATGGCCCGGGCTAGGTGCCATTCACGGCGCGCCGGAGATGAAACTCCCGTCAGCGGCGCTTGTGCGGCACCATGTCGGGTGAGGACGCGAACGCGGAGAGTAATGTCGCCCGCGCGGCTCATGCCAGTCCTGGTAGGGAGGCGATAAAGATGGTGCGGTTGCCGGACGCAGCCGGACAGCAGCTAGGACAGCTTCGGAAGGCCGGGAACGTCCTGAATATCCGTGCTGTTCAGAGTATTTCGATAAAGGTTCTACGAGGCTTCTTCTCTGGCGTCGGGCAGCTGTTGCTGGCGGCCGACCGGTTCCGCGAAGCAGGGACCGAGCACGAGCCTTACGGCCAGGACGCGGGCTTCGACCCGCCGACGGGATTGGACGGCGAGTCGCCCGCTTACGCCGGGCGGCGAGCCGAGGGCGATGCCCGGCGAGCCGCCCAGGCGCGCATCGGCCGACATCGGCGGACAGCGAGGCCGACGGGATTCCGATCGGTCGAATCGACCGGAAATGTCCGCATACTCACCCCCGATATGCCTGCCGAAAGCCGGGGTGCGCCCAGACTCAAGGCAGCCTCCCCGCCGAGACGGAAGACCGCCGTGCGCCCGCGGTCGACGACCCGGCGTCCGGGGGCGAGGACCCCGGACGCAGCTGATCTGCCGATGCCGGGCTACGATGACCTCTCGCTGCCGTCGATTCGCGCGCGACTTCGCGGTCTGGACGCTGTGCAACTGCGCGTACTCCGCGACCACGAGAGGTCGGGCGCGAATCGCGAGGACGTCGTGACGATGTTCGAGCGCAGGATTGCCAGGCTGGAGGCCGCAGCGGGCGATGCCACTTGAGACGAGCGCAGAGACGCCGATCCCGGTACGCACCGTGCTGCGGTTGGTCGGCGACTGGATCGGCAGGCTCGGCCGGGTCTGGGTGGAAGGCCAGATCGCGGAGCTCAGCAGACGCGGAGGTGCGGTCTACCTGACCCTGCGCGATCCCGTGGCCGTCGTATCCGTCCGCGTCGTCTGTCCGCGCACCGTATTCGACGCCGCCGAACCTGAACCAACCGAAGGTTCGCGCGTTGTCGTGTGGGCTAAGCCTGACTTCAACATGACCAGGGGATCCTTCTCTCTCAGCGCGCTAGAGCTTCGCGCGGTCGGGATCGGCGAGCTACTGGCCAGGCTGGAGCGGCTGAGACGCAGCCTGGCTTCTGAAGGGCTCTTCGCCCCGGAGCGCAAACGCCTGCCGCCCTTCCTGCCCCGGCTGATCGGGCTGATCTGCGGCCGGGACTCCGCGGCCGAACGGGATGTGCTCGAGAATGCGGCTCGCCGCTGGCCATCGGTTCGGTTCAGGGTCGAGCAGGTCGCCGTGCAGGGTCCATTCGCCGTCTCCGAGGTCACCGATGCGCTGCGTGCGCTCGATGCCGACGCTGAGGTCGATGTGATCATCATCGCCCGCGGCGGCGGCTCGATCGAGGACCTGCTGCCGTTCTCGGACGAATACCTGGTCCGTGCCGTGGCCGCATGCCGCACGCCGGTGGTCAGCGCGATCGGTCACGAGCAGGATGTCCCGCTGCTCGACTTGGTCGCGGACGTGCGGGCATCGACCCCGACCGATGCGGCCAGGCGGGTCGTACCCGACATCAGCGAGCAAATCGCGATCATCTCGGAGCTGAGGTCTCGGGCCCGGCGGCAGCTGGCTGGACGGCTGGACCGAGAGGCCGCCTGGCTGAAGGACATCAGGTCAAGGCCGGTCCTCGCCAGCCCTGCTGCAGACCTAGAGAGCCGGCATGAGCGGGTGCTGGCCCTCGCCGAGCGCGCACGCCGGTGCCTCGCGTCTGGGCTGGACCGGGCGGAGGCCGATCTGGCACACACCAGGGCTCGCCTGATCGCCCTCTCGCCGGCTGCCACCCTTCGCCGCGGCTATGCGATCGTCCAGCGCGCTGATTCGACGGTCGTGCGGTCCGGGCGAGACGTCGCCAAGGCGGAACCGCTCCTGATCCGACTCGCTTCAGATCAGATCAATGTCACTGTGAGCGACCAGCAATGACGCTTCAAGGCGCCGGCGCCAGGGCATGTTCCGGCGACCAGCTTTCTTCTGCACGCCGGTTACGCCACCCTGTACTAATGGCGGAAGACCCCGCAGCCAAGCGTCCCAGCTACGAACAGGCCCGGGACGAACTCGTTGAGCTGGTCAAGCGGCTCGAGGCAGGCGGACTGACGCTTGAGCAGTCCCTGGACCTGTGGGAACGCGGCGAACGGCTCGCCGCGATCTGCGAGGAATGGCTGGAGGGCGCGCGAGCCAGACTGGCCGCCGCGATCAAGCCGTCAGACGACGACTCCGATCGCGACGATGACCAGGCGCGACCGTTCTGAGCACCAGGGGATCGAGCTTGGACGCCAGCCCTTCACCTGGCAGCCGGGCCTCACCTGGCGACCGTCGGCTGCATAGGATTCGATGGTGGCCAGCCGCACGCAGGTCAGGCGCGGGACGCCGTAGAGTCCGGGAGGTGCAGCGATGGCTCGGGAGACCATGCCGATAACGCTGGAAACAGAACCCAGCGCCCCGGACCGCAACCTGGCGCTTGAGCTGGCCAGGGTCACCGAGGCCGCTGCCCTCGCGGCCGGGCGCTGGGTCGGCCGCGGCGACAAGAACGGCGCCGACGGCGCGGCGGTCAGCGCCATGCGGCAGCTGATCAGCACCGTCTCCATGAACGGCGTCGTGGTCATCGGCGAGGGCGAGAAGGACAAAGCCCCCATGCTGTTTAACGGGGAGCAGGTTGGCGACGGCACCGGACCCGAATGCGACGTCGCCGTCGATCCGATCGACGGCACCCGCCTGACAGCCAACGGAATGCCCAACGCGATCGCGGTCATCGCTGTCAGCGCTCGCGGGTCAATGTATGACCCGGCTGCGGTGTTCTATATGTCTAAGCTCGTAACGGGGCCCGAGGCAGCGGATCTCGTGGACATCGACGCACCGCCCGCCGCCAACATCGCCGCCGTGGCCAGAGCCAGGCACTGCTCGCCGCACGACGTCACGGTCGTCATGCTGGACCGGGAGCGGCACAGCGAGCTCATCTCGCAGGTACGGGACTCGGGGGCGCGGATCAAGCTGATCACGGACGGCGATGTTGCCGGGGCGATCCTGGCGGCGCGCGAGGGCACGGGGGTCGATCTGCTGCTAGGCATCGGCGGCACACCGGAGGGAATCATCTCCGCGTGCGCGATCAAGTGCCTCGGCGGCGTGATGCTGGCCAAGCTCGCCCCGCGCGATGAGTTGGAGCGCGAGAAGGCAGTAGCAGCAGGACATGACCTTGATCGCGTTCTGACCACCGATGACCTGGTCTCCTCGGACGACGCCTTTTTCGCGGCGACCGGGATAACCGATGGCGACCTGCTGCAGGGTGTGCGATACAGGTCTGGTGGCGGGGCCACGACCCACAGCCTTGTCATGCGGGCGAGGTCGGGGACGATCCGGAACATCTACAGCGAGCACGCGCTGTGGAAGGTGTCCCGGTACTCAGTTGTCCCCTACTGACCGCTCGCGCCGGCGTTCCGGTTCCGCCATGGTCTTTGCCGCCCGGGCGCCGACCGCCAGCGCGATCTCCGTGCGGTCACCACTTTCACCGCGCCGCAGAGTGTCCGGGTGCGGACCTCGATAACGACGTTGCCATCGGCTCCCCGCGTGGCCGCCCTGGTTTTGCTCCGCACACTCCTCGTACCGGCGATCGACCGGCCGACCAATTCGACTGCAAGGCCTGCCGGAACGATCAGGCGGATCTGGCCGGCCACGGCCACGGCATCGATCGCGATCCGCTGCTTCTGTAGCACGGCGTCCCGCAGGTCAAGCACCACATTGCCGAAGAA
>Ga0066388_100001198_pt1 | contig 14231 bp, 14 predicted proteins | sample PanSoiMetaGPlot6_FD_64539 | JGI IMG/M metagenome (GOLD analysis project Ga0066388, IMG submission 64539) | Tropical forest soil microbial communities from Panama analyzed to predict greenhouse gas emissions - Panama Soil - Plot 6 (Hybrid Assembly) | ecosystem: Environmental > Terrestrial >... | reverse complement strand
GAGCGGATCAGGTGCCACTCCTGCTCCGAATGCGTGATCACCATGCCGCCCTCGCCCGTCGTGATCTGCTTGTTCGGATAGAACGCGAAGACGGCCGACGTGCCATGCGAGCCGAGAGGGGCGCCGCGGTACTCGGCTCCGAGCGCCTCGCAGGCGTCGTCGATCAGGGCGAGCCCGTGACGGTCGGCGATCGCACGCACCTCGTCGAGCTCGCACGGGTAGCCGTAGATGTCGACCGCGACGATCGCCTTCGTCCGCTCGGTGACCGCGGTCTCCACGGCTGCCGGATCGAGGTTGAGCGTCCGGGGGTCGACGTCCGCGAAGACGGGAACCCCGCCCTCGTAGAGGAAGCAGTTCGCGCTCGCCGCGAAGGAGTACGGCGACGTGATCACCTCGTCGCCCGGGCCGATTCCGGCGGTGATGCAGAGCAGATGCAGCCCCGTCGTCCCGGAAGAGACGGCCGCTGCGTAGGGCGCTCCGACCCGCTCCGCCAGCAGCTCCTCGAACCGGTCGACCGTCGGGCCGAGCGAGAGCCGGCCCGAGCGGAGCACCTCGAGCACGAGCTCCTCCTCCCGCTCGCCGAGGTACGGCCCCGAGAGCGGGACCGACTCCACTTCCTGTCTCACGCCGTGTGCTCGGCCGCCGTGTTCTCGGCAGGAGCGAACTCGAGCCACTGGCTCCACCGTTCGCTGCGCCCGTGCACGGTGTCGAGGTACGCCTCCTGGATCTCCTGCGTCACGGGGCCGGGCGGGCCGATGAGCTGGTCGTCGACCTCGCGGATCGGCGTCACCTCGGCGGCCGTTCCGACCATGAACACCTCGTCGGCGAGGTAGAGGTCCGTGCGGATGATCGGCTTCTCGACGACGCGGTGGCCGAGATCCTGCGCGATCTGGATCACGGAGTCGCGTGTGATGCCCACCAGGATCGAGGCGGCGAGATCCGGCGTGTAGATGACGCCGTCGCGGACGAGGAAGATGCTCTCGCCGGAGCCGTCGGCGACAAAGCCCTCGCCGGTGAGGAGGATTGCCTCGTCATAGCCGGCGCGGTTCGCCTCCCCGACGGCGAGCATCGAGTTGAGGTAGACGCCGGTCGCCTTGGCGACGTGCGGGATGACGTTCGGGCCGACGCGCTCCCAGCTCGAGATCTTGGCGCGGATCCCGTTCCGCTGGCCCTCCTCGCCGAGATACGCGCCCCACGGCCACGACATGATCGCCACGTCGATCGGGTTCCCGACCGCCGAGACGCCGAGCTCGCCGTAACCGACGAAGGCGATCGGCCGGAGGTAGCACGCAGGCAGCTCGTTGGCGCCGACCACCTCCCAGGTCGCGGTACGCAGCTCCTCGACCGAGAACGGAAGGTCCATGTAGAGGAGCTGGGCCGAGTGCCGCAGGCGCTCGAGGTGATCGGTGAGGCGGAAGATCGACGTGCCGCGGTCGGTCTCGTAGGCGCGGATCCCCTCGAAGACGCCCGAGCCGTAGTGGAGCCCATGCGTACCGACGTGGATCGTCGCGTCCGCCCAGTCGACCAGCTCTCCGTTCATCCAGATCTTCTTCGTCTCGCGCATGTGCGGCACGTTCCCTTCAGTCGAGGGCTGGAGCCCGGAATCGTACCCGGACGGCCTAACAAAGCCCTAAGTCAGATCCGCAGTGCGCCCTTGCGTGACGCGAACGAGGTCGACCGGCGAGATACCGGCCATATGACGCTCCGAGCCGGCTCCGATCCACACGCGGTCGTGGATGAGAAGCTCGCGCGAGATCAGCACCTGGGCGACGCCGGGCGCCGGAAAGGGCGCGACGCCCCCGGGCTCGAAACCCGTTGCCGCGAGCACCTCGTCGGGCCGGGCGACACGGGCCCCGCGAGCGCCTGCCGCGGCAGCGACCTTGGTCTCGTCGGCGCGCCGGTCGCCGGGGACGAGAGCAAGCGTCGGGCGGCCGTCGCAGATGAGGAGCAGCGTCTTCACGATCTCAGCGCGAGTGCTGCCGACAGCCTCTGCTGCGGCGCTCGCCGTCGGGGTGCCCTCCGGGAACTCCTCGACTCGAGCATCGACGCCTGCGCGCTTGATCGCATCCGCGACGCGCATCACGGGCTCCGGCCAGCGCTCCACGGCGTCACGGTAACCCGGCGCAACGCGCCGAGGCGGACGAAGGAGAGCTAGTCCGCGACCGGGCCGAGCTCCAGCACGCGCGCGTCGTCGAAGCCCTCACCGCGCAGCCACTCGACGAGCTCCGCAGGCGGCCTCGAGTCCACGGTCAGCGCCATGAGCGCCTTGCCGCTTCGGCGGCTGCGTGAGACGGTCATCCCGGCGATGTTGATGCCGGCCTCGCCGAACCTCGTCCCCACCCTGCCGATCACGCCGGGCACGTCGTCGTAGCGGCAGAGCACGAACAGCGGGGCGAGCTCGAGCTCAATCTCGAAGCCGAGGATGTTGACCAGCCAGGGCCGGTTGTCGCTGCCGATCGTCGTGCCCGCGACCTGGACGCGCCCGCCTCCGTCCTTGAGCTCGACGCGGACGAGGTTCGTGTAGTCGCGCGCCGACCGCGACCTCTGCTCGTGCACCTCGATGCCGCGCTCGGCCGCGATGAGAGGGGCATTGACGTAGTTCACCGGCCGGTCCGCTCGGCCCTGGAAGGCGCCGTTGAGCGCCGCGACGGTCAGGAGGCGCGTGTCGTAGTCGGCGAGGCCGCCATACACGGTGATCGCGATCTCCTCCGCAACGCCGTCCGCGAGCTCCATCGCGATCCGTCCGAGCCGGGCCGCGAGGGGCACGTATGGCCCGAGCACCTCGAGTTCCTCCGTGCCGATCGCGGGGATGTTGACCGCGTTCGTCACGAGCCCGCCGTCGAGCGCCGCAGCCACCTGCTCCGCCACGATGAGACCGGCCCGGTCCTGCGCCTCACCGGTCGAGGCGGCCAGGTGCGGTGTGACGACGACGTTGTCAAGCTGGAGCAGCGGGCCGGAGTACGGCTCGCTCGAGTAGACGTCCAGGGCGGCGCCGGCGACCCGTCCCGACCGGAGCGCCGCGAGCAGCGCCTCCTCGTCGAGCAGCTCGCCGCGCGCGGCATTGACGATCCGCACACCCGCTCGCATGGCCTCGAACGCGTCGGCGCCGACGGAGCCTTCCGTCTCCGGTGTGAGCGGCAGGTGGAGCGTGACGAAGTCGGCAGCGGCGTACACACCCTCCGGCGACTCGACGCGCTCGGCGCCGAGCTCGCGGAAGCGCTCGGCCGCCACATACGGGTCATAGGCAACGACACGCATCCCGAGCCCAAGCGCTCGCCGCGCCACCTGCTGTCCGATCCGGCCGAAGCCGAGCACGCCCAGCGTCTTTCCTGCAAGCTCGATCCCGCCGTACGTGCTGCGCTCCCAGCGCCCCTGCTTGAGCGCGGCATGCGCCTGGGGGATGTTTCGGGCAAGCGCGACGAGGAGGCCGATAGTGTGCTCGGCGGCGGAGACGACCGTGGACTCGGGCGCGTTCGCGACGATGATCCCGCGCCGCGTCGCAGCCTCGACGTCGACGTTGTCGACACCGACTCCCGCCCGCCCGATTACCTTCAACCGGTCGGCGCGCTCGATCACCTCCGCTGTCAGCTTCGTCGCGGAGCGGATGACGATCGCGTCGTAGCCGTCGATGATCTCGTCGAGTGCGCTCTCCGCGTCGACGTCCACGTCGAACCGCGAGCGGAGCAATTCGAGGCCCGCGTCCGAGATCGACTCGCGAACGAGGACGCGGGCCGTCACGTGCGGGACGGCTCGGTGCTGAACGCCTCTACTGCAGCTGTCACAGCGACGCCGCGCTCGACGTCGGCGCCGAGCTCGGCGAGCACGAGCTCGACTGCGGCGAGCTGCGTCGTGATGTCGAAGACGTCGAACCAGCCGATGTGGCCCAGGCGGAAGATCTTCCCCTTCAGCTCTCCCTGGCCGTTAGCGATCGTGATCCCGAAGCGGTCCCGCAGGCCCTTCACCACGTCGGTGCCGTCGACGCCGGCAGGAGCGCGAACCGCGGTCACCACCGCGCTTCGGTCCTCGTCCGGCGAGAAGAGCTCGAGCCCGAGCGCCTTGACGCCGGCCCGCGCCGCCCGTCCGAGCCGCACATGGCGGTCGAAGGATCCCTCGAGGCCCTCCTCCAGGAGCAGCCCGAGCGCAACGTCGAGCCCGGCGACGAGCGAGACGGGAAGGGTGAACGGCGCATCGAGCGTCTGCTGAGCCTTCCGCGTTCGCTCCCAGTCGAAGTAGAAGCGTGGCGACGTCCCAACGGCGTCGAAGGCGGCTTCCGAGACGGCCGCGAGGCCGAGACCCGGCGGCGACATGAGCGCCTTCTGGGAGCCGGACACGACGACGTCGAGCCCCCAGTCGTCGGTCTCGCACGGCACGGCCCCGAGACTCGAGACGGCGTCGACGACGACGAGAGCTCCCGACTCCTTCGCGGCAGCCGCCAGCGCACGCACGTCGGCGACGACCCCGGTCGACGTCTCGGACTGCACGATCCAGACGGCCTTCGCCTCCCGCTCGCGCAGGCGCGCGCCGAGGTCGTCCGCGTCCGGCGACTCTCCCCAGGCGTAGCGGAGCACGTCGACGTCCGCACCGAATGCCGTCGTCATCGCAACCCAGCGGTCGCCGAAGCTCCCGGCGGAGACCACGAGGTGCGGCTCGCCCGGCGAAACGAGGTTGGCGACGGCCGACTCGAAGGCGCCGGTTCCGGACGCTCCAAAGAGGAGGACGTCGTTGTCGGTGCGGCACACCTCGCGCAGGCGGGCGAGGACGCGCTCGTACACGGGGAGGAAATCAGGGCTGCGGTGATGCACGACCGGCGCCCCGACCGCCGCCAGAACCTCGGGCGGCACCGGCGTCGGGCCGGGCGTGAACAGATACCGCTTCGCCACCTCCCGAGACTAGCGAGGGGGGCGGATCACGTTTGCCGTACGGACTCCGGCCCAGCCACCCGCCATGCCCTGTAGCCAATCGTGCGGCGCAGGTGCCGGCCCCTCGCCTGGAGCCTCGCTCCCCAGCAGGACCCGAGTGAGCGCTGCCGTCTCGTGCTGCAGCTCGTCGAGCGCGGACTTGAGATCCTCGGCAAGGACGCGGTCGCGGCCTCCCTCCAGGGCTGCAACCGCCGCCTTACGGAGAAGCTCGCGGAAGAAGGAAGCGGTCGCTCCCTCGGTGCGGTTGACCGCGTCGTCGAGCAGAGCCGGGTCGAGATCGAGTCCGTGCCCGTACAGCTCCAGCAGCCGCCGCCTCTCGGCCGCCGCCGGAAGCGGGATCTCGAGCGCGAGATCGACTCGTCCGGGTCGCGCGGCCAGTGCAGGCTCGAGTGTGTCGGGCCGGTTCGTCGTGAGGACGAAGGCGACATCCGCATCGGCCGCGAGACCGCTCATCTCGTTCATCAGCTCGAACAGGAGCGGGCTGGTGCCGGAAGGCCCGAACCGCTCGCCCGCGACGAGATCGACGTCCTCGAGAACGACAACGGCGGGAGCGAGCCGGCGCGCGAGGTTTCCGAAGGCGCCGAGTAGCCCGAGGCTCGGTCCGGACAGGACGACGACCGTCGCGTCAGTGAGGAGCCCGGTGAGGTACCGGACGGTATGCGTCTTGCCGGTGCCCGGCGGCCCCCAAAGCAGGAGGCCTCGAGCGAGGTGGCGTCCCCTTGCAAGGAGCTCGTCCCTATGCCGCGTAGGCCCGACGACGTGGGTGACGACGCGGTCGAGGAGTCCCTCAGGAAGCACGAGCTCGGCGGCGTCCATCTCGGGACGTTCGAGAAAGACGACCGTGCGCGAGCCGCCGCGGTCGACCTCGATCGTCAGGAGTTGACCGCGAAAGACATCGTGCTCCTCCATCAGCCGGCGCAGATCGGCGAGGAATTCCGAGGCGAGCTCAGGCTCCCGGGCGGCGGCCTGCACCGTGAGACCTCCTTGTGCCGGCCCGTGTGCTTCGCCGCGCTGGACGAACACCGCCAAAGGGCCGTCGGGCGCAGTGACAAGGAGGATGGCAAAGGCGAGGCAAGGGAGGGTGCGGCCCGGCCCGACGGGCACGTTGACGTACTCCGGTGGTCCGACGCTCAGATGCTCGTTGGCCATCAGGTCGCCGAGGCCGAGACCCATGAAGTGGTGGCCTTGCCCGGCGAGACCGAGCACGCGCGCATCCCAGCCCGGCCGGGCGAACGCGGCGTCGAGCCCGAGCTGGAGATTCGGCAGCTCGAAGTCGGATAGTTGCTCGGCGTGCACGGTCAGGCCCTCGTCGGCCGGGCCGAGGTGCTCACGGATCGGCGCGGAGACGGCGTTGCTGACGCGTGACGACTCCTCGAGCAACTCGCGAATGAGCGCGGCGAAGTCGCTACGAAGCTCCGACGTGTCGCTCACCCGGCTTACTGTACGCAGGTGGACGCGCTCGTGGCCTTCGCCGCCGCGTTACTCGCATTCCGGCTCTCGGGGCTACTCGCCGCGAGATACCGCAAGAGCGGCCGGCCCGAGTTGCTCGCCTGGTCGGCGGGGCTCGCCGCGTACGCCGTCGCCGCGGCGGCGATCGCGTGGGGCGAGGCAGCCGGCTGGGACGATCGCGCCTTCCGCGTCTACTACGCCGCCGGCGCGCTCCTCACAGCCCCCCTGCTCGGCGCCGGGTCGCTGCTCCTCGCCGGCCGCCGGCGCGCGGCGCCGGTCGCCCTTGTCTACACCGGCCTCGCCGTCGGCATCGCACTCGCGGTGCCGGTCCATGGAGCGTTCGCGGCCCACGGGATCCCGGCGGCGCAGGACCACCTCGCCTTCCTCCCCGCCCGCCTGCTCGCGATCGTCGCGAACGTGGCGGGAACGCTCGCCGTCGTGGTCGTCGCGCTCCGATCCATCCGGGCGCGGCCGCTCGGAAACGGACTGATCGTCGCCGGCATCGTCGCGGCAGCGCTGGGGAGCGGCCTCGCCGGGCTCGGAACTGCGGGAAGCGCCATCGGAATTGCAATAGGCGTGTTATTTCTCTATGCAGGTTTCATCGCGCCGGCGCACATTTCAGCGCTTTCTTGGCCAAGAATCGCGCCTCGCTGAGTTACAAGCGTTGCCTTTACAAAGCACAAACGTGGCGTCTGTAGCTACCCTCACGCAACCGATCGCATAAGCCGCGCCGAACGGTGCACCTGCGGCATTTCCCGCCCGCTCGGCCAACGACTTGCAATCGACCTCAGGAGGAAGTTTGCGGCGCTCCATATTCGCCTGCGGGCTTGTGCTCGCGTTCGCAGGCCTGACCACTGCGGCTGCCGCCGCCGTCGGCTCCGGCACAGCACGGGCCACGGCCGGCACCAATCCAGCAACGGCATCCACGACGACAACCGTGGCGGCCACGACCGCCGCCGTGCGACGTCCCGGCAAGCAGGCGATCGCCTACTGGACGCGGCACATCCGTCGATCCCGCGCCGGCGCGCAACGCTGGCTGGCGGTGATCCACGGCCACCCCGCACGCACCGGCGCCGCGTCGCGACGGTTGTCGGCGCGGTCCTTCGCGGCGCGACTTCCACGCCTGGCGCGGCTCTGGCGGCACCGCGAGCACGCCGCCTGGTGGCGGGCGACCCACCCGCCCGGGCTCCGGGGCTGGATCTGCATCCACCAGTACGAGGGGAGTTGGACGGATTCCGACGGCCCGTACTACGGGGGGCTGCAGATGGACCTGTCGTTCCAGGCGACGTACGGCGGCTGGCTTCTCCGCCACAGGGGCACCGCGGATCACTGGAGCTCGCTCGAACAGATCTGGACCGCGGTGCGCGCGTGGCGCGTCCGTGGCTTCTCGCCCTGGCCTACGGCGCAGTACTGCGGCATGGCGTAGCACGCAGTTTTCCGCTCAACCAAGCCTGATGACGGCCCGTGACAGCGGGTCGTTGTCATCTTGGCATCGTTTCGACTTGACAATGACATCACTGTGATGTCATACTGCCGCCATGCAGATCGACGGTCACATCCAGGCGCTCCGAGAGGACCTCGTCCGCGTCGCCGCAGTCGGTGACGAATCGACGAAGCGCGCGGCAGATCTCCTCTCGGTCGCGATCGAGGCGTCCCTCGAGCGGCGGATCCAGGACGTTCTCGCGGAGGCGGCACTCGAGCTGAACGCACAGCTCGACGCCGCCCATGTCGAGGTCCGCATCGCCGGCCACGACCCCGAGCTCGTGCTCGTCCGTGAGGACGGCACCGTCCCGGAGCCGGTCGACGAGGCGTTCTCGGCCCGGATCACCCTTCGGCTCCCCGAGAGCCTGAAGCAGCGCATCGAGTCCGCCGCCGCCCGCGAGGGCGCGTCCGTCAACACGTGGCTCGTCCAGGCGATGCAGCGGTCGCTCGAGTCACGTCGCCCAAGTTCAGCGTCCGGCGGCCGGAACCGCCTGACCGGCTACGGCCGCAGCTGAGAGGAGGAGACATGTTCGCCAGCTACCACTACCCGCCCGAGCAGGACCAGCGCTCGCTCCGCCCCGACCGGCGCCCGCTCCCCCGCGCCAACGAGATCCGGCTCCGCGTCAAGCGCATGGCGAGCCGCCAGGGGGCCTGAGCATGCTCGAGCACACCTTTCACACTCCCCTCCCGCTCACGCTCGAGGTCTCCATCCCGAGCGGCGACATCGAGGTCAACACGACCGACGGCGAGGAGACCTACCTGACCGTCGACGGCGACGAGCGGATGCTCGAGCACGTCGAGGTTCGCCAGGACGGGAACCGGGTGGTCATTGCGCTGCCCGACAAGGGCAAGCTCGGCTTCTCGCTCTCGCTCGGCTCGCTCGTCTTCGGCAGCGGCGGGCTGCGGGTCGACGCGCGTGTCCCCCACGGCGCCGGCGTCAGGGTCAAGACGGCGTCGGCGGACATGGAGATCACCGGACAGCTGGAGAAGGTCGACCTCAACTCCGTTTCCGGCGACGTGCGGGTGCGAGGCGATGTCTCCGACGACGCGACCGTGAAGACCGTCAGCGGCGACATCGATCTCGAGCAAGTGCACGGCGACGTATCCGTCCAGACCGTTTCCGGCGACCTGCGGGCCCGGGGCATAGCGGGCTCGGCCGACGCGAAGTCGGTCTCCGGCGACATCCGCCTCGAGTCACTCGCGGCCGGCGACGTGCGATTCAACAGTGTTTCGGGCGACATCGAGATCGGCATCGCGCCGGGATCCCTCCTCGATGTCGACGCAGGCTCGACCTCGGGCGATCTCTCTTCTGAGGTGCCGCTCGCGAGCGAGCCACCGTCCGGCGAGGAGGAGGCGGCCCCGACCGTCGTCCTGCGCGGCCGCACCGTCAGCGGCGACGTCCGCGTCTTCCGGGCGGGTTGAGTGACCGCTGCGGCGACAGCGCCTCGGGCCAGCATCCTGCGCAGCCGGCCCATCGCGGCGCTGCTCGCCGCGGAGGTCCTCTCGACCACAGGCTCGCAGATGACCTGGCTCGCTTTGCCGTGGTTCGTCCTCGTTACCTCCGGCTCGAAGCAGATGGCGTTCGTGGTCGCTGCGGAAGCCGCGGGCTACGCGCTGTTCGGCATTCCGAGCGGCTCGCTGCTCGAGCGCCTCGGCCCGCAGCGCACGATGCGCCTCTGCGACGCGGTCCGCGCACCGCTCATGCTGCTCGTGCCGGTGCTCCACTGGAGCGGCGACCTGACGCTCCCGATCCTGGTCGTCCTCGCGTTCGCCCTCGGTACCGCGAGCACGCCGTACGCGTCCGCGCAACGGGTCGTCGTCGCGGAGATTCTCGACGAGGACGAGATGTCCGTCGAGCGCGCGAATGCCCTGCTCCAGGGCGCGACGCGGATCACGATGCTCCTCGGCCCGGCGCTCGCCGGCATCCTCATCGCCGCCGTGGGGGCGCCGATCGTGCTCGTCGTCGATGCGGCGAGCTACATCGTGGCCTTCCTGCTTGTGACGCTGTTCGTGCCGGTCACCGGCCCGGTCGGTGAACAGGACGCGGACGCAGGCAGCGGCCTCCTCGCGGGCGTCCGCTACCTCCTCCACGACCAACTCATGCGCGGCTGGACGACCGCAATCGTGGTCGGCGACGCGTCGTTCTCCGTCCTCTTCGTCGCGATCCCCGTGCTCGTCGTCGCGCACTACGGCGCCGATCCGCGCCTCGCCGGTGCGTTCATGGCCGCCTGGGGCGTCGGCGCGGTGTTGGGAAACGTCGCCGCCTACCGAAGCGAGCGCATCGGCGGGCTTCGCCAGGCTCCGCCTCTCGTCCTCGTGCAGGCGGGGGCTCTCTGGGTGCTCGCCGCGCCGGTTCCCGCGGCTGCGGTCGCTGCCGCCCTCGCGCTCTCCGGGATCGCCAACGGCCTCATCAACCCGACGCTGCACGCCTTTCTCACCTTGCGACCGCCAGTCGCAATCCGGGCGAAAGCCCTGACGGCGACGTTCACGGCGTCGGTGCTCGGAACCCCGATCGCGCTCGCCCTCGCGGCGCCGGCATTCGCGGCCTACGGCTCGCGGCACGTCGTGGCGGTCGCGGCCGCCGGGCAGCTGGTCGCCATGGCCTACGCCGCGGTGATCACGATCCGCTACCTGGCCAGAGAGCCCGAGCTCGCCTGATGCGCCGCCTCTTCTCTTACCGCGACGTCCGGCTGCTGGTCGCCGGCCAGACGCTTTCGGCCTTCGGCGACTGGGCGATGTGGATCGTCCTGGCGGTCTGGATGAAGACGCTCACGGGCTCGAGCGCCCGCGCGGGGCTCGTCTTCTTCGTCCTCGGCCTCGGGAACCTCGCCGGACCGCTGGGCGGACTGCTCGCCGACCGCGTGAAGAGGCGCCCGTTGATGATCGTGTGTGACTGCGTCCTCGGGGCGTCGGTCCTCGTGCTCCTGTTCCTGCACGACGCGAGCGCTGCCTGGCTCATCTACCTCGTCGCGTTGCTGTACGGGATCGTCGGGTCGGTCTTCTACCCGGCGCGCTCGGCGCTCCTGCGCCTGATGCTGCCCGAGGAGCTGCTCGCCGAGGCGAACGGCATCCTCTCCTCGCTCCAGCAGGGGCTGCGGATCGTCGCGCCGCTCGCCGGCGCCGCGCTCTACGCCGCCTTCGGCGGCGGGACCGTGGCGATTCTCGATGCGGCAACGTTCGCCGGGTCCGCCCTCTTCCTCTCGCGGATGCATGTCCGTGAGGCGAAACCCGAGCCTCCCGAGCACCATTTCCTGCGCGAGGTGACGGCGGGGATCGAGCATGTCTGGCGGACGTTGCCGCTGCGCCAGATCACGGTCGGCGCGACGATCGCGCTCCTCGTCGTCGGGTTCAGCGAGACGCTCATCTTCTCGGTGATCCAGCAACTCGGTCACAAGCCGTCCTTCTTCGGCGTGCTCGCCACCCTGCAGGGCGTCGGCTCGATCGCCGGGGGCCTCACGGCGGCCTGGGTGCTGCGCCGGACGGGCGACGTGCGCGGCGTGGGGATCGGGCTCGGCCTCTTCGGCGCCTGCGCGCTGTTGCTCGCCGTCCCATCGACGCCGGTCGTGCTCGTCGGCTTCGTCGTCGCCGGAGTCGGGATCGTATGGGCGATCGTCGCCTTCAACACGGCGCTCCAGACGCGTACCCCGCTCATGATTCAGGGACGCGTCTCGGCTGCCGCGGACCTTTCGCTCTCGGTTGCGCAGACCACGTCGATCGCCACAGGCGCTGCTCTCTCCACGTTGATCGACTACCGCATCCTGCTCGTGGCGATGGCAGCCGTGCTCGCAGCGTCCGCGCTCTACCTCTTGACGCGGCGCGAGCCGCCTATTCAGGCCGAAGTCGCTCCGCTAGTAGTCGATTGACGACCTTCGGGTCTGCCTTGCCCTGCGTCTCGCGCATGACCTGCCCGACGAGGAAGCCGAGCACACCCTCCTTGCCGCCGCGGTAGGTCTCGACCTGCTCCGGGTGCGCCGCGATGACGCTGTCGATGATCGGAGCGAGCTCGGCTTCGTCGCCGAGCGCCGTCTGCGCGAGATACTTCTCTGGGTCGATCGGCCCTTCCGCGGCCTCGGCAAACGCCTCGTCGAGCGCCTCGCGTGTCACATTCGCCTGCACGATCCGGGCGAGCGCCGCTGCGTTCTCGAGGAGGAAGTCGTCGCGATTCATCGCGACCGCAGCGGCCGTCTTCAGATCGATCCCCTCCGCCGCGAGCGCCTCGGCCTTCCGCTCGTTGCCGTTCATGACCAGCTCTGCCGCCGAGGCGAAGCCGAGGTCGCCCGCGAGGCGTCGGATCCGGTCACCGGGCCGCTCTGGAACCTCGCCGCGCAGCCGCTCGACGAGCGTCGCGGGTGGCTCGACCGGGACGAGGTCCGGCTCGGGGAAGTAGCGGTAGTCGTCGGCTTCCTCCTTCGAGCGGTGGACGGTCAGCTGATCGGTGTCGGCGTCATAGTCGTAGGTCGACTGCACGACCTCCTCCCCGGCCTCGTGCGCCTCGACCTGCTGCCGGAACGCAGCCTCGATCGCCCGGCCGATGAACCGGAACGAGTTCATGTTCTTGATCTCCCAGCGCGGCCGAAATCCCTCCTCGCCGGCCCGCCGTACCGAAACGTTGACGTCGGCGCGCAGCGTTCCTTTCTCCATGTCCGCGTCCGAGACCCCGAGATCGACGATGGTCTGCCGGAGCAGGCGCAGGAACGACACGGCTTCGTCCGCCGAGCGGAGGTCGGGCGCCGACACGATCTCCAGCAGCGGCGTGCCGCCTCGGTTGAAGTCGACGAGGCTGTAGTCGGCGCCGACCGAACGTCCGGTCGCGCCGCCCGCGTGGACGGTCTTCGCCGCGTCCTCCTCCAGATGCGCACGGACGATGCCGATCTCGCGCTCGCCTTCCGCCGTCGGGAGGGCGAACCTGCCGGGGCCGCAGAGAGGCGCCTCGTACTGGCTGATCTGGTAGCCCTTCGGCAGGTCGGGATAGAAGTAGTTCTTGCGGGCGAAGACGGCGCGCTCGGCGATCTCGCAGTCGAGGGCGAGGCCGAGCAGGATCGTCATCTCGATCGCGCGCTCGTTCGGCACGGGAAGGGCGCCGGGATGTGCGAGGCAGACCGGACACGTGTGTGTGTTCTCGGCGGCGCCGTACTCGAGCTCGCAGCGGCAGAACATCTTCGTGCGCGTCTTGAGGTGCACGTGCACCTCGAGCCCCACCACCGTCTGCCATTCACCCGCGGTCATCGAGCTTCTCCTTGGCCTCGCGAACCGCCTCCTCGACGTCGTCGCGAACCTCGACCATCGAGATCCGGTGCTCGAGCGGCCCGTGGGTCTCGATCAGCCACAGCTCGCGTTCGCCCGCCTCCAGCTGGAGCTTGACGTCGCCGACGAGGACGGCGCGGGAGCCGTCGAGTACGCGCGGGTGCTCGCCGAAGACGCGCTCGACCGCAAGCACGAATTCCGCCGCCGGATCCTCGAAGCGGTAGTTCACGTCCGCAGCCTTTCCGGCACCGGGTCGAAGCCCATCGCCTGCTCGAGCGCGTGGCCGATGCGGAACAGCGTGTTCTCGGCGAACTGCGGCCCGATCAGCTGCAGTCCCACGGGCAGCCCCTCCGAAAGACCGCACGGGACGCTGAGGCCGGGCAGGCCCGCCATGCAGGACGGGATGGTGAGGAGATCGCTGAGGTACATCGCGATCGGGTCTGCGGTGCGGGCGCCGAGCGGGAAGGCGACCGTCGGCGAGGTCGGCGAGACGAGCGCGTCGAACGTCTCGAAGAGCGCGTCGTGCTCGCGCTTGATCACCGTGCGCACCTTCTGGGCCTGGCCGTAGTAGGCGTCGTAGTAGCCGGCCGAGAGCGCGTACGTCCCCACCATGATCCGGCGCTTCGGCTCGTCGCCGAAGCCCTGGTCGCGCGTGCGCTCGTACATCTCCAGCCGCTCGTCGGCGTCGGCGCGGTAGCCGTAGCGGACCCCGTCGTAGCGGGCGAGGTTGGAGGAGGCCTCGGCCGGCGTGATGAGGTAGTAGCAGGCGAGCCCGAAGTCGACGGACTGCGGGAGGGAGCACTCCGCCACCTCCGCACCGAGCTCCTCCAGCTTCGCGATCGCGGCCCGGACGGCCTCCGCCACGCCGGGCTCGATCCCCTCGGCCTCGTTCAGCTCCTTTGGAACGCCGACTCGCAGGCCCTTCAGGTCGTGGGCGCCGGGGAGCTCGACCGGGTGCGGCAGCTCGACCGTCGTCGTGTCGCACTCGTCGCGCCCGGCGATGATCGAGTAGAGGAAGGCGCAGTCGCGGACGGTGCGCGCAACCGGTCCGACCTGGTCGAGGCTCGAGGCGAAGGCGACGATCCCGTAGCGCGAGACTGTTCCGTAGGTCGGCCGGAGACCGACGTTGCCGCAGAG
>Ga0066388_100001196_pt1 | contig 14236 bp, 15 predicted proteins | sample PanSoiMetaGPlot6_FD_64539 | JGI IMG/M metagenome (GOLD analysis project Ga0066388, IMG submission 64539) | Tropical forest soil microbial communities from Panama analyzed to predict greenhouse gas emissions - Panama Soil - Plot 6 (Hybrid Assembly) | ecosystem: Environmental > Terrestrial >... | reverse complement strand
GCACAACCGCTGTCCGTGAATCGCGAGCCGCCGCTCGCCTGGGTGACCATCAACCGGCCGGCGGCGCACAACGCGCTGAATGCGGCGGTGTGGGCCGGCCTGGCGTCGGCCACCGAGCAACTGGCCGCCGATGCCGAGATCCGGGTCATCATCCTCCGCGGCGCCGGTGAGCGCGCCTTCATCTCCGGCGCCGACATCAGCGAGTTCCGCGCGCTGCGCGCCGACGCGCAGGCCGCCGCCGACTACGAGCGTCTCTCCGGCCGTGCCTGGATCGCGATCGGGCACGCGTCCAAGCCGGTGATCGCGATGATCAACGGTCTGTGCTTCGGCGGCGGCGTCGCGGTCGCCCTGGCGTGCGATCTGCGCTTCGCCGCCGACCATGCGCGCTTTGCCGTTCCGGCGACGCGGCTCGGCCTCTCGTATCCAATGGAGAGCATCGAGCGGCTGGTTCACGTCGTCGGATTGGGCGCCGCGACGGATATCCTGCTGTCGGCGCGCACGCTCGACGCCGCCGAAGCCCTGCGGGTTCACCTGGTCAATCGCGTCGTGCCGGCGGCCGAGCTGGAAGCCACAACGCGCGCCTATGCGCTGGGCATGGCCGAGGGCGCGCCGTTGACGCTGGCGGCCCACAAGCTGGCGCTGCGCGAGAGCTTGCGCCCGGCGTCGGAGCGCGACGTCGACGCGCTGCAGGAAGCGGTGCGTCGCTGCTTCGACAGCGCCGACTATCAGGAAGGCATCGCGGCGTTCCTGGAGAAGCGCAAGGCGCGCTTCCGGGGACGGTGAGCCGTCATGTCTCCCAGCCCTGCCGGCGCGGCGGGACCGCTGCGCGGCATCCGCATCCTCGACCTCACCCGCTACCTGGCCGGTCCGTACTGCACGATGCTGCTCGGCGACATGGGCGCCGAGGTCGTGAAGCTCGAGCCGCCGCGCGGCGGACGCGATTTCGGCAGCGGCGTCGGCACGCACGCGAACTATTTCTTTCTCTCCGTCAATCGCAGCAAGCGCAGCGTCACGCTCGACATCCAACAGCCGCGCGGCCGCGAGGTGTTCCTGCGGCTCGTCGACCGCGCCGATGTGGTGGTCGAGAACTTTCGCCCCGCCGTCATGGATGCCCTCGGCCTGGGCGCTGCTGCATTGCGGGCACGCAACCCGCGCTTGATCTACTGCAACATCTCCGGCTTCGGCGCGACCGGCCCCTATGCGCAGCGGCCGGGGTTCGATCAGATCGCGCAGGGCATGTCGGGGCTGATGAGCGTCACCGGCACCGAGCAGCCGACGCGGGTCGGCATCGCAATCGGCGACGTCCTCGCCGGTATCTTCGCCGCCTACGGGATCTCGCTCGCGCTCTATCACCGGCAGGTCAGCGGCGAGGGGCAGGTGGTGACCACATCGCTGCTCGAAGCACTGGTCGGCGTCTTGAGCTGGAGCGCCGGCATCTACTTTGCGACCGGAGCGCCGCCTCCGATCGCCGGCAACCATCATCCGCTGTCCGCACCGCACGGCGTCTTCCGGGCGAAGGATAAGCCCTTCAACATCGCCTGCGGCAACGAGCGCCAGTGGCAGGAGCTGTGCCGCGCGCTCGAGCTCTCTGAGCTGCTCGCCGACGATCGCTTTACACACCCGCTCGGCCGCGTCGCCAATCGCGCGGCGCTCACCGAACAACTCGAGTCGCGCCTGAGCCAGCGCAACGCCGCCGAGTGGGTGACGTTGCTCAACGCGCACGGCATTCCGAGCGGCCCGATCAACGACATGGCGGAAGTGTTCGCGGATCCGCAGGTACGAGCGCGCGAGATGTATGTCGAGCTGCCGCATCCGGCGATCGGCACAATGAAGACCACCGGCGTTCCGGTGAAGCTGAGCGCGACGCCGGGAGGCGCGCAGGTGGCGCCGCCGGACCTCGGAGCGGACACCGATGCGGTGCTGGCGGCGCTCGGCTTCGAGCGCGACGAGATCGCCGACCTGCGCGCCGCCGGAGTGATCTGACGCCGTGGCGGACGCGCTCGCCCTGCGCGGTGCGCGAGTGCTGCGCCCGACCGGCTGGGAGGAAGACTGCGACGTCCAGGTCGCCGACGGGCGCATCGCCGCAGTCGGGCCAGGAGTCGCAACGGGCGACGATACGGCGGTCGATGTGCGCGGTCACATGGTCGTGCCCGGATTCTTCGACCTCCACGTGCACGGCGCCGGCGGGGCCATGTTCGAGGACGGCAGCGCCGACGCGGTCGAGCGCATCAGCAGCGCATTGGCGCGCAATGGCACGACGGCATTGCTCGCCACGCTGGCCGCGCTTCCACCTGACCAACTGCGCACCGCCGTCACCACCATCGCACGCGCGGCACCGCGCTGCTCAGGGGCGCGCGTTGCCGGTGTCCATCTGGAAGGGCCGTTCCTGAATCCAGCCTGCGCCGGTGCGCAGCGAGCGGCGTGGATGCGCGCGCCATCCGTCGAGGAGTTCGACGCCTTGCAGGCCGGCAGCGGCGGACTGATCCGCCTCGTCACCGTCGCCCCCGAGCTGCCCGCTGCGCCCGCGTTCATCCGCGCGCTGCGGGCGCGCGGTGTCGTCATTGCGCTCGGCCACAGTCAGGCGTCCGAGGATGAAGTGCTCGCCGCCGTGGCAGCTGGCGCCACACACGTCACCCATCTCTTCAACGCGGCGGCGCCGCTGCACCACCGCGCCCCCGGCCTGGTGGGTACGGCGCTCACCGACGATCGGCTGTCGGTGGAGCTCATCTGCGACGGCGTGCACGTGCACCGGCGCGCCGTCGACATCGCGCTGCGGTGCAAGCCACCCGACAAGGTCATTCTGGTCAGCGACGGCGTCGCCGCGGTCGGCATGCCGCCGGGCGATGTGGAGCTGTTCGGCGGGCCGTGCGTTGCGGGAGACGCTGTGCGCGTGCGCGCGACCGGGCAGCTGGCGGGCAGCAACGCGACGCTCGATCGCACGCTGCGCCTCCTGCACGAGTGGTTTCCAGACAGGCCGCTCGAGCGCTGGATCGATTGGGCAACGGTGGCGCCCAGACGCTTGCTCGGACTGGCGGGCCCCGGCATCGCGCCCGGCGCGCCGGCAGACATGGTCGTGCTGACCCAGGAACTAGCGGTCATCACAACAATCTGCGCGGGCCGGCTCCTGGAGGGCGGCGCTCCGTCGCCGCCGGGGCAGGCGGGTAGGTAGGACGAAAAAGTTGGCCGCCAATCCACGCATCTGCATCACGAGTTTCCCAAGCCAAATCCAATCGCATCCCCTCCCCGCGCCGGCTGCGACGGAGCGCCGCCCTCCAGTAGGGTCCAGCGCGCGCGAGCTGCGGCAGCGTGTGCGTCGGGACGAATATGCGGTTGTGCGTGACCGTGTCGCATAGCAGGTGCACGCTCGCTGAGCGCGCAAAGCGGTGCGGCGCAAGATCGCGCTTGACGGGGTGCAGGGTCGCTCCTAGCCTGCGCGCCGAGGAGGTTCCGCGGTGATGATGCGATACATTGCGGCGATCGTCGTGGCGGTTGCAACGTTGGTGTTGGGGCCGCCCGCGCGCGCCGAAGAGATGCGGCCGGCGGTCGGCCGTCCGGACATCATGGAGGTCGGCGACCCGATCCTGATCACGCGGCGGGTGCTCGGCATGGAGATGCGCCGCAACGCCGATCTGCGCGACTGGGTCCATCTCTACGGTGCCCCCGACTATGCGGAGGTGCAGGAGATCCAGATCGATCCGCCGTGGGCTTCCTATGAAGTGCGGCTGTACTACGTGCGGCGCAACGCCTACCTCGCGTTCGGTCGCGTCAACGTCGCGCCGAACGTCTACGACTATGGCGTCCGCAAGTACATCGGCGGCATCGACCCCGCAGTGCTCGACCGCCTGCTCACCGCGCAACCGGCCGGCACCCCGCTCGTCGCGTCAAAGGGCCTGGAACCGGTGCCGCCGACCGCCGTGGTGGTCGAAACGGTTGCGGTCGAGGGCGTACCCGTCGGGGTCGAGAGCGCACCCGTCGCGAATTAGCGCCGCGCTTCAGCGCGACGCATCGCCGGCGCGGCGCACCTCGCCGAACGCGTCGTCGGTGGCTTCGAGGACCTGCGCGATGTCGGCGTCGCTGTGCGCCGCCGACAGAAACCAGTTGTGATACGGCGCCAGGTACACGCCGCGCTGCGCGCACGCCGCGGCGAAGATGCGGCTGCGAGCGAACTTCGGATCGTCCCTGAACGTCATGAAGGGCAGGGCAGGTGGCCCGGAATAGACGATGCCGAGCTCGTGTCGGGCGGCCTGTGCCTCGATCCCGCGTTGGAGCTGCAGGCCGACGCGCTCCATGTGCGCCGCGGCGCCGGTGGCTTCGAGCTCGCGGAGGCACGCCAGCGCAGCGGCCATCGGTACGGCGCTGGTGAAGTAGGAGCCGGTGAAGTAGACGCGCTCGGCTGCCGCCTTGAGTGACTCGCGACCCAGGCAGGCGGAGAGCGGATAGCCGTTGGCCAACGCCTTGGCGTAACAGGCGAGATCGGGACGCACGCCGAAACGCTCGCCCGAACCGCCGAGATGGAGGCGGAAGCCGGCGCGGACGTCGTCGAGGATGAAGACGATGCCGCGCTCGTCGCACAGGCGGCGCACGCCGGGGAGAAAGCCCTCGACCGGCAGCTCCTGATCGTGGAAGGCGTCGTGGCGGAACGGGCTGACGATGATCGCGGCGACGTCGTCGTTCAGGCCGTCGACCACGGCCCGCACGCTCTGCAGGTCGTTGTAGGTGAACGTCCGGACGTTGGCCGTGTCCTCGGGGGTGACGCCCGCAGCAACCGGCGTGCACCAGGCGTGCGCGCCGTGGTAGGCGCCTTCGGCTTTGACCACTTTGCGCCGGCCGGTGTGCTCGCGCGCCACCTCGACCGCCCACGTGCAGACGTCGGAGCCGTTCTTCGCGAACGCCGCCCAATCGGCGAACGGCGTCATCTCGACGAGTCGTTCGGCGAGCTCGACCCACAAGCGGGTCGGGGCGTTGAAGCAATCGCCGCGCTGCAGCTGATCGCGCACCGCCGCTTCGACCGCCGGATGGCGATGGCCGATGACGATCGGGCCGTATGAGCACATCAGGTCGATGTACTCGTTGCCGTCGACATCCCACACCCGGCAGCCCTCGCCGCGCTCGAAGAAAAACGGATGCGCGCCGCCGACGACCATGCGCGGCGACTGATGACCGTAGACTCCGCCCGGCACGACGCGCGCCGCGCGCGCCAACAACGCTTCGCTCTGCTTCTGGCTGCGGGCCGGGTTCGCCATCGCCTGCACCCCCACCCGACGCTACCAATCCCCCCACGCACCCGGCAATGGCGGCAACCGAGGACGTCGGCGTCGCGCCACAGATCGTAGCGGCGACCTTCAGGTCGCCATGGCGCTGCGCAGCAGCGCCCAACCGCGCCGGGGGGGACCTGAAGGTCGCCGCTACGGGTCCAGGGCAATGCGGTCACCGCGCCAGCGGGTCCGCGCGTTGACACTCCGTTGCCGCGTCTGGTAGCCGGTCGACCAGGAAGGACGCGATGCACGAAACGGCGTTAGATCACTTTCTTCACATTCTGACCCTGCCCGACAACATTCCGATTGTCGGGCTAATGATCCTGCTCTTTTTCTTCACCTACGTCGCCCTGCGCGAGGCGCGGAAGAACGATCGGCTGATCGAGCAAGGGCGCGAGGACGAGATCCTCGACCGCATGCAGGACTAGCGGGCCGCACCGCAGCCCGCACGGTGGGCGGGGCTGACCACGGAGCTCCGAGGGTGCCGCCGCGCCCGGCCGGTCAACCCTTCGGCTGGCCGGCGGCCGCGGCGAGCTTCTGGCGCGTCGTGTCTGTGATGATGCCGTCGTCCTTCAGGCCGACGGTGCGCTGGAAATCCTGGATGGCGTTGACGGTGACCGAATCGAGCTTGCCGTTGATCTCGCCCTGATACTCGTTGATCGCGGTCAGGTTGCGCTGCACCTCGGAGATGACGGCCGGATCGGCCTTCTGCTCGAGCGCGATCGCCTCGACATCGACCATGCCCGCTTGAATCTTCTCCAGCGTGTCGCGGGCGCGTTCTTCGACCGACTGACGGCTGCAGCCGGCGGCGGCGAGCGCGGCCAGGACGATGACGGCCGCGGCGCGCGGCGCGCGCTGGGCAGAGCGGGCAGGGCGGGTGCTGGGTGTCACGGACATCTCCTCTCAGATGACCTTGTTGAGCGGGTACTCGATGATGCCGACGGCGCCGTGCTTGAGCAACTGCGGGATGAGCTCACGCACCTGCGCTTCGGCAATCACCGTCTCGATGGCGAACCACTCGGTCTTGTAGAGCGGCGAGACCGTCGGCGCGGTGATGCTGGGGATCATCTGCATGATCGCGTCCAGCCGATCCTTGGGCACGTTCATCTTCAGGCCGACCTTGGCTTCGGCCTGCAACGCCCCGTTCAGGAGCAGCGCGATCTGTTCGATCTTCTCGCGCTTCCAGGCATCCGCCCACGCCTGCCGGTTGGCGATGAGCTGCGGGTTCGACTCGCACAACTCCTGGATGATGCGCAGACCGTTGGCGCGGATGGTACTGCCGGTCTCGGTAACCTCGACGACCGCATCGACGAGCCCTTGCACGACCTTCGCCTCGGTCGCGCCCCAGGAGAACTCGACCTCGACGTCGATGTTCCGCTCGGCGAAGTAGCGTTTCGTGAAGCCCACCATCTCGGTCGCGATCCGCTTGCCGGCGAGCTGCGCGATCTCGGTGATCGGCGAGCTCTGCGGCACCACCACCACCCAGCGGGTGGGACGCATGCTGGCCTTCGAGTAGACGAAGTCCGACACCACGTGCACGTCGGAATTGTTCTCCAAGGTCCAGTCCTTGCCGGTGACGCCCGCATCGAGCACCCCATCCTCGACGTAGCGCGACATTTCTTGTGGGCGCGTCAGCACGCAACGCAGCGTGTCGTCGTCGACGCTCGGAAAGTAGCTGCGCTCTGCGCCGGTGATCTTCCAACCGGACTTGCGGAAGAGCTCCAGGGTGAGCGCCTCGAGGCTTCCCTTGGGGAGGCCGAGTGTGAGCTGCGGCATGACGAAGTGGAACGCTAGAGGGTCAGATGGCTCGGAACGCCGACGGCGCGCCGGGGGCACGGCGCCGGACCCAAAAGTGGCGAGGGTCGTGTCATCGGTCGCCGCAGCCTCTAACACAGGCTCGCGTGGAGGCGCAACGCAGGGTAGACGCCGGCACGCGCCGCGTCGCCGCGCGTGGGTTGCTGCGCCGCGGCTCGCTCAATTATGGAGTCCGCGAGGGAGGCGCGCATGCAACTGGCTGAATTGGCGAAGCTCCTGAACTGCGAGCTACGCGGCGACGGCACCATTGAAGTGACGCGCGCAGCGCCGATCGAGAGCGCCGAGCGCGGCGACATCACGTTCGTGAGCAACCCGCGCTACCTGCGTTTCCTGCCGGCCACCCGTGCCTCGGCGGTGATTCTCGCCGGCGATGCGCCCGACGTGTCGATTGCATCGCTACGCACCGGCGATCCGTACCTGGCCTTCGCCAAGGCGGTCGAGCATTTCCATCGACCGGTGGTCTTCCCGTCAGCGGGGGTGCATCCGACGGCGCAGATCGCCGCCACGGCGACCATCGGCCCCAATGCGGCGATCGGCGCGTACGCGGTGATCGGCGACCACGTGCACATCGGTGCGGACGCGCGCATCGGACCGCACGTGGTCATCTACCCCGATGTCGCCATCGGCGACCGCTTTCACGCGCACGCCCACGTCACGGTCCGCGAGCGGGTGCGCATCGGCTCCGACGTCGTGCTGCACAGCGGTGTGGTGATCGGCTCGGATGGGTTCGGCTACGCGCCCGCCGAAGGAGGCATCCGGCGCCTATTGCAGGCGGGCGACGTCGTCATCGAGGATGAGGTCGAAGTCGGCGCCAACACGACCGTCGACCGCGCGATGATCGGCTCCACGGTCCTGCGCCGCGGCGTCAAGCTCGATAATCTCGTGATGGTCGCGCACGGCTGCGAGATCGGCGACTACAGCATGCTGGCCGCACAGGTGGGGCTGTCGGGCAGCACGCGCATCGGCAAGTGGGTGCGGATGGGCGGGCAGGTGGGCTCCAGCGGGCATCTGAGCATCGGCGACGGCGCGCAGATCGCCGCACAGAGCGGTCTCTCCAAGTCCGTCGCGGCGGGCGCGATCGTCAGCGGGTCGCCGTCGGTGGAGATCGGCTTGTGGCGCCGCGTGTGCGCGGCGAGCCAGCGGCTTCCCGAGCTGATGCGCCGCGTGCGCCGCATCGAACACCATCTCGGCCTCGCCAAGTCGCCGGAGCAACCTTGATTTCACCCACCCCCTCCGCTAGCGTCCGCGCAGCGTCGTCCCCCCCGGTATGCTGCCGTGCGTCTCCGTCTCCGCGACATCGAAGAGACGACCAAAGAGGTCGTCTACGACGAATCTACCAGCGAGCTGAATCCGCTTCTGGAGCATGGCCCGGTGCACGATTTCGCCTTCGTGCGGCCGGCCGCCGTCGAGCTTCGCTACTACCGATCGGGACGGGAGATCTTCCTCGAAGGGGCCATGCGCACGACGGTGATCGGACAGTGTGCGCGCTGTCTGGCGAGCTTCGAGCTCGCCCATGCGCCGCGCTTCGCGTTCGTCATGGTGCCGCACGACGGCCGCTGGGCCGAAGGCGATCTCGCCGGCGATGCGGACGTGACCTGGTACGAGGGCGAGGAGATCGACGTTTCGCCGATGTTGCGCGAACGCCTGTTGTTGGCGCTTCCGACTCTGCCGCTGTGTCGCGAGGATTGCCGCGGTCTGTGCGCGCGGTGCGGCAGCGATCTCAACGCCGGACCGTGCGGCTGCGCGAGCGCCGCCGAGGACCCGCGCTTCGCGGTGCTGCGCAATTTGAAGCGGAGCTCGTGAGCGGCGCCCGCCGGATCCAACCCGCACCGCGCGTCCAAATCCGACCGACTCTGCAGGAGGCCGAACATGCCAGTTCCCAAGCGTAAGACGTCCCATTCGAAGCGGAACAAGCGCCGCGCCCATGATGCCTTGACGGCGCCGGCAACGATTCCGTGTCCGGAATGCGGCGAGACGATGGTGCGCCATCGCGCCTGTCCGCACTGCGGCCAGTACCGTGGCCGGCAGGTTGTGGACGTTCAAGACTGAGCCGTCCGCCGTCATCGAACATTCCAGGTGCCGGACGGATGCAGGGCGAGCTGGCCGAGCAGGTGGCGCTCGTCACCGGTGCTTCGCGCGGCATCGGCCGGGCGATCGCCACGCGACTGGCCGGTGCCGGCGCGTGCGTCTATGTCAACTTTCTGCGTGACGCGGTCGCCGGCGAGGAGACCGTGCGCCGCATCCGCGCTGCGGGCGGTACGGCCGAGCTGGCGCAGTTCGACATCGCGGACGCCGAGGCATCGGCGTCGGCCATCGGCGGCGTGATCAAGACGGCCGGCGCGCTGCACATCCTGGTCAACAACGCGGGGATGGCGATCGACAACCTGGTGCTGCGGCTGAAGCCCGAAGAATGGGACGACGTGATGGCGGTCAACCTGCGCGGCACCTTCAACTGCACGCGCGCGGCGGCGCGCTCGATGGTCAAAGCGCACTATGGCCGCATCATCAATTTGAGCTCGGTCATCGCGCAGATGGGCAATGCCGGGCAGGCGGCCTACGCCGCCGCCAAGGCAGGGATCATCGGCTTCACCAAGTCGATGGCGCGCGAGCTGGCCTCGCGCGCCGTGACCGTCAATGCCGTCGCGCCCGGCTTCATCGAGACGGAGATGACCGCACACTTGCCCGAGGACCGGCGGAGGGAGTATCTGAGCGTCATCCCCGCTGGTCGGCTCGGAACGGTAGACGAGGTGGCGGATCTGGTTGCGTTTTTGGCTCGTCGAGAAGCCGGCTACATCACCGGCCAGGTCATCGGCATCAACGGCGGGCTCTACATTTAGAGACAGGAGGGTGGGGATGGCGTCAGCTGTCGAAGCCAAAGTCCGGGAAATCATCTGCGAGCAACTCGGTGTCAGCGAGGGCGACGTCACGCCCGAAGCGTCGTTCATCGAGGACCTCGGCGCCGATTCGCTCGACATCGTCGAGCTGGTGATGGCGCTCGAGGAAGAATACGACATGGAGATCTCGGACGAGGAAGCCGAGAAGATCCGCACCGTCCAGGACGTGGTGAATTACATCGAAAGCCACAAGCAAGCGTGAGCGGATGAGCAGTGCGCTGCAGCAGGTCGATCCCGAGATCTGGCGGGCGATCCGCGCCGAAGCCGATCGCCAGCAGACCAACCTCGAGCTGATCGCCTCCGAGAACGTCGTCAGCCGCGCCGTGCTCGAGGCGCAGGGCTCGATTCTCACCAACAAGTACGCTGAGGGGTATCCCGGCCGGCGCTACTACGGTGGCTGCGAGTTCGTCGATGTCGTCGAGCAGCTGACCATCGACCGCGCCAAGGCGCTGTTCGGCGCCGAGCACGCCAACGTGCAGCCGCATTCGGGCTCGCAGGCCAACATGGCCGTGTACTTCTCGCAGCTGGCGCCCGGCGACACGATCCTGGCCATGGATCTCACCCACGGCGGCCACCTGACACACGGGAGCCCGGTGAACTTCTCCGGCAAGTTCTTCCGCGTCGTCTCCTACGGCGTGCGGCGCGAGGATGAGCGCATCGACGTCGACGCCATGCGCGAGCTGGCGCGCCAGCATCGGCCGAAGATGATCGTGGTCGGCTACAGCGCTTATCCGCGCACCATCGACTTCCAGCCGTTTCGCCAGGCGGCCGACGAGGTCGGCGCCGTGCTGATGGTCGACATCGCGCACTTCGCCGGACTGGTCGCGGCGGGCATCCACCCGTCGCCGGTGCCGCTCGCCGAGTTCGTCACCACGACCACGCACAAGACGCTGCGCGGTCCGCGCGGCGGGTTGATCCTCTGTAAGGAGGGGCAGGCCAAGAGCCTCAACTCATCGGTCTTCCCGGGCAATCAGGGCGGGCCGCTGATGCACGTGATCGCGGCCAAGGGTGTGGCGCTGCAGGAAGCGGCACAGCCCGCGTTCCGCACCTACCAGCAGCAGATCGTGCGCAACGCGCAGGCGTTGGCGGCCGGGCTCACGGCGAAGGGCTTCCGTCTGACCTCCGGTGGCACGGACAATCATCTGATGCTCGTCGATCTGCGCAACACCGAGCTCACCGGCAAGCTCGCGCAAGAGACGCTCGAAGCTGCGAACATCACGGTCAATCGCAATACGGTTCCCTTCGAGACGCGCTCGCCGTTCGTCACCAGCGGCGTGCGCATCGGCACGCCGGCGGTGACGACGCGCGGCATGCAGGAGCCGGAGATGCAGGCGATCGCAGGGCTGATCGCGCGGGCCCTCGAGTCCGTCGGCGATGAACGCGCGCTGCGCTCGGTGCGCGACGACGTCATCGCGTTGTGCGGCAAGTTCCCGATCGAGTCGATGGCCGCCTGAATTCAACCCCAAGGCACAAAGACACCAAGGCGGAGCCTCGTGACGCGTCTTGCGGAATTTCTTGGTGTCGTTGTGTCTTGGTGGTGAACTTCAAGGGGGCGGCGCGGGCGGCTGGCGCCCCGATTTGGTGAGTGACGCGAGAAACTCGGCGTCGGGGAAGAAGCGCTCGCCACGCAGGATGACCGTGTCGCGCGCGACGGCGGTGCGCTCCGGATAGTCGATGTTGTAGTGCAGCCCGCGGCTCTCGCGGCGGCGGATGGCCGAGATGATGATCAGCTCGGCGACCAGCGCCAGATTGCGCAGCTCGATCAGGTCGCCGGTCACGTTGAAGTCCCAGTAATACTGCTGAATCTCCTGCTGCAGCGCTGCAATGCGGTGCAGGGCGCGCGCCAGGCGGCGGTTCGAGCGCACAATGCCGACGTAGTTCCACATGAAGCGCCGGATCTCGTCCCAGTTCTGGGTCACGACCACGGACTCGTCGCTGTCGGTGGCGCTGCCCGGATTCCAGGGTGCCAGGCGCGGCGGCGCGGCCGGATCGGCTGCCACCAGCGCCACGGCGTGGTGGGCGGCCCGGTGGCCGAGCACCAGCGCCTCGAGCAACGAGTTCGAGGCCAGCCGGTTGGCGCCGTGCAGGCCGGTCATGGCGACCTCCCCGGCGGCGTAGAGGCGGCGGATGTTGGTGGCGCCGTCGGCGTTGGTCAGCGCGCCCCCGCAGCAGTAATGGGCGGCGGGGACGACCGGAATCGGCTCGCGGGTCAGGTCGACGCCGAAAGTCAGGCAGCGCTCGTAGATGGTCGGAAAACGCTGCACGAGAAAGTCGCGCGGCCGGTGCGAAATGTCGAGGAACACGTGGTCGAAGCCGTGCACCTTCATCTCGTTGTCGATGGCGCGGGCGACGACGTCGCGCGGCGCCAGCTCGGCATCCGGATGGTACGGCGCCATGAACGGCGTTCCGTCGGGCCGCCGCAGGATGGCGCCTTCGCCGCGCAGCGCCTCGCTGACCAGGAAAGACTTCGCCGCGGGATGGAAGAGGCAGGTGGGATGGAACTGGATGAACTCCATGTTCGCGATCGGGACGCCGGCGCGGTGCGCCATGGCGATGCCGTCGCCGGTCGCGATGTCGGGGTTCGACGTGTAGAGGTACACCTTGCCGGCGCCGCCGGTGGCGAGCAGCGTGGCGCGCGCGCTGACCGTGTGGACGGCGCCGGTGTCGCGGTCGAGCACGTACGCACCCCAGCACGACACCGTCTGTGCGCCGGGATCGCTTTCGGCGTCGGTCAGCAGGTCGATCGCCAAGTGGCGCTCGAGAATGCGGATGTTGGCGTTCGCACGGGTGGCGGCCACCAGCGCGCGCATGATCTCCCGGCCGGTGGCATCGGAGGCGTGCAGGATGCGCCGGTGACTGTGGCCGCCTTCGCGGCCGAGGTCGTATTCCGGATCCTCGCTGCTGTCGCGGCGCGAGAAGTTGGTGCCCAAAGCGATCAGCTCGCGTATGCGCTCCGGGCCTTCCCGCACTACAAGCTCGACGAGGTCGCGGTGGCAGAGTCCGGCGCCGGCGACCAGCGTGTCCTCGACGTGCGCCTCGAAGGAGTCTTCGGGGCTCCACACCGAGGCGATGCCGCCCTGTGCGTAGTTGGTCGCGCTCTCCGGCAAGCGGTCCTTGCTGAGGATCAGGACCGAGCCGTGACGAGCCGCGCGCAGGCCGAAGGTCAGTCCCGCAAGCCCGCTTCCGATCACGAGAAAATCAGCGTCCATGCGACCTGGCGCAGCTTATTTCACCGCCCTCCCGGCGAGGCAAGCGAGCGCAGATTTCGATTGACCGTACTGTACTGAGCCCCTATCCTGCGCCACGAATGGTGGGTAAGGCGGCGCTGCTGGTTGCGGCGGGTGGACTGTTGATGTTCTCGTTTCCGCGGGGGGCCGCAGCGGAAATCTACATGTACCGCGACCAGCATGGCGTCTTGCACTTCAGCAATGCGCCGGCTGACCCCGGGTACCAGCGCTGGGCACCCAGCGGGACTGGATTTCGGGTATCCCGGCGGACGCTCGAGCACGACAGCGCGCGGCGCAAGGCCTTCGACCCACTGATTGCCGACGCCGCGCAGCGTCACCGCGTCGAACCGGCGCTGGTCAAAGCCGTGATTCGCGCCGAGTCCGATTTCGTCCCCTATGCGCGCTCCCCGAAGGGCGCCCTCGGCTTGATGCAGCTCATGCCCGCCACCGCGCGCATGCACAACGTGTGGAGCGTCTTCGAGCCCAAGGACAACATCGAGGGCGGCGTGCGCCACCTGCGTTTGCTGCTCGATCAATACAATGGCAATGTGCGCTTGGCGCTGGCTGCCTATAATGCCGGTGACGGCGCCGTCGAACGCCATGGTGGGATCCCGCCGTACCCGGAAACCATCGAGTACCTCCAGCGGGTCCTGCATTTTCGCGAGCAGTACCTCCGCGAGCAGTAGATCGCTGACGGCGCCCGCAGGGGCCGCCGTGCGATGACTGCGTCGCCGCGCCTGGCGAAGCTCTTCACGCTTCCCAACCTCCCCAACCTCATCACGGCGTTTCGCATCGCGCTCGTGCCGGTGCTGGTCGTGGTCCTGCGCCACCCGGGCCGCGGCTCCAGTGTGCTGGCGGCGCTGCTATTCTTCCTGGCCTGCTGGAGCGATTTTTTCGACGGCTACCTGGCCCGCCGCCACGGGCTCACCTCCTCATTGGGCAAGTTGCTCGACCCGTTGGCGGACAAGCTCATCGTCGTGAGCGCCCTCATCATGCTGGCTGCCATGCCGCGCGAGCCGCGCATACCGGCGTGGATCGTCGTGGC
>Ga0066388_100001195_pt1 | contig 14243 bp, 27 predicted proteins | sample PanSoiMetaGPlot6_FD_64539 | JGI IMG/M metagenome (GOLD analysis project Ga0066388, IMG submission 64539) | Tropical forest soil microbial communities from Panama analyzed to predict greenhouse gas emissions - Panama Soil - Plot 6 (Hybrid Assembly) | ecosystem: Environmental > Terrestrial >... | reverse complement strand
CGGTTCGTGTGCTGACTGGAACGTCTTTGACTTGGCTACTTGTCCCTCGCCAGCAGTTCGGTGAGGTTCAGACATTCCATGACTTCAACCGCATCTCCAGGGAAAGATCGTGAAGTGAGGATGGTTCTGAAAAACCTTTGCGGCCGCTTCGTGCGACTCTGCCTCGACGATCACGTAGCCCGAGATAGCGTTCTTGACGGTTGAAACGCCTTTGCGGTCGACACGTTTCGTCTTGCCGATCGGAGTTCCCTGATCCACGATGGCGTTCGCGTGCTCCGAGGCCCATTCTCCCACGCTGTCACACCGCTCCGCTGCCGCTCTTTTCGAGCCGCTTCATCCATCTTTTTCCACCCTGACTTCTCGAGAGCCTCCTCGGTCCCGAGATAGATCGCCAAGAATCTTTTTCATGGCACTTTGTTCCTCTTTCAAGTGTGTGGAGCGTTGAGCAATGCCGCTTTTCAGGCTCTCCGGTCGGTCCGCAACACCGCACTATTGTTTGCGGGCCCGTCCACGCCCTGAAAGACATATGTCAGCGGCGCTTTGAGGTGGCGGTTGAGCGTGAGCTTTAGCTTGCAGACGTGTTCTTCCTCGACAAAAGTGAAGGCGATCTAGCTGTTGGGCCCAGAAGGGCTCGTAGCGTCACAGCAAAGTATGACGCTTTCCATCGGGGCCGCGACGGTGCGGCTGTGCGCCGTACCATCGGTCTTCCTGCGGGAGCGAGCACTCCCGGATGCATCATGACGGCCGGCAGTGACACTGTGAACGGCGCGGCGACGCTCTCGCGGGCCAGCCGATCGATGATGCGCGCCGCGTCGAGTGCAGTGAAGGTTACGTCGAACCGGGCATGTTGATAGTAAACCATCTGGTTAAGTATGGTTTAGCGCCGGTGGATGTCAAGCGCGGCGGCGTTCACGTGTTCGGGATCGACGCGACGCTGCTCCGCCAAACCCAGTTTAGAGGCACGGCTTTGGATTGGGTGAGCCCTGCAGGCCCTGAAACCCAATGAAGCGGTTCTGCTCGACAAACTATACCTATGCGGGCCAAGACCTCGCCGCGGCCACGACCATCACGCGGCGGTTCTCGCTGCAGGCGCCGATTACGCCGACGCTCAGTAAATTGAAATGCGAACCACTTGTACGTGCCAACCTTGCATGTGCTCCGGTTTCAGAGTTTTTGTGGGCTGCAATGGGTTGCGATAGGGAACGAGGATTTCGCCCCGCCACCGTGTACGGAGGCATCACTCACCCGGTTCCCACAGATGTGGCATGCAGTTTCCCGCACCACGCTCTTCCGCAAATGGTTCACGGTACCTCGATTGCCTACAGCTCCGCGCGTGGGAGATGTAGTTTACGCAGCGCAAGAAGGCGATCCATCTGATCACCTCGTCCGGTGACGGGACCGGAGATTGAGGATCGGCGTTCTCCTCTCACCGCCCACTCAATCTGAGAGCGGGTGAGGCCAATGTCCTCGAGCTGCCGGTCGCTCATTGCCTGCAATTGAAGCATCGCTACCCGCTCGATGCGCCGGGTAAGGTAGGCCATCCACCACGTTTTCAAAGTGGCGACCGGGGTGCGGCCGCGCGACCGGGCGCGACCTCCTTCAGGTATCGGCGTGCATAATGACGTGCTCATGATCATCTCCCATTGTAATCGTCCCAAGACCGTGTGCTTTGCCACTGATCGGTAACGCAGCCTGCTTGGTATACGTTCGTATCGGTCCGCCTGACGAGCCACTCGCTCGTTGACAGTTATGAGCAACACTTAGTGCCGAACATCAAGCGGTGGGAGTGACAAGTGTGACGGGATTCCGATGGGTTCCTTGATCCCCACAGCGGGACGTACGCCCTCGGCCATGTGACCCGCGATAGGGACGCCGGCTGCCAGTTCCCCCGTTCCGTTGCAGGCGCTAATGTTCCTAAGGGACTATGTCGCCCAGGTTCCCAATACCGATCCGTGTGGGTGATCGGGCACTGAAGGTCACCTCGTCCAGTGGCGGGACGGAAGGTTGACGATCGCTCTAAATTTACCTAAGCGTTTGATCGTCGTTCCCCTCTCACCGTCGACTCGATCTGAGACCGGGTGAGGCCAATGTCTTCGAGCTCCGTGGAACTCATTGCACACCTCTGTCTCGACGATGGTGTGGGGCCCTGCTTGTGTGATCGTGCGATCCCCGCTGCGCGGAAACGACGGCCAGGTAAGCGGTCTCGATCAAGCGATCGACGACTGCGGGTGGAGGTTCATTGGCAGCGACATGTCGGCGGACCGCGGCAAAAGCAATGTCGAGAACCGCAAAACTCGTTGCTCTTAAGCTTCTGGGGGAGGCGCGACCGAACAGGCGCCGAGCCAACTGCCCGAGCGCGTCGTCAACCTGCTGTTTTAGGCGCCGTGCTTCCGCCTGCAGCTCGGCGGGCCAGCCGCCGCCGAGGAAATCTTCCCGGCGATGCAGGAGCATGATGCGAGCGCCCGCGAAATCCGCGCGCGCCGTACGAGGTAGCGAGAGCGCAGCGCCAAGCCCAGCAGCTACGGGATCATCCTCGCCGAGCGCCCGCGCGAAGTTGTCCTGAAACAGCGCGGCCTTGCTCAGCCACAGCCTACCGAGCAGAACGTCGCGTGATGCAAACCGGTGATAGATCGATCCCGACGGTGCATCGAGCAACGCGCCAATGGCGCCGATGGTCGCCGCACCCGTCCCGCCCTTGGCCACGAGCGTGGCCGTTGCGTCGAGAATCTGCGCCTCCGAGAACCTTGGTCGTCGTGCCATCAGGAAATAGATAGCAGACTCTTATTCAAAGCAAACTGTGATGGCTCGACGATGTACTTGGCCTCCTCGACTCCGACGGAACTGACGATGCCAAGCTCGGCGCAAGCTCTTGGCGCCGACACGTCGGTCGCAGCGGCCGACGCCCCCGGCTGGGGACTGAGTAGAAGCCCGACTCGGCCGTCGTCTACATTAAAACGGCCTAACCCTGGATGATCGGGGGTTCGCATCGCGGTCGTCTCCGGCTAATGGAGTGCCCCAGCGCCGCGCAGAAAGGCGATCATGCCCGCAAGGTCGTAATAGAACATCTGGGCGCGTGCCAGGCGTCCGTCCCGGACCAGGTAATCGGCCAGGACCTCGGTCTCAAAACGCCGGCCTTTCATGTCCAGGCCCTTCCAAAGATAATTGACGACGACTCGGCCGTTTTCGCCCATGGCCAGGATCCGCGGCCTCATGCAGCGCGTTTCTTCTGTCGGTTGAAGGGGCACCCACGTCGCCGCAAAGCGCTGAGTCATTTGCTCGAGCGCGGGTCCCGTGAATCGGCCGCTGTAGGGCAGTCCAGGCGGCCAGTTGAATTCGATCTCAGGGTGATAAAGCGCGGCGAGCCGATCGGGTTGCCGCTCCTCGACTGCGTACAGCACATCCATCACGATTTCGGTCGGGGCCTTGTCTTCAAGAGTCATTGGCGTCTCCGGCGTTGATACTGCAGACACGAGAGGAGAACTCTCGTTGTGCCGAAATGAAGCATGATTTAGAGACTAGAGTCTATTTGCTAATTCATCGCCGTGACCAACTGCCGCAAGGCCGCCTTCGCGACGATGACCACGCGGCCGCAATGGACTTGTGTCGACGGCGCATGGGCTGCGTGAAGAGTTCGAGGACTGGTGTCAAGCTGGCGCGAGCCAATCTCGAGATGGACTGCAGACTTGTGATGCAATTTGCCGAGACCGCAACACCAAGCGGACCGCGAATGGTGTCGCGAGCACGGGAGCTGGGCAAGAAGTGGCAGGCCGCCGTCGACGCGCTGGGCCTGATGCTCGGAGTCGCGGTCACGCCGGCGAGCGTGCAGGATCGTGATCAGAGCGCGCCGCTGCTCAGAGAGGTGCGCCGCCTGTTTCGTTTCCGTGAGCGCGCGATTGCAGACAGCGGCTAGCAAGGTGCCACGACCGTTGCTGCGGTAAAATAGTCGGCCCGCCTGCCGCTCGAGTTCGTCAAACGCTCCGAAGCCGCCATGGGCTTCCTCGTGCTGCCCAAGCTCTGCATCGTGGAGCGCACGTTTGGTGGCTCGGCCGCTGCCGCCTCGCAAAGGACTTCGAGAACCTGGCCCGCTCGCATCTCGTTTTCGTGCAACCCGCCATGATCCGCCTGGTGATGCGACGAATTGCAAGGCTCAGGGCCGCCTCATAAAGTCACCGGACAGGCTCTAAGACCTCCCCCGCCGTTTTCTCGTCATCCTTTTGGCTCGCCGAGCTGCGTAGCAAGCGCGCTCCCGGCATCAATAATGTGCCGCCGAAGGATCTCGTCCGCGCCAGCCGCGTCACGGGCCTCGACGCATTTTAGTAATGCGACATGTTCTGCGTCCGACCGAGACCGCCAGTTCAAGCGCTTCCAAGTGGCGAACAAGTAGCGCGCGGATTTGCGGTGGAGTTCTGCAATTGCAGCCACCAGTAGCGGCATGCCACACGGCCGTACGAGCGCCATGTGCAACTCGCGATTAGCCATTTCCCAGATCGAGACGGAACGGGTCTTGACGCCTCTCGCCATGGCTTTCTTGGCGATTGCTAAGTCAAGCGGGGTCAGCCGGGACATTGCTTGCTTCAAGGCCAGCCCTTCCAACGCCGCTCGCATCAACGAGATTTCGACGACTGATTCTGGATCGAGCGGTGCCACTCGAACGCCCTTGCGCGGCAGAGCAACCAACAATCCTTCCGCCTCAAGTAGGCGAAAAGCTTCCCGAACGGGTACGTGGCTCGAACCAAACTCTTCAGCGACCTGATCCTGTCTGACAGGCGCTCCCGGTGGCAATGAACCGTTGACGATGCGCTCGGTGAGCGCCGCAACGATTCGCTTAGTCAGAGTCAGCGATGGCTCAGGTCTCATCTTGCGCCCCCGGTTCATAGATAATATATGAAATGTCGCGCACGACTCAAGCGCGACCTTCTGGGCTGCACGATATCGCGTTCATCGGGTCGATCGAATGGGAGAGATTGCCGACGTTTTCCGGGCGGGATTTGCGTCGACATCGCCCGGATGCCGAGGTCGTCGCACGAATGCAGTGGGTCAAGGAGACGACACATGATCACAGGCATGCACGCGGTCATCTACACCCGTAACGCCGAGGCCGATCGCGCTTTTTTCCGCGACGTGCTTGGCTTTCCCTGGGTTGATGCGGGTGAGGGCTGGCTGATCTTCGCCGCACCACCCTCGGAAGTCGCTTGCCACCCGGCGAGGACCGGCAACAAGCAGCAGCTCTATCTGATGTGCGACGACGTGCAGGCGGAGACCGCTCGACTCGCCAAGAAGGGCATCAAGTGCGGGGCGACAAGCGACGAGGGATGGGGACTCCTGACTACGATCCGGTTACCTGGCGGTGGCAATCTCGGTCTGTATGAACCGCGCCATGCGATCCCTTCCAGGCCAGCGCCTCAATCGCCGAACAAGCGGGCAAAGACCGGGCGGCCGTGAAAACGATCGGACAATGGCAAGACTCGGAAGCGCGTGGACAGACCCGACACCGTTTCTCGGGAAGCTATCCCGGCGCGCACTCGAAGAGGTCCTTGGCAGCCGCTCAAAAACAGGCATGGACACCGACGCTCAATCGGAACAGGTACAAGCCGACGTCGTCAGAAGTGCGCGCTACAGTTGATGCTGGCATATGGCCGCTGAAACCCGGCTTTGTGCGATCGTGGTCGACTCGATATCAGGTTCGCGCGTGTTGCGTTTTCGAAAGCTCTTGCAGGTACGTGCGCAAGGGAAGATGTCGTTGAAGTGGGGGCCACGACAGCCCCTTGAACATCGGAGGAGCGTCAATGGCCGAGACTGCAGTTGCCGGCCTCAATATGAAGCTGGTTGAGATCGCCGTGGCCTATCAGCGCAGTCGGGTGCTGTGCGCTGCCGCGCGATTGGGTGTGGCCGATGCTTTGAAGGAGGGGGAGCGTTCAGTCCAGGAAATTGCCGGATCCTGCGCGGCTGAACCTGCATCTCTTCATCGGCTGTTGCGGACGCTCGCAGCCATGGGCGTCGTCACCCAATCTCAGCCGGATCGCTTCGTGCTCACCGAACTGGGTGAGCCTTTGATAAAGGACGTGGCTAGTTCCGTATGGCCCGCCGTCATCTTCTGGGCGGACTGGCTGGCGGATAATTGGGCGTCGCTCACAGAATGTGTGCGCACGGGCAAGAGCGCGGCCTCCCTGAGGCCAGAAATCATTAAGCGCTGGCAGGAAGATCCCGAGGGTCCCGAGATCTTCCGCACCGTTATGGGAACCTCGCCTGCGGAATCTTACCAGCCGATCGCCCGGTCTTGGGATTTCTCAAACGCGCGCGTCGTTGCCGATCTTGGCGGCGGCGGGGGCGCAATGATTGAAGCAATTCTCGCAACCTATCCCAGGGTTCGCGGTATGCTTGTAGATCTTCCCAGTTCGATCGATGCGGCCAAGCCACGCTTTTCGTCCGCACAGATTGCGCCACGTGTTCAACTTGTCGCGGCCGATCTGTCAAAGGAGGTTCCTAACGGGGCGGACGTCCATGTCTTGAAACATGTGCTTCATGGCTACGCTGACGACGCGGCGGTGCAGATCCTTCGCGGCTGCAGAGCGTCATTGCCGGACGACGGACACATCCTCATCGTGGAATTCGTATTGCCTGACGTGATTGAGTATGCGGATGCGGACCTTGAAAAGCGCCTGCTTAGCGATCTCAATATGCTGGCGGTGACCGGCGGCAAAGAGCGCAGCATCTCGGAATGGCGCACGCTCATGTCACGCGCGGGCTTGCGTTGCAATCGGGTCATCCCGGTTTCGGGTGATTTGGTCTCTGTCATCGAATGCGCGCCTCAGTAACGAGAAGAATGCAAGCTCTGACTCACATCTGGCGAGAACCCGTTCGGTCATGAGCAAGGTCAATTGCAGTCAGCATGGCCTCGCCGGTATGGCCTTTGTCTGTGTCCATGCTGCGGTCGCGATCGACACAGGTGAGCCCGCCGGTTTCTACTTCGATGCGTCCGAAGCTCCGCCACTGGCCTGGTGCCATGCCAGCGAACAAGTGCGGCTGCGAGCAGCCGAGAGCAATCCGACCGCGAATTGGGCGGCAGAGGTTGAATTCAAGTCGAGGTGCGAGCAGTGCTATGGGCTAGCCAAGGCCCGCCTCTTTCGCGGCAGCTCGTAGGCAACGGCAGCCCGCGAGATGCTGTCATTCGCCACCGCTTGCCTCCCGTCCGGGCGACAACTGCGCCCGCAGCTGTTTCGGCAGGACGCGGCCCAACGCCAAGCAGGGCTTTAGCGCCAGGCGCACTTGGAAGGGGCCCTTCAGACAGAACGCCGCGTAGAGATAAGAGCACATGAGGCCATGTTCGACCTCGGCGACCTCCGTCAGCAGCGAGCTCGCGATTGTAAACGATGATTTCGGGCTCAGATGCCATGCACCCTCCGCTTCGTTCGCGGCCCAACTGATGGGCTGGAGTCCTCACGGCTGCTTTTCCTTTATTAATGTGCTTTGTTTGTCGCCACGCCACGCATAATCGCAGATGGCAACCGTAAGGAACTCGATGTCTCGCGGGTGGCGTGAGGAGCCGAAGTTCCGGTCGAACCACTCCCTCTTGGCGTCGTTTGTGCCCAGCCTGATAGGCAAGCAGCTGGTTAGGTGTGCACTCCCGATCAGGTGCAACAAACAGTGCAGCAAACCAGAAAACTCACCCACATAAATCAATGCATTTTCAATGGCTTATGAGGCCAGTCGAGACCGGCACTACGGGGCGCCATGGCGCAACAAATTCGGCCATTGATTTGAAACGCTTTTTGTTCGGCAAGCATTTTTGCTCCCACACGCCACCCCTTAGGCCTTTGGAGCGGCACAAATTGAAGCAAGGGCTGGTGCTCATGATTGAACACCGCGATAGGCTCCTTTGCGGTTTGGACCGCTAAAACGGAGGGCACCCTGTGCGGAGAGCGCCCTTGCTGGGATTGGCGCGCTCGAGGTGGTGCGGGATACCTCAAGCGCTCTTGCCTCCCGTATCTCCTTTGCAAGTCGCGGAACCGCCGCGATGCTTAATTTCCAAAAACAGCAAGTCAGCGAGGAGCCGCGCACCGGTTTCCCTCAAGCCAGCCCCTCGCTCCCAATCTGCAGGCTGCGCGAAGGTTGCGGCCATTATGGGGTGAGATGTACGTGGTGGAAATTGTGCGTTCGGTACGTTATTGGATTAAGCGGCGCGACCGCTCAGTGCACCCAGACGTTGACGACAATCAGCACCGCGATCAACGTCAACAGAAATGCGGCTACTAAGCCGTGTACTCAATTGTGGGCCGGCGCTTTGATGAACCCGAAGTAGAGACAGACCAGAAATAGGATGAAGTGAACCACGGAACGCAGGCCGCTGACTTCCGGCGTTTCCACGATGTTGGTGCCAAGGATCGGGACCGAAACCTCAGCAAGATAGAGATAGAACAGCACGCCGGAGTTAACGAAGAACGCACCGGCCAAGAATTTGCGAAAGTCCCTACTCCGCCACGCGAAGTAGAGAGACCCGGCAGCCATGATGATACCTGCGACCACATAGAGAACGATGAGCACTGCCTGTTCCTCCTATTGGATACCCTCCGGATTGTGCCGAAAGCAGCCGCGAGGACACGGGCTATGGACATCTGCTTAGTCATGGTGTCGGTTTGAGTACACGGCCTGGTCGAACCCCGGTAAGCTGCGCTCGTCGCTTGTATGGCGAACACCCCACAGAACGAGTGCGAAGCTGCCGAGGCCTGTCGGCGCGGACGAATACGCTAGCGCCTTAATCAGGGTCTCTTGGAACGCCGTTCCATGAGAAAGCCCATGCGGTAGCTCTCCCGCCAGGATGATCGTCCCGTTACCAACGCCCCAAATCGCAGCGATCGTGTACGCGACCAGGATTGAGGCCGCCCCATAGATGAAGAGCCAGAAGGCAATCCATGAGGCGGCAATTCCAAGTTTGAGCTTGGGCCACAACAGCCCGACCGCCAGGAAAAACACACCCTGCAACGCGCTCAACGTATGCACCGACAGTCCAATTCGCGGCGAAGCAAGGAAGGGGATGGCGAAGCCACCCAATGACGCATAAAAGATGAAGATGATGCCAAGCTGCAGCAGACGTTGGCCCTGGCGCGACAACAGTGCGTTTGGAAGCGTCATGACCGCGAACTCCATCCAGACACCACCTAGACCCAGCGCCGAACCCGTTTTTTGTAGTCTTGCCAGTCATCGCCGAACTGTCGCTCCAATTGCGCTTCCTCCCTCCGGATGAACCGATCCATCGGGGGAAGATGAAGTGCGGTCGCGATAAGTGCCGTTGGCGATCCCATGAACAGTGCCGCTCCAAAGAAGATGAACACGTTCCCGCCGAGATAGAGGGGGTTGCGTGAAAAGCGGTAGGGGCCCGACGTAATAAGCGCGCTTTGCGGCTTGAGCGAGATCACGCGCATGCTGTGTGAATAGAAATGAACCGTCGCCCAGAGACGCAGCAGAAATCCCAGCGCGAGCAGCAGTGAGCCAGCTGATTTCGCGGGAAGTGAAGCGAATGTCGGAACACCCAAGAGCGAGTCGATGGTTGTGCCAAGCCAAGCGAGGGCAAATCCGACGATGAGGACACCGACGTTGTGGAGAATGCTCTTCAACAGATTGACCATCATGTTCACTCGCTGAGAACCGCCAAATCGAGCTGGCGAAGGTGCGCCGGGTCGGTCATCACGTGGAGCTCGGCGATGCTCGCATCCCTTATTTTGAAGCCTAGCACCACGGACAAGCGTCCGTGGGCGGCAACAATGACACCTACGACCCCATTGACGAGCGCCGGCCGGGCGAACCGAGCGTTGTGCGAGTAGGCGAGGGCCTGCTTGGCGACGGCCGAGGCGCCGCGGATCTGGATGGGTACCCCGGCCGGGGAGCGATCGGCGCTGAGGACAATGTCAGGGTCCAGGAGTGCGACAAGCGCGTTGAAGTCACCACTGCGCGAGGCGGCAAGAAAAGCATCGACGATCCCGGCGCTGCCGGGCAAGTTCCGCCTCGGGCACGGCAACCGCGCCACGCACGCGACGGCGCGCCCGGCTGGCGAGCTGCCGTGCCGCAATTGGGGAGCGGCCGACAACCGGGGTCGATCGCCTCGAACGGCATGTCGAACATGTCGTGCAGCACGAAAACGATGCGCTCGGCTGGCGTCAGCGTCTCGAGGACGACAAGCAGCGCGAGCTCGACCGACTGGGCCAGAAGCATTTCCTGCTCGGGATCACTAGCCGCTTGGGTCGCGGCCCGTTGCGGAGCGTTGGCATGGAGGCACTCTTCACGCCGCGATTTGCGCGCGCGCAACATGTCGAGACACACCCGCGCCACCACCGTGGTCAGCCAACCGGCGAGGTTGTTGAAGCCGGCGGTATCGACGCGGCTCAGCCGCAGCCAGGCTTCTTGTACGGCGTCGTCGGCCTCGCTCCGCGAGCCGAGCATGCGATAGGCCACGCCTCGCAAATGTGCGCTGTGGTCTTCGAAGCGCCGCGCCAGAACACTTTGTTCGTCCACGAATCACCTTTGTTGCTTCGGTTGCGTCATAGCTATGACGAACGAGGGGCGGCAGATGTGACAGCAGATCGATTCATAAGGCAATTCAAGGGCTAACGGTGGTCCAAGCCTAACCAAGGTGCCATGTTGGTGTCGTGCTTCGGCTTGGCCGTTAGGAGTGCACCTTTGACAAGGAGGCAGTTATGGCACGTATATCGCTCACCCCATCCAAAGCGCTATCGTATCGAATCGCGGAATGGTTCCTGCGCCGGCAATTCGGCGCCATGCTCGATCCCGTTCGCGCTGTGGGTCACAACATCCCGGTCATGCACGCTTTCGGTGCCCTGGAGCAGCAGGCGGCGAAGTGGAACAAGCTGAACGGGAGGCTCATATGGCGGCGGCAGCCAAATTGGCTACCCGTGGTGCTTGGACTTCGGCTACTGGATGATGCACACACACGGCATTCCCCGGGAGAAGATCGAAGCGGTTCCGCAGTGGCGCAACAGCCAGTTATTCACTCCGCTGGAGCGGTCGGCGATGCAATACGCCGAAGCTCTCAGCGAGACGCCGCCGACCGTCGACGATGACCTTGTGAAGCGATTGCGGAACCATCTTGATGAGGCACAACTTGTCGAGCTCACGGCGATCATTTGCCTCGAAAACCTGCGGTCGCGCCGCAACGTAGCCTTTGGCTTGACTTCGCAAGGATTCAAGGCGCGCTGCGACGCTGGGGCAGCAAACCAGCGAAGAACTGGCTGTCAATCAGCACCGAACCCGTGAGCGCATCTTGTTGCGCTTGCTCACAGCGGCTGTTGTGGCCTTTAGAGCATCGCTGCGCGCTTCCGCAGGGTCGGGAAGATGTCGTAGCCCGTGGGATCATCGGGAAAATCCCTCTCAAGAAAGGAGAGGAACGCGAGAGCCTCGTCCTGCGTCAGCCAATCCGGTTTCCATCCGGTTCCTTTAGTATCTTCAGCATGCAACAGCACATAGCAGAGCCGGCGATCGGACTCTACAACGACAGATGGCAGCCACAGTTGCAACTTGTATAGATGCTTCTGTCGCCACCGCGATAAACTGGCTATTTCATCGGCGTTTCGCTTGATCATCGTGCTCTCTCATGCGCACTTTGCGCGGATGCCGTTAGCTCCGGCTGTGCGTGGTTTGTCGGAACCAGCGACCAGTAGCATGCAACGAGGGTGAACACGGTACGTCATCCGCCCCAGCTCAGCGATTCCAGAAGAAAATGGCTCGTGGCGGGGTTGTCTCGCGATCGACGAAAACGTAGGCGGTACCATCTGATCCGAAATTTGCGAACGCAACGTAATATTCATCATCTCGATCCAGCTCCTGCATGGCGTGCCAAGGCGCGTTTTCTCGTTTAGCTGCGGTCGGAACCGGCCGAGTATCTATCTGGCCGTTCGCCCTGCGCACGTAGACATCGCAACCAATCGCGGACGGGTCCGGCAAGCGTCCCTGTATGGAGAGGAATGTATCGATCTGCATGAGATAGTCGAAGGGGCGAGGGGGAACCTCAGCGGGTCCGTTCGCCGTCCAGTAGGGCACACCGCCTGCCTTTGTGCGAAGCCGGCAGTCGAAATCGTGTGGGAACTGAAATTCCTCCGGCAGAGCGCCAAAAGTCTGAGGGTCAAAGTAGGCAGGACTGATATGTTGTGGAATTGCATCTTCATGTTCTTCCCATCCGGTGAGCCATAATTCGCCATGCATTGAATGCTCTACGGGCACGATTCCAGTGATCCAAGCGTAAGCCGGGCGCTCTCTGGTGGCCTGCGGCGCTTGGGTCAGGCCTTCGCCAACAGTCTCACGGGGTAGCATGAAAGCTGCATTGCATCCCTCATCATAGGTCCACGTGCTGCAGCCAGCCATCGTGCATTGGAACAGGTGAAGCACCCAGCGTGAATCGCCGAAGTCTAACGCTGGGCCGTGGTGCGGAAGTTGCCTGATCACGAAGTCGGACGCCGGGCCGCAGCAAGAGCTCGTGTTCATCACGTGGGCGATGCCCGGGAGCTTTACGACCGACGACGCGGCGACGGATTTTGACATCGATCCGTGGCTCGGCGGCTTGGGTTCCGAATTGGCAAGCTATGGCCGGCAATGCCTCGCGCAAAGGTAGCTGATGCTGTCACTACCCGCCAGCAGCGCCATCGGCATGCTGCATTCACGGCAACGCGGCCACATCTCCGCCGGAAGGCCCCATGGAAGGCCTCCAAGCTTCGGGATCAGTCGCGTCTGGGGTGGCCGGAGAGTCGCAACTTCGAAACGAGGAATGAAGTTCTGCACGATCGACCCATGCTCTCTGTTTGCGATACAGTAAAACTACGAAGTGGGCCATTGCGCCCGCTCCCCCTGTGAGCATCGGCGCGGCCAAAGATGAGTCACGAGGCGCCACACCGCCCCCCCTCTCACTCAGTCCGATACTGGACGAAATGTTGTGTGGTCTCCAAACGGTAAGAATATGAAGCAGCCTTTGTCGAGGAAGAACCCGATCTCTTGCCAACCGCAGATCGGAAGCTGAAGGCCTGCTTGGCTCCAGGATGATGTCCGCTCTGGATAATTGGGACAACGGACCATGCTGTGAAAGCCAGGCGATCTTTTCCGCGTCGCTCCGTTCCGCAAGGACACGCTCCACTGCGCGGGCACTGCGTGACCAAGTCGATCAGATGGAAGGTGCCGGCCATGCTGTCCTAGCCGCTCCACATGGGAACGTTCCGCTCGACGGATATGGTGGCTGCCTCGAAGTGTGCCCGCCACAGCCACCGCAGCATCGTCGCCTCGTCGAAGGCATCGAGCCCCAGGGCGTAGAACGCCTTCGGGTCGGCTCGCATGAGCTCGAAATGCTCAGGTATGGTGCCCAGGCCGTGCGGTGAGGCGGCAGCGATGTCTGCAAGATTGGCGAGCAAGCCGTGGCTGCTGCCGAAAAACACCGGCCCATCGATTACCTTGTCGCTGCGGACCGGCAGCCAATAGCTCTCGATCCAGTGGGGCAGATGCCGCCAGCGGCTCCGCTTCTGGACCTCACCGGAGTCCTCGAGCCCTTCCAGCTTGGCGGCATGGTTGAGAAATGCGGTCGTCGACGCTTCGTTGAGAGCGTCGAAATAGGCCATCTCCTCGGGAGCAGCGAACCACGCCTCCAACAGCGCGGCCTGGGCGTCGCTTGTGAGTTTGGCATCGGTCGCACCACTCAAGTACGCGGCAGTGTCATCGCGCTCGACGTGGTCCGGCAGCCGGCCAACTATCAGAAATGATCCCATGCGCTCCCCCTTCACTGTCCGCCCGACCGAAGCCGCGTGGGCAAGAACTGAAACGGCCGAGAGCACGGTCAGTTATCCACCGCCAGTATAGAGAGCCAGTCCGGTACACTTCAATGAACGTGATGGGAGCGGCGCAAGGGGAGCCGTTAATGGATTGGGCTCGCGTCCTGGCGCGCAAGTCGTCCAGAACATGCAGCGGATGCGAGTCCGTGCAGAGGGTGATGGACGACCACGCTCCACGCGCTCGTCTGGCCTTTCCGCCGCGCATGATCAGCGCCTGTCGCCACCCACCAGCTTCCCCGCAATCACCGTTCCCATGGGGTTCGTGCCATCGCCGGTGTGCATAGCGCTACCGGGTTGGTCTCCTAATGGCACTCTTTCACCGTAACAGCGTCGCTTCCGAAGACTGTCCGTTAGGAAGGGTAGACCTGCCCTGGCCGCGCCGGCCGGATAGCGACTGGTCACACCAATACCCAGCTTGGCACCTGC
>Ga0066388_100001194_pt1 | contig 14245 bp, 2 predicted proteins | sample PanSoiMetaGPlot6_FD_64539 | JGI IMG/M metagenome (GOLD analysis project Ga0066388, IMG submission 64539) | Tropical forest soil microbial communities from Panama analyzed to predict greenhouse gas emissions - Panama Soil - Plot 6 (Hybrid Assembly) | ecosystem: Environmental > Terrestrial > Soil... | reverse complement strand
TCGATCTTTGCCCCGTACTCTTACGCTGCCACCGCCTCAGGTGCCGCCGGCCCGGCTACCAGCAGCGCAGGCACCAGCAGCGGAGCAGGCGCATCAGGACAGATTAATCTGGACCTGACTTCAGTCACAAAATCCCTGACGGCGGGAAGCCTGGTTCAGTCAGGAACAGTCTCGATCCGGGTCGGTGGCCACAAAATGGCCGTTTCTCCCGACACATTGCTGACGCCGGCAGAACGCCTGGCAGTCTTTCAGGTCGTCTCAAGTGGCCATCAGAGCATTGGGATCGCGCAGAAGGGTAATGCATCCTACGGTAGCTTCAATATAGGATCGCACTTCTCGCAGTACGTCTCCGATCTCACCATACCAGCACATGTAACCGCCAATGCCGACTTCGCTAACATCGGGCCGCTCAATCTGAGCGGAAACTTGACCGACGCCGGCAAGTTTGTTGCCACCTCCACCAATCCAGCGGTAAGCACCGCCGTCATCGGTGCCCAAAATATCCTCATTCTCCCGGGCGGGTTGCTGACCTCAGCGGGCCGATTGAACCTCAGCCTCAATGCCGTCCAGAATGTGGTCAACAACGGATCAGTGGTCAGTGGTGCCAATCTGGCCATCGGTGCAGGCGGGAGCATTACCAATGCATCGCTGAGCGCATCGAAAGCGGTTTTGAGCGGACAGAGCGTCAACCTTGCCGTCGGCTCCGGAACTCTACTCAACAGCGGACTGATAACCGCGACCCTCGGCAACGTCAACATCGCTTCCGCCACCGCCCATGAGCTGGCGGTCAACAACGCGGGCGGCACCATTCAAGCCCTGCTCGGATCTATTAATGTGGGTAATTCTCGCGCCAGCCTGATCAGCCAGAACGTGAGCCTGCTCGGCGGCACTGTCCTGTCTAAGGAGGTCAACGTCACGGCAACGAAGGCTATTGCCAACATCGACGTCGGTAAGTTGACCGGCCTCCTTAACGTTACGGCAGGACAGGCCTCTGTCAACGCCAGCACGCCTAACTTGCAGATCGGCACATGGGACATCACCGGTGATCCGGTCATGAGCAATACCGGAAATGTATCGCTCGGGACCGTAACAACCAATGGCAGCAATCTGGCCGTTATTGCCGGAGGAAATATCACGAGCAATGGCGGAGCGATCGATACCAGCGGCAGCACCGGCGGAGCAATCTTGATGGTGGCTGGCGCCAACTTCACGCAAACGCCTGTGAGCGGACCAACCCAATTGAACATCACGGGAGGTACGGCTGACGGTGGCGCCATCAACCTAAGCAACGTGTCGTACATAAGCTCTCTAGGAAGCAATGGCAGCGGCGGCAATATGACCTTTGTCGCCTATGCAGGTAACAATTCCGGAACCGGCTCAATCAGCTTGCCGAATCTCAGCTCATACGGTGCGAACGGCGGCACCAATGGCAATGTCACCATGATTGCTGGTGCAAATAGCGGCTCTGCCATCAGTGTCGGCTCAGTACAAAGCACTGCTTCAGGGACATCCGCTGGCGGGGCGATCAGCTTCTACTCGGCCCAACCGCTAATCAACAGCGGACCGATCGTAATCACAGACGTGGTCGCAAACCCGGGCAACACAGCTAACGGCACCGTTACATCAGGCTTCTTCACTCCCGGTGCACTCCAGGGCGGCAACATAGTCACCGGCATCCTGTCGGCGCAAAACGCTTTTACGAGCGCTTCCAGCAATGTGAACATATCCACCCACGGGTCGCTCACAGTCGCTTCCATCAACACGTCCGGATTCTCGGTTTCAGGCAACGGTGTCAGCGGTAACAATGGGGCGAACGTCTCGATCACGGCCGGCACCCTCACGGTCAACGGCAGCATCAACGCCTCTGGCTCCGCTGCCAGCAGTGCCAGCGATAGCAGCCACAATGGCGGCAATGGCGGCAACGGCGGCTCGGTAACCCTGACCAGCTCAGGCCCACTGAGCACCGGCTTAATCATCACCTCTGGCGGTGCCGGCGGAGACGGTGCCAGCGGCGGCGGCGGCACGGATTACACAGGCCAACAAGCTTCGCACGGTGATAACGGTGCTGTGGGAATTCACACCACCAGCGGTTCTGGTGGATCAGCAGGCGGCAACGGTTCTGCTGGCAGCAACGGCGGCAATGGCGGTAACGCGGGTGCCGTGACGCTGACAGCGCAGGGGGCGGTCTCAACCGGCGTGGTTGCCTGTGGCGGCGCCGCTGGCAATGGTGGTGCAGGCGGCTCAGGCGGCAACGGCGAAGAGGGAGGCGACGGGGGCAATGCATACCTGGCGGGCGCTGCCGGGGATGGCGGCAGCGGCGGTGGCGGTGGCAACGGCGCGGCCGCCGGCAACGGAGGCCTCGGTGGCGCTGGTGGCGCCATTACAATCTCAAGCAGCGGATTACTCACTATCTCCACCGCTTTTGCTGGCGGTGGACAAGGCGGCGCCGGCGGCAGCGGCGGCAACGGAGGCGCCGGCGGGGTCGGAGGCGCCTCCGGCGACACCTTTGGTGTGGGCTCCGGCGGCTCAGGCGGCTCCGGTGGCAACGGTGGCAATGCAGGCAACGGCGGCTCGGGAGCTGCTGGCGGCAGCGCAGGCTCTGTCTCCATCACAGCCAATGGCGGCATCAGCATGCCTGTCTCGTCGACAGCAATCATCTTCGCCGGTGGCGGCGCCGGTGGGGCGGGCGGCAATGCCGGGACGGGCGGTGCCGGCGGTGATGGCCGGGATGGCAGCGGCAACCTGGTCAGCGGCTCAGGGGGCAACGGCGGTAGCTCGGGCACCGGCGGCACAGGCGGCGCCGGTGGCGGCGGAGGCAACGGTGCGGCCGTGACACTGGCAGCCTCGCTTGGCACAATCACCATCAATGGACCGGTTGCCAGCGTCGGTGGAGCGGGCGGCGCTGGCGCTAATGGTGGCTCTGGCGCCAATGGCGGCAACAGCGGCTCAGGTGCAACCGGCGGCTTTAATGGTGGCAATGCGGGCAACGGCGGAAATGGTGGCGGGGCTGGAGCAGGCGGCGGCGGTGGGGCAGGCGGAGCTGGCGGAAACATTTCAATCACCAGCTCCGGCACGCTGACCGTCAACGGTGAGGCTGACAGCTACGGCGGCAGCGGCGGGGCGGGCGGCTCGGCTGGCGCCGGTGGTCAGGGAGCCAACGGCTCCGGGGGCGGTAGCGCGGTGCTCTCCTTCATCGGCGGTATAGGTGGATCGGGCGGCAACGGCGGTGCTGGTGGTTCTGCAGGGCAGGGCGGTGGCGGCGGAGCCGGCGGCAGCGCCGGAGACATTACTCTCAGCTCCGACCTGGGCGATATACAGATTAAACAAGCGGTGACCAGTGGCATACAGGTTGGCAACGTCAGCATCGCCTCAGGCACCACGCTCACCGGGTCCATAAATGGGTACGGAGGAGCTGGCGGTGTCGGCGGGTCCGGTGGCAACGGTGGCAATGGCGGCAATGGCAGCAGCAGCGGTGTCGGCTTCCAGCTCACTGGCGACGTCAATGGTGGAGTCGGCACCACCGTGGCTCAGTTTGGTGCCACAGGAGGATTCGACATAGGCACAACCGGGGCTAATGGTGGTCTGGGCGGCAACGGCGGCAGCGCCGGCATAGGCGGCGTCGGTGGCAACGGCGGAAGCATCACCCTCACAGCCAGAAACGGGGCCATCATTGTCGATGGCGACATCAACGCCAATGGAGCCAATGGCGGGTTGCCCGGTGTATTCGGCACCGCCGGACAGAACGGTCAAAACGGTGCTTCCAACGTATACTTTGGACTGAGCCTGGTTTTCAACTTTAGCCAGAACCTCCTCGGTCCGAATGTCGGAGGGGGCCTTCTCATCACCATCGACAATGTCACCGTCGGTGGGCTGGTCAGCGTTGAGCCAGGAGCAGAGGAGTTCGATCCTGCGTCCATCGGCCTTTATATAAATGTGCGCAATCCCCAGACCGGGCAGGACACACTTACTTATGAAGGTAACTTTGGTTTGTCCATTATCACCCCGTCTGTGAGCCAGACGCTAACGATCGACGGACAGAACGTCTTCAACCAGAACTTCGATACTCTTCAGCTAGCCCAGCAGGTAGTCGGTCACTTCATCCCGCAACTGAACGGCGCCTTGAACGGCGGCTTTACGACGACCTTCAATGCTGGTGGACAAACCGGTACAGGGGGGACCTTCAGTGGCAGCAACATTCAGTTTGGCCACGGCCTCGATAGCCCAACCAATTTCCCCACGTTTAATCCTGCAAGTGTGACCAACAACAACACGGGCGGTATCAACCTCAGTCAGGTGGTGCCAAACAACATTGTGCAATCATTCCTGGCCGGCGCACCGGCCAACAGCGGCAACGTGCACATCGTTTCCGGGATAGGCACCACCGTTGGTGGCAAGATCAATGCCACTGGCGGCACGTCTGTGTCCGTCATTGAGTACTTCGATCAGAGCCAGGGTGGATACGTTCTCGCCCCGCGGGTCGCCTTTGGCAACGATGGCAGCGTTCTTGTCCAATCACCGACCATCACTATTAAGGGCGGCGCTGACATCGCTACCGCCCAGAATCTCGTTCCGGTGGTCAGCGCCGGCTCGGCTACTTTCTTGACCCTTGTGGATGGAATTAACTATCTCATCAAGCCGGTAATCTTCGGTGATCTGGGTTGGAAGACCGGCTTGGGATTGAACCTCGGCAATGACAAAGGGGCGGTGGTCGTTACCCAACCGGTAACTATCATCGACAATGGCAACGGCAACGTCGATTTAACTTCGGTTGGCGGCCATAGTCTGTTCTCCAACGGCACATTACAGCCGACACATGACCTTGTTGTACTTGCTTCCGGCAACATCATGGCTTCCGGGCTAACATCTGGTTCAATTCTATCCAGCGGTACGCCAGGCAATCGTAGCGGTGAGATCATCCTCGCTGCAGGCGAAGGGGTGGCTTCGTCCACCTATGGGACCGCTAACGGCAACCAGCAGTTTGTCGTTCTCGGAGGCGGCAGCAGCAGCGGTGGCGACATCTACCTGCCCGGCATCTCCATAGGCTCCAGCGGCACCCAACTTGTCTACTTGTCGGCCCATCCCAACCCCCAGCTTACGCAGGGTGGGCAGGCCCAGGCGCCCTGGGGATCAATCAATACTGGTGCGGTTGTGGCCTCTACCAGCAGCTCGAAACCCGGCGAAGTGTTTGCAGTGGCTGGGGGAGACCTGGGCATGGCAAGCGTGACAGCATCCGCTGCCACACTGAATTCAGCATTTGGCAATGTAGGCGAGCCCACCCAGGCTATGGCAATTAATGTTCCTTATGTCATAACCAATGCGGCGGGAGTTGCCAATCTTACAACTGCCAATGACCTGGAAGTGGGTCCCTCGGCCGGCGGTGTTCTCTCTTTTGCTACGAAAAGCGGTGCCAATATCCACGTCGTCGGTGTGCTTAGCTCTAACGCGGTAATCCTCGATAGCTCAGGCACAGCAATCATCAGTAACGATGTTACTGTTGGCCACAGCGGACTGTTCAGCATGTCCGTTAACGGCGGTATCACCGACGCCAACTTTACAAGCTCGAGCGGTCATCTGTTCTTGCATGCCGCCAACATCCTCCTGGTGGCTCAGACCGGCTCAATAACTCTCAGCCGGACCTTAACCGCCTCCTCCACAATACTGCTCAATGCGGTAGCGGCAAACTCCTCTATCACGGCCGCCAATCTCGATGCCCCTATCGTGGGTGTTTATGCGGGCTCGGGCGGTATCAGCGTTACGACCACCAGCGCCTCTAACCTCGTGGCCAGCTCCACCGGAGATGTGAATATCACCGGCAGCAACCCGGTCACATTGGGCTCAGTGAATGGCCTGCCATCATTCGGCAATGACTTCACTTTGACAGCACCGGCAATCACCCTGTCCGGACCGCTTCAAGCTGTCCACAATGTAGTGCTGTCCACAACGGCGGCAAGCAATGGCGACATCGCCCTCAACAAGGACGTGGTTGCTGGGGACATGGCCACCATTACTGCACACGGCTCCGGCAACATCACCCAGGGGCAAGGAGTGATTTCGGCGCCAAGCCTGTCTCTCACCACCGACAGCGGCGACATAGGACAGCTGGGATTGCCGCTTTTGACCGATGCATCAGCATTGACCTTCAACACCTCGGGCAGTGTGTACATCTATAACCACAATTCACAAGGAATGCTCACGGTAGGCAGCTGGAGCGGCACCAATCTAGGCTTGGTCGAGGTTGGCGACATCACGGTCACCGGTAGCTTGCAAGCTACCGGCAACATCGGACTGGCGGCCGTTGGCGGAGGATCGGTCACGCTCGAGGATAACTTGACGGCCGGGCAGCAGATCGTCATTGGAGCCACCGATAGCGCTGCCGGGGCCGGCACCGCTAATGTCGGTCAGATCTTGCAGATAGGCGGCAGCGTCACTGCCCAACACCTGGTGCTGACCGCTGGCTCGGGTGGGATCCTGTCCAACTTTGTCAACGGTGCCTTTGTCACGCTGGTAAACAACGGCGACCTGACCGTAACCACAAACGGCTCGGCCTCGATCAACAACACCGGCATTCTGACCCTGCTTTCATCGAGCGCCGGCGGGGCTTTCAACTTGACCAACTCAACGTCCCTGACAGTGAACAGCGTCTCCACGGCAAACGGTCAGCTCTTCCTGCAAACCGCAGGAGGAGCCGTGTCGGTCGCCGACAATTCCGCCGTTCAGGCTACCGGTGGCACCCTCATCCTGCAAAACAACGATTCTTCGGCAGGAACAATTGCAATCGGAAAGAATGTAGCAATCCTGGACTCCTACACCCTTGGTTCCACAATCAATATCATTCTCGGTGCTCAGCAGACGCCGACCAATCAAAAGCTGCCGGACAATCTGGCCGTAGTTACCTCAGCCGGAGGCACGGTTTTCTTCGGAGCGAACAGCATTACTGCCAGCCAGCCGACCAGTGAGGCAATCGCAAAGGGGTCAACCTCACAAGTGGTGTTCAACACCGGCAGCGCTCCCGCTACCGCGATCACTTTGGGCGGTGGTGACTTGATTGCTGCCAGCAATGGCGTTCCGCTACAGAGCTTGGACCTGACCGATCCCGCGGTTGTGACCACCATTAGGACTGAACAAAACGCGGGACTCCTGGACGGGCATCTGCTGGTCAATGCTAACAATGTGGCTACTGGTGGTACGCTCAGGTTGACGCCGCTGGATCTCGCAAGCACGATATCAGCGTTGAATGTGCCAGCAGGTGTGTCGGTAACGTTCGATAACTTCTTATCAGTGGTACCGATCAATGTGCAGATAGGTTCGTCAAGCCACACGAACCAGGTGCTGATCAACGGGACCGGCAGCTTCACCGGTAAAGTCACGCCGGCCGGTGTCATCAACATCACCTCCAGTCAAAACCCGACCGAATTCCTGCTCGGCGCGACCGGGGCGCTGAAGACGACCGGGCAGCTAGCCGTAACTGCTGACGGATCGATGGCTGTAAACGGCAGCATCACCGGTTCTCTGACACTGCAAACGACGAACGCGAGCAATGGCAGCATGGTCATCGGCTCCACCGGCAAGCTAACGTCGCCCAACGGACCGGTACAGTTTACGGCAGCCGGAAATATCACCAATAACGGAACCATAACCGCAAATGAGCTCATTGCTGAGACCACCGGCAGCTCCAATGGATCAATAGCGTTCAATGGGACAACCCTGGTATCCACCGGCTTAACCATCTCGACGGTAGGATCCGGCACGTTCAGCACGGGATCCGGCAGCATGCTTGCCATATCTTCCGGTCCCACGTCGATAACTGCCTCAGGCATCAGCCTCGCCGATAGCTTGCAGGCTGGCGCCAATACGGTGACCCTGAATACAAACAAGTTGAGCCAACAGATAAGTGTCGGTGCCAGTACAGCAGGCGCGTTCAATGTGCTGACCCCGACCCTGCAACAAATAAACGCTGGCACGATCGTGATTGGCAGCCAGGCACAGACCGGTGGCATTGTAGTTGCCGGACCGCTGACCAACTCGAACTTCAACCTGACGCTCACAACGGGAGGCAACTACACGGCGGCTGGTCAGAAGGTCTACGTTGGTTCGTTCAGAACGTTCACCGTGAATGCAGGCGGTTCGGTTGATACGGGGACGGTGGCTACCAGCCCGCTCCAGTCCACCGTTAGCATAACTGCAGGCAAGGGCGGGCTGACCGAAAGTGGAGGAATTATCTCGTCAAACGGTGCGATCAGGCTCGCCACCACAGACAATGGCAACATAACGCTCATCGGTTATATCAGAGGCCCGAACGCAAGCACGATCTTAAGTGCTGACGGCACCGGAAGCATCTCTGGCCGGGCCCATCTGTTCGGCTTGAGGGTGAACCTGTCTTCCGGCAGCGGTGATATCGGCAGCCAGTCGCAAAATCTTGTTGTCCAGGCCAGCCAGCTGACGGCGGCTACAGCGGGCAATGTCTTTCTCCAGGGAATGGGTCCCTTGGGCCTGGCCGGTGCCTCCTCTGCAGGCGGAAGCAGTGGCTTCAACCTGACCACTGCCGGTGATCTACAGCTATTAGCCGGTGCCACCGTCACAGCAGCGCACTCGGTGTCGCTGACAGTCACCGGACCGGGCGCTGCAATCGCCCAGAAGTGGCCAGGGACAACCATCTTCAGCCCGGTCATCAACCTGACGGCAGGAAGCGGACTAAAAGCCAACATAGGCAGCAACTCGCGGCCCATAGCGATTAGCAGCGGCTCAGGCGGCGTTCCCGTTGCCCTCACAGCTGTGGCTGGCGGCAGCGTGTTTGTAACAAGCAGCGGCTTCAGTGCAGGACCTGGCGATGTGGCTCTGTCAAACTCATCAACGGCGGGGTCGCGTTTCAACCTTACCGCCAACGGCAACATAATCATTGACGGAGCGGTGACGGCCAACGGCTACCTTTCATTGACAGCCACCGGTTTAGGCAGCAGCATTGAAGAATCACCTTCAAGGCCAGGGCTGTTCAGCCCATCGGTCACCCTGTCAGCGGATACAACAGCTGATGGCTCTGGTGGGATCGGAAGCAGCCTGTCCAGCGTGCTTGTCAGCACTGTCTCCGGCTCAACAGCGCTGCCCAAGTTAACAGCCAACTCGAGCGCTGGGATTTTCGTCAACGCCACCAACGGGATGTCGGTGCAAGGAGCTTCCACCAATAGCGGCACCGCCAGCAGCGCCGGAGCGATTGTTTTGAGCAGCACGACAGGGTTGCTAAGAATTGCTAATTCGGCGAGCCTCAGCGCCTCCGGTGGCAGCATAACCCTGCAGAACCAGGACACAACCGGCACAGGCGCCATTGAGATTGGCGCTTTCGCCACGCTCCATGCCTCATCAACAGTGGGTGGCGTTGGCCAGGTGAACGTTGTTCTTGGTCCGGTGCCTGTCAGTCTGCAAGGCACTCAGCCACCTGCTCACGTCAGCGTCACTCAGACCGGAGGTGGACAGGCGTTCTTTGGTGCCAACGGGATCACCGCGGATGGACCGCCAAACAAATTGTTCGCCTCAGGGCGGAACATAGTCTTTGATACCAGTGGTCAGCCTGACAGCGCCATTAAGCTGGACGGCGGTGTCACGATCACGGCAGATCCACCGGGAACCGGTGCGCAAGTCGGAGCGACGAGAGCCTTTACGCCCCCAGTTAGCACCAGCGGTCCTACAGCCGATCCGGCTCATGGAGAAGAAGCATCGGGCATCGCCGGTACAAGCGGGATGAACTCCGGACTCTCAACTGGCAACAATGCGCATATCTCCACAAGCCAGAACCTGCTGGCCGGGATCGGCAGCGCCGACAATGCGGCCAGGAGCGTGCCGGCAACCGGCTTGAGTGCAGTCTCTGAGACTGAACCGGCTGCCGGTTTCAATCCGGAAGATATCGTTATCTTCGACGGTGCCGGCCTGCGGGCCGAAGCTGAGAGCGCTCCCAGCCACGCCTCAAGACCCGAGCACCAGGCTGCTGAGCTTATTCCAATCTCCCATCTCACCTCAGGCGCGACTGCCGCACAAACGAAGTTAGAAGTGGCGATGGCGGCAGCGGGCTCTGCCTTGAGCGATGAACGTCTGCTGCAATGCGCCCCGGTGGCCGACGCGCTGGGGCAGCTGCACGCCACTGGCCTTGATGCCGGCCTGAGCGCTACCGGAGGGAAGATTTTCTTGCGCCTGGGCAGTATCCTCTTTGCTCCGGATACGGACATGGTCGTGCTGACCGCTAGAGGACAGATAGACCTGGGATCCGGCTCTGTGGTTCTGGTGATAGCGACTGGCAACTGCGTGGCTGTCTACGACCTTCATGATCGGCACATGAGCGATGTGGTGATCAGAGCCGGCAACAGGCGGACAGTACTGACGCCAGGACGGCATGTCCTAATCACTCACCCGGGCATCCAGGCTCTCGAACAGGTTAATCCGCTCCCATGCATCGGCCATCGGAAGGTCGAGGTGAAAGATCTGAACTCAGGCATCAGGCAGTTCTCCTCTGACTTCTCGATCGTCTCAGCGCTGAACGGCCTGAAACCGCTGGTGCAAATGAGAGTTTCGACGAACCGGGACGATATGCGCACGGTTGAGCGATTGATGAAGACGGCAGCCATTGTGGCCCAGATGAACGGTGCGCGGGAGGCCTACCACCGGATTACCTCAATTCCCAGCTCCGGATTGGACAATCGGTAACAATAAAATCAGTCCAGCGGTTTCTGTGGCGAATACGGTTTTCGTTCCCGGACTTTGTCCCCGGCAGCCAGTATCCTCTAATCATCTTGAATCTGCATTGGCTGAAACGGGAGACCGGCCACGACCTTTCCTGCATTTCTAGACATGATTAATGACACAGGCAGGCCGCAACGTAGCAAGTTTAGGGAGACCGCTAGTCCTGGCCGCTGTTGCGGCTTTGATCCTGACGGCGGCAGCCATCCCGGGGCGGGCAGATTTCAGAGAGCCGCAACAAGACCAGCACTGTAAAGACCTCTCCTATCCGCTGGTCCCAGAATCCCCGGACAAACTGGACAAGCCTGCGGCAGCAGAGATCTATCAGTACGACTTAGACCCTCTCGCTAATCGCATTCCACTCATGATGCTTCACGGTGGCGGCGGGGAGTCTCGCCCTCTCTTCCGCCTGGACCGCATCGCTCAGTGGCTCAACCAGGATCAGGAGTTCCAAAAGAAGTACAAGATCTACTTCCTGCGCTATAACGCATCGAGTGTGCTGGACGAATCTGTGCCGCACATTGAAGAGGCGCTCAGAGAATTTGGCAGGCGTGTCCGCAGGCCATTCTGTGCAATCGGCTATAGCCTCGGCGGTAACGCTCTGCAGCGCGCGCTGCTCAATCCAGACGTAGATTCTGTAGTCGACCTGGTAATCGCCCTCGGCACTCCTTTCCGCGGCTCGCCGCTTTTTTGCTCGGACTGGTACGAATACAGCCTGCACAGAAATCACCACTATCCATGGTCGCGCCTGCTGAAGACTCACTCCCGGCGGCTGTACTTCAACAGACATCCACACTTTTTGAGCGATCTCAGGTGGGACAACGCGGACGGTCATGTGCCGGAGGTCGGCAATTTTCGCTCTCTTGTACCGTTCGGTCCGCGTGGCAATCTGACCATTGAAGGCACAAGCAATGAGCGACTGGCGGCCATCAACAACGAAGGGGAGCTGACCAAGCACAAGTTCATTACCTACGCAGGCTATTTGCCCAGCCCGCTGATGATGCCGACCCCGATCCGCCAGCTAATTCTTTTCGTGCGCACTCCAATCGATCTGCTCGGCACAAAGTTCCCGCTCATCTTTGGAGACGAACACGCGGCCTTGCGCATTCTCAATCACGATATATCTCGGGTTCTGGTCCATCCCGGTGGGCTCAGCGGCTCGGCCAAGACCATGCCTTACTTGCTGAACGATGGGCTGGCACCGGTGACAAGTTGCATATTGTTTGCACCGGAGGCCTTCCGCGCCTACCCAGCGCCGCGCGCATCGGACCTGCCGAGGCTCGGCCCCTGGCTTGATGTTCGCCTGGCACGTGTGTTTCGCAACATCGACCACGTCTCCTTCGCCGACGGAAGGCCGCCGCATCTAGGCTCTTTCCGGGTCAAGGACGAAATGCATCCGGACGAGCACCCACGTCCACTTCTCGATTGGCTGCTGCTCGATCTGTTGGATTTTGCCAACCGGCAGGGTCCCGACCAGCGGATTCACTCAACCACAATCCGTTGACGACCAGCTGCCAGTCAATCCTCAGTCAAAAGTGCGCTCCAGAACCGCTCTTTCGACCTTACTTGAGCTCTGAGTGTGAGGGTAGCCCGGCTAACAGGCCCTGGATCTGCCCTCTGCCCTCGGCCACCTTGAGCGTGATTTGAGAAGCAAATCGCTGCTCGAATAAAGCTTTTTTCTCGTGGAACGCCCAGCTTTCCGGCTGACAGTTTTCTGCTTCCCTGAGGGAAACATAAAGCGTCAACGAGCGGTTCTCATACCTGCCTTTGGGCTGAGCACCAACAATCAGCTTGAGCTCCTGCACAACCTGCCGGTGGCTACGGTCAAGCGCTTCGGCCAGACGGAGAATGGCTGCCATATCAGTGACCAGCTCTCGCTCATCGGGGGTTAGCAGGCTGACCGCCTCGTGCGAGTCCTTTAGCTCACTGCCCCGGTGATAACGAGCAATGCTGGCAATCAGTCCCACCTCCTCCTCGGAGTGCCCGAGCAGCCCGCCGTTCTTGATCAGGTAATAGGAATGCTTGTGGTGACCGTTTCGGCCAATGAATGTGCCAACATCATGGAGCATGGCTGCCGACCACAACAGGTGTCCGGCGCTCTCCGAATAGCTGTGCAGACTGCCATGAGACTGCAAGAAAATCTCGGTGGCCAGGCGAGCAACCTGCTCAGCATGCTCAACACTGGCGTGGTACTTTTCCAGCAAGGCATGAACGCTGTCGGAACGCGGATCGCGGTGTGTCTCCAAGCCGGAGTTGAGCCAGTTGGTTTGCAGAAAGCGATCGACCACCACGCCCTCGCGCAGCGCTGCCGTACAGATCACAATCTCAGTTGCTGATAGCGATCGCATGGTCTCCAGAAGGACTATCGAGCCGGCAAGTATCGTCTGGTTACGATCCGAGCTAATGCCCTCGACCCGTACACCTTTCAGCGATGCCTCTTCAAGATAGATGACCGTGCTCTCCACTGCAGAGACCGATAATTTGTAGCCATGCAGTTCAGCGTGAGACTTGTCGTGCCGGTCACGGTTCAACCTGGCAATGGCCAGGACGGTGCCCGAGGTGCCAATCAACTGGGACAGCGCTCCGCTGGCCAGAATTCTCGCCGCGGCTGGCCTCAACACGCCACGAACCTCGTCGTGCAGCTCACGGATCGCATCCGGTGTGGGGGTGCCTTTCCTGAAAAAGCGCTGGGTGAGCCGGGCAGCGCCCAGCTTATAGGATTCTGAAAAGCTTGTGTGCTTGCGATCGCCGACAATGAGCTCGCAGCTCCCGCCGCCAATATCAACGATTGCAAATGTGCCTTTCAGCTCGGGCATGCTCCAGAGCACACCAAGATAAATCAGCCGGGCCTCCTCGTGCCCGGAGATCATCCTGGCGTCAATATCCAGCTCCTGCCGAATCCGGCTCAGGACTTCCTCACCGTTCTTTGACTCACGCACCGCCGAAGTTGCAACCGCAAGGATGGTCGTGGCACCCTTGTGCATGGCCTTGTTGCGCATGTCGCGGAGAATGCGCAGCGCCGACCGCAACGCGCTGTCATCTATGTAGTGCGCGGTCAGGGCCCGGCGGAAAAACGGCACGGCCTCCTTCTCGCGAGTGATGATGTCAAAGTGGTCTCGCTCCTGGCTGGCCTGGCAGACAATCATGTGGAACGAATTCGTTCCCATGTCGATGCAAGCCACAATCGGTCCACCTTGCACACGCACCCAGGACTTGCTGCGCGTCTTGGTCCTGGGTGAATTCCGAAGCGTTCTCATAAAAAGGTGTGCCTATCTTTGCTAACGCCTCTATGATCATACTGTATGCGCTCCGCCGCCCTTGCCTCGCTTTCTATCCTTCCTCGAATTCCGCCGCCTTCGTACCTCTCCGGCTCCGTGCCAGACCAGATTTATTCCGGCCATCCGCTGAAAATAGCGCTTTAGGGGAAAGCCCTTGTTCCTCCCGCCGCCCCAAAATCCTCAATCGATAGGTGACCTGGTCGGGCAAGCGTTTCGCGTGTTCCGCCAGAACGCTCTGTTCGTCT
>Ga0066388_100001193_pt1 | contig 14248 bp, 11 predicted proteins | sample PanSoiMetaGPlot6_FD_64539 | JGI IMG/M metagenome (GOLD analysis project Ga0066388, IMG submission 64539) | Tropical forest soil microbial communities from Panama analyzed to predict greenhouse gas emissions - Panama Soil - Plot 6 (Hybrid Assembly) | ecosystem: Environmental > Terrestrial >... | reverse complement strand
TTGCCGTGGAGCTCGATCCCGAAGTTCAGAAACGGGCAGCAGCGGGACTCGAGCTCCGCCCACTGCGCGACCTCGACGACGCACCAGGGTTTCCCCTGCGCGTCCACGGGGAGTTTCTTCAAGTCCAGGGCCAGCGCGTAACCATCCGGCAGCTCGCTGACCCTGGCAATCGCGCTCCGAAGCTTCTCGCCGAGGGCGTGGTGGCGATCGCGCTCGGCGTCGTTCAGGGCGAAGAGGTTGCAGACGATGGGGTCCTGGGCGTGGATCGCGACGGCGGGAGCGGCGGTGAGAACGAGAGAAAGAGCGATCGGCTCGATGCGCATGGCGAAATCTCCTTTCGCCGTCTCTTGTAGGACTTAAAGTACACTTTAAGTCAAGGAGATTTCGGGATGACGATCGGCGAGCTTTCCCGGCGCACGGGCCTTCCGTCCTCGACCATCCGCTACTACGAGCGGGAACGCCTGGTGCCTTCCCCTCCCCGGGTCGCGACGCGGCGCGTCTTCGAAGACGACGCCGTCGCTCAGCTCGCCGTCGTCCGGCTGGCCCGCGAGGCCGGCTTCACGCTCTCCGAGATCCGCCGCCTGGTCAACGATTTCGGACGGGACCGCTGGCGGCGGCTCGCCGAAGCGAAGCTCGCGGAAATCCGGGCCTCGGAGGCGCGCCTGCGATCCATGGCGGCGCTGCTGACGAAGCTCCTCGACTGCAAGTGCCCGGACCTTCAGGTCTGCGGACGGATGATCGGGAGGGCCAGCTCTCGTCCAAGGAAAGCTTCCGCGACGGTTAGAGAGCGCCGAGCGCCCGGGACAACAGCACGACGACGCAGACCAGAGAGATCAACGACTGGATCATCGTGAGGACCTTCGCCCAGCGCGACATGATTGACGTGTCGGTCGGGCCTAGCGTCGTGCTGGTCGTGAACGCAACGAAGAGGTAGTCGACGAAGTTCGGCATCCAGGCGTAATTTTTGCCGAGGTCTCCGCCCGGCATCATTTGCGGGAAGAAAAACGCTCCCTCCGTGTGCTCTCCCCGTCTCTCGCGGGCATGAGGGCCTCCAGCGTCGAGCCGCCAGTACCACAGCGAGAACACGAGCAGGTTCGTCACCCATAGCACCGAGGCCGACTTCAAGAGAACGCTCGGAGGCTCCGACTGCGAAGGCAGCGTCATCACCAGGCGGATGATCGAGTAGACCAGTGCGAGGGTGACGAGGATGCTGATCGCGTAGCCGCCCGCCTTGTCCAGATGGTGATTGCCGAAGCGATGCGCCAGGAAGGTGGCCACCACGAGGACGCCGACGAGGACCGGGAAGGCCCAGCGCGGGCCGAGCACGAGCTCGGGCGGAAGGGCGAGCAAGCAGCCCGTGAGGCCGACGATCGCGATGATCACGGGCCAGCGCGCTTCCGTGATCGCCTCGGCCGGCTTCGCCACGCTTCTAGCTTACGACGCGAGGTTGAAGAAGGCGCGCGATCCCGAGCTCCAGGAGACCAACGAGGACGCCAGGCAGGAGGAGCTTCAACCCCAACGTCACCGTTCCAAAGGCGCGAGGCAGCAAGAAGTTGCCGGGAAGAAGGGCGAGGCCCGTCAGGTACAAGAGCTGAGTCAGCGCGCCCGCCGAGAGGCTCAGACTCGCACGCAGGGCGGGACTCTGTGCGCGCCAGGTCTTCGCCCAGGCCGTGGACAACCCGAATCCGACGGCCGCGGGAATCGCGGTGAAGCCGAGCACGTAGGCGGCGACCAGCAGATTGTGGCGCAGCGTCTCCTCGGACGAGCGCCACACGCCGGCGAGAGTGAACAGAAGGACGGCCGCCGCCGCGAATCCGGCGGCGTAGAGGACGGCGGAGATTGCCGCCGACTTGAGAAACGCCACGACCGGACCATTGTCGCAGAGAGGGCGGCTGCACCCGGCAGAACCCGTGACAACATGGTCGGGTGAACCGGCCGACCCAACGGTCGATTTCTCTCGGACTCCTCGCCTCGACTTTCTTCGCCGGCTGTTCGCTCCATCGCCTTCCCGATCCGAAAACGCCGGACTGCGCTCCGGCGAGCGCCCTTGCCCTCTGGGAATGCATCGCCGCGATCCCGCGGCAGGACCGGCCCGAGAGCGGCTTCACCAGCACAGTTCGCGTCTCCGACATATCCCGTAAGGAGAAGGACCAGGCGCTGCCCTCGGCCTGCGAGGGGCCGACACCCGCAGGATTCACGCTCGAGCACCTCGAGATGCCTGCCGGCCGCGCGCCGCTCGTCGCATTCGTGGCGCCCCCCGCCGGCGATTCGAACCCGATCGTCTTCGTCGTGCACGGAATGTTCGACAGCAAGAACACGAGTTACGTCCAGGTCACCGGCGATCTGCTGCGGAGGCAAGGCTTCGGCGTGGTGATCCCCGACATGCGTTTTCACGGCTGCCTCCTCTCGAAGCAATGGCTGCCGACGCTCGGAATCGAGGAAGGCGCGGACCTCGCAGCCTGGGCGAAGAGAATCGCGAGCGATCACCCGGGGCATCCGATCGGGCTCGTCGGGTTCAGCTTGGGCGGCCTGAGCGTCCTGCACGCGATGGGCCAGAAGGAAGCTGCGGAGATTTTCGCGGCGGGAACCGTCGCCGTCAGCCCGGCGGCCGACCTTCCCCGCCTCGTCCGCTATCTGGACGCGAAGGTCTTCTTCGCGGACTCCGGCTTCACGGCCTCCATGAGGAAGGGATTCCGCACGTATCTACACAAACGCTCGAAGGAGCTGGGCGTGGAAAGCATCGCCACGTTTCAGGACGCGCTCGAGCGCATTGCCAGGACGTTGCCGGAGCTGGGTCCGGACACCCAGGAGTTCCTGCGCCGCGCGGATCCGTCGAGCGCCGTCGCCTCTTCGCCGCGTCCGCTCCTGATCCTCGTGACATCCAACGATCCGATCATCCCGGTCTCGTCGATCGACGACCTCACCCGCGCCGGGCGGGACAATCCGCACGTTCACGTCATCGAGACGCCGTACGGCGGACACATCGGCCAGCCCGGCGACTCACCCGACTGGTATGCCGCGGTCCTCAGCGCATTCTTTCGCTACAGCGCGAAGGTGTCGGACTAAGACGCCGGCTTCGCCTCGACCTTCTCCCACACCAGGTCCCAGGCCTCGCGGCGCTGGGCGAAGCCCGTGATCTTTCCGGAGGCGTCGCGCAGAAATACGTAGCGATAGCGCGGCTTGCCCGGAACGAAGAGGACGTCGGGCGCCTCGGCGCGCAGCGTCTCGGCTTTGCGGCCGGTCTGTTGTCCCTCGAAGGTGTCGCCCTTGCACCGGATCTCGTAGTGGATTGACGACGTGAGCGCATACTCGCCGCAGTACTGTTCACGCTGCGACGGGGCGAGGGAGATCGCAGGCGGATCGGTCCGCATCGCGGTGACCTGGCCGGCGATCAGACGCCAGCCATCCTTCGTCTTCTTCCATGTCTCCGTGGTGCGGTACTTGCAGTGCAGCCGGTGGCCGTGAAAGTTCTCGTTCTCGTCGTCGACGTACGTCGCCACGGCGACGTCTCCGTGGACCACGGCGTCGAAGTTCTGGATCTCGATGGATCCGGAGACGCCTTCGGGAAGAGGCTTGATTCCGTCGACCATGTCCTTCTTGGTCTGCACGTCCCCGCTCTCGTCGATGTAGCGCGCCTCCGGGTCGAGATACTGTTCCCAGACGGAGGCGGTGCCGCTCGTAATCGCGTCGATCAACTCCTTCGACTGACGCCGGAGCACATCGGCGTCGCTCTTGGGATTCGTCGGGGCGAGGCCGGAAAGGACCAGCACCAGAGCGGACGCGCAGGCTGAAAGATGGATCGGCATTCCGTGACTCTAACCCCACCGGCGTCTTCCGGCGAGATCTCCTCGGCCCGGGAGTACTACCGCCGGATCCTCCCCTTCTACGAAAAAGAGTCGCTGGCGAGGGCCCACCTCGCGTTCTGGCGCGCCCTCGCGCGCGAGGCGAGGCCGGGCCGGATTCTGGAGATCGGAGCCGGGCTCGGTCGGATCACCTCCGCACTGGCAAGTGTCGCGCCGGCGATCGGGCTCGACGTGTGCCTGGAGATGCTCTCGATCGCGACCAGCCGTCGAAGTCGGGCGCGTTTCGTCGCGGCCGATGCGCGGCGCGCCGTATTCGCGCCGTGCTTCGATTTGATCATCGCGCCGGGAGACCCGATCTCGCACATGACGAGCGCCGGTGATCGGAAGCTCGCGCTTTCGGCGATCGCCCGACAGCTTTCGCGCGGCGGGATCTTCGTGCTGGAAGGGCTCCACCGCCGCCGGAACCAAGTCGTACTGCATCCGCGCCGGACGATCCGACACGACACCGGATCTCTCGCGATTGAAGAAGCATGGTTCCCCGTGGGCGACGGAGATCTCTGGCACGCGCGCTACCACTACACAGACCGGCGCGAGGACGGGTCCGTGCGGACGCTCGACGCCGCCTTCATCGCGCGCGCCTGGGACCCGGCGAGGCTCCGCCGCGTCTTCGCCGACTGCGGGCTCCAGATCGCGACGCTCTGGGGTGGTTTCGATCGGCGTCCGTTCCGGCGGGATTCGCGGCGGCTCATCGCGGTGGCCCACCGAAGAGGAACGCGGGGAAGCAGCGAAGCCCGGGCCGCGCTGGCAAGAATCTTGCGGAAGTGAACTCCCGGAGGAGCGATGTTGAGAGACCGGCTCGAGGCCGGCCGGATCCTGGCCCAGAAGCTCAAGCATTACGTCGATCGAAACGACGTTCTCGTCCTCGGCCTCCCACGGGGCGGCGTTCCCGTGGCGGCCGAGGTCGCGAACGCCCTGAACGCGCCTCTCGACGTTTTCATCGTCCGAAAACTTGGATTGCCAGGCCACGAAGAGATCGCAGCCGGCGCGCTCGCGAGCGGCGGGCTGCGCGTCCTGAACCTCCCACTGCTCGAGATGTATGCGGTCACGGAACGGGAGATGGCGAAAGTCCTCCTGCGCGAGCGGGCGGAGCTCGAACGCCAGGAGCGCGTCTATCGCTCCGACCGGCCGTTTCTGGACGTCCGGGGAAAAACGATCCTCCTCATCGACGACGGCCTCGCGACCGGCGCCACGATGCGGGCTGCCGTGCTCGCCTTGAAGCAGGGTCGGCCGGCGCGCATCGTCGTCGCGGTGCCGGTGGGTCCTCCGGACACGTGCGAGAGTCTGCGATCCGTGGCCGACGCAGTCTTCTGCCCGATCACGCCGCTGCCCTTCGGCGCGGTCGGCCACTGGTACATGAACTTCGATCCGACGAGCGACGCCGAGGTCCTGTCCCATCTGCGAAGCGCGCGACGCGCGCCGCTCCATCCCGTCCCCTTTCCGCCGGACGAGGGAGCCTCCCGGAAACGCACCGCCTGAGGATGTAGACATCCGACACCCATGGGATGTAGGCTGTCTACATGCCTGACCGCGAGCCGTACAAGAACCCGATCGAGCTTCTCCAGGGAACCCTCGACCTCCTCGTCCTGCAGACACTGACCTGGGGGCCGCAGCACGGCTACGGGATCGCCAGCGCGATCCGAGCGGGCTCTCGCGACGCCCTCCAGGTCGATACGGGCTCCCTCTACCCCGCGCTCCACCGTCTCGAGCGCGAAGGCGCCGTGGCCGCGGACTGGAAGGTTTCCGAGAACAAACAGCGGGTCCGGGTGTACCGCCTGACCGCCGCCGGCCGCCGCAAGCTGACCGAGGAGCGTTCCCGCTGGGACCGTCTTCGCGAAGCGATGTCCGGCATCCTCGACGCGGCCACACGCCCGAGCGAGGCATGAAGGTCCTCGACCGTCTCTTCGGACGGCGGCGGCGGGAGCGGGAGCTCGACGAGGAGATCGCGACGCACCTGCGAATGTCGCAGGAGGAGCGGGCCTCCGGCGGCGCTTCGGCCGAGGACGCAGCGGGATTGGCCGCTCGCGAATTCGGCAACGTCGGACTCGTCAAGGAAGCCACGCGCGAACAATGGGGATGGTCCACGCTCGCGGAGATCCTGCGCGATGCCCGCTACGGACTGCGGCTCCTGCGTCGATCTCCCGGCTTCACGGCCGTGGCGGTGGCGGTCCTGGCGCTCGGCATCGGCGCGAACACGGCGATCTTCTCGGTCGTCAACGGAGTTCTGTTGCGCCCCCTGCCCTTTCCCGATTCCGAACGCATCCTGTCGGTGCGCCCTCTGGTCACCCGACCCGTCCGCTCGCCCGCGGCCGCCTCCTATCCGGACTTTTTCGACTGGCGCGCGCAGAGCCGATCCTTCGCGGCGATGGCGAGCCGCCGCGGCATCGGCGTGACTCTGACCGGAGTCACGCCCTCGGCGTACGTCCGAGGCCAGCTCGTGTCCTCCGACTTCTTCGCCGTGCTCCAGACCGCTCCGGCGCTGGGCCGCGGCTTCGTACCCGACGACGACCGACCCGGCACGCGGGTCGTCGTTCTTTCGCACGGCTTGTGGCAGTCCCGCTTCGGAGGCGACCCGGGAATCCTCGGGCGCACGATCGGCCTGGACGGACACGACTACACCGTCGTCGGCGTGGGTGCCGCCGGCTTCCGGTTTCCGGTCGACGAGGACGAAGTGGACTTCTGGACCTCGGCATCGATGGATGCCGAAGGCGAGAAGCCCTGGACGTCGAACCGCGATCTGACGACGCTCGACGTGATCGGCCGGCTCAAACCGGGCGTTTCGCTCGCCGCCGCGCGCGCCGAGATGAACGGCATCGCGAAACGGCTTGCCCGGCAGTATCCCGACATCGATCGCGACCGCGACGAGGTCCTGGTCATTCCGGAGCTCGACCGGGTCGTCGGCAACGTGCGCACGCCCTTGCTCGTCCTGCTCGGCGCGGTGGGCTGCGTGCTGCTGATCGCCTGCGCCAACGTCGCCAATCTTCTTCTCGCGCGCGCCACGGCGCGCCACCGCGAGCTCGCGCTGCGCACGGCCCTGGGCGCGGGCCGGCGCCGCGTTCTTCGTCAGCTCCTCACCGAGAGCCTGATTCTCGCCTTCGTCGGCGGCGCGGCCGGTCTGCTGCTCGCCCTCGCGGGTCAGCGTCTGCTCCTGCAGTTCGGGCCGGGCCGCATCCCGAGGCTCGAGCACATCGGACTCGATCCGCGCGTCCTCGCCTTCACGCTCGGCGTCGTGCTCCTCACGGGAATCCTCTTCGGAGTCGCGCCGGCCCTGCGCCTGTCGCGGATGGATCTCTCCCAGGCGCTGAAGGAAGGTGGACGCGGCTCCGAGGGCGGGCTCGGCCACAACCGCTTCCGCTCCATGCTCGTGATCGCCGAGATGGCGATCGCCGTCGTTCTCCTGACGGGAGCGGGGCTTCTGGTCGAGAGCTTCCGCAGGCTCCAGAGCGTCGACCCGGGCTTCTCGGCACGCGACGTCACCACGTTCCACACGAGCCTGCCCGAGGCGAAGTACGACCAGCCGAAACAGGTCCGTTTCTACGACGATCTGCTCGACCGGGTACGCAATCGCCCGGACGTGCTCTCGGCCGCCGCGATCTTTCCGATTCCGCTGGGCGACAGCCGCATCGGGATCTCGTTTGCGATCGAGGGACGGCCGGTCTCTAAAGCCGACGAGCCCTCGGCCGAGTATCGCCAGATCAGCCCCGGCTATTTCGAGGCGATGGGCATCCCGCTGGTTTCGGGGCGAGACTTCACGGACCGAGACGACACGAAGGCGCCGGCCGTGATCATGGTCAATCAGGCACTCGCTCGGACGTATTTTCCGGGCGAAAACGCCGTCGGCAAGCGGATCCGGCCCGGAGTCGCCCGCGACGGAAAGCCCGAGGTGCGCGAGATCGTCGGAGTCGTCGGCAACGTCAAGCACCGTGGACTGGGAGCCGAGGAGAGCCCCGAGTTCTACATTCCCTACCGTCAGCTCTCGATCGCCGATATGACCGTCGTCGCCCGGACGAACGGAGATCCCCGCATCTTCGCCAACGACGCCCGCGCGATCGTCGCGTCACTCGACCCGGACGTTCCCGTCTTTCGGGTGCGAACGCTGCGGGACTACGTCTTCGCGTCGATCGCGCAGCCCCGCTTCAACGCCCTGCTGCTCTCGCTCTTCGCGGGCGTCGCTTTAGTCCTGACCGGGATCGGACTCTACGGCGTCCTGGCGTACGCGGTGGCTGTGCGCAGCCGGGAGATCGTCATCCGGATGGCGCTGGGTGCTCGACGCGCCGACATCCTCGCGATGGTCGTGCGGCGCGGCCTCGTCCTCGCGGCGTCCGGCGTCGTCATCGGACTCGCAGCGGCGCTCCTCGTCACGCGGCTCCTGCGGGCCCTGCTCTTCCACGTCGCGCCCTCGGACCCCGCGACGTTCGCCGGTGCCGGGCTCCTGCTCGGCGCCGTGGCCCTGCTCGCGAGCTTCGTCCCCGCCTATCGCGCGACGCGCTTCGAGCCCATGGAAGCGCTGCGGAGCGAATGACGCGCTAGGGAGACGCCCGGTGACCCGAACCGCCCTTCGTGGAGCGGGAGTCGCGCGGCTCGAGGCGCCCATAGAGCGCGAGCGCGAGCCCGGCTCTCGTCGGCAGGCCCAGCGCCGGATACCCGAGCTCTTTCGCGGCCGTGTCTCCGAAGACCGCGGCCATCAGCGTCGGCAGATCGTCGCGATCGAGCAGCGGGCGCAGGATCTGGCGCGTCGCGAGGAGGCGTCCCGGATCGAGGACGGGATTGCGCGCGCCGGCTTTCCGCATGGCGCTGCCTTCCTGGATGAGAAGCTCGCGGAGCGTGCGCGCCGGACCTCGGGCCTGGACATAGGCCGTACGGAAGATACTGGTCAGAGCTTCCTCGCGAACTCCGGCGGCCGTGTAGGACTCGCTCGCCCACAGGACTCCGGCGATCCAGCCGCGCCGAGCGAGGCCTGTTTCGCCTCGCCGGTGCGAAAGCTCGCTCGGCGCCCGATACGTCCAGCCTTCGCCGACGTCGTCGTTGGCCACGAGCGTGACGCGATAAGTGCCCGGCTCGGCCGACAGAGCGGCCTCGGCTTCCGCCGTAGCGCGCGCGCCGATCGCGTCGGCGCCGACCGTGGCGAGCGCGTCGAGGAATCGCGGCAGATGCGTGCGGTCGGCCGTCGTCTCCGGGAGCGGCAGACGCACGTCGGTCGAGCCCGGATCGACCAGCGTCCGGAGGTATTCGCGAAAGGTCTCGGCGCCGCGCGGAAACCGGTACAACTCGCGCTGCGTCGAAAGAACGGGCGTGTACTCGAACTTCATGGGATCACGGTTCCAGGGGTTGCACGAGACGTGCCGGGACGGGGCGAGAGTTACCTGGCTCCATCCACCTGGAACAGGTTCGAGATCATACGCCGGGACGTATATGCGTGCGCAGTCTCGTCCGGGCTGATGGCGATCGGCAGTATGGCGGTCACCCCGGTCAGCTCGGCGGGGCCGAGGGTTCGAAAGAGCTCGCGCTTTCCGCTCGTCAGGTCCACGCGCTCGACCCGCGCGGGGACATCGCCCACCGAGAAAACCAGAGCCGATCGGCCGTCGCGGCTCCACCGAATCGCACGGTCCGCGTCGCGCGTGCCAGGCACCGGGATCCCGGCGCCTCCACCGACCGGATAGACCGCCAGCCCGTCCGCTTTCCGCGCGAGGATCCTCGTCCCCTCCGGGGAGGGAAAGCAGTCCGTCGTGCCTTCGGGAGTCGCCGCGGCGGGCTTTCCGCCGGCGAGCTCCTGCACCCAGCAGCGCGTGGCCCGCCCGGGCTCGCTGCCGGTGATCAGGATCCGGCGCCCGTCCGGAAAGAACAGAGCCAGCTCATTGCTCGTGACGTTGCCCGACTCGAGGCGCCGCGGCTCGCCCGCTCCCGTCGGGTATAGGACGTGAAGCATGGGATCGACCGGCACGTTGGCGAGCGCCCATTTCCCATCAGGAGAGAGATCCTGCGCGAAGCCTTCCCCGAGACGGACCACGTCGGAGCCTCCGGTCTGCCGGATGCACGTGGAGTAGTTGGCGCCCAGGATCCCGCTCTCCTCGGTGAACAGCAGCGTGCCCTTGTCGGCCGAGAATGCGATCGGCTGCGAAAGGTCGAGCCACGACATCTCCCGCTCCGAGGCCCACCCCGGCACCAGGACCGGCATCGACCGCAGGAAGTCGTCGCGGGTCGCGATCCATTTGCCGTCGGGCCGCGCGTCCTGGATCGTCAGGCCGCCGGCGCTCTGGAGCGCGACGCGACGCTTGCCCGAGAGGTCCACGGCGTAGATCCGGAAGTTGTTGTAAGCGGTACCTCCGGAATAGAGGATTTCGTCGCCCGTCGGCGACCAGGCCAACCCCTCGAGGCCCCAGTATCCGTCGGAGAGGACCTTCTTCTTTCCGGAAAGGTCCACGACCGCGACGGCTCCCCGGTCGTCGAACCTCGAAGGGTGGTCGAAGAAGGCGACAGCGTCTCCTCGCCGTGAGAAACGCGGATTGCTGAAGTAGCCTCCCGTCGTCGCGAGGACTTTTCCGGGCGGGTATTCGAGCTGGTCCTTGCCTCCGACGTCCCGAATCAGGACGAGGTCGGTCCCTTCCGGATTCCAGTCCGCTTCGCGCACGTCGTCGCGGATTTCGCGCGGCGCCGCGCCCTCGAGCGGCATTCGCGCCAGTGTCCCCGTGAAGACCGAGTGCTGCAGGAACCGCGCCTTGGTCAGAACGGCGAGCTCTCCCTTCGACGAGATCGAGAGCAGGTGGACGTTCTTCAAGCCCTTCGAGACGCCGCCGGGGAAGTCCGGGCGCACCGTGAAGAGCTCGGTGGCGTTCCCGGACGGCGCCGCGCTGTAGACGATGGTCTTGCCGTCCGCTGCGAAGCGGGCGTTGAAGATGGGCTGCTGGCGGAAGGTCAGCTGCGTATACGCCGGCTCGGGCCGCGCTTTGCCCGCACCCTTGCGAACGCCGAGCAGGTACGCGCCTGGGATCGCCGCGACTGCCAGCAGCGCCAGCGCGGCCGGGACCCAGCGGCGCGGACTCGTGGAATCCGCCGGGACCGTCAGCGGACGACCCGCGGCCGACACGTCCGACAGAGATTCGAGGTCGAACGCAAGATCGTGCGCCGAACGGAAACGCTGCTCGGGATTCTTCTCCAGGCAGTGGCGGATGACGCGATCCAGGCCCGCCGGCACGCTCTGATTGGTCAGAGAGATCTCGGGAGGGTCCTCTTTGAGAATCGCGGACATCGTGTCGGCGGCGGAGTCGCCCTGAAAAGCGCGCTTGCCCGAGAGCATTTCGTAGAGGATCGCGCCGAAGGAGAAAATGTCGCTGCGGGCGTCGGCGCTCTTGCCTCGCACCTGCTCGGGCGACATGTAGCCGAGCGTCCCGAGAACCACTCCGGCCTCGGTCCCTGCCGTTTTGGTCGGCAGGTTCGTCTGCGTGCCGGCGCCCTCATCGATCGTGAGCTTCGCGAGGCCGAAGTCCAGGATCTTCACCCGGCCGTCGTTGGTGACGAAGACGTTCTCCGGCTTCAGATCCCGGTGGACGATTCCCTTCTCGTGCGCCGCGGCGAGGCCTCGCACGATCTGGATCGCATAGTCCGTGGCCTTCCGCGGCGAAAGACCACCGGTCGCGAGGATCGACCGCAGCGTCTCTCCCTCGAGCAGCTCCTGAACGACGTACGGCGATCCCTCGTGCGTCCCGAAATCGTGGACCGCAGTGATGTTGGGGTGGTTCAGGACTCCGGCCGCGCGGGCTTCCTGCTCGAAACGGCGCAGCCTCTCGGCGTCCGATGAAAAGGTCGCCGGCAGAACCTTGATCGCGACCTCACGAGTGAGCCGGGGATCCCGCGCCCGATAGACCTCTCCCATTCCTCCCGCGCCGATGAGCGCGAGGATCTCGTAGGGTCCGAATCGGGTTCCCGGTGTAATCGCCATCGAGTTGCGGGATTGTAACTTCCGCCCGGAACCCCAGCCGTCCTCCCGCGTATCTGTTGCCGGGGGGAAGACCATGCAGACGCTGATACAGGACCTTCGCTACGGGCTCCGCCTGATTGCCAAGAACCCGGGCTTCGCGGCCGTGACCGCGGCGGTGCTCGCGCTCGGGATCGGCGCCAACACGGCGATCTTCAGCGTCGTCCACGCCGTCCTGCTCAAACCTCTCCCCTTTCCGGGAGCCGATCGGATCGTGTCGGTTCCGCACACACCCCCGCAGGACATCTTCCCCGGCCAGGAGACTTTTTCTGTTTCGCCGGCCAACTACTACGACTGGAAGGCCCAGAACGACGTCTTCGCTCACATGACCATCTGGACCGAAGGAGTCGTCAACGTCATGGGACAGGGCGAGCCGGAGTCGATGACCGCGGGCGTCGTGTCCTCCGAGTTCTTCTCGGTCCTCGGCGCGCGCCCCCTCGCCGGTCGCCTTTTCACGGAAGGCGACGACGAAGCCGGCCGCCAGGTCACGGTGTTGTCGGAACGACTCTGGCGGACACGCTTCGGCGCGAACCCCTCGGCGGTCGGCGGCACGATCCTGTTGAACGGACAGAGCTACACGATCATCGGCGTGCTGCCCTCGCGGCTGACGTATCCCGACGACGCGCAGCTCTGGATCCCCCTCGTCTTCACGCCCGAACAGAGGGCGATCCGGGGAATCCACGACTTTCTGGTGCTCGCGCGTCTGAAACCCGGCGTGCGCCTGGAAAACGCGCGGGCCCAGATGAACGCGATCTCCGCGCGTCTGGCGGCGCAGTACCCGGCCGACGACAAGGGCTGGGGCGCGGCGGTCATCCCGTTCCACGAGTTCATGGTCGGGGATGTGCGGACGGCCCTCCTCGTCCTGCTCGGCGCGGTGGGATTCGTCCTCTTGATCGCCTGCGCGAACGTCGCCAACCTCGTCCTCGCGCGCACCCTCGGGAGGCGCAAGGAGATCGCCGTGCGCACAGCGCTGGGCGCGAGCCGCGCTCGGATCGTGCGGCAGATTTTCGTCGAGACGATTCTCCTGTCCCTCGCCGGCGGGGCACTCGGAGTCTTCGCCGCGCGTTCTGTCGTGAAACTGCTCGTGGCGGCCGTGGGCGATCAGATGCCCCGGGTCTCCGAGATCCAGGTCGACGGGCCCGTGCTCCTCTTCGCGCTGGTCGTTTCGCTCGTGACAGGCGCTCTCGCGGGCGCCCTGCCGGCATGGCGCCTCACGCGAGACGACCCCAACGACGCCCTCAAGCAGGGAGGCCGAGCCGACGCGGACACGGGCAGCCCGGCGATCCGCAACGCCCTGGTCGTGGCCGAGGTCGCGCTGGCCCTCATGCTGATGATCGGCGCGGGTCTGCTCGTGCGCAGCCTCGCTCGCCTGCGCGGCGTCGATCCGGGCTTCGATCCGGGCCAGACGCTGACGGCGCTCGTCGCGATTCCCGACGAAAAGTACACGACCCCCGAGTCGCAGCGTCTCTTCCACCAGCGCGTGCTCGAGAAGGTCCGCGCGCTCCCCGGAGTGGTGGCCGCCGGCGGCATCAGCACGCTGCCCCTGACGCACGGCGGCTCGACGCAGCCGATCACGATCGAAGGGCGCCCCGCGGCGAGGATGTCCGAGCAGCCCGAGGTCGCCGTGCGCATCGTGACAACGGGAACCATGAAGGCGCTGCGCGTTCGGCTGGTGGCCGGACGGGACTTCACCGACGCCGACACGGACAAGTCGCCGGGCGCGGTTCTCATCAGCGAGGCGATGGCCAGGCAGTTCTGGCCGGGAGAAAACGCGCTCGGCAAGCGGCTGGAGATGACGTTCGCTCCGGGCGTGAAACGCGAAGTCGTCGGGATCGTCGCGGACGTCAAGCTGCGCGGCCTCGCCCAACGCGATCCGATTGCGGCTCTCTACGTTCCGATGAACCAGATGCCGCAAGGCTGGACTTACCTACTCGTCCGCACGGCGCCCGATCCCCGGAGCCTCGCCCGTCCTCTCCGGGCCGCCGTCCGGGCCGTGGACCCCGAGCAACCGGTCGTCCAGATCCAGACGATGGAAGAGCACATGCGGGAATCCCTGGCGCACGCGCGGTTCAACATGATGCTCCTCGCCGTCTTCGCGGGGCTGGCCCTGCTGCTTTCGGCGATCGGGATTTACAGCGTGCTCGCCTACAGCGTGCGCCGACGCACGCGGGAGATCGGAATCCGCATGGCCCTCGGCGCGACCGCCCGCGACGTCCTCCGCCACGTCGTCGTGCAGGGAATGCGACCGGCGCTGCTCGGGCTCGCGATTGGCCTCGCCGGAGCGCTCGCCCTGGGGCGCACGCTCTCCAGCCTCGTCTTCGGGATTCCGGCGACGGATCCGGCGACCTTCGCTTCCGTCGCGGCCCTCCTCGGCCTGGTTGCCCTCGCCGCCTGCGCCGTGCCGGCGTGGCGAGCG